>Ga0315899_10000898_pt1 | contig 34934 bp, 43 predicted proteins | sample LakEriMetagenome_2_FD_203518 | JGI IMG/M metagenome (GOLD analysis project Ga0315899, IMG submission 203518) | Freshwater fungal communities from buoy surface, Lake Erie, Ohio, United States - Buoy 4 MA112 | ecosystem: Environmental > Aquatic > Freshwater > Lake | place: USA: Lake Erie, Ohio...
CTACGGCATCTCGGTGCGGGATCTGGGCGAGGTGCCCGATGCCCCGGTGTTTCGCACCCGCGTGGATTGGTACGTGGGGTTTGCCGTGCTGCAGGGCCGCTCCTGCGGCCGTCTGTTCAACATCACCCCTGGAACCTGACGATGACGACGCCAACGACCCATGCACGGCCGTTTCAAGGCGGTGGCAACCCCCTGATCGATGCCGAAACCACGCTGGTGGGCTGGACCAACCGCAGCGCCATCCGCAGCACCGAGACGGTGTTTCATTCGGGTGATGTGGTGCTGCTTGGCACCAAGCTCGATGCCAGCAGCCGCTTCTCGCTGATCGCCAGCCATCCCGGTGCTGCCGCTGCGGTGGAGGTGGAACTGCAGCTGGCGCCGGTGTTGCGCGATGGCACCACCGGCAGCTGGATCACCGCCGTGAAGGTGGCGCTCCCCGCCGAGGGTGGCCGGGTGGAGGCTTATCTGGCCGGCCATGACCTGCAGATCGCGATCACCGATCTGGCGGAGGTGGATCCGCCGGCGGTGTGTTTTGCCAGAGCTCTGGTGACCCCCTCCACTCCGGCGGGGATGCACGTGGGTCTGAGCGCCACCATTCCCGCTTGAGGACCAATGGCCCGTAAACGCACTGGCGCCAGCCCAGACGACACAGCGGCAGCACCGCCCGCCCTGCCGCCGCTGCCACCGGTGTTGCAGGAGCCGGTGCGCCACGACCTGGTGGATCCGGCGGTGCCGACCGGCATGGTGCGGATCAGCGACGGTCAGCTGGAGCGCTGCATCTGGCCGGTGCACCTGCCGGGCTGGGAGCAGCAGGGCTGGCACCTGGTGGCAGCCGGTGCCGCCGTGCTGACAACAGCTCCAACTCAGCCGCTGACGGACGCTGTGGCCAGCGCCGCTGCTGCCGCTGCCGTTGCTCCGGCGCCTGCGCCGCAGCCCACGGCGGCGGATCCGCTGGATCTGCTGCTGGAGGAGCCCCTCCCCTGAGTGCGCTGAACAACCGCATGGCCAGCCGCAGCACTGCCGCGATCGACAGCCAGGGGGTGACAGCACAGCTGGTGCGGTTGCTGCCGCCGCCCGGTTGCCCTGGCGACATGCTCTGGGTGCCACCGGGTGAGGTGCACCGCTGGGAGCTGCTCGGCCATCGCCGCGGCGCCGTGCCGGCCGCTGCGCTGGAGCTGACCTGGGTGGCGGGACACCGCTCGGGCCATGACGCAGCCGATGCGGTGGTGGTGGAGCTGCTGCTCCATGCCAACGGTGTGGCGCCGACGGCGCTGACCGTGGCCTGGGGTGATGGCACCAGCGAAACCTTCCCCTGGCCGGCGGGGCAGAGCACACCGCGACTGCGGCATGTGTATGCCAGCGCCACCGATCGGCAGGTGGTGGTGGAGCTGAGCGGTAGCGGCATCACGGCTGCTCTGGCGGTGGCGCTGCGGGGCTGTCCGGTGTGGCCGTTGCCGCCACCGCCGCCACCCGGCAGCGGTGTGCAGGGGCCGCCGGGACCACGCGGCCCGCAGGGCATCCAGGGCCCCAAGGGCGAGCCGGGTGTGCAAGGGGCTGCTGGTGAACGCGGCTTGCCGGGACTGCCGGGTGAGCGCGGGCCGCAAGGAGAGCCGGGGTTGCAGGGACCACCCGGCGCCGCTGGCCGTGATGGCGCCGAGGGGCCGCCGGGGCTGGGGCTGAACCTCAAGGGCACCGTGGCTGATGCCGCTGCTCTGCCCGCTGCTGCAGCGCTCAATGACGGCTGGATCACCGATGACACCGGCCATGTCCACATCTGGACAGGAACCGGCTGGGTGGATGCGGGGCTGTTGCGCGGCCCCCAGGGCCCACCGGGCCCGGCTGGGGCGGCAGGGGTTGCGGGGCCGGCCGGTGCAGCGGGACCAGCGGGGCTGGCTGGACCTGCTGGACCGGCCGGAGAGCGCGGTGTGCAGGGCGAGCGCGGGCCTGGTGGCGCGCAGGGCCCCGAGGGTCAGCAGGGACCGGCGGGCGTGGCGGGGCCTGCTGGAGCAAAAGGAGATCCGGGCGCAGATGGCTGGCAGCCCGTGGAGGCCAGCACCACCGCCAAGGGGATCGTGCAGCTGGCCGATGCCCAGGCGATCAGCGATGGCGCACCTGGCCGGCTGGTGGACGCGGCCCAGCTCAAGGCCGCCCTGGAGCAAGCAGCAGGCGGGCACGGCCTGGTGCAGGGCAGGCCGGTGACGCTGCTGGCCGCAGATCAACGCACGGCTGTGGAGTTCACCGACATTCCGCATTGGGCCAGGCGCATCACCGTGATGTTCAACGGCCTGAGCACGAGTGCCACATCACCGCCACTGATTCAGCTCGGCACAGCGGCGGGCGTGCAAACCAGCGGCTATCACAACGCCAATACCGTCAATGGTGCTGGTATGGGCAGCGCCGGTTTCAGCGCGGGCTTTGGACTTGGCTGCAACACATCCCAATGGAGTCCTGGGACGGTGGTGAGCGGGCAGGTGATCCTCTCCTGCCTGGCCGGCGGCACCTGGGTGGCCGATGGTGGGCTGGGATCAAACACCGCGGCGACGTCGGCCACGACGTGGCGCACGGCTGGTGTCAAGGATCTGGGCGGCACGTTGGACCGTGTGCGGATCACAACCCTGAGCGGCGGCGACATCTTTACTGCCGGCGCCATCAATCTGATGTGGGAGGGCTGAGCGGGGCAGGCCACAACCACCTCCCGGGGTGGCGGCGAAACCCCGGCCGCAGCCGGGGCGCTGGGCACCAGGGCTCAATAGGGCAGCACCAGCCCAGCCAGAGCACAGCAGTGCTCAGGCTCAGGCTCCACCGCTGCATCCTCCCGGCGAGCGATCTCGGCCTGCAACAGCCGGATCAGGTGCTGATTGCCGGGCAGGCTGATCTGCAGATCAAACAGCCACTCCTGCAGAGCAGGGAATGACCAGCTGGAGAAATCGCGGGCCATGGTGAGCGCAGCGAAGGACACCGCAGGGCTGATGGAGGCTGTCAAGGCCGGCCCACAACGGCTGTGCGGAGCGTCAGCGCAGCCAACAAAGAACGGGGCCGCTTGTATAGCCTTGACAGCCGTAATCAGACTGAAGGTGCCGCAGCGGAGCGCCTCATCAACGCAGCTGTGATCTCAGCGTGTGGCGGATGTCCTTGAGCAGCAGCACCAGGTGCAGCGGATCCGTGGGTGAGCTCGCAAACTCCGGGATCAGGTGCAGATAGAAGCTACGGGCCTGCTCGGATTCAGCATGAACGAGCAAGCCACGGCAACCGATCGCCTCGCTGAGGCCCGCAAGCCGGATGATCGCATCGAGCAGCAGGGCCGCACCGAGCCCCTGGCCTTCATGGCGTTCGTCCACCCCCAGCCGGGCCAGCAACGCCACGGGTTGTGGATAGCGGCCGGCGCCACGGCGCAGCCGTTCGGGCAGATCGCCGATCGCCACGCTGGCCATGCACCAGGCATAAAAGGCAACCACCTGGGGCTGATCCGGTGCGGTGACGACGAACACGCGGGTGGTGCCGGTGCCATGGGCCTGTCTGGCCACATCCACCAGCCAGGTGGTCTGCTCCGGCGATCGGCAACGGAAGCCCTGGAGCCGATGGCGGGCCGCCAACAGCTGAGGCGGTTGGTAGCGGCTCATGCCTCGGGCTGATCCGCCGCTGTTGCAACAAACGGCGAGGGCCGCTGCAGCAGGCGCTCCAGCCCGGGCAGGCTGCGGGCCGGCTGGCTGCTGATCCGCTCCCACTCGCCCTGGGCGGTGGCATCCAGCAGGAAGTGATCACGATCGGCCAGAACCCGCTGCGCCGCCAGGCGCCCCTGGCTGAGCAGAAAGGAACTGCGGTCCGTGCCAAGGGCGGCAGCAGCCCGATCCAGCAGATCGCGGTCGTCTTGCGTGGCCCGCAGCTCGATCCGGCTGGTCTTGGCGGGACGCTGCCCATGCGGCCTGGCGCTGGTCACAACAAACCACCCAAACGTACGGACATTGTACGGAGGAGTGTGAAAGCCGGGATCAGGGCTCCCGGCGGGCCCGTGGATCAGGCCAGCGCCCTGCGCTCAGCCTCCAGCTGGCAGCGCTGCAGCAGCTCCTGCTCGGCCAGCAGCCGCTGATTGAGCTCCTCGATGCGTGCCAGGCAGCCCTGGATCGCGGGCATCACCTCCTCCTCCAGGCGCGTGATCTCCTCCTCGCCATAGGGCTGCTCGATCCAGGTGCGACGCAGCGGCAGCCCACGCCGCAGCTGCAGGATCCGCTCGATCGCCTTGAGGCTTGATTCAAGCAGCAGGAACGGATCCTCTTCTGGCCGGCAGAAGGGAGAAGCCGCAGCAGAAAGCATGGCCATGGCATCGGCGCCAACGGGCGCAGCGATGGGACCGATCCCAGCGGAGGCCCGACGCCAGGAGGGCCTCAGACTGGAGAGGCCCCGAGCAAGCCCATCCGCAGGCCAGCACCCTTGGCTCTACTGTGTGCTCTGCGGAACATGGCCAACCCCCTCCGACGTTGTCATGGTCTGAGCAGACCCATAACGGATGCCATGAGCTTGCAGGAGCTGGAGCGCCTGGTGGATGACGCAGAAGCCGATCCAACCCTGCAACGGGCTCTGCGGCATTGCCGCTCCCGCAAGGAGCTGATCCTGGCGGCGCGGCGCCTGGGCTACCGCATCACCCGGATCGACCTGCTGCGCGCCTGGCAGGAGGAGCAGCGCCAGGCTGTCAGCCCGTGAATGCCCCAGGGCGGGCTGCAGTCACCCTCCTGCAGGATCCGCTCCAGCGGCTGCCAGAGGGAATTGGCTCGGCGGCTGGAGGAGCGGCCGCAGCCATGACCCCCAACGCTGACACCGCGATTAGGGTTGGGGCACTGTCCATGCGGTCGGCGAGAGCCGCTGCCGTCATGACTCCAGCCGATCCAGCCATTCAGGAGCCGGAAGCTCCTTTCTCGATTCGCCGCCGCCAGCGTGGCGGCAGACGGGTCGTGGTGGTGAGCAGCTCTGTGAGTGCCATGGATGCCCTGCGGGCCCGCATTCGTGCCCAGAGCAAAACGGTGGCCGATCACATCGCGGCTGATCCTGAGGCCCAGGGGTTCATCGACGATTGGACCACCCCTGAGCCCAGCAGCCGCTGACGAGCAGCGTGGAGCTCAAGGCCGGGCAGATCGTCACCGTTGACTGGCGCAAGGAGCCAGACGACCCCGTTCAGGCCATTCCTGATCTGAGGTGGTGCTGCGTTGTGCTTCAGATGGCTGTAGTCACTCAACGGTTCAACCGCTGCATCTGCCAGGTCACCAGCGTGCCCACCGGGCTCCAGAGCAGAAAGGGCACCAGCAACCAGGCTGCTGCTGCACTACCCGCTGCCACGGCGATGGTGAGCGCAATGCCCCACGCCCAGCCCGCAAAGCCGATCACGGTGCCGCTGGCGAGGCGACGGGTGCGGCAGATCACCAGGGTGTAGCTCTGCACCAGGAGCAGCAGCACCAGGTAGCCGGCCATCAGAGCGCCGCTCCAGCTGGCGTTCCAGCTCAGCAGCGCCGAGGCGTAGAAGCAGGCGTAGATCGTGAGCCAGATCAAGGGGATCAGGCCCTCAAAGGTGAGCCAGGCCGGCCGGCGCAGTCGGATGAACCACGCGAACTGCTCACGGCTGGGGTTGAGCAGGGCGGCCACGGCCACCATCACCACCAGGATCAGCAGGGCAGCGGTCATCGGCTGGGGTGGTGGGATCTCCAGCCTGGCGAGATCAGTGGCGGGTTGCTGCGTCCGGCCCAGGCCAGAACGATCGTGGTGGTTGTGCCATTGGTTGCCCGGAGGTGTCGCCAAGGGCATGGGGGCAGCAGGCCGGCCCGATCAGGCTGGTTGGCATCACATTCAGCCAAGGCCATGCTCCGCATTCACGGCGACAGAGGCAGCCTGCTGGCGGCCCTTGCTGCTCACTGGGCCGATCAGCAGCTGCAGATCCCGGCGGCGCTCAAGCCGGTGGTGCGGCGGAGCTCCACCAGCAGCTCCAGATCCACCGACAGCCGCTCACGCCCCTCGGGCGACTCCGGGCTCCAGCACTGGTGATCACGGCCGAACTGGAAGACAGAGGTGGGAAAGCATCGGGACATGGCTGGGGGATCCGATCGATGCCTTGAGGATTCCCAACAAGCCGTGAACTCTGTTGAGACCACGATCGCGAGGTGGCACAGGCAGGGTGGCGTGATCGCCATACCTCATGGCGACACCGGATATCGCACAGCCTTCCAGACGTATCGGGATCTGCCCTCAAAGCCAGTTGGGCTCTTCAGCGAAGCGGCATGGCAGATAGCACTGGAGCCAGAGATGAACAGGCTTTTCAGATACCGAACAGGCAAGATTCCGAGTGATCCATGAATGCCATTGCGGTTCCCCCGAGAATCCCGAGATCCAAACCTTCCACGACGAAGAAAACCAAGTCTTTACCGTTGTGAGCTCTTCCGCCAGCCCAGGCAAGATTGACCCAGTTCCCCGTTGAGAGGGGGCGAAGCACGCCAAAGCCTCTCCCGTGATGTTGCTCAACGATGCAATCAAGCGACTGTCGGGAACGAGTAGTCCCTCTTCCACGGCTCGGGAACCTCTGCCAGTGCCGTCGCAAACGAACCCAGGAGCGGAAGCCATGGTATATAATACATGCGTATTGCAGCAGGGATCATGAATGTCTCCCTCGCCGAGTTCCGGGCAACCCTGAAGCTCACCTGGTCCGATCCCGAGGCAGAGGGGGAGAAGGTCTTCAGCTACTGGAACAACGAAGCCGTTACCTACATGGCCTGCGATCGAGAGGAGGTGCTCCATATCCTTCGAGCGCGAGATGGGATGTTCCGCCTCGAGATCGCCAATCTTCTACACACCGGCACTCTTGAGGAGCTGGAAGGCATCCTCTACTCATGGGCGCGAGAGGAGGGCTGGCTTGACTGAATCCACTGGACTGGACTCCAGCCGGACCCCGGACGCCTCCGCTGACCTCGCAGGAGGCTGCTCCCGCTCGCGCGGCTGGATGACCGCCCCGGATCTAGTGTCGACGGGCGAACCCCAGGCCATGACGACACCACTCAAGTGGGTATCAACGCCATCGCTCGGACAAGGACGAGCCAGTGGAGGCAGTGCGGCTGCCGAGCTGTTCGAAGGCGGATCGGCACAGCGGAGGCGCCCGCTGCTCGAGACCCTCGTCCGGGAGGTCTGTCAGAACAGCTGTGACAGGCGCCGCGGCAGCGACAGAGCACGAGTGTTCTTTGACCTCCTCCTCGTGAGTGGAGATGAGAGGAATCGTCTGCTGAAGGCTCTTGACTGGGATGGTCTAAGAAGTCACATTGCGGCGGTCAAGGGTATGGGTGGAGCTGCCCTGACCCTTCGTGCCGGTCTCGATGCACTTGAAGCATCAACGATCATCTGCCTGCGGATCAGTGACACAAACACCGAAGGTCTGACTGGGGATGACTGGGATGAGGAAGGTAACTTCAGGCGACTTTGCATTCAGAACTTCTCAACTGGTGATGAGATCGGTCGTGGCGGAAGCTTTGGGCTTGGTAAGGCGGTCAGCTGGATGCACTCCCGCATCCTGACCGTTCTTTTTTCCTCCCATGTCTCAGGTCTTGAGGACAAGGGACTACGTATCTTTGGTCGCAGTGAAATACCTGCTCACGAAACGGAAGAAGGCTCCTGGCTCGACGGAGCGTATCTTGGTGCTTCGGCGGAGCGTGACGGAATTCCGGTTGCTCTTTCATCCTGGCAGACTGCTGCTCAAGCATCTCATCTCTTACTGGATAGAGCTGGAATTGAGGGCACTGGGACAACATTGCTCATCCCCGGATTCCATGAGCCGGACCGGGAAGATGCGACAGATCTTGGGATCAGGGATCCGGAGGAACTCTGCCACGATCTCACCCAGGCTGCCGCCAAATGGTTCTGGCCTGCAATCAGCTGGGGGCGACTGGAGGTCCAGGCACGTGTTTTCCGCTCAGGCTCAGGTCCCGCCTCCCATGTGAGCCGAGCTGACATAGACGGCCACTGGGCGCCTTTCCTTTCTGCCTCCAAGACCTCTCCGTCCGCGAAGGTCGCGGCCGTCCCCGGAGATTCTGCAGCCATGGACCTTACGGACTTCCCCGTACCTCGGAGAATCCGACCAGATGAATGTCCTGATTTACTGCACGGCCCTGGAGAAACAACCATCCGCGTCGCAGTGACGAGGGTATCTCCTGCTGAGGCCTGTCTCCCCTGCCGCTCAACCATCGCCCTGGTCCGAGGAGCAGGCATGGTCGTCGACTATGTGGATGGGAACAGGCTGAGCGACGGTGGCAGTTTCTGCGGCGTTGCGCTGGTCGGTACGGCACTCCTGCATGCACCACCCTCGGAGGCGGCGGACAGACAGGTACTTCTGCCAGCCGATGTTGAAGAGTATTTCCGGGCTGCTGAGCCAGTGACCCATGATGACTGGCTACCCACCACCAGGCGGTTGCGGGAAAGCTATGACTGGAGAGGATCCGCGGGACGACTCCGCAGCCTCCGCTCTGAACTCCGGCAGCTCGTCATTCAGAGACTTCTGATAGCGGATGAGGCTACACCGGACCGTGGACCCGAACTTCTCATGCGCATGCTTAATCTAGGCAGAGTCAGGGTGTCGAACCCCGTAGGTGAACGAGGCGAGAAGCCACGTCTCGAGATTCATCTGGATCGCGCAAGCTCATGGTTCGACGAACAGAAGAGTGCCTGGTCCTTGCAGGGTGAGCTGGTAAGGCACGGGCGCGGGAAAGCCGCTGCGGTAGCCGGACTCAGCTTCCGGAGCATCGCCGATTCCGGTATGGGAGAGGCCTGGCGGATCAGTTCCATAGAGCTGCTCGGTTCAGAAAGGGATCTGTCCGTGGATGATTCCGATTCACGTCGTCTCGTCTTTTCGGTTGCCGGTGGCTTTACCTCATTACCATTCCGTTGTCTCGTCAGCCCGCCGGCCGGCGTGGATCCGCGTCTATCAGGCTTCAGGCAGGGGGGCTGAACCATGGAATTTCTTCCCTGGAAGACGGTTGATCTCGATGGTGCCTTCAGGGTCACAGCTCCGGAGAGTATTGCCGAGGAGGTGATTCAGGAGGTCAGCAATGCTGTTACTTTTCGTTTTCGAGGTGATCTCAGTGCGGTCAGGCTCGAGATCCTGCTGACCCCTCCATGGGGCTGGGAGGATAGTTTTCCTGCGTCAGAACAGGAATCACCGCCTGCCGGTTTTTTCTGCAGACTGATCAGCCGTTCCACGGGAAGACGGTTGCTCGTACCACTGGAGCCCGATGGCTTCGGCCTGTGGTTCGCCGAGATCAGCTACAACGCGCTCCTCGACGGTGAAGAGATCAGGGCCGAGGCTCTGCTCGTCCGCACCACCGCCGCTGCTCGACCTCAGGAGGGAATGGCCGGAAGGAAGGGCCAGATCGTCGGACGCAGCCGGATCCATGTGGTCCGTTTCTCCGGGCGATCCACCGCGGAGGAGGCCATCTTTCAGCTTCGCTGGGAAAGCTTTCCCAGCGGACCCAGTCAGCAGCTTTGGCGTCTCCAGCCGGGTGAGCCTCCCACACTGGAACTCAACGCCGAGGTCGGCGCACCACTCCGCCGTCTGCTGATGAGCCGTTCACGCCGACGCAGCGGCGGTGCCCTGCAGCGCGACGCACTGTTTACCACCATCTGTTCGTGCGTCTGGCCCCTGCTCGTCGCTGATGTTCTCCATCGCCTGCAGAGGAACCTGGAGGAGGATGCGGGTCTGAATGCAGCCGAAGCCATTGACTCTCTCAGCGGATGGCAGGTCCGCCTGCTCGGCCTCTTCGCGCCGGGTCTGGTCGAGGCTGACGTCCCCGTGCATGCAGCTCTGCCCATGCTGGCGGCCGAACTGAAATCACCCGGTGGCTTCAGCCGGTTATTGATGAAGATGCCTGCTCTCGTACAGGAAGAGACGAAGCTGATCCAGCTCGCCGAAACCATGGCCAATGCGGAGCAGATCCAGCCGGGTCACGAGACAGCAGCTCCAGACACGAGCGATGGGGTGAACGTGGCATGACACAGCAACTCTTCCGTCTCTGCGCCCCCCTCAGTGAATCGGGCCTGATCGAGGCACTGCGCCATCCAGGGGCCGTCTCCGTGTCGCCCGTTGAAGGCGATGTAGATCTGTCCTCCCTCGACGCACTGATCCGGGACCTCTGCAGCCGCGGGACCGGTGATTCCGCCATCGATGCTGAGCTGGTAGAGACGCTCCACCGCAGCCTCAGACACCTCCCTGAACACCTCACAACCGACATGCGAGTCTGGCACTGGTTCTGTGTAGTCCGGTATCCGGAACTGGTCTGGCGGCGCTGGCGTGGCGTGCCGCCGGCTGATCCCGCAGAGGGCTTCCTGAAGGGGCAGGGCCGCAGGCCGGTGCCTGCCGGGCGCTTTCTCGGTACACCTTCCATCAACGGGCAGGGGCGTAACACATTCGCTCGCCTGTTCTTCGCCGCTGAACGACTGATCGGCCCGCAGGGCGACGACTATGCGCTGGTCCAACGTCTGTTCAGTAGTCAGGAACTCCACCTGGGCATCAGCGACCGTGAATATGGCCTGCTGCCGCAGGTCAATCGTGTACTCACACGCGAGCTGGCTGAGCTCCCCGACCTGAAGGTCCGATCCGGTGTCAGGCGCCTCAATGCCCTTGGTGGATCCCTGTGCCTTGATCTCCTCGAAGAAGACGAGATCAGTGTCCTCGTCAGAGAAGGACTTGAGGGAGCAGCCAGCTGATGGTCCGCAGTCTCGTTGCCAATGACCCGCATCGCCTCAAGGCCCTCAAGGGGCCCGAGCAGAAGCTAGCCCCTCACCCCCTGAGCTGCGAACTCAGTGCCCTGCCTGGCCACACCAGAACGCTCGATTCATCGAAACCCCTGGCTGTGGATCTCTTCTCTGGTGCAGGAGGCCTGAGTTTGGGCCTGCACCGCGCCGGGTTCGACGTGATTCTCGCCTGTGATATTCGTCCTGATTCAATCACCACCAACAGGCATCACTTCGGTGGCTGTTCACATCAGTGTGATCTGAGTAGTCCTGATGTCCTGGCAGAGATCAGCCGCACATTGAATGCATGCGGCGACATCGCTCTCATCGCCGGGGGACCGCCTTGTCAGCCCTTCTCACGTAACATCCGTTGGAGAAAACATAACGAGGATGTCATCGATCAGCACCGCCAGCTGAACGAAGGACGGCGCGAGCTCTGGGAGTCGTTCCTCACGGTGGTCGAGGAGGTGATGCCGCGGGCCTTCCTGATGGAGAACGTCCCTGACATAGCCTTGACGGGGGACCAAGAGGTCTTTCGCGGAATCGTCAGCAGGGCCGAGGATGCTGGATATCGTGTCCACGCCAGGATTGTCCACGCCTGGGAGTACGGCGTGCCTCAGCTGCGTCCTCGGCTGTTCATCGCTGGTACTCGGATCGGTTACGCAGCGCCGCTTCAGTGGCCGGAACCTGTGTGTACGTCCATAGAACAGGCGGTGCCGCTTGAGGATGCCATCTCCGATCTGCCCCCGCTGATCGGAGACTGGTGGGAGCAATGGGGTGAAAAAGGCTCCTACTCAGGCCCGCTGACGGTCTATCAGGAGCTGATGCGGAGCTGGCTACCTCTGCCTGTTGGCGAGGTGCCTGATCACATCACCCGGAAGGTGCGCGGTGATGATCTGGAGACCTTTCAGCTGATGCGGGAGACAGGCCTGCGTTACCACCAGCTCGACGAGGATCAGCGTCGCTACTCTGTCACTAGAAGATCAGCACCTTCATCCTCGGATTCTGACTCGAAAGAACATAGCTTCAGTAACAAGTACAACATCCTCAAGCCCGATGAGCCGTGCCTCACCGTCACGGCCCACATGTCGAAGGATGGGTACTGGTACATCCACCCCAGGCAGAACCGGACTCTCTCCATCCGGGAAGCCGCTCGTGTTCAGTCGTTTCCCGACGGTTTCCGCTTCCACGGAACACCATCGAACCGCTTCCATCAAGTGGGCGAGGCTGTGGCACCTCTCGTCGGAGCGGCTCTCGGAGGCGCCATGCTCGCGGCCGTGCTCGACCATGATCCGCATGAGGAATGGACGGATCCGAACGCTGTCAGAGGCGAGTTGCTGCGTTGGTACCGGGAAGAGGGTGGTGATGAACTCCTGCCGTGGGCACGTCAGAAAGAGAAGGGGGTTGATCTTCCCGATCCACTCAAAGCCTGGAGAGCCTTTCTCGGCGAGTTCCTAGTCACGCGACTTCCAGCACAGAACCAGCAGACGTTCTGGCCTCAGTTGATGAAACGTTGGCCTGATCATGAGGCATTTCTCAATGATCAGAATCGTCGACGGACCCTGCGCAGCTTCAGCTTCGAGGGTCTCGAGAAACTGCTTGAGGAGGTTGCAATTCAGCTCAAGGAAGAGCTTCCCTGGAGTCAATGGGTCCGTAACGACGGTCTGGCTGGGGTGGGTCGTGATCGGATCAGGCAGTGTCTGGCGATGGTGGGAATCACAGCGGATAGAAGCTGCAGCACAGCCCTGGGACGCCTGGTTGCAAGGGTGAGGGATCTCCCGGAGCTTGAAGGTGAGAAATCACGCCAGCTCAGGGAGCTCAATCTCGGTCTGATGCTGGGAGGGGATCCGGACGGCCGCATTTATCGATCGGCAGTGGCCGTGGCTGACCGCTGGTGCGGCCCGGAGCCTCTGTGCGAGGGCACACGTGATACTGATGAACGGCCATGTCCCCTGCACCGTTCAGGCCTCTGCACGCAGTCGGTTCAGGTCTCCACCTGACGTGGGTACTAAGAACCTTCAGTACTCCTGATCTTCCCAAGCCTTCCCGTCAATACAGGGATGTCCCGGAGTTCACACTCCCAGACGATCATCACGCACCATCCCATTGCAGTGAGTTGCTGTTGCTGCCGCCGATCCCTTTCCACATTCTGCTCAAACTTCCGCGCCCAGAAATCCATTCTGGTCCTTGGCATCGTGGTGTAACGGCAGCCAGGATGACGATGCCAGAAGCACCCATGCACGAATACGACAGTTCTGTATCTGGGTAGGACCACATCCGGTGAACCAGGCAGGTCCCGGCGGTGCAGGCGGAATCGGTAACCAAGTCGATGCAGCAGCTTGCGGACCCTCAGCTCTGGCGTCGTGTCGCTCCCACGGATCGCCGCCATGTTGCGTCTGCGTGTGGCCGGGACCTCTCCGATTCCAGGAAAGTCGTCAACCACCATCCAGAAGCCTTCTGAGCAGACTCCTCCGAGCCGGCCTGGCATCCGATCGCCGCTCGGTACCAGTCACCGCAGCGTCCGGGATGTCGCTGGTCGTCTTCGCTGGTTCAGGGATCTGCATCAGATCATCCTCGTAGCGCCGGAAAGCGTCATGGATCAGACGAGTTCGTCCCTCGGTGGGCATGAGGTCAAGCGGCTGCACCACGCCATAGGCACGGATGGCCTTGGTGGCCTGCCGGTAGACCTCCTGACGGACGCTGGCACTGAGCTGGCTGAGCCGGCGTTTCATCGCCAGGTATTCCTCACCGAGGCAGACCGCGGTGTCACGGTTACTGCTCAGACCGGGACGCTCGAGGATCGCGCTGAAGTCATCCTCCTGAAGATCACGGATCAGGCCCCATCGATCCGGGTGATCTGCTCCGCGATCGAGACACATCACCCGTCGGAAGATTCGTTGAAAGGCATTGCGGGATCCACCCACCATTCGCCCTTTCCATGACCGGCTGCCTGTTTCATCATCCCCACCCTTGATCGGCCAGCGCCACAGTGCGACATCTGGAAGAAGCACGATCGTGATGAAGGTCCAGCAGTCATTGCGCAACGCTTCCCCTGAGGGCAAACCCTCCGCGTCCCACAGCGGTTTCCACCGTGCGAGAGATTGAGCCACCTCCAGTTCAAAATGAAGGAAACCAGCCGGCCGGCTGTCGGGAAAGCCGTACTCCCGGGCGGCGGTGACGATCGATTCGCGTAGTTCCCTAAGGTGCTCAGCTGCGACCGGCAGACCACCGGTCGTCTGCGTGATGGCCTGTGGATGACTGAGATCTGCGCCAGGATCGAGATCGATAGGGCGAGCCTGTGCCATCTGTTCAAGCAGTGATCCTGCCGCATTGGCCGGAAGCTGAGGGATGAGCAGCGTCATGTGGACTCCTCCGCTGACAGTGCGCAGGCAGACTGACAATGCTGCCTGAAGCGTCCTGGTTCACGCCTCATCTGTTCCGTCAGACCCTGCAGAGATGCCTGACTTTCAACACCAAGAGTTCTTAGCCATGTCATCGCAATGGAACCAAGTGAACCATCCGGCCACTCCATGGTGGTGTCGAAACTCAGCTCATCATTAAGAAGCAGCCAGCTCAGAACATTGGCCACTACATCGGCACGGATGCCCCACCGTAGAAAACCGGTCTGCTCTGCCTCGCTCTGCAGCTGTTCGATGAAAGCTGTTCGGTCGCTGTTGAGAAGCAACGTAACAGAGGAAATCAGTGGATCCTCCGGGCTTTCCGCCTGACAATCAACAAGCCACAGGCCATCTCCAAGGTTGTGAGAGCTGAAACTGATAGAACGGATCGGGAAGCTGCCTAGATCACCTTCAAGCTGGAGTACAGCTTCCTCTCGGTATAGAATACTCCCACTTAGCAAATTGATGCCAGCAATCTCTCCGCCAGAGCTGTAGACATACAGGGACGCCCTAATGCGACTGCATAGGGAGGCAGAATCAAGAGTTAGGCGAAGAGTCGTCCCCTCCCCATCATTGTCAGGAAGACAGTCCCTGACAGCGAGGTCAGTTGCCACGAAACGGCGACCAGTCCCTTCCGAAGATCCAGTTGAGATCACAACGGCCAGCCTAGAACCATCGAAAAGTGGACTAAGGTCAGCCTGCTCGAAAAGGCTGGCCAGCGTCCATGGCAAGTGACATGCGACTTCGAGTTGGGAGTCATAGTCCCAACTTCCTGAGCCATCTCGGAAGAATCGATGCCTTCCATCAATTGAGACTTCCCATGATCCCTGCTGGTGAACATGGGGGAATAGGGTGGGGTAGGGAAAGGCAATTCTGCTCACTGCTCACCTCCTTCCGCAATCTCTGCAGTGATGCCGACGGCTACATAGTCTGGAATGCTTACAAGGACCTGAATCGTCGTCCCAGCGGAGGCAACCTGACAGATGTATCCGTTCTCACCGAACGGAACCGGTTGCGAATCAATTTCGACCCCGATTACCTCTGGAGCCTTTCCGTTTGGAGCAATGGGGTCCTTCCCTCCCTCGTCCATCTGTACCCATGGCTGGAACGTCACAGACGGTTTGGCATCGCCCGGGCCGGTGAGGCGCACTCGGAATCGAGCCACTGGTAACCCATCCTGCAGGCTCGTTCCTTCCGAGATGGGAGTCCCAAGACGGAGTGTCGGTCTCCGACCACCACCACCACCACCGGCGCTTGGTTTCCTCCCATCGGCTCCTCCAGGACCTGAGCCGATCAGAGAGCGGCCGATATCACCCGCCAGTGCCGCGAGAGAAGTGCGGGATTCACCATCTGTGAACCTATCCTTTTTAATATCCCTTCCCGAGAGAGCCCGGATCCGCTCACGGATCCGCGTCAGGGCGACAGTGACAAAAGTCCGTTGATGCTTTGTGAGAGCCTGTGCCGATTTCGGCTGCCAGTCATCGTGTGCTGGTGGCTCGGACATGGCGAATGCTTTTTCTACCATCTCGTTCTCACCGATGTCGGTGACGAAGACACCAGCCCACTGGCGTTCATCCTGCTCATTAATCGATCCCTCCATATATCGGACGACGAGTTCAGCCGGTCGGAGCAACGCGACATGATGCAGCCTCTCGGGGATCAATGCCGAGTCCCCAAGATGGCGGCGGAAGCGATCATCTGCGGGTAGATCCAACGAAGCCGCGCTCTGCCCGAAGAATCCCAGCACTTGCTTGGGTCTTTGGCAGATAATCTGGTCCTGCTTCGCTCGTGCCTCTGCAAGAGCCTGCGTCATCAGCCAAAGGGGCTGGATCGTTGAGGGATCGGGAAGCGGAAAATTCTGATCAAGAATCGACAGCTGACATTCCATTGGAAGGCTGCCATCACTGCGGCGAGTGAATTTGGGCCAACAGTGCCAGAGAATCGTGTCTTGGAGCCTGGCACTTAGATGGTTTCTGATCTCCGTTTGGGGTGAGCCTGCAAAATCACCGGACGGATCGAATTCCTCGAGATCAGGATCGAGAATCATCAGCGATGTTCCACGTTGCTCAGATGTGTACCGCTCCAGAAAACCTAAAGACGAAGCAAGTTCTCTCGCCGCATCGTTCAAGATTGGGTCAACCGAGCCGCTTCTATCCTCCCCGATTGCTCCCCACCAGTGCCTGCCTGTGAATCGCCTACCATCATGATCAAACGCCGCGCCTAGAGCCTTGGCAATCAGACGATGCTCGTTTGCTTCTCCATCGGCTATCGCGGAGTGCGCAATTATTGTCTTGCAACGGCTGATCTTGAAAAGAGATGACTTCCCAAAACCATATGTTCCACCTCCCTGCGCCAGATCTCTTGCGCTACCGATATTTCTGATAAAGTTTACAAAATTTGCTGATTCGCCTTCTTGAAGGGCTGTGGATGCGGACGTGGTTCCGTCAAGACCCTGGGTGCGTTCATCACAGATTTCCATTACCAGTCCTGATGACATGAGGAAACGGCGGAGCATGCCCGCTATCGGCTCATTTGCATGCTGCGGAGGGAGCTCTTTGAAGAATGAACGAATCGCATCCATCTGAGATTGCTCAAGATAGCGAATTCGAATTGAGTATCTAGGTGTGCTCCTAGTCTTTAGAGATGCATCCCAGCTGTTCTGAATCGTCTCTCGGATCACAAGCTCGAGTGGCGAGAGCGCCGGTTGACCGAGGAGGCGCGCGGCTCCATCCGCTGCGATGTTGCCGTCACGGCTGAAGGGTTCACTATGAAGACGTATTAGAGTCATGGTAGCTCAACTGAACTTGCAAGTACTTTGAAGAGCATGTCTTCCTCTGAAGACGATAAGCGGAAGTCAGAACAGTTTGAAAGAAGTATATCGTAGCGTAGCTTTGCTACGCCAGCAGGCAGAGCCCCATCGGGGAAATCACTCTTTCGGATACGCGGGAAGTCCGCCTCGACCCTGTAGATGCAGGTTCCGTGCAGGGTGAAACGATGTTCCAGCCAGAGGTCTCTCTGTTCGCTGAGGTATCCGGCACTGGCTAGGCGGGCATCAAATTCTTCAGAATCAGAGATCCTTTCCCGGATCTCCTCAACAAGTCCTGGAATGTCGATCGTGCCCATTGGGTTATCTGTCAGAACGGAGTGGTGGATCAGAAGCTCCCGCCCTTCCTCGGGATCTAGCTGATCAAGGCCGTTGACCGTCAGCCGTGAATCACCTGCCATCCGCGATGCCTTGGCCTCGATGTCGACAGCCCCCCAGGAATAGTCACGTGCTGCGCCCAGTGGACCGTTCCAGCCTTGCCAGAGGTGTGGACTAGCTGAAACCAGGCTTCTCAACAGAAGCAGTTCTCCGGCCAGTCCGAGGATCTCATCCTCAGAAGGTAGGACATCACCGTTCTTGGAGAGTAATCGCCGGAATTCGGTAACCGCATCCATGCAGGCCCTTGATGGCGTTGCACCGGATGCGAGGTGACTGACGACCTGGCTGACCAGCAGAGCGAAGGGAGTCTCAAGGCCGCGTTCAAGACATTCGATTCTGATGTAGTCATCTGGATATAAACCTTCTCTCAGTAACTGCTCCCGCTTCACTACAAGCCTACCGCAACCTGGCTTGGGTAGAGGCCCCCTCCCTCGCGGACTTCTGAGAAGGATCCCTGGATTCTCATCCTGAGTGATGCAGAGAAGGACATCAGTCGCGTTAAGGCCACTGACAGAGAGCGGACGAGCGCTGATCGCATTCGATGCTGATTGGTGCTCCCTAATCAGTGTCCACATGTTAATGATTTCTGTGATCATCACCGTGCTTCCTCACATTTCTCGATCAGTTCAAAATCCGTATCATCGAGCTCCTCTCCTTCAGCATCCTTGCTGAGTTTCAAACGTAGATGGTGCCTCGCGTTGGCTTTGGTAGCTTCGGGAAAAACCAAGCCAACACCCAATGGCCCAACAGGTAGGTCGTCTTCGGATCGAAGACCATGCAGAAGTGGAAGACGCACACAGTCACTGATATCCCTATCCTGAATCCATTCTCTTGGTTTAGATTCGCGGTCAATCGGATAAAGTAGAAGGAGTGGCCGACCGCCAAGCGCATGATCTCTGTATCGCTTGATGGATCTCCACGAGTCCTTTGTTCGATCGAAGTCTGGATTCGGAACGGACTGCATCCAAGCTCGGTACGCATCAAGATCGACATCAATAAGGATGTCCTGGGCACCCATCAGCGCCTTGATATAGATCTCCCTTCGAATCTCATCATCGAGTGAATCACCGGTGCTGCTGTGGCCGCGTGGGTTAATCTTTGACCGTGCGACCATTGGATGATCTTTAAGTGTGCCGAATGTGATAGGCTTACCCTTGCCATTCCCCATTACACCAATATTCCATATCTCCATGCACTCTTCACCGTTGTCGATCTCTCTCTCGATAAAGTCCGTAACTCCTTGCAGTGATCCTCGCTCAAACCTATAGGACCGAAGAAAGCGAAGTATCAGTCTATAGGGAACGTCTCGGAACAGGCTTGAGTCTCGACGCTTGCCGATGCTGATGCTTCGATCAGCCATGGCATCAGTGATTAGCTCAGCACCTGCCTGCCAGTTTGACAGATGAAATTCAGGTTCAACTGGGAAGCGGATAGTCTGTTCATGCGTACCGTAATAGCTGATGTCGCATTGCTCGAGATTATCCATCACAAGCTTGTTTCGAGCCGTGATGCTCAATCCAGCGATCTGTGGAACGCGTACAGCAATATCAGATGGCGTCCACCCCTTTCGGCTGATGGCTGCAATCTCCGATCTAATCATTTCCTCAACATTGACAAGATCCCTAAATGCGTTCTCGAGTTCTCGTGTCATCCAAATGCGAGGCAGGTCCTCATAGCCCCGCCTATAGCCGAACCATCGTCCCATCTGCATGAGAGTGTCATACTGGGAGCTTGTGCGAATGAAATAACTGCAGACAAGGCCCTCTATGGTTAGTCCTCTCGCGAGAACATTTCCACCAATAACAATACTGTGGACTGGGTTCCCGCCATTAAAATTAAGTCGCTCTGAGAACTCGCTTTCGGAGTTCTCAACAGTCATCGTGATGCTCTCAACTGATTCATGTAGAAACCCGAGGATCTGCTCAAAGTCTTCTGGTGTATCAGGGCAATCGAGCTCCGCCCGCATGCCTGCGCTAAGTGCTGAGGTCTCTCGGTTCCAGAGAATTCGAAGCTGCTCGATCCGCTCCTGATCATTGTTTTTCAAGGCTTCACGGTTCGGCCTCAACCACTCACGTTCAATCATTCTGCGGATCTGTCGATGGCAGACCGCGTAGATCGTGGTATGGACGAGCATGCAACAATGCGATTGTCGCTGCCCTCGCGCTTTTCTGGCTGCAAGAGAAAGGAGAAACCAGTCACAGGCATTGGCAAGACTCTGCGTCAATCCTGCGGCAAAGGAATCACGCTCTTTTCGTGATGGAGGCTGAAGGCTGAAGCGATCTTCGTTGGGTACTCTGCGGATATAGGGAAGCTCCGTGTCCGCTTCGGCGTCGGCATCGTCGCCAAAGAGTCTTCGAGCTCCGAAATACCCTTCCGGCTCATCAAGTGAGATAATGAATTCACTAGGATATAGGTCTCTGCTGCCATCCACTGACGTCTCTGCTGTCAGAACATTTGCATAAGGCGTTGCAGTGTAGCCAACATATGTGACTTTTGGAAGTTTTTCGCAGAGGTCGCGAATCAAGCCGTTGATTCTTGTGACCGAGCTCCTGTACGCTGCTGTGTTGATGCTTGCTTGATCACACTCATCGTCAATTATCAGTGATGGCAGGCTTTTTCGCTCGATATCTGATAGTTGATTCAGTGCTTTCTTGAGTCTTCTAAGAACGGCTGCATTCTTCTTTACCACGAAGAGAGAGCACTTCCCTCGACCTGCCATCGGCAACTTTGGTGCGCTCCCAGGGTTAAAGTCGCTCTCAACTGTGGTTCCTTCAAGCCACAGTGACGGATTATGACTTACGACATCTTCAAATAGTCGGAGCTGGGTCTGCTGTCTGAGGACATTGGTCATACCTGCAAGGATGATCACCATGCGATAGCCGCTGTCGGCAGCCTTCGCAATTGTCGCAGCCATGCTTGCTGTCTTTCCACTCTGAACATATCCCAAAACAAGGCCTTGGAACCGATCCTCCATGGAGCCATTTGGACATAGAAGTTCGTTTGTTATCTTCGTAGATGCCCGGTCGATCGACTTGATGATATTTGCCCCCCATCCCTTGCTTTCAAGATGACTTCTGTAAGCATCCCAATTGGGGGATCCGCTTTCGGATGCACCTAGATACCACCGGCCCTGCTTGCCTGTTGTCACGACTGGCGCAGGGAAAAACTCGATGATTCTTTTCTCTTCCTTCTCAAGCTCTGCAACGGCTCGATCGATTCGCTCTGTGAACTCTTCAGTTAATGGCGCAAGCTGAGCCTTGAATCTCTCGCCTGCAGCGCGGACTTCGAGCTGATCAGTGGCAATGATCCGCCTTAGGTTGTCAATGATTCCACTGATATCGCTCATTCGACATTCTCCGATTGTCTGCAAGGGCGGTTTGGGTTCTGAATTTGTGTGGGAGATTTCGTCGGCCCCATTCGAGTGTTGCGAATTCCGGGGTCCTGTTGTGATCCTGTTCCTGAAAGGGGCCACGCTCTGTGGGCCTTTATCCTTCCAGAGTCGGCCGTTGGACTCATATTCTTTTTTGACCAAAATATCACTTGCCGTGGCCTTGAAGGTTTCCTGATGTCACGCCGCCGTGGTTCCTGCTTTATGGACCCGCACAGGGGTCTATTCCTGTGCGGTGTTTGATGCCGTCCTGAGACCTCACGGGCCATGAACTCCAGGATCTGGCTTTCTTCCTCCTTCCCTTGCATCTTGGGTTCGGGAATCGGGGTGATCAGCCGTGATTTCCGCCGCCGCTTCACGATCCGCTGCGTGGGGATGCCCTCCTCGTCGAGCTCCCAGTGCCGTGTGGGCCGCTCGTAGGGGGAGTTCAGGATTGGGTCCTCGAAAAACCGCTCGCTCAAAGGCGCCTCCCATCGGTAGGTCTAGTGCCGGTGGGGGCTACGGCCATGGCTAGGCCCGCCTGCGTGGGCTGCCTCACCTGAGTAGCCGTGACGCTCCCCTTGCCCATGCCCAGAAGCAGCTCTGCACCAGTCTGCCCCCTGGGATAGCCGAACAGCAGCAGCCATCGACGGATCGTCACCCTCAGGCCATCGCGTCTATGCACGTACTGCATAGTTCTGGTTCTGATCTCCCGTCCTCCCTCCTCTCCCGGCCATTCCTTCTTTCCCGGCAGCTCACCGGCTTCAAGCAGCTCCGCCGCCGGCTGTGCCAACCGCAGCCGCAGGGTGCGGATCAGGTGCCGTGCTGCCTTATGGAGATCCAGCCCCAGCGCGTTAAGCCGGGATCCAGCAGGCCCCGGCTCAGGGGACAAGGCCAGCTGCAAGCCACGCCAGGTGAGCGCTCATGCAGCAGTGGAGTGATCGCCCGCCTGGCCAGCAACACCCCCAATGGCACTGACCACAGCCCGGGCCAACTGGGCGGCTGCGGGGGCGACACATCGCGTGGGTGACACCAGAAAGAGCCGATGGCAATGCAGAACCTGCATGCAACCGGCTGCACTCAGCCGCCGGACTCCCCTCCCGCCATCCCCTTCGCCAGCTCATACTCCCGCGCGAAGTCGATCCCCGCGTCCTGCCCCGCCAGCAGCTGCTTCTGGCCTGCCAGGTCCAGGGCCCGGTAGGCCTCCAGGGCACTGCTCAGGTACGACACCGCATCCATGCGTGGCATACCCCTGGCCCTGGTGCGCAGGACCCGCTCAGCCAGGCGGCGCTGAGAGCGGAGCTGCGCCCGCAACGGGGTTGCTGAGCACCCGCGTGTATGGAGGCTGGGTCTGCCTTGCCCCGCTGCGGCGATGGCGGTGGCCTAGACCCACTCGACGTTAACGGGGTGATTGGCGTTCAGCCCCGCTAGTCTTACTGGGTAATACACCTACCGGCTGGCCCGTGGATCCCGTTGCCGCCTGCTCGATGACCAGCAAGGGGCAGGTCACCATTCCCAAGGCTCTGCGACAGCAGCTCGGGCTGGGCCGGGGCAGTCGCGTCTGCTTTGAGCTGGTGGGCGACCACATTGAGCTGCGCCCCTGGAAACCGCAGCAGGGCCTGCCAGAGAGCGGTTTCGGGTTGCTCAGGAGCCAGCGGCCGCCGGTGCCCGTGGACTTCGATCCCGCCAGCCTGCTGCGGCCGTGATCGGGCTCGATACCAATGTGTTAGCCCGCTACTTCGTGGAGGAGGAGGGCGCCGATGCTGCGACGCAGGCCCAGCGCCAGGCGGCTCGCCTGTTGATCGAATCCGGGCAGGATCTGTTCCTGCCCAAGACCGTGGCCCTGGAACTGGAGTGGGTCTTGCGGGGCTATTACGGCTTCCCGGTTGAGCAGGTGCTGCAGGTGTTCGAGCAGTTGCTGCATCACCCCTGCCTTCAACTGGAAGACCGCCCCGGCCTGGAGCAGGCGGTGGCTGGTCTGCGCTCCGGCCTGGATTTCGCCGATGCGCTGCATCACGCCAGCAGCCGTGACTGCGAGGCGATCGCCTCCTTCGACGACCGCGGCTTCGCCCGACGCATCCGCCAGCTCAACCTGCCGCCGCGCGTTGTGATTCCCAGCGCACCCTGAGGCGCTTCTGAGGATGGCCAAGGCGCTGCTCAATGCGGTGCGCTCCCAGCGGCCAGCAGCTGCTGCAGGTTCCTGGTGATCTGGGTGTCGCCGAAGGCCGGCAGGCCCCAGCCCACACCGCAATACCCCGGCCAGAGCTATGCGCCAGATGCATAGTTCTAGAGACGGTGCCTGTTCGTGGCCGGTCGTCACCGATACCCACCACACCTCTCGTAACCGACTGATGCGGCCGCGTTCAGCCCCGGTGCACCGCACCGCCTCCTCGTACTCCGCGCCGATGCCCAGCCCTGAATCCTCGCCAGGCAGCAGCGGTTTCATTCCCACATGGATCAGGCAGACCAGGGCCAGGTCGCTCCAGCTGCCGGGCAGGGTCTTGAGGCTGCGGGAAGTGCCGGGTTCGTTTCGCACTAGCAGTGGCACAGGCAGCGGTTGGCAGCGCGGCCACTGGCGCACCCTCTCGCCGCTGGCGGCACCGGCAGGGGCCCCACTGGAATGGGTGGAGCCGGTGTTGCTGACTTGAGGGCCTTGCCGATCTGGACCTACACCTGATTCAGGATGATCAGCTCCCTGAATCCCGTGCTGGGATCCGGCTCCCGGCGGAAGAACCAGGCGGGCAGCAGCGCCACCAGCACCTCAGCCGTGGTGCGCACTGTGGCGCCCATCGCGAGATGGCCGCCGCTCACCCTCCCTTGGCTGTCGGCCACGCTGATGTGGAGGTGAGCGCCATCGGGCGACAGGCTCCCTGACAGGGTGAGGATCTCCAGTTCGCCTTCCAGGACGGTGAGTTCCTCCTGGCCGGCCAGCCGGAGTGGGGCCATCGACAGGCTGCTGATGGCACTGAGCACCCAGCCGGCCTGCTCCTTTTGTTCCTGGAGTAACTGCTCCAGGCCCAGCCGTAGATGGTGCAGGGTGCCAGACGGATCGGCAGCACTCTGATGACCTCGGCCGACTCCTCACTCCTCTTCGGCAGCGCCCAGGGGGATGAAAACCCGGCGGTGCAACCCGCCGGGCCAGCGCCTCAGAGCACCTGCACCAGGGCCTGGGCGCCGAGCACCCGCCGCTGATTGGCCGCCAGGATCAGCGCCTCCTCGCGGGGCAGCAGATGGGGCTGGCCGCTGATGTGCCCCTCGCGATCGAGGAACAGCACCCGCAGCAGCTGGCCGGCGGCATCGAGCAGCTGCACGGAGATCACGCCCACTGGGCATTGGCGTGGTGCCGCGACGCGGAGCGTGGCCAGCGGCAGGGGAAGGAGGCGGGCCATGGCAGGGATGGCGAACGACACCATCGCTGCGCCCCGGTGATGCCAGCACCGCGCAAGGGTCGCGGAGCGCAGCGCAGCGACTCGCGTCAGCCCTGGCGCGGTGCGCGAACCGGGGCAGCACGGGTGGTGTGATCGCCAGCACCCAGGGTCCGCACGGCCCGGATCGCGGCCTGGTTGACGCCGAGCCATGCCAGTGCCTGCGGGCCCTCTCACCCTCTCGATGCAGAAACTGCAAAACGTTTGATGGGGGTCTCAGGGCCCGGGTGCTCTACGCCAGGATTGGCCGCAGATCACACCCCAGCATGATCTTCCTGCCGCCGACGACTGTCTTCCCGCGTGATCCAGAGCTGCTGAGACAGGAGGATCTCAAGAGCACCTATCTGGAGCTGCGCAGCTGCTACAAGAGCGCGATGATCAGCCGCGGGCAGTATCGCCGCCGAGCGAACAAGGCCCGGGAAGAGACCAACGTGCTCCGCCAGAACCTGCTGGATCTGGCGGCACGGGAAGCTTCCGTGCGCACGGACATCTATCAGATGCTGGAGATCGTGACGGCCATTGCCGGTGATCTGGAAGATGCCGGCGATGGCATCGTGACCGAATTCGGTCGCTACAAACTGGGCCGCAACACCGCCCGGGGCGGTTCGTTGATTGGCGGCCTGGTGCAGGCGGTGATCCGCTTCATCAACCGCTGGAGCCGCACCAAGGAGCGGGTGGTGCAGCTGGATCAGAAACGGCAGGCATTGATCGAGAAGACCAGGGACCTGCCGCCCCTTCCCCTGTCCATCAGCAACGCCACCGAACCAGCGCAGGGCCTGGTGATCGCCGCCCGGGAGGTAACGGCCGATGGGACAACTCACTGACACCCTGCGGGCCACGCTGCGGGATCTGGCCCAATCCGATGCCAGGCTCTACCGGGGCCTGCAGCAGGAGCTCGGTGAGCTGCAGCCCACCACTGAGGCAGCCGCTCCGCAGCTGACGGGTGACGCCCCGGCCAGCCGCGAGGAGCTGGATGCTCTCTCGGGCAAGGTGTTGTGGGAGCTGTGTAAACAGCGCGGCATCAAGGGTCTCAGCAACGGCCCCAAGGCCAGGCAGATCGAGGCCCTGCTCCATCACCCCGATGGCCCTCCCCTGCGCAGCGCCCTGCCCAGCAAGGCCACCAAGGGCGCTCCCGGCACAACCAAGGCCACGGGGCAGACCAGGGCCAGGCCCGGTGCTGACGACCTGCAGGCCATGGCCCAGCGCCTTGATCGCCTGGAGCAGCTGGTGCTGCTGATCGCTCAACAGGTGGGTGTTCCGCCGGATGCGATCGCGCAGCTGCCAACACCAGCCGCCCTTCCGCCAACCTGAAGCACCTCTGCGCTGGCCCAAGGCGATGACGGTGAACCGGGAAACGCTCGAGAAGCTGGGCCGCTTCCTGCTGCGCGGCCTGCGCATCGGCGCCAGCACGGTGTCGATCGTGGAGCTGCTGCGCAACGACTGGACCGGCGGCATCAGTGCCGGGGTGGCCTGGTTGGTGTTTGTGCAGGTGGAGCGGCGGCTGCCGCCCCTCAGCCCGGAGCCTGAGGAGTGATCTGCAGCTCGGCGTAGCCGGTGGCTGGATCCAGCTCCCGGCTGAACCGCCAGTCCGGCAGCAGGCCGATCACCAGCTCAGCGGTGGTGCGCACCAGTGAGCCCACGCAGAGGTGGCCGCCGATCACGGAACCCTGGCGGTCGGCCACAGCGATGTGCAGGTGGGCGCCATCGGGGGAGAGGGTGCCGGCGAGGCTGAGGATCTCCAGCCCGCCGTGGATCACCGTGGCCTCGGCCGCTCCGGCGAAGCGCAGCTGGGCCACCGACAGGCTGCCGACGGCGCTGAACACACAGGCGGCCTGCTCCTGCTGCTCGCCCATCCAAGCCTCCAGCGCTTGGCGCAGATCGGCGCCCGGCGGTAGCCGCAGCGGCACCACCTTCATGGGATTGGGCTCTCCACCAGGCCCTGGACCATCACCAAGGCATCGACGTAGCCCAGTTGCCGGTGGCGAAACGCCCCGGGCAACGTGCCGACCACCTGAAAGCCGTTGCGCTGCCAGCAGCGGAGGCCGGCGGTGTTGGTGCTCACCACCAGGTTGAACTGCATCGCCCTGAACCCCAGCCGCCGCGCCGCCTGGAGCGAGTGCTGGCAGAGGCGGCTGCCGATTCCCTGGCGCCGGCAGGGCTCAGCCACCACGTAGCCGGCGTTGGCCACATGGGCGCCGAGCGCGAGGGAGTTGGGCCTCAGGTAATACGTGCCCACCACAGCTCCGGCCGCATCCAAGGCCACCATCACCGCCTGGCTCTGCTCAACCCACACGACCTGCGCTTCTGCTTCCGTGATGGCTGGGTCGTGGGGGAAGGTTTCACCCGCACGGAACACCGGCTCCAGCAGGGCCCACACCGCCGGCCAGTCGTTCGCCTTAAAGGGGCGGATCTGCAGGGGTGATCGGGAGGAGGTCAGAGCAGTTCAGGTGTGACCACGTGATTGTCTCGCCAACAGGAAGGCGCCCCGTGGGGGGCGCCTTAGCACCGGTTGCGGATGTTCGCCTTGGCATCTGGGGCCGATCCGATCGGGTGTCTGTGGATTCACACATGCCCTGTCTTGGGCCTGGCAGGGAAGGGATGGGGATCACGTCTCTGGGAAGAGATGCTCGGGGCTTGACCTTCTCGGCTGTGATCCCGGCTCGGGTTATGCAGCCCGGGGGTTGAACACGCGGGAAACAGAGCTGGCATATCGCTCTCTGCGGCTACGGGATGACGCTCGCGCCGCGTCACCGAGTTCACCTTGTGTGTGTCGCATCGTTGGCGCACCTCCGCTGTGCGCACCGGCTCGGGTGATCCCTGGCCGGACTCTGTTGGAGGGCGAGGGTCGGGTTGGCTCCCGGGCCTCCTCTCAACTTCAGAGTACGCCCCTTTTCAGCTGGCGGTGGCCCGCAGGAGTGCCTGTTCCCGTACCTGCGGAAACCCAGTCAGCGCAATGCTTCTTAGGCGCCCCTCTACTCCTCGGAGAGGCTGCGGCTCCGGTAGTTCTATGCACTGGGTGCATGGATTTGCGGACTGCTGCATCCACGCGGCAACCTGAACCCTACTGGCGTCACCCCTGCCCGCCATCCCGCTGATTGCCATGGGCTTCCGTCTCCGCCGCTCCGCTCGCCTGGGCCCGCTGCGCTTCAACTTCTCCAGCGGCGGATTGAGCTCGATCTCCGTCGGTGGGCGAGGGGCCTCGTTCAACATCCCGGTGAACCGCCGTGGCGGCACCCGCACCACCGTGGGACTGCCCGGTACAGGCCTGAGCTGGAGCGTGGAGAGCCCCCCGGATCGCGCCATGCCAGCCGGTGCTGCGGCGGGCCTGCCCAACAGCCGGCGGCTGCGGCCTGGCCAGCTCGATGCCCTCAAGCAGTCGCTGCTGGGCGTGCTGCATCAGGAGCTGTTCGCTCCCGGCTCCACCGGGGAGCAGCTGTGGGAGCACGGCCTGGTGAGCCGTCTGTTCGCCGATGGTTCCCTCGGTGCTCGCACCACAGGCCTGCTGGCGCTGATCGAGACGCCAGAAGCGATGGAGGGCTACCTGCTGCGCTCCCAGGGCCAGGACGATGCCAAACGCCGGGCCCAGCGCTGCATCACGGCCGTGCAGGAGGCCGCAAGGCTTGCCGCTGGGCGGGGCTGGCTCGGCTGATCGCGGGCCGCAGCCGACCATGCCTCGGTTGTGGCAGCGACTGCCAAGCGGTGAAGGCGCTACGGAAACGATTTAGGGCAGCGCGCCCTGTTTGCGGCGCTGCTGCCGATGACCAATCACCAGCAACAGCAGGCTGATCGCGCCGAGTAGTCCCACCAGCAGGGCTGTAACAACCATGGTGCCCGCCAGGCCACTGGCGTAGGTGTCAGTCATCAGCAGGCTGGCCTGAGCCGTCAGGCCTTTGGCGTGGCTCAGCCTGCCGCTGGCCAGGGCGGCCCGCACCCTGGCCTCGAGCTCGGAGCTCCAGGCGGATGTGCCGCCCAGCTTCAGCACCTGTTCATGCAGATTGGCGGCACCGAAGCCATTCACCATCGCGCCGCTGGCGGCAAAACCCAGGGCAAAGCCAAACTGGCCGGTGGTGGTGCGAAAGGCTGTAACGGGGCCGAGCGAGACCGACGGGGCTTCCTGAACGAACAGCGCCGCCTGGGGAACGAGCATGAAGGCCAGACCACTGCCCACCAGGGCCATCGGCATCACCAGGGAGCTGTAGGGGCTGTCTGCGCGGATGGGGGCAAACCACAGCAGCCCGAACACGAGCAACACGATGCCAGCAGCCATCAGCTGGATGGTGCGGCGACCGGGTCGCATCAGCAGGCCGGCCGGAACAGCGCTCGCGGCAGAGCAGATGAGCAGGGGGAGTTGGGCCAGGGCCACCTGACTGGTGTTGAAGTGCTGCACCAACTGCCAGAAGTTGCTCGTTTGCAGTTGCACCACGGCCCAGGCGAAGTTGGCGGCGATGCCGCTCACGAGCGCGGCCGCGAAGCAACCACGGCGATAGAGCGCCACAGGAAAGATCGGCACCTGACGGTGGCGCTCGATCAGCAGGTGCACGCCGAACAGCACCACCCCAAAGAGGGTCGGGATGAGGAAGTGTGGCGAACTGAACCCCTTGACGACCTGACTCACACCGCTGAGAAAGAGCACCATCGCCGCCGCGATACTGATCAGCCCTGGCCAATCGGGCCTAAGGCTTGGATTAGCGGGCATCGGCGGTAAGAGCAGCGGCAGCAAGGGCAGACACAGCAGCGCAAGCATGGGCACCAGGGCCAGGCCCAGGCGCCAGCTGGCGTTGGTCAACAGACCGCCCAGAAGTGAGCCGGCGATGAAGCCAACAATGGTCACGAGTTGCCACACACCCAAAGCCTTGCCGAGCTGGCCGGAACGGCTCACCGCGCCCACCGCTGCAAACGACAGCACCAGCACACCACCCATGGCGATGCCCGCCAGGGCACGGCCCAATAAAAACAGGCTTGGAGAGGGCGCCGCCATGGCGATGCCATCGCCGGCAATCGCCAACAGCAAGGCGGCCATCAACACCTGCCTGCGCTCCAGACGATCGCCGAGAAAGCCCATCAAGAGCACGGTGGCCGCCTGAGCCAGGGTGGAGATGCTGGCGGCCAGGGCCAACGTGGGGCCCTGCATCGTCAGGGCCTGGCCAGCCTTCACCAGGGCGGTGTTGGCCACGCTCGGGTCGATCAGTTGCAGGCTGGCCAGAACACCGAGGAAGGGCACCGCGAGGGCCCGGGTGGGTTGAGGACTCATGCGTTAAAAGCCGCTGGGTCAGCGAACACCGGAGTGCGCCGGAGGCACGGACCCCGTTGTGCCACGGGCCAGCAATTCCTCCTGGGTGCTGGCGGCGAAAAAGCAGATCAGATTCGCCACCAGACCACTCCAGCCGGTCTGGTGGCTCGCACCAATGCCGGCCCCATTGTCACCATGGAAATATTCATAGAAGAGCAGATGGTCCTGCCAGTGGGGGTCGTTCTGAAAGGTCTGCTGGCTCCCGAAGACTGGCCTTCGATTGTCAGCATTGCGCATAAAAATGGAGGAGAGCCTGCGGGCGAGCTGCTCGGCGATCTCATAGAGATTCATCACCTCGCCACTGCCCGTTGGGAATTCAACCTTGAAGTTGTCGCCGTAATACGTGAAGTAGTTAATCAAGGCGCGAATAATCATGATATTAACCGGCATCCAGATCGGGCCGCGCCAGTTTCTATTGCCGCCAAACAGCCCTGAATCCGACTCGGCCGGCAGGTATCGGACGACGTATTCCTGTTGGTTATGAACAAAGCGATAGGGGTGGCTTTCGTGGCGTTTCGAGATTGAACGAATGCCATAGTCCCCGAGAAACTCGTTGGGATCCAGCGTGATCGCCAGCACACGACGAAGATTGGCTTCATTGAGAGCCGACATCATGTGCCGCCCGGCATGACCCTGGAGCCTGAGGTCATGGAAGGAGTAGGTCTGATCTGGGTATTTATTGCGAAGTTGCTGCAGCAGATCGCTAAGCTTGTACTGCTCCAAGACGCCCAAGTCGAACACTTTCACGGCACACAAAGGAATCAATCCAACCATCGATCTGACCTTAAGCCGCGTTGAGCTGCCGTCGCTTTTGCGAAAAACATCATAGAAGAATCCATCCTCCTCATCCCACATACTCGCGCTCGTATTGCTATTGGTCATTGCGCCTGCGATGGCGAGGAAATGCCTGACGAACTTGGCAGGATATTCGGCATAGGTATCATCTTTCTGCGCCAATACGATGGCGATCTGCGCCATGGTCTGAGCATAGAACGCCATCCACGCCGTGCCATCGGCCTGCTCCAGACTGCCGCCCATGTCCGGCGATTCTGTACGGTCAAAGATGCCGATATTATCGAGGCCGAGAAAGCCACCTTGAAACACATTGTGGCCATGGGCGTCCTTGCGATTGAGCCACCAAGTAAAGTTAATCAGAAGCTTGTGAAAGCTTTGCTTCAGCCACTTGTAATCGGCCTGGCCGCTGATGGCCATATCGGTTAAGTACGCGTGGTAGGTTGCCCAGGCGTGAACCGGTGGATTCACATCGCTGAAGTTCCACTCGTAGGCGGGAATCTGGCCGTTGGGATGGAGATAGCGGCCGCTCAGCATCAAACTGAGCTGTTGCTTGGCGAAGCTTGGATCGACGAGCACAATGGTGTTGGCATGAAAAGCAAGATCCCAGGCTGCATACCAGGGATACTCCCACTTATCGGGCATGGAGATGACATCACAGTTATTCATGTGATGTCACTGCTTATTCCTGAACCCTTGCGCCTTATCCGTGCCCAATGGATCGACACCTCGCTGTTGGAGCCAGGGGGCGATATCGTAGTTGTAGAACTGCTTGGGCCACATCATCCCTGCTATCGCTTGCCTGAACACCAGCCCTTGCTCAGCACTCAAGCCGGCTGGCATCACAGAAGCATAGAAGTGATCGCAGTCGTCCTTTCTGCGATCCAGGATTTGATCGAAGTCTTGATCGGCAGAATCGACTCGAGTTTCAGGTATCGACTTGATCAGCCTTAACCTGATGATGCTTGACGCCTTGGCGGCAATGGTGAGGTTGTAGATCGCGGCTGCCTTGGTGCCTTGCTGGGCTGGATTGACAGCTGTCGCCTCGCCATCAACCACATAGCGGTTGATGCCGCACTTGGTATAGGGAGATGAGTTGGGCCGTTGGAACAGGAGCTCTGTGTTCGTTTCATTCTCCGTGAACACCAGTTCATCGGCCCCGCTGCAGCGCAGGGAAAAATCACCAAGCTCGGGATGGCTCGCGTGCAGTTCTGCTTGACCTGGCTCACACGGCTGCAGCTTGATCGAAGGTCTTGGGCCGCTGCCCTGGCCCCACGTGTTACGAAACCAGAGGGTCGGCAGAACGGCCAGCTGAGCCGTCTGATCGGAACGATTGTGCACCGTGATCTGGATAAGCAGATCTTCGGGGCCAGCCTTGGCGTACTCAACTTCAACATCACAGTATTCATTCTTATCGAAGATGCCCGTATCGACCAACTCGTATTCCGGATCCTGGCGCGATCTCGCCCTGTTGGTGGCAACAAGGTCGTCGTAAGAGTAGGCGTTAAGCGGATATTTGTAGAGGTAACGCATGTAGGAATGCGACGGCGTCGAATCCAGGTAGTAGTATTCCTTGACGTCTTCGCCGTGGTTGCCTTCGCTATTGGTGAGGCCAAACAGGCGTTCCTTCAGGATCAGGTCCTTGCCGTTCCAGAGCGCCAGGGCAAAGCACAGCAGCTGCCGGTCATCACTGATGCCTGCCAGGCCGTCTTCACCCCATTGATAGGCGCGGGATCGGGCCTGATCGTGGCTGAACGATTCCCAGGCATTGCCATCGGGGCTATCGTCCTCGCGCACCGTGCCCCATTGCCGTTCACTCAGGTAGGGCCCCCACCGGCGCCACGGCATCAGGCCCGCGTTGGCCTCATGCAGGCGTTGGTGTTCGGCTGTCTGAGCCAGAGCGAGTTCTCCTGCGGAGGTGGCCAAGGAATCCGATGCGAGGGGGTGGGACATCCCATCCCCATCCTGTCCAGACATCCGAGATTCGGCACCTGCTCGATGGTCTCATCCTTGGCGGGCTGGTTCCAGTTGCCCACCAGCTGACGGCCCAGCACACGGGCGCCGAGGTGGGCGAGCTGCAGCATGACCAAACCCAGCCACTCGTATTGCGCCTGGACCCATGAAGGGGGTCACGTCACAGCTCAGGTATGACCACGTGATTGTCTCGCCAACAGGAAGGCGCCCCGTGGGGGGCGCCTTTGCACCGGTCGCGGACGTTCGCCTTGGCATCTAGGGCCGATCCGATCGGGTGTCTGTGGCTTCACGCATGCCCTGTCTTTGGCCTGGCAGGGAAGGAAAGGAGATCACGTCTGGGAGAAGAGATGCTCGGGGCTTGACCTTCTCGGTTGTGATCCCGACTAGGGTACTGCAGCCCGGGGTTTCAACACGCGGGAAACAGAACTGGCGTATCGCTCTCTGCTGCTACGGGATGACGCTCGCGCCGCGTCACCGAGTTCACCGGTTGTGTATCGCATCGTTGGCGCACCTCCGTTGTGCGCACCGGCTCGGGTGATCCCTGGCCGGACTCTGTTGGAGGGCGAGGGTCGGGTTGGCTCCCGGGCCTCCCCTCAACTTCAAACTAGGCCCTCTGGCCAGTGGTGGTGAGCCTGTGAGGTTCCTCTTCCCGCCTGGAAAATGGCGGTTTCAGGAACCCGCCACTTGGCTGGTCGATGCAGCACCGATACGTCTTCAGAACCTGTCGTGAAGCCCTTCATGAACCCCTGTTGCCGCCCATGAAGACCCGTGTCGGTAGTGCAGTGCTGCAGCCCTTGCTGGCATCCGCTGCCGGGATCATCGTGGCTGCAACGGGATTCGGTGGCTCCATTGATGGACGCCTCCCTGAGCAGCAGCCAGGAGTGCGCTGACGATCCGGACCCAACGGAATGCCTCAAGCGACACCTGGCCCCAGGTGCCAGCGCCGGCAGCTCCGCCCACAACTGAAAACCACCTGATCTGAAGACGTTCGGGTAGGCACCACTGCTGAGCAGGCACACGCCCGGGGCCAACGCTCCGGGCTTTGTTGTGAGCATGCCCGCTGATCACCTGCTGCATGACCTCCAGTACCCCCTCGGCCAGGGGCGATCCTTACCGAGCTTGCTGCTCCTGCAGCCCCGCGACCATCAGGTTCCTTCCGCGCGCTGCTCTGAGCGGCGCAGAACGGTTCACCAGCGGAGCATCCGAACCCAAAGCCACCACAGCAGCGCTACTGGCACCATGGCCAGGAGGAGAACCTCCAGGCTCTGAATCTGTTCAGGGTTCATGGTTCGCGGGCATCGCTTCAGTTGAGAGCCTCCCTGCTCCGGGGCCTCCCACGACCTGGATCGAAATCAGGCGGCAGCGCCTTTGCGCTGCCGGGCGGCAACAAGCGCCGCACCGCCCGCCGCGAGCACGATGCCACCACTGACGGCCAAGAACACCAAGGTTTGGAGCATCAGCAGCAAGAAGCCGAGGGCCGAGAAGGCGGTGATGCGCACCTTGGCCTTGATCAGCAGCGTCAGTAGCAGCAAGACGGTGGCCTTGAGGGCCAGCACCTTGGCCGCGCTGAAAGGGACGAAGAGCGGGAAGAAGGGGTTCAGAAGCACGGCGGACTGCCAGATCTCCCCATTGTGGTGACCTGTGGTCCATCCCGTGACTGGCAGGCCTGCTGGCGTTGCTCTGACCAGAGCCTCAGAGCTTCCTCTCGGCCAACCTCAGAACAGCCCGTTCAGCCATTGACGCGCGGCAGGAGCACAGCTGTCGGGTAGGGAGAAGTGGTCATCGTTGGGGTATTCGATGGTCTTGATGCTGCCGCCCAACTGCTGCACCTTGGCTGCATAGGCGGTTTGCCAGGTCACAGGTACAACGGTGCCGCCATCGAACAGATCCATGCACAACAGCACCGGTGCTACTGGTTTATGTGTGGCTGCCGAGCCGGCCGTGATCGCGGCTTGCCAGCGATCGAGGTTTATCGGATTGCTTTGCATGATCGCGCCTTTGAGCCGGAACAGTCGCGCGACGGTGTCACCGAAATGGTGGACTGGCTGGATGTTCCATGAGGTTTCGATGATCTCGATCCCCAGGGGCGTGAAGTAATCGGAGAGCTTCAGAACATCAGGGTTGGCAATCTGAAAGCCAGCCAGCACCATCAGCAGGTGACCATCCGGTGGAATCGAGGGATTGCCTAGGGCTGCCGTTAATCCCTTCGGCATTCCGTAAGCAATGCTCGCAACGCCCGGAGACATCGGGACGGTGCCGACCAGCTGCAGCTCGCCATAGTCGGCCGCATCAAGCTCGGCGACTGCAGCGGCCGCGCCACCTCCCTGCGACCATCCTGCGCAGCCCAGCTTGGTGCCAGCACCCACAGGCATTTGCCTGGCGGCTCGGGCCAGGTAGACGGCATCACGGGCCTGGGTGCGGTTGACGACGTACTGGTGCTGCCCCGGGGTTCCGAGTCCCTGATAGTCGGTGGCGCAGACCACGTAGCCGTCGTTGATCCAATCCTGCAGGCCTGGCACCCCGTAGTCGATCTGCTGGCTGGATGGTGCGTCGAAATAGATGCTCATATTGCATGCCGGCCCTGGCTGTGCTGAAGGGCAGGCGGCATCGCCCAGGCCGGTGGTGCCGTGGTGACGTGGCCCCCGGAAGTCGGTCCAGGGTGAATGAGAGTCCTCATCCGGCCAGACTGGGCCGGGGACCTCACCATGAAACGCACCAGGCACACAGCGGAGCAGAT
>Ga0315899_10000899_pt1 | contig 34930 bp, 48 predicted proteins | sample LakEriMetagenome_2_FD_203518 | JGI IMG/M metagenome (GOLD analysis project Ga0315899, IMG submission 203518) | Freshwater fungal communities from buoy surface, Lake Erie, Ohio, United States - Buoy 4 MA112 | ecosystem: Environmental > Aquatic > Freshwater > Lake | place: USA: Lake Erie, Ohio...
TCAAATCCTTCAAACACAAATATGTCGGCAGCGTCTTTGGACATTTTTAATTCTACTAATTCCTCAACTTGGTCAATGTCATCATTGACTAATTTTCTTATATGTATTGACATGTTGTGCCGCCGTCGGTTAATATCTCTCTGAGCTTGTGGTATTCAATGTAACATTCCCTTGGTTCCCACATAAACTCCTTGGATATTCTTGCAGTAGATTTATTAAACAGACCAGTGATTTTTTCGATGCCCCATGTCTTTTTAAATCCTATAAATTTAGGAAATCCACCTTCGGCATAGATCAAATTCTTGCTGCTGTTCCAACTGATCTTACCTGGAATTTTATTCGTACATAATTTTTTAACTGTGGGAATATTCAAAAAGCTCAACATCAATTCTGGACTCCATGTGTAGAAATTGTTAATAGCACGGACACCTGTAGTTGATGCAAATCTTCTCCAGCACATGTCTTGATCTTCTTTCTTGACAAAACTCCAAAGAGACTTAGGATGACTGTCTCTACGTAACTCAATTTCATCTACCGTGATAAACGGGAATGTAAAATTTCTGCAGGCATGAATGTGTAAGGCTTGATACATCGAATAAATTTGAAATTCTTTGGCCACGTTCATCACATGTTCTTCAACAAATTCGTAGGGATCAATTTCTACAATAACAGGATCGATGTCTAATTCTTTGCATTTGTTTACGGCATAGTCAGCATCAATTGGATTTAGGTCGCCTTTAAATTTGATGATAAAAATTCCAGGTTTGATGCCCATAGACAAAAAAGAATCCAAACAAACGTTACTGTCTAGGCCGCCAGTAAGCCCAATATGGATGTCTGGGTATATTTCATAAATTTCGGCGGCGGCAATACCACATTCCTGTCTAAATGTTTTGGGAGGACGTTGGATGCCCCCTAGTTGAAAAGATATAAGATCATACCAATGTTGTCTGTAAAGATTATTTGGATCATCATTATACCAATAGTTAAGATGGTTGTTTTTTGAAAAAATCAAAGTCGAGTTCTCAATGAGTAAATAGTAGCATATTTACACACAACATATCAGCCTATGAATTTATTTGAAAAAATTAATTACTCTATAAAAGAATTTGATCCAGAAAGATTAAAAGGAAGACATCACATATCTTACGGCAATCCTCCGAGACCACAAATTTCTTATTATTTTATTAAAGACCCCGAATATTTCAAAACACTGTCTTCAAATCCAATTTGTAAAATACCAGCTGATTATGTGTTTTTTTCGGAAATTATAGGAGAGGGTCTTTTACTGCCTCACAGAGATCACAACGTGTCCTGCTGTGTAAATTTGTATTTTGAGCCCAATGGTTCAACAACATTCTTTCATAAAGAAAAAGAAAATATCGACGCATTTGTTTACCCCGGGAAATCTACAGCCAACATCTACGATCTGCGTCAAGTAAATACCGTAGGAAAATTTATTGCAAAAAAGAATGATTGTTATCTACTTAATGTAAGCGAAATTCACTCTGTACTATCGCCAAATCCTGGAGCAAGAAGAATGCTCACTTGGCAGTGGACTGATACTCCATATGAAGAAGTTTTAAAAAACATTATACAATAATACTGCGATACAATAATTGTGCCTGTTCATCTAACATGTGGGGAACAACATTAATCAATCGTTGATTTCTTCGGTTGTCAAGATGCGCGGAAAATTTAATATAATTTTCATAAGATTTAGGATCGAGGGGTTCTAACAGCATATCGATCATATGTGATATTTTATAAAATTCATTTTTTCCTGTAGGCGTAATTAATTTAAGATCGTCAATAATCCAAGATTTTGATTTTTCTGGTATATTCCTCAATTTGTAGTGGGCTGGATATTCTAAAATTTGCCAACAAATATTATCTATAAAAGTTTCTTGAAATTTTTTAACCTGATGCACATTTGTATTCTGTACAAGATATATCAACTTTAAATCTATAGTTTCTAATTTTCTAAATTTGTCTAAATTTGTCAAAAAATTACTGTAGGTATGTCTAGTACTATCTCCTCGAATATACTCGTAAACATCGTGCATGCCATCGATACTTAACCACAAATTAAATTTCATAAAGTTTGGCACTATACTTGCCAACCATTCTGGGTAGTAAGTCCCATTACTAAAGAGTTCTATAATAATTTTGTTGCTATTTCGTAGTTGAGATAATTTTTTAAAAAATCTTTCTGCGCCTGAACCTAAAAATGGTTCTCCGCCTTTGACTTCTATTGTAATTCTTTTTTTGTCTAAATTCTCTATTAATTCAAATATTTTTTCTAAATCACTATCCGATATAGTTTTTGCCGTGTAGTGCTTGTTATCTATCACTAGCCCTTGTTTTTTTAGAAATTCATAATCATCAAACCATCGAGTGCTTAACTCTGGAATACAGGTTCTACATTTGAGATTACAATAATTTGACAGACTTATATCAATATAGTAATCATCATCTGTATATCTTTTATTATAATTTTGGCGTCGACTTTCAATGTTGCGTTTTTCATCTCGATCGCACCCGTGGCAACCTGGTAGACTGATTCCAAAATGATGTAATCTCTTTAACTCTATAAATTTTTTAGATTGATTTATATTCAATAAAGTAGAGAAATCATCAAGATGAGCAAAATCATCGTGATATTTACAACAAGGAACTACTGAACCGTCTGAATTTATAGTTACGCTGTTGGTAGTAGCAAAACATTTTTTGATTGGTTCAATCATTTGTAGAATATTGCGTATGGCTCATGATTTTTTTTGATTCCATTTGTTGATTCCAAATTTCTTTACCATCGAATGTGAGAGCATGAATCGCAACAAATTGTTTACAAGATTCCGGAATAGGATCAATTGATCCACAAGTATTATATTTGTCGTCTAGCAATTCAAATTTTAAATTATTATTAATTTCAATTAATTTTAAGTATTGTTTAAACCCAAGATTTTTCTTGCCTTCTCTACTTATAAAAAGGCATTTAATACCCGCCTCTTTCGCTCGTTGTATCTGAATTGGCATACAGTAGGTTGTGTTTAGAAATTTAGAACCTCCCTTAAACTTCGTTAGTCCCACATGTCGATAATCATAATCAATCCACATACGGGTACTTATTCTTGCTATGTTGGGACCCCATCGAGGAACCGATTCAATAACACCACTGAAACAAATTATCTTGTTGTCTTTTATCACCGCAGGGAAGGAAATAAAATCTCTCGGATTGATATCTAAATAATTTGCTTTTAGAGTATCTGTGGAATTATTTATTTTTCTTAAAACTTCATTAAATAGTTCGAGGTATTCACTATCCGCTGCTAAATCAGATATAATCATGTCAGGAAAAGGAATTTTTATCATTGTAGATAGAACCGATCTTTATACTTTCAAACATATTAAAATTGCAATCAATCCCCATGGGAGTTTTCCTACTATGGAACAATCTGTTTAGACTAGGACCTTTGATTTTATTATCTCTGTAACTTGCGTCTTGATTATAGGAGTATATAAAATTTTTTGCAATAAACTTGTACGAAGACCAGGTATTCTTAATTTTCTTGTCTAGATTATTTATGCTCCAAAGTTGGTGATCAATAGTATTGAAGAAAGCAAACATGTAATTTTGATAGTAATCAACACTTAATGGATGGCGAGATCTCAGTGAAAACAAGAAATATTCAGATTGCCATTCTAGCAAAAAATTAAACCACCATAGAAAATCATAATTGCTGTATACATGAACTCCACAATTTTTAATTTGTTCATCAATTAACCTAAACCAGACCTTGGCACTATTAGCAGGAATTCCAACGCTTATCCAGAAACTGGTTATAAATTTTTCTGAGAACGCCATACCCAGTTGATCAAAATTACCTTGTCTATAAATTTTGCCTATGTTGTCGGTGCCAAAAATTTTATCACCTTGGCCACCGGTCAATAATATTGCTCGTCTATCAAAAAAATTTTCTACGTTATCACTGCTCAAGATATGAAAGTTAGGTCTTATTATTTCATTATACATCTTAGGGTATTCTGCTATGCTATCTGATGTCATTATGATAGAAATTCTATTGGCTGCTTCTTTTAAAGACAATAGTTTTAAAAAGGATATTAGCACAGTAACAGAATCAATACCCCCAGAATAGAATAGATAGATTGGCTTTGAAATTGTATCTTGATGGTTTAGAATACGTTGTGCTGTTTCTAAACATATATCTTCAAATGTTTTATTAAAGTTATAATTTAGTGTAGGCAGTTTAAAATCATCATAAACAACGGTGTTAAACGGCATTGTGATTGTACCTGATCTGTCTACCAACGTTTTGTTTGGAGCAAGGTAATTATAAATTCCTCCCCATAGCTTCACATCATCTGAATTTACAAGAAGTAACTGTTCAGAATTAATTTGAAGAATAGAATTAAAATCTTGCATTTATAAAAATATCTACCATAGCTTCTCTATAAACATTATTCATTTCTTCTTCTGTATCTGAAAGATTAATTTTGTTTGAATATTTGTTATAGCAAGCAAATAAACGTAATTTCATTCTTCCTTGGCTTTCAGCTAACATTTTTAACTCATCATAGGCACGTTCTTCTGTAACAGCAGTATACTGAGAATATTCTTTTATAGCATCTACATAATAATTTTTTGAAGGATCACACTGAAGTAATTGATTGTCTATGTATGATATTGTTGTAGAATCAAATCCTATAGATGTTTTAAACAGGGTAATGTTCAGCGAACCTTCTAATTTAATTAAAAATTTTCTCCTCAAGATAGATAAATTTCTTTTTTGAATAAAATTTTCTGTGATAAGATGTTGCGCCATTTGATCAATGTCTGGACCATTTGTGTCGTCGTAGATTAAAAAATTGGAGTCAAAATTTAAATCTTTCCATTTTAAGTTTGTCCAAAATACATACATGGGAACCACAGAGACTTTGACGTTGAATATCCCTTGAGCAATAGAATTGGCAGCTGCAGACGATTCTGTACTGCACAGTATTCCCGATGTTTCAATATCTACCAGTAAAAATTTAAATTGCATATGTTATTTAAGCTCAGTTTGTTTCATGGAGCAAAAATATCCGATAAATATCTGCATGAATTCACGACTATTGACATTGAATGATTTGGAACAATACAAAAAGCTCTTAGACAGAAACTTTTTTGGTAAAGAACGACCATTGTTCAACACTGTGGAAAAATATATAGAGGGGTTGGGTATTAGCAATGAGGCTAGTTCGTTCAGAGTGTATGGAGGGTTTTCAGACGACGGCGAACTGACCAGCGCCTGCGCCATACACCTTTGGGAAAAAATGAAACTTTATTCAATGTTGTACATGATGATACATCCAAAATTTAGTAATTTAAAATTTACTAAATCGTTTGAAATTTCAAATTTACGGCAAGCCTTGGGTGCAGCGGTATCGCATGCGGAGTCTAACGAGTACTGGCAGTTCTTTTATGCCACGTCTTTAAGAAATTACAAAACTAGAAAAAATGCTTGGTTTAAAAGTACTGATATGCTGGTAGGCAGATATGATTGGACAATTGAAACTATTATTCCTGCCAACACATTACCTAACTGTCCGTTACATGCCGCATTAATATACAACCAAGCTAGAGGCATTGACCTTGTTGTAAAGACAGCTAGGTTAAAACAAGAATTGATATTCAACAAATATCACGAAAAGGGATTATTGCCTTTTAGCTACGAAGAAATATATAATGAAAGTACTAGAAGCTAGCATACACGACGTTACATTTATTCAACTTACCACGACTGTTGTTGCGCTAGTATCTTTGTTGTTTCTAATACCCACGTCAACTGATTTACTGCTAATTTTTATTGGGTATTTTTTATACAGTTGTATTGGAGTGGTGATATTTTATCACAGATACTGGAGCCATAAGAGTTTTAAAACATGGCCAATTATTGAAACTGTAGGAACAGTGCTAGGAGCATTAGCAGGACGCGGCAGCGCATTAAGTTGGGCTACCGTTCATAGACTGCATCACAAGCATACAGATTCCGATTTAGATCCACATTGGAGTGACCGAGACGGATGGAAAATATTTTTCCCGTTCCTGTTAACATACAATTCTCAAAAGATCAATCCTTTTATGATCAAGGATATTTTATCTTCTAAGATAGTTATGTTTGTTCACAATAATTATAGGTTAATTTTACTTGCGTATCTAGTAATTTTAGGAATGTTAGGTCTAGAATTTCTATTATATTTTTGGATTTTCCCCGCAGCTATGACAGCATGGTCATTAAACACATTTGTATATCTAAGTCATCGGAACAATCAGCCTGTAAACAGTTGGTTAATCTCTTTACTGTTGTGGGGAGAGGGTTGGCATGTGTTGCATCATGAAAAACCAGGATATAGTAACATTCGAGACAAGTGGTATAGGGTAGATCCGGCTGGTTATGTTATAAGTTTGATTAGGAAGAAAAATGCTTGATCCAGAACGAATTAAAAAAGTATATGAAAAATTAATTCAGATCCCACATCTCAATATTACCGAGCTTGTGAAGCCTGCACCTATGCGAGAAATTCTAAAAGAATATCTCCAGTTTAACGACGATGATTTCTTTCCATATATCTCAGGCATAGAAGATAATCAAATTAAAACACATATGGCCGAAAACTGGAAAGGTATGTGTATTATTGATACGTCTGTTAGCGGACGACACAATATTGATTACATGGTAACTGAAAACAATTTTAATAAATTAGAATTTAAATTTGACGATGAAGGCAAGGCTGTATTTTCACCAACGGACGTAGGTGAAATGATTCCCAATACTATTAAGTATCTGTATGAAATAGTAAAATATCCTAAGAAAACTAGAATAAGCAGAATGATTGCCAATGGTGGCAATCCAACGTGGCATAGTCATAGGCTATTGGCTAATGGTGGGGATCAACGATTTACCAGCCATGACATGGTAACTCCAGTACTGCATATTCCATTAGTGACCAATCACAAATGTTTTATGGGAGTGTCTACTAAGTATCCTCCAAGAAACCCAGAGGTTGCAAAACATTGGCAGCGATACAACTTTGGAGAAGTTTGGATTTTTAATAGCTATTACTATCATCAAGCTATTAACCTAGGTCCGGCTAACAGAGATCATATCATGATGTATGTGCCAGTTGATGACGAATATATGTTTCCTATTTTAGAACAAGCAATAGCCAACTACAAAGGAGAATTAATGCCTGTTGTAGAACTCAAGTAATATAGGCGTAGTCGGAATATTTTATCACGCTACGTTCTAATAGATCATGCATCTTTGCATGATCCATTTTACCTTTAACAATTACTGCGCAACGTGATGGATTTTCTGTGTGACCTTTGTGAACTCCATGAATACTTTTGTGACTGTTAAACGCCCAAGACAAGTATTCTTTTTTTGGAAATTTTACATAAACTGGATCCCGGTATTCTGAATAATTATCAGTTAATGTGTTAGGAATAATTTTTTTATTTGAGTCTTTAGGCAATCTGAACCATAGCGCATCATCTTGAAAATTATTCCAAAGATAAAATCTAAAAGCCCATTCGTCGTCGCCGTCGGTGTGCCCTACCACTTCAGTATCTGTTTTTTGTATTAGGATAGTCATTGATCCTAATTGGAAAGGAAATGCTCTTGTAACATATGAAGTTAATTCTCTAAACTCCGTCTTAAAAATTTCACGTAATTTTAGTTCTTGGGGTGTTATGTCTATCTTTGGCCTAAATGGTTGCACTGGATGTTCCCACGGATACTCGTTTATTTGATTGACATAATTATATCTTCTTTCAAAATAACACTGTTTTCGCCAAAGGTCGCAATATTCCATTAGCTTCTGTTGATCAACCTTAGGTGGCTCGGGCATGTCTAAAGGTGTGAAAATTAATTTGTCTGTGATCATAAAGTAATAAGTAGTTAACTTAGGATAATATTTATGATAAAAAAATACCCTGCATGGCTAAATGGCAACTATTGCAACATCGAAGATCTCAAAATTAGTGTTTTAGATCTAGGTTTGATTCACTGCGATGCTACGTATGAAGTTATTAATTCAAAAAATAGAAAAATATTTATGTTAGACGAGCATTTGGATAGATTTTGGAACAGCTGTCAACATTGGAGATTGCCTATTCCTTTAACCAAAGTCGAAATAAAAGAAATCATACTGACTCTTTGTCAAAAGGCCAACGAATCAAATTTGCTAGTGTGGATCGGTATAACTAGAGGAATTCCAGAATCTGGAAGTCCTAGGGATCTAACATCATCTACTCCTAACCTTTTCCTTTATGTAAAACCTTATTTTGGTTTCAGCAAAACTAATACTGCATCCGTGTGCATTGCAAAGAACACAAGAGTTCCAGATTTTTCTATCAATCAAAAATTTAAAAACTTTGCATGGAACGATTTGACTACAGCACAGTGGGAAGCTATTGATCGTGGATATGATACTGCTATCCTATTAAGTTACGAAGGTTTCGTTACTGAGGGTCCGGGATTCAATGTTTTCTTTATCAAGAATGAAACAATATACACACCTAATACAAATTGCTTAGGAGGCATAACGATTATGGCTCTAGAAAAAATTTGCAAGGAAGTTGGTTATTCTTTCGTTAAAATTGATCTCACAGTTGAAGATATAGCTACAATGGACTACGCTGGAATAGCATCGACTGCTGGAAATTTAATTCCTATACTCAAGATTGAGAATAGGACATTTGACGATAACCAAGTTTTTAAAGGACTGCAATTGTTGATTGAAAGGAAAACCAATGAGTGGATTACAGAATTTTAATTTGCCCTATCGAGAAGGCAGCGCACATCTATCTTTAAGATCTAGCAATTGCGATTCTGTTATTATTTTACTTCCAGGCCAAACCTTACCTTCTGAAATGTTTTTTGATTTGCCTATATGGGAAGACAGATCGTGCATAACTGATAGGATTTTAGAGGGAGGCTGCGATGTAGCACATTTAAATCCAGTAGGATATGGTCACAGTCAGAGCGTTTTTTATGAGTTGTATACGAGAGAAACTATGGCCGAACAAGTTTGTTTAGCTGTAGATCTTTTAAGACCCAGTTATAAAAATATACTGCTACACGGATTCTGTAGCACATCGCATGTTCCAATGATTGCTGCTACTCAACGGAACGTACAAGGTATAATCGCACAAAGTCCGTTATCCTTTAGAGTTGGTCCACAATATTATCGAGAGTATATGGAAAAACGAGATCCTAGTAATCCGTTGTTACACAATAGTCTTGAGAATTTAAAAGAAAATCGACTAAAGAAAAAAAGCGATGTACTATTAGGCTATTCAAACAAAGTTGATAATTGGGAAGATCTGTTTGTAACACATCTCAAAACATTTAAAAAATTTGAAAAAGAAGGCGAGTGGAACGGAATTAATGATATGGTATGGGACTTATGGCTGTATGTAAGCCAGCATGCCAGTCAAGGATGGAATATAGACAATATAGCCTGCCCTATTTCTATCATTGTTGGTGAGAAAGACTACGAATGCACCACAGAAAATTTTGATAGATTTGTGCTTAATGTTAAATCAAAGCTAGTGAGTAAAAATGTAGTGCCGAATGGAACACATTTCGGTATGTGGGATAAGAATTACGATCAATGGGCACAGACATTCGTTAAATCTATAACAGATTTACTTGCTAGAAATTAATGTATTAAAGTTAAACCTGCTATTAACTAGATTGATATTTTTAAATCCTATTTTAGACATTGTATCTAAATACCAACCGATAGGTAATGCATCTAGAATGTCAACTAATTTTTGTTCTTTTTCTTTTATAACTTCCCAAGAAACTCCGTTGGATACTTTCCACCTATAATATAGATCCTTTGAAACTGTGTCCTGAGACATTTTGTCTGTAAGTATGAATAATCCACCATCTTCTAAATTATCATAGATATCTCTTAGATATTTTTCACGTTCTTTGATAAAATGCAAGGTCCAATGAACCAATACTACATCATACTTTCCTGCTGGAAATGATCTAGAGTGAATTACTAGCTCTTTGTGTTTGGATTTTTCAATCATAGCTGGGCTAGCTTCAACGCCTTTTATCGTATTAAAGCCTTTGTTCTTCAAACAGTCAAGTGTATGACCTAATGCACTACCAACATCAATTATACTAATGTCTGTCCTTTTGAATTTGTTTTCTATTATTTCAATACTTAGGTCAATGACCTTTTGATAATCTGGAATGTGTGTTTCTGCTTCGCGCTGAAATCTGTTCGCTACTTCCCCATCAAATTCCCATTGGGGGATATCCTTGACCATACTAGGAAGTCCTGGCATAGATACTACATTTTTATTTGCAATTAAATTTTCTATGGCAGAATTAGATTTCTCTCCTGTTTTAAAAAACCTCATAATGTATCTTGCAGGCGTCTTCACGCCGTGTACACGATCAACGAGATCATGATAGGTGTCATGTACAGCAGGATCTGTTACTCTCTTAGGAAAAATCAAGTTTTCTTTATTCTCAAAACCTAAATTCTGCATGAGCCTATGTAGAGCTGCAGGGGAAGGCCTTGCACCTAATCCAAGATAGCTCGATTCGCCGTCACTTTTAATCATGTGTTGTGTGTTTACTATGTCGATTACACTAGACCTATGATGTGTTAACTCTGTTGGGTAACTGGTATCTACAATTACACAATAGTTGGCAATGTTTGATATAGATTTTAGCATACCGTGTGTATTCAAGAAGCCGTAAATTATACCACAGACCAATACCACGTCATATTTTTCTATCGTCTCTGCTAGAAATTTTTCTAGGTCTGCATGAATGATTTGAAATTGATCTTTTGACCAATGCTTGGACAATAAGGTTCTGCTTGACTCAACATAATCTTTTTGGAATTCAACTCCGGTATATTTTGTAGCACCGTTAGATAATACCCAGTGTCCAGATGCACCTAAGCAGCTTCCAAGATCGAGTACAGTTTTTCCCGTAATCAGTTGCATGGGAGCCATAGCTTCATGTTTTCTAGTCAATGTTTCGGCTGTCACTGGCGTATGTGGCCGCTGTTGTCTATTGTCTTTTTCTACGAACTCGCTATACTGCTGAAAAAATAACATGGTGTTTCCCTGGTGAATAAATATTGGTATGAATGATCAAGAATATCAAGATGCTGTTGCAAGTATTCCACATCTTAATCTCACTCCATATTTACCCGCTGTACCGCATACAGAGATGCTTCGTGAAGTTATGACACAGTTTTCTAAAATCAGTCCGTTTGAATACGGTATTGATCCTAATAAGAGTCTGCAGGCACGCAACGCTGTAAACTATCTTAAAGAAGCATGGCAAGGATTTTGTGTTATTGATATAACCAAGCAAGGCGATCACATGATCGATTATTTTACTGAAGAAATTACTCACGAAAAGGTATTATCAATGGGTATCGAGTTTGACGAAAACGGTCATGCTATCTATAATCCTACTGATGTAGGTAAGCAGATGACTGAAACTATCAAATATATCTACAGCATAATTCAAAGTCCCGGCAAAACTAGATTGAGTAGATTAGGGGCAGGCAAAGAAATTGGCTGGCATTGTCATGCTATTAAAGGAAAAATTAATAGAAAACATATAGCCCGTAAAGGAGCTAACCGTGCAACTATACATATTCCATTAATCTGTAATAACTATTCAACTCATAGTGTGACAAAAGATCCAACAAATGGACAAGGCATTGATGCTGATCAATTAAAAGTTTTAGGATTTCCAGAATATACTCAACATTATAATGTTGGAGAGGTATGGATGTTTAATAGCATTCAATACCACAAAGCAGAAAATAAAGGTGCCGATGATCGATACCATTTGTTAATATATTTTGATCATATGGATCCAAGAGCAAGACCTATGATTGAATCTGCCATTAAAAATTATCAGGGTCCTATAATATTATGACCAGATATTGTCAATACAGTCCTGTACAGATAAACATTACAGACATGTTTCCTAAAATTCTATCGGCTGCTAGTAATTTTGAAACATTAGAAAATACCAGAGACTATGGTAAGAATCTAACGCATAAAGATTCAAATACAAAATATGCCAAAGAACTGTACAAAAAATATTGGAAATTCAGCAAAGGCATTCTAAAAATATATAAGCTACCTGATGAAATTAAAATTGAATTGGCAAATAGATTTCAGTGGCTATCTCCATTGGGCGAAGATCCCAAAATATCTTTACAAATAATCAGTGGTGGAGCAGTATGTGTACCTCATAAGGACGAAGAAAGATCAAGTAGTATTCTAATACCTATCAATGACAGTTCATCGTTCACTGAATTTTATGACGAAAAAATAATTGAAAATCAAATATTCCCCAATCCAGACAATATAGATTTATTTGCTAGTATTAGATTTACCGCAGGTGAAAACTGGATATTTAATCATAAAAGTGTACATGCCGTTCAGCTTAATCAACCTGTAAGAGTTACAATTGCAATCGGATTTAACCACATAGATTATCAATCATTAGCAACTTTTATTCAAAGGTATCAGCATGACCTGGTTCAGTAAAAAACACCTTGACGATGCGGCTGAAATCGCCGAAATAAGAACAACAAATAAAATACATAAATACTGTTGGCATTTCGTGTTATCTATAAAAGAAGCTGGAATGTTGTTTTTACTGGCACTTGGCAGTGTAATTCACGCATTTTTTCCTTGGATCTTGAATTTCAAGCTGTTAGAATGGAGAATTGTTATGTTAAAAAATCTTAAGAAAAAACTTCCTAGAGATCCGTTACTTAAAAAAATTGATTTTAACGACTAGTGCTAGATAAATATAAAAATGGAGATATTGTATGATTAAATTAGTCATCGAAAATCGTAGACCCACTGTTGATGTACCGTATTATACACGGCCTGTTTTAGTCACAGATTTATTGAATTTACAAAAAGCAACAGGAAAATTTATAACAGAAAGTAGAAATCTTTCTGAGGATGGTCTTGTATTCACCTATGAAGGAATTTGGAATTCCATAGAGGATTACAATGATTTTGTGACACATGCTGCTGTAATAGAGTATGCTAACGATAGAATTGCTTATAATTTAGAAAATGGAATTACAATCAGTACAAAAATTTTAGATTACATGAGTCAATAACATGTTCAAAATTACAGTTACCTCAACCAGACCTAATACCACTGTTGCGTTTTTCAGTAGATCAAACGAACTTAACGTGTTAATGACTACACTTCAAGTGGCTGGAAAATGTCTTAAAGAGACTAGATCGACAAACAATAATGGGTTGACATTTGTCTATGAAAGTTTTTGGGCTTCGGAAAACGATTACAATGAATATCGTGCTCTAAAAATAGTATCGGACTATAATTCTAGTAAAGATACCTATAATAATACGAATCAAATTATTTCGTCTGTGACAAAAGAACTGTTATCTTAATTTTTTGTGCATCCTATAAAACATAGGACTTAATCCAACTTTTTCAGTTGATCTTAATCTGGATAGGTTATCAACATGCACATAACTTTCAACAGCAGTCGCTCCTAACAATGAAGCATCACGTTCTAGGGCCAAATGGCACAACCTATTAATTCCGCGACCCCTAAACTTTTGTTCAGTGAAGCTCAATGAAATCCAAACACAATTATTAGCCTCTACCCATTTATAAGCAATCCCTCCTGCAATTTCACCAGTGCTGGGATATACGGCATATACTAAACGATGTTGATTGTCAATGAGGATGGTATTATTTGACCATCCTTTTTTAATTAGTTCAGAAAATCCATCAAATATCATACTGACACAAGGGGATCCTTCCAATCTACGTCTCCACCAAATTTCTATTGCTTCTCCCCTCTCATCAGTCATGTCTCTAAATTTCTTTTCAAAATTTTCAATATTGTTTTCCATCATGAAATATTCCTATAAATACTGCACCGATATTTATAGGAAGCTATGTACGAGATCAATATTCATGATAATCTAATTCCGGACGCACTGCGAAAAGAAGTTTGGAAGTATATACAGAATCAAACTTGGTATGCAACATGGAAAGCCACCGTTCCCACACCACATGTTATACATACATATGTACCTTCTGTGGATAAAGAAAGGGGTTGGGCGTTAACTGTTCCCCCAAGAAATCCTACCCAATGGATGCATAGAACCTGTTTTGCCAGCGACGAGTATGGGCTAGAACAGAATCATCCTGTTATTTGGGAATTGTGGAAGACAATAAACAATTCGTTAGGTAATCAATATTCCATCACTGGTACACCAGAAGAAATGAGTTTGCCGGATACAAATGAATGGAAAGATTGGAACGCACCTGCTACGCAAGATCCTAACCTAGAACAAGGATGGCGTGTATATACAAATGGACAGCCAAACGAATCTATAAAAAGAAGTCACGGTATTCATAGAGACACAATTAATCTGGGCGACGAAGATACTTGTACGCTGTTGTATGTTGCAAACTTAGAATGGTATCCTAGTTGGTTCGCTGAATGTGTATTCTACGAAAACGATCCCGAAGGCGAAGTTGGCGATCACCAACAATATCAAAAACAGGTAGCACATACACAAGGACGAGATTTTAACATGGGATGGGCCGATAAAGTTGTAAGTCCAAAACCAGGACGGATTATAGTATACGATGGCAGAACATTGCATACCACAAGACCGTCTGCTGTATGGGCAACTGACCTAAGAAAAGTTATTGCATTTAGAGTTAGAAAAAATAAATGATATCCGGTAGTTTTGGCAAAGATGGATGGATAAAATTTCATTTTTATAGATCTAAATCTAATCCTGTACCAGAAAGAGACTTTGTAATCACACTTCATCCGAAAGACAAGTCACAAATTATTTCATTCGAGCAAGCAGCAAAAAACGTTGCTAGAGACATTCACACCAATTATACAAATATTTTTATTGCAATGAGTGGAGGAATAGATAGCGAATACGTTGCAGAAACTTTTTTAAAATTAGGGTTACCGTTTACTCCTATAATTTTTGAATTAGAAAATTTAAATTATCTTGACGTGTGGCATGCACATCGCTGGTGTCATTACAACAATATTAGGCCTGAGATAATAAAATTTAATTTAAAAGATTACACAAATGAAGTATTAAAAAATTTAAAAGAATACCATACAAGAACTCCAGGCGGAACTGCTGTTCTTAGAATTATTAGAGATTATGTCAGATCTAAAAATGGGCATCTCGTAACTGGTGGAGGGGATCTAGAATACTACCCTGACCCTACATTTTTCCATGCCAGTCCATTTCTATTCGGTTACGACAAAGAAATTGAAGATCAAAATCATAATCCAACGGTTGAAGGGTTTGTATTAAACGAGCCTGACATAATTAGAAGTATGATGATGCCAGAAATGCCGTTTAACTTTTACAGCTGGACCCCTGAAATTGTGTTAAGTTATGTTGCTGTTAGAGATCTAGATAAAAACAACGAAGAAAATAAAATAGATATTACAGGATGTTATCCGAGACCTAAAAATATGGGTATACCTGAATATATTTTTAATAGGGACCCAGACTTGTCAAATATTGTTGTACTTAGAAACTATCTAGGTAGTAGTGAATGTAATTTCATGGGTTCAAAACAAGAGCTGATAAAACAACTACTATGAAAGAAACACTCGATATTGCAATATATTTAAGTTTAAACTATACCAAGCATCATCCGCAGTGTAAGGTTTATTTAGACCATCGAGAAATAAATTTAGGAACAGAATTATCTAGACCAAGAATTCCTTTTGAAAGAAAATTCACTGTTGAAGTTGAGTCGGGTAAGCATATATTAACGTTTGACATTGTCAATAACGAATCAACCGTAACAATATTTAATACAGTAATCAACAAATTCAAGTGCGATACAAATAACCTGATGCTAAAAAATTGTAGATTTATTTCTGCATCGGGTGAAATTAATACAATTAACAATTTTCCGTGTGTGTTACATAAATCTGGAAGATTTGAATTTGAGTTTGAATCTCCGTTCGCATATTGGGCGTTAGAACAACTATAAAAAATAGGCTCCGAAGAGCCTATTTTGTTTTTACAATATTAATTACTTAGATTGAATCTGTGCAACTAAATTTGTTGTAAAGAAGTCTTGATACTTGTCATAGACTACTTCAGTTGCTGCTTTAAACTTAGCAGTTTCTTCTTGACTCATAGAAATAACTGGAACACCTTTTGCTTCACATTGTTTTACAACGTCAGCAACTTGTTCAACGCTTTCACGACGCTCTGCACGAGCAGCATCAAGAGCAGCATCTTTCATAATTTCTTGTGTCTTAGCATCTAATGTATCCCAGAACTTGGTAGCAACAATGATGCTGGTTAAGAACAAGCTGTGAGCTGTATCATTAACTACACCAAATGCTTCTGCCTGTTGTAAAGGAAACACACGAACAAAAGTAGATTCACCAGAATCAATAACACCAGCCTTAACAGCTTCGTTCATTTCTTCTAGTTCAATAGTGTCGATAACTTCAGCACCAACTGCTTTAAATGTATCAACTGCTACTGGACTACGAGCAGTACGAATCTTTGTACCACGGAAAGACTCAACAGTTGCTAGCTCTTTCTGGCTAGGAATAATTCTAAAACCGCCACTGTATGTGAATGATAGTCCGCGAACTGCAGAATTCTGCTCAAGGCCTTTAAGCAAATATTCCCCAATCTCACCTTCTAGCACACGGTCAGCATGTTGATGATCACGGAACAAGAACGGCATGTCTAAAACAAACATGTCCTTGCTGTAGTGTCCCAACCATGTTGTATACATTTGGCTCATTTCAACAACGCCATCTTCCATTAACTGTAGAAGATCGTGTTTTGTTACTTTTACGCCGTTGTTATACTTCTTAGAATAATCTGTCAAGGACAAAATTTCGATGTCTAGTTCACCGTTGGTTTGGTCTTTAACTGCTTTGCTAAAGCGTTCTGCTGCTCTAAGGAATAGATCAATTGGCTCATGGGCAATAACCCAGCGAATTGTTTTCATATGAAACTCCATTTTAACGTTAAAATACAGGTATGAAGCCTGTGTATTATTTATTCATTTTAAACGGTTTGGGTGTTATCTACTACTTTTTAGAGCTTTCTATCTTATCTCTATACTTTAACTGTAGTTTTTTTACTGTAGATATGCTGGTTTCGTAGAATTTTTCAACATTGATATTATCAAAAACCGGAGGGCGCATCGCAGATAATTTAAAGATTTCCTTATCTCCTAGTTTTACAGTAGCATCGTTAAGTATCTGTTTAATTACGTCTCTTCTAGCTGAGGGCATATCTCTATGCGCTACCATAATATTAAAAATATAAGGCGCATTAATACCTAACTCTTTTAAAGTTTTTACATCAGGCGCCTGCGGCAATCGTTTAGGGCAGCTTGCAGCAATCATGTTCATGGAAGGATTTTTGTCCTTTAAGCCTTTATAGTTTTCAAACTTGTCAATGACCAGCTCAACTCCATTGTTTCCAGCCATGTTTATGAGTGCATCGTTGTTGGATTTAAAAACAATGTATCGAACATCAAAGTTGTATTTTTCACCCAACGCCAACGAAGTTAAATGAGCAGCATTGCCAAACCCTACACCGCCTACTGTGAATTCTTTAGCACCTTTTAAGGGTTTGTTGACAACAACTGCCCAACAAGCATCGCCGAATGCGTGTACTGGAATATAATCGCTTTCGTTTAATTTTCCTTCTTGAACATTTTCAACAAATGCAGGAGCAATTATTGCTAGACTTTTGTCGTCCAGTGCTCTAACAGCCAGTAATTGATTTGCTCCGGGCTTAAACTCCAATGTAAACTTGTAAAGATTTTGAGAATTGTTAGCTACGTCTATAATTTTAAACAGCGCAGGACTTGCACTGTGTCCAGGACTGTAAGGAGAATAAATTTTTATTGTTTCTGATGCATGTGCTAATGAAGATGCCAGTACAGATAATAACAACAATATTTTTTTCATTTACCAATCTTTTTTATAGTTAATAACATTTTCTCTAATGTAGTTTTGCACCACTGGATCATCAATATAAAGAATATTAAAATCTTTATCTAGACCAAACCTAGCGTTGGGATGTATCTCTGTAGGCAAGTTGTCATTGTTTTGTGCGTATACAATACTGCCTCCTAGGCTTTCTAACTTTACCTTAAAATGAAAGTACCAAGAATTTTTATCTAGATCATAGATATATTTTCTTCCCGCCATCTTGTATGTGCTTTGGCTGTATCCGATCTTTTCACCGTTATTGTTATTGACCATACTCCAACGTTGATAGTCTGCACCATTGAACCAATTGACAATCCAATCATATATGGCTTCCTTTACTGGAATTCTATCATTGAAATATATTGCGCCGCGTATTGAACAATTAAGATATTTGATATTAAAAATCATCCACCAAAAGAAATCATGCAGACTATGTATTGGAACGGAACTTGTTTCGATATTCTTGACAAATTTATTGTAGAAATTTTCACCGAACATAGGATCATGCGGCTGACTAAAATGTTTAATGATGACGTCTTTATATTGACTGTAGTGTACTTCGTTTGAAGTGATCTTACCTTTAATTGCTGATAATCTACTCCTGGATTCTTGATCCATTCCTATAAGATAAGCATCATAGTTAGTATACAATGTCAATCCTAAAGCTGTTCCAAAGATGCAGTCGCCCTCGTCTGCTGTAATAGGCCGATATCCCATTTCTATAAGACTGTCATATTTCATGCTGGCAGAATCAAGAATTTTAAATTTGCCGTAGACAAACTGCTGCCAAAAAGTTGGGTTCTCTACTATGGCATGACTGCTGGTTGCGATCACAACATTTTTTAATTCTTCCGATGTTAGATTTTTAATTAGCGCACACAAAACAATGGTACTATCGATGCCCCCAGAGTACATGACTGCAAACTTTTGATTGTGTTCATTGATTAATTTTTTAATTTCTAATGCACGTTCGTCAGTTACTTGGCTAAAACTCTTCGCAAATAGCGGATCGTATTCAGGCATTTCAAATGTTGGAGGCAATTCTTGTTTCCAAGGAAGACTCCATTCTCCGTGTCTAGTTACAAATCTATTAGGGTTGATTCTCTTTCCTAGATCAATAATAAACTTGCCGGCTTCTCCAGCTTCTTCTCTTACCTGATTCCAGAAATCATCTTGGTATCCGTTAAAAATAATGCTGCTAAAATACAAAGAGTCCTCTTTATCTAACATCATACGGCCCTCGGAGTAAATTGATTCGAATTTATTTCTTGTTCTTTAAGATGCTGAGGAGTGTCTAGGCCCATATAGTAGTAGTACATATTGCGATAATCTGGTAAATTATATCCGTAGTCAAACCAAACAGTTTCAATTCTTTCCAACGCTTCCTTAACAGATTGACTTTGATATAATATTGATTTGATTTGATTTTTTATGCCATTAGGAACAAGAGACTGATCTTGTGGTAATTTAACATCTGGAATATGATCTGGCAAGTATGTTTTAATCATGTCCTCAAATGGTGTTATATTCTTAATAGAGTCTGCAATAGTTATAGCGTGTATATTTCGTAACACAAACAAAGAATAGCTTTTGAGATTATCTAACATTTTTTTATGTGTGCCTGTTTGATAATCTTTAGGTATACCTACATTGGCTACAGAATCCGATTCCATTAGTACGTGTAGCGAAGGAACTTGCCTTGCTGTCAAGATGTTAGAACCGTTGATGACATATTTTCTTTTGTCTATAATCGTTGTTTCAAAACAGTTTGTGTTGTCAAATTCTGGTACATCCTTGCCCAACAAAAATACCTGCGTGGGTATTTTGGATGATAATATTCTGGCTACTTCCATGGTTAACCAGAGATCGAAATTATCTACCAATAGAAATCTATCTAGGCCTGGAGCATATATAGCATTGGCATTTTTCTTTCCGTACCAAGAAGAATAAAGCCTAGAATGGCGAGAGGCATTACCAGTAAGCCAAGATTTAATATACTGTGTATTCATGCGTCTATTTATGGCATGAAAAAGTACTTCAAAAAATTTGTGGCGACTCCACAAATACAGTTAAGCCTTGTCTGATGCAAAAGTTTTAAGTTTGGTATTCCCCCACCCAACTAATTGCGATAATTCGGAAATTTTTGGTCTGCTATCTCTACAAGGCCAGTTCTTTGCAAATGGTTTAAGGTATTCTTTTTTAACATCCATCAATAAAATAATCCTAGGTCCCTGCCCTTCAATAAAATGTTTAGTTCCATGCAAAACATTTGCATCATCGAAGGCAAATAGTTCGCCTTCTTTCCATACATGCCTATGATTTTCTATATCAAAAACGCAATGAGGATCTTCTTTTATACAAAGGTGCAGTCGGATATAGTCTGGATCTAATCCAAAATGATGTTTTAACTCACTTCCTGGATAGCTAATATTAAACACTGCTGATCCTATTAAATCTTTATAGGCAGCAATAAAAGCACCTAGGAATTCCATACGTTTAGCATACGGGTTCCATCTTTCTTTTTCATTTGGACCCCAACTCATTGCTTTCATTTCAAATTGGTCCAGCATGTTTTCTTTAATATAGATGCATAGACTTTTGAATGATCCTGAATACAGTGTCTCTAAAGCATTGGGCTTAACTCCTGACTGAGTTTGATCATTAGTTAGTATGTTTCCGTCTTTGTCGATCAGCCCTCTGATATGCATAATATCATATATCTCCTTTCTAATCAACAGCCAATTGGCCTGTAGAGAATTACAAAAGGGATTTGAGTTAAAATAAATATAGGGTTCCATTAAGGTATTTACTTTAAATATGCACTCACCTAATAAATTTTGCAGTTTCGAAAACAACTACTTTCATATAGATGAAAATAAGAAACTTGCGGAAGAATTAAAACTGTATTTCGGCAATCCAAAAACTGACTTTATGTGGAAGCTGATTACTAATAGACAAAAAATGGCTCACGCCTTGCGCCATACCGAAATGGTGGTCTTGAGAAAGCCAGTTGGAGACTTTTCAACCATAAAATCGACCAACCAGGCCAATCAGATAATGACTGTGGCAGATACTGACATCTTAACTAAAACTCTCTTATTTCAAGAAATGGTAGCATGGTTAGAACAATCACTTATCAATGCAGGTGCTAACAAAGTTGAATGGGGGCGAATATTTTTTAGCAAGCATTTTGCCAATAGTGATATAGACATTCATACCGATCAAGGACAATACTTTGACTATTATGATAGATTTCATTTTGTAATAGATCAAACTGACAACGAAAATATTTTTCATATTCGAGACGAAGATGTAAAATTATTACAGGGAAATCTTTACTGGGTTAACAATCATGTTCCGCATTGGTTAAAAAACACATCGAACAAAGACCGAATCAACCTAATAGTAGATGCTAGGATATTATGAAAGAAACACAAATACATTCCGGGTGGGGTACTATAATTGAGTTTGAGAATCCTTTAGACTTTTTTAAACAGGATTTTTCCTTCTGGAGAAACATGATCTATGCCAGAAAATTAATAGTTTTCAAACGTATGAATTTTTCCAAACAAGATTATATAAAATTGTGCAGTCACTTTGGCATGATGTGGACTGAAAAAGACTACGAATACAGTTTGGAATCTGTTGAGATGGTTGATGTAGGACATAGAAAAATTGCTCTTAGTCCTATTAGTAATAAAATTAGTCCTAAACTAGGATTAAAATTCATGCCATGGCATTCTGATATTCCTAATAAAAAAATAAAACCGTTCCCTCATAGAACTTTATGGATGGTCAGCAATCCCAATCCGGAATCCGGACTGACTACGTGGCTTAATATTGAAGAGGGCTTGGACCGATTGCCTGAAAATTTAAAATCTCAAATACAAGATATTAAGATCATTCAACAAAGCTGGTATCAAAAAGGAACCGAAGTTCAAGAATTTGATTTTATTAAAATACATCCTATCACCGGAAAGCCATCTCTAAGATTAAACTATTACTGTGTCCCAGAAGAAGATATAAATGATGCATGGATTAAAAAAGTAAAATTTAAAAATGAAACTATGGATCCAAAATCAATATTGTCTCCCTATTATAAATTTTTAGAAACACAAAAAGATCTGTTGTATACCCACAAGTGGGACGATTTTGATATTGTTATCTATGACAATTGGCCATTTGTACACAATCGAAGCCAACTAGAGTTCGATCCAAATCTAGAAAGAAAGTTCTATAGAACTAATATAGATCATATTGAAGAAAGACTTGTAGAATTTTATCAGCGTTGCCTACAGTAGGCAACACTAGTTTCTGTTTTTTCTAACAGCTAATCTATTATTTTTTTAAACGCGGTTTCTTGCTCGATAGAATAATTAATAAGATTCATTAAGTTTATAGCCCAAGACTCAAATCGTATAGACAAAATTAATCTAGGGCAAGAAGAAAAATTATAAACAGCGTGAGGAATTCCAACCTTAACTAGATAGGGTCTATCTAATACCAACCTATCAATAAGTTTAATATCTTGTGGATTTTCTAGTATAGTACTATCTGTATAGTTAGAACTAAAGTTTGCTTTGTATTCTCCCTTATATTCGTACCATTCTTGATAGTGCTCTGTTTGTGGGACATGAATTGGAAAATTTATGGCCCAATAATTATGTCCATTTTGATTGGTACCGTCAATATGCACGTTTAACTGACCCTTAGGAGCGGTATAAAAAAATCTAGCTCGCCGAACCTTGCAGGTAAAACGAGTAAGCAATAGAGTCAATTCAGAATAAAAATTTCCAAAATTTTCATAACTCCATTCGTAAACTCTTGTGCCTACACGACCATTAACTTCGTTTGGTTCTACTATGCCATTGTGATATTTTGAACTGAGTTCTTTATGAAGACCTATCCAATCCTTGATATGAAAGGGGACATAATTTATATTTTCAATTTGTAATGACATTTGTACGATTGACTTTTCTACTTAAAGATGTTAATATATTGTAATCAACTCAATTTAGGCAAAATTGTGAAACTTTTACTTCTACTACTAACAGCACTATTTATTACAGATGCACATGCGTTTTTTTGGAATCGAGAAGATCTCAGTCTAAAAGAAGAAACAGTTCGGCATTGGCAACCTGCTACAGATGAAAAGTTTGTAATTCCAGAACGGCCGTATGATCTTTGGCACTATGACAGAAATATGCGGGGATCTGGACTAAACTTTTTTGAAAGAGCTATTCCCACTTATGAAAAAAAAGGTACACTATTTTCTAGTTGGACACCTAGTGGTCAATCCAATTCTCCTACTATGATAATAGTACATGGTGGGCACGGAATAACCCCATCAGAACTATCTGCTGGTATGTGGTTTCGAAAAAACCTGAATGCCAACATATTAATTTTAGATAGTTTTTGGAGCCGTGGGAGATTCGAAAATCACGAAAGCACTAATCAATTTGGTGTAGACATGCGTGTTCTAGACGTTATAGCGGCAAGACAATGGTTAGAATCTAACACCAACATAGATCAAAATCTTGTGTATGTCTATGGTGGTAGTCAGGGCGGGTGGACTGCTTTACGAATTATGACTGATGATCCATTTATTAAAAAACAAGTGGGGAATAAAATTCGAGGAGCATTTGGTTTGTACCCCTTTTGCAGAGAATCTCCTAAATATGGAGGCAAGCACGGAACGCACGTAAACACAAACTTGCATTTTGAACCATGGCAAGCTCCAAATCTTGGACCTTACTTTGGCAAAATATACGTGTTTACCGCAGGCAAGGACGAACCCACTGACCCTGCTCAGTGTAACCAAACTGTATTTTCCCAAGCCACAGAATGGCACCATTATCCCGAAGGTACCCACAGTTGGGATTTGCCTAATCGTGGAGTAGGTCCAGCAGTCGATGGAGAATGTATGAGAGCAAAAAATCCAATATTGAGATTTCAGCAATGTCGAAATGACAAGATTACATACGAAGTTTTAGGAAAAATTAAGAAAATAATTAGTAACGATATTAATAATCGTTGACATGGGAGATTTACACATATATAATATACATATGGTCGTGAGTGGAATAGGCAGACCTCCCGCTAGCCCCATAGGCTAGATTGGGGACGGGACAAAGTCGTAGACAGAGTCTTTGTAGGTTCGAAACCTACCGACCATACCACGTTTAAGCCTCTGTAAGCCGGGTGGCTTATAAGTATAAAAACATAACTATAAGGAAAAAAATATTATGTCAACAGTTGATCAATTAAAAGCAGACTTTGAAGTATTCTTGGCTGAGGATGCCAAATTCGCAGCAGGTAATGGCGCTGCCGGTACTCGCGCTCGTAAAGCACTTCAGGATGTTGCCAAGGGTGTTAAAGCTCGTCGCAACGAAATCACAGCAGAAAAGAACGCTCGCAAAGAAGCCAAGGCCTAATATGGACGACAAGGACAATATCACATTAGATGATATTGAAATTGATCTAAGTGATTATGGTGCCGCTCAGGCAAGCACCATGATCGATACCTTAGATACTATTACGCTCACTGGCTCGGATCAATATTCAAATATCAATACAATAACTTTACCAAGTAGTACATTTACCTACGGTGGAGCAACAGTTGGTGGTATTACTACAATTAACAATATTAATTCCAACAGTCAATGGACTACTGGAACTTCGGGGTACAGCATAAGCCCTAATTACGGAGTTAGTCCTAGCACGGTTAACATTAATACCACTGGTATCGAAATGGCAGCAGGTACTGATATTAAAATTGATGGTAAGAGCCTAAAAGAATTTATGAAGAAGATGGAGCAGAGATTAGCTATACTTGTTCCTGATCCCGTAAAACTTGAAAAGTTCGAAGCACTTAAAAAAGCCTACGAACATTACAAGACTATGGAAAGTCTTTGTTTTGACGAACCTATAGAAGAACCAAAGTGAATATCAAGATCTATGATGACTTGATTCCTAAACATCTTCAAGATTATTATGAATTAAGTATTTTAGGAAGAACTAGTGTAGAGGAAGAGATCATGCATCCCACAGTTGATCTGCGATGCAAATACGAATCAACGGCAAATGAACCAGGAGTTAACTCTATTTCTTTTGTTCACGTGTTAAAATCTAGTTCTCAACGATCTAATCATCTAGATAATTTTGCATTGATACCGCAGGTGGTATGTCAAGACCTAGGATTAACTTTAAAAGAAATAATGGTAGCTAGGATTTATCTTATACTACCTTACGAAACAAAATTAAAAAATTATGCAGCACATCAAGACTTCCCCTTTAAACATACTGTAGTATTGTATTATGTCAACGACGCAGATGGAGACACCGTATTCTTTGACGGCGACAATAACATAGTTCAATCAGTATCTCCCAAACGCGGCCGGGTGGTCGTGTTTGATGGACTTATATATCACGGTGGCGGTATTCCTAAAACAGGACCACGCTGTGTTGTAAACTTCGATATACTAACCTAAGCAGTAAATACAAATGAATGTTAAACTTTTATCATATAGTCAACCCGCAGACGAATTTCGAGATATGGGTATCGGAGATGCACAGGAACTCATTGCGTATTGCGCCCGTGTCAGCAATCCTTCCAATCAGTTCAACACAGATACATCAGACAAACTTATCCGATACTTGGTCAAGCACCAACACTGGAGCCCACTCGAAATGGTCTCAGCCTGTATCGAAATCACAACCACTCGAGACATTGCCCGTCAAATCTTGCGACACAGAAGTTTCAGTTTCCAAGAGTTCTCTCAACGCTATGCTGACCCAACGAAAGATCTCAATTTTGTTACGAGAGAAGCTAGACTTCAAGACACCAAGAATAGACAGAACAGTGTCGAAGTCGATGATCAGTTATTACAAAATGATTGGTACCGTGCTCAACAACGAGTCATCTATGCTGCCAAACGAGAATACGAATGGGCTATCGCTAACGGCATAGCCAAAGAACAAGCTCGGGCAGTACTGCCAGAAGGACTTATCGAAAGCCGCCTGTATATGAATGGCACACTGCGTTCATGGGTACACTTTATCGAATTACGAAGTGCTAACGGTACACAGAAAGAGCATCAAGAAGTTGCCAAAGCCTGTGCAAAGGTAATCGCAGAGATATTTCCATTAGCAGAAAGTCTTGTACAATGAAAGAAAAAATTGATCAGTTTTGCAAAAACTACGAAGTGCAAATCGTAGATGATCAAAAACGTAGAGCTAGATATCATCCTCCTAGGTATTTCACAGATCCTCTGCGAGCAGACGTTGTAAGCAAGGATACTATAGAATATGAAACAGAAAAGGTATACACAGTCCAGATACCTGAAAGCAGATTTCGTGCTCTGGTTGAAATGGAATATAGATTTTTTGGCCATCACAACCATGGCTACAGCGATTCTGATATGTTTGCTATGCTTATGGAAAAAGAACGTGAAGAAAGTTGGCATAGACAATCTAATGCCGCTGTCCAAAAGGCCTACGAGCAGTATAGTATCATGCTCAATCTAGCAGGCTACCAAAGAAAAATTTGAGTCAAAAAAGATTCTTATTGACAGGTTTCTAGAAAGATAGTATAATTAAAGTGTTCAACAGAGGTAATATACTATAATGGCACATCACACAAACTACTGGAGTTGCAGTCCCTTTGCAGACTGGGTTCGAGGCACCCCTAAGAAGGGTGCGTTAACTTCAGACGGATGGGCCGAATGGGAAGACGAAGCCAAACGCTATCATCCTGTCCGTTACTGGTTAGCTGAAGAAGGCCTAAGCTATCTCCAGGATTTTGTCACTTGGCCCGTTAGAAAGATCTACGATGTTAAGTATTACATCAATAACCGTTGGGTTACTCGTACTCACAGTCTTACCGCCCATGCTCGTGATATTAAGCCTGGTAATTGGTGTGATGTTGGCAATCGGTTCCTGCCATGCCTATTTAATGAGTTGGTTGATTTCGTCGAAATTGAATCCGCATGGTCGCACATCGCCTGGGGAAGTAAAGAAGATCGTGCTAAGTATGATCCTCCCTTTTGGGCTAGTGGTTGGTGGCGTTGGCGCACTTGGCGTTGCCCTCAAGCAGGTATCGATCATCTTGACTGGGCAATGACTCTAACCAACACTGATTGGTGCGAACCAGATCACCCAGAATATGGCAAGCCTACCGGTCAAGCACTTCGTGCAAAAGAACTCAGGGAGTTGTACATATGGTGGACTACTGTATATCCAAATCGTCCTGACCCTTACGAAGTTAGTGGGTGGACTGAATACTGCGAACAGACTAGAATTCTCAACGATGGAAGATTGTTTGGCGGTAAGAAGACTCCTGAACTTGAAGAACTCAGCACACGATCACATGAACTGCTACAGAAGATCGAAGCAGAATATGAAGCTGAAGATGAAGCCATGATGATCCGTCTGATCAAAGCAAGAGATAGTCTTTGGACATGATGTTGAAAAAAGAAAAACCTTTTAAATTCTGGGTGCAAGAATTGTGGATGCAACACAAAGATGAGTACTCTGATTTAAAAATTCCTATTCCTGAACGAGATATGCGTGAGTATTTTCAAGTTTACAAATATTGGCTCAAACGAGAATACAAACATCAACGAGATAAAACATGAAAGCACAAACACCAGCTGAAGGAATTTTAAAAACCAACGACTGGGGCGACAGCCGTGCCTATCATGTGCTATGCGAGTGCGGCAGTTCAGATTGCTCTCATAATCTATGGATAGAAGCAGACGACTCAGGCGTGGCCGTAATAGTCTACACAACCGTTCGGTCGAACTTTTGGTCTAAACGTAGGTGGACACACATTTGGACCTTGCTTACCAAAGGCTATGTAGACTTCGAAGGCAGTATTCACCTAAAAGAACAAACAGCATTAAACTACGCAGAAACTCTCAAATTGGCAATCAAAGATGTTAAAGATTTCAAAAAGCCCTGACCGAATGACCTTTCAACAAGAACGGACTGAAAAGAAATTGGCAGATCCCACTATCACTGAAGAACAACGAATCAGTGCGCAGGCCTATCTCGACATGTGGGCCAAATGGCGGGACGAAGCAACGGCACAGGAAATTACTCCCGCTTGGCAGAAGGATAACATGGAGTACGATCTCCGTACCTGCGAACCAATGTTAAATAAAGTTCGAAGCAGTGATACCTATGCTCAAAATTTATATGCCGCAATGTGTAACAGACAATTTCAAAAATTGGATGTCATGCCTGTTCTCAAAGACGAACGATGGTCGTGCAGTTGGCGGCATGCTGGTGGAATAATTGCAGACATGCGGATGGAAGGTGATTACATTGATTGGTACTGTTCGGGAATTGGAGACGGGCTGGGCAATGGTGATACCACCGGAACCAAAGAATATGTTTCAGAAAGTGTAGTCACTGATGAAATACGTGAGGATCTAAAACAATTGGGTTGGATTGTGCTAGATCAAGAAGATGATGACCGTTAAGGAGGTTAGAAGGCAACCAAAATGACATATATGCTATACGAAGTATGGGCCGAAGATGAAGACGGCCACAATGAATTGTTGGATACTACTGCTAGTCAAAAAGAAGCATTTGAAATAGCCCAATCTAGTCTCAATGACGGCTACACATCATCCACAGTTTATCAAGAAACGGACGATGGGGATCCAATCCTTATCAAAACTTTCCAAAATACTCCCACTTGACAAATAGATCAAACGATGCTATAATATATATATTGTTTAATTAATAGGAGTGTGGCAATGGCAACCAAGGCAAAACATCTAGCAGAAGCTCGTGCATCCAAAGGAAAGGATCATTCTCCAAAGTGGGATGGCCACGAAACTTGGGATACTAATCAATTCTTGCGTCACTTCCATACAGCTATGAGTTGGTATCGTTTGGAATCCAGCGGTAAAGAACTCAAGCCCAAAGTTATCAATTGGATGAGCCAGAATGGCTACACCAAAGAACAGATAGCAGAATTTAAGAAGACCAAAGACAATCGTTGCGGTACAACTGTTGGTGCTATTGCTGCCTGCTTGCTAAAGGGCATGCCGCCTGTACGTACAGACTTTAATGATGGTCGTAGTGCCGCAGTTTGGCTAGGACAGTCCATCGCTACTATTGTCAGTGAAGGCAAAGATGACATCGATGATGAAGCGGTAGCAGAAATAAAAACTACTGTACCTGTTGTTAGTATCCAAGACCGAGTGCGTGAGTCATCATACAAAATGACCGAGGAAATTGAAACAGCTATTGAATCCTTTCAGCTTGACCCTGAAGCGTTTGATCCCAAAGCATTTAAGGTTCTCAACTTGTTAAAAGCGCATCAAGCTAAGGCAGCTCATGCTCGAGTCATTAAAGATTTTTATGCTAGAAATTTAGATGAACTTACAGAAGCAGCCACAACTAAAGATGAACAACTTAAAGAAGCCTACAGTCATTTGAGCAAGGTACAACTGCGAAAGATTACAGCCTTCTATCAAGAAATTGTCAGCGCCTGCGAGATGTTGGCGCAAGAAGCCAAGGTCAATCGCAAGCCCAAAGCCAAAAAAGCTGTGCCCGCTGAAAAGATTGTGGCCAAACTCAAGTATAAAAAAGCAGACGAACCGTTGAAATTGGTGAGTATTAATCCTGCAGATATTCTGGGTGCCAAAGAATTATGGACCTACAATACCAAGAGCCGCAAGTTGGGCAAGTACATTGCAGAAGAATTTCAAGATCTCGGTATCAAGGGCACAACTATTACAGGATTTAGTGAACCAAAATCTGTACAAAAAACCCTACGCAAACCAGCGGATCAACTTAAAGAATTTAAGGCAGCAGGCAAAGTAGCACTACGCAAGTTCCTAGAAGACATCAATGCAGTAGATACCCGTATGAATGGCCGCATCAACGAAGACATAATTTTATTGAAAATTGCCTAATGTTTAGTTTGAAGTTTGATAAATACTGGTATGAACAATACCAATATCGATCAAACTCTCACTGATTTAAGCCGCGTTCTCAAAGACCTTGTTGCGGCCGCTCATCAACCTGTTGCTCAAGAAATCACGCAGTTCCTAGAATTCCGGGCTCGCAAGGGCGAGGAAAACTTTGGTAAAGGCATTATCTGGAGCGGCAAAGGCTATACCAAACAGTTGGTGTTCAATGGCAATCCTGATAGATTTTTCTCTTCAGAAAGCATTGATCTAGACAAAGACAAGAATTTCTCTATTGGCAACACTGTGGTGCTGTCCACTAAAGAACTGGGATCTACAGTGCTCAAAAGCAACCTACAAACTGTGGGTAGGCTTCAAGGCTTGATCGTAGATGGATCTGTTAATATCAATCAGTATTTGATCTATAATGGTGCTACTGACAGATTGGGCCTAGGCACAGAAGCTCCTAATGCTGCGTTCAGCGTGGCGGAAAATGCCATTGAAGTAATGCTGGGCACCAATGATGACTTTCATGGAATAGTTGGCACGTTTGCCAGCACAGATTTTGACATTGTTACTGATAATACTTCTCGTATCTCGGTCAAGGCCAATGGTAATATTGATCTAGGTAATGCCAAAAGAAATCCCATACAGGTCAAGGTCAACGGCAAACTAAGTGTGGGTGTTGAAAATCCAGATCCTGCTGTAGATCTACACGTTGCAGGTGCTGTGAGATTCAGTGGTCACATACAGATGTATGCCAGCAATTCTCCGCAAGAAGGCACCTATGCTGTAGGAGACATCGTTTGGAACACTGCTGCCAGAGTCGGTACTGGTGTTGGTTGGGTCTGTCTAAGAGCAGGCAGTCCTGGCGCATGGTATCCCTTCGGCGAGATCAAAGAACGAGGTTAACACATGGGCTCACAGGCCCTGGTTATAGGCAACGGCGAAAGCCGTGGCAGAATTGATTTAAATAAATTTAAAGATACACATTTATTTGTGGGGTGTAATGCCTTGCATAGAGACTGTGTAGTTGATCATCTTGTCTGCTGCGACCATCGAATGGTTCGTGAAGCTCTGGAAAATCCCACAACTGCCAATACAATAATACATGTTCGAGATAATTGGCATCACTATTTTAGAAAAATAGAAAAGCACAAGAACATAAAACTTTTACCCGATTTACCCTATAAGGGAGAACTTCGTCCAGACAAGCCAATACATTGGGGATCTGGCACATATGCTGTTCTTATCGCCGCACAATTAAATTTACCAACTGTATCATTAGTTGGATTTGATTTATACGGAAGACAGGACCTTGTGAACAACATCTACAAAGGAACCAATAACTATTCTAATCCAAATTCTAGTGCTGTTGATCCTAGCTATTGGATTTATCAACTTGGTAAAATCTTTTCATTATTCCCGCATATTCAATTTAACATTATCAATGTAGAAGGTTGGAAGATGCCCCAAGAATGGCAACAAAATAATGTTAAAAAAGAATCTATTGGTGTTGCATTACCTATAAATACCTTGTATAATTAATCTATACACACAGGCACAGCGGTCTTTTTACGTCATTCATCCCGCTTTATAAACTCTGCATGTCGTCAAACTTACTCGCTTTATGCATAGGAGGCAAGAGATGGCGAAATATCTTTCAACAAAAACCTACGGCAATGACAGAGGTCTGTCATGCTGTTTTAGACAATGGCGTGCCACGCACAGTCATTGCTCAACATTACATGGATACTCAATTGGTATTAAACTGATTTTTGAATCCGAAACACTAGATGATAAAAATTGGGTCATGGACTTTGGTGGCCTCAAGCTATTCAAAGAATGGGCAGACTCTATGTTTGATCATACACTGATAGTTGCACACGACGATCCCATGTTGGATTTTTTCAAACACATGAACGAGATAGTTGACATAGACAGTAAAAATCATCTAAGTACAATACCGTATGAACGTGGTGCATTATGTGATCTTCGAATAGTAGAAGGAGTAGGCTGTGAAATGTTTGCTAAAATCTGCTACGATGAAATGTCACGTATCTTGGATGAACTTAAACAAGGATCAACAGGACGGTATCCTGTAAATGCCAGTGTGCGTTTAGTAAGTGCTGAAGTTTTTGAACACGGTGCAAACTCTGCTATCTATCAAGGATGAATAGTTTCGAACGTATATGGGCTCGAGCAACTGGGCACCTGATGGGACAGACGGACGAGGACCGCCCGGATGTTCCTATTCTTACTGTCCGGGAAGCACGAGTAGCATTATTTTTAAAAACATTTTGGGTCATCATACATGTTATAACCTGCCTGTTTATTATTGCCAACGTCATTAGGCATTGGTAAATAATTCTATGCGCACATTCAACATTAACAGTCTTGCTATTAGCAATCGTTTACCTTTTGTTTTAATCGCTGGGCCTTGCCAAATTGAAAGTCAACAGCATGCCGAAGCTACTTGTGCTAGGCTCATTGCAATAACAGCACAGCTTGGCATTCCCTTGATATATAAAAGCAGTTTTGACAAAGCCAATCGATCTAGTATTTCTACGCAACGAGGCGTAGGCATAGATGAAGGTCTTAAAATTCTTAACGGTATTAAACATCAGTTTGGAGTGCCTGTTTTGACTGATATTCACGAAATTTATCAGGCACAAGAATGTTCAGAAGCCGGCATAGACATACTACAGATTCCAGCATTCCTGTGCAGGCAGACTGATTTATTACTAGCTGCCGGGGAAACTGGTTGTGCTGTTAATATCAAGAAAGGGCAATTCCTTGCTCCTCACGATATGAAAAATGTTGCAGCAAAGATTGCTTCAACAGGCAATGAACGCATCATGTTATGTGAAAGAGGATATATTCATGGATATAATAATCTTGTTGTGGATATGCGCAGTCTACCCATTATGGCAAGCACCGGGTATCCAGTGGTCTTTGATGCCACACATTCTGTTCAACAGCCAGGAGGATTGGGCTCAGTCTCCGGAGGCGATCGCACTATGGTCCCGTACCTCGCTAGGGCAGCAGTGGCCACCGGATGCGTAAGTGCCATCTTTATGGAATGTCATGAAGATCCAGATCGCGCACCTAGTGACGGACCTAACATGATCAAGCTCGATGACCTAAGTGATATATTAAAAGATTTAGTAGAAATAGATAATGTGGTCAAGAGAAAATCTCACTAAAGATCAGTGGCGACACTATAAAAAATTTGGTTTCCCTTCTACTGAAATTAGTGTAGAAGAACCAGTCACTGCCCCTATACAAACTCACGTCCAACCAATTTCGGTATTGTGTGTTCGATTTGGTACACGATATGGTAGAGAATATGTTGAGCGGCTACGTAACATGGTTGCTAGACATCTAACAGTTCCTTATGAGTTTTTCTGTTTAACTGATGACCAACATCCAATAGACGGTGTTCACAGTATTGTTAGACCCAACGAAGGATATGCCAAAGGATGGTGGCACAAGGTTCACATGTTCGATCCCGAACTTGGTCTTCGTGGAAGAGTTTTATATTTTGATCTAGATATTGTTATACATCAGAATATTGATAAATTAGTTTTAGGCTATGACCGAGAGTTTCTAGGCATTAGAGACTTTAATAGAAAATTCAATCCCCAGTGGAACATTCTCAATAGTTCTGTTATGAGTTGGCCTGCGGGCCTGCATCCAGATATTTTTACCACTTTTCAAACCAATCCCAAACAGGCTCAAAAATTACACGGCGATCAAGATTGGATTTGGCAAGTGGCAAAAAGTCGTATAACCTTTTGGCCCGAACGATGGATACAGAGTTATAAATGGGAAATACGTGATCGAAATGAACTTGCGTATAGTGGTGGTAAGAGATACTTTAAAGATGTTCGCAGTCCAAAAATACTGCCAGAATGTGCTGTCTGTGTGTTTCACGGAGATCCAAAACCCGACGAAGTTATGGACCAGTTTGTGATTGACAACTGGCGGTGATGATGTTATACTTGTTGTATGACTAAACGTATAGGCTTTGCCTGCAAATGGATCAATGATCCTTCCGAAGTTGACGGAATGAAAATCAATGCTCGTGACCGTGACTTAAATACAGGTGCTACCACAGTGAGGTGGCTGCGAGAGCATCCTCAAGAAGCAGAACAGCGGCTCTGGGACTTGATGGAACGAAACATAGAAGCCTGCTACAAATTGGTGGCCAGGGTGGGGACACTAGATGAAGATCTTAGAATGGTACGACTCAGCAGTGATATATTGCCTGTATACACTGAGCCTAGTTGGAAGTGGTTTTGGCGGCAGTCCGATGTTAGGAACTACGCCCAAAGAAATTTTAGCCGAGTGGGTGAACTGGCCCGTGAGAATCGTGTTCGGCTTAGTTTCCATCCTGGTCAGTTCACTGTGCTTGCATCTAGTAATCCTGGTATTGTAGATAGAAGCATTGAAGAATTTGAATATCATACTGACATGGCTCGATGGATGGGCTATGGAAAGACATTCCAGGACTTCAAGATCAACGTGCATATCTCAGGTCGAGAAGGCCCTGAGGGTATACGCAGAGCGTTGACCAAGCTGTCACCTGAAGCTCGTAATTGCATCACAATTGAAAATGATGAAATGACCTGGGGCATTGATTCCAGTATTGAGCTGGTCAAAGACTGTGCTCTAGTTCTAGATATTCATCACCATTGGATTAACTCAGGAGAATATATTGACCCATCTGATGACCGTGTTAAAAGGATTATTGATAGTTGGCGTGGTGTGCGTCCTGTCATACATTATAGTCTTTCACGGGAAGACTGCCTTATTGACCATCCCCGACACCAACGTCCCGCTCTTTCGCCCCTCCTAGAAGCTGGTTATAAAAAACAAAAGCTCAGAGCACATTCAGAATTCTACTG
>Ga0315899_10000901_pt1 | contig 34897 bp, 33 predicted proteins | sample LakEriMetagenome_2_FD_203518 | JGI IMG/M metagenome (GOLD analysis project Ga0315899, IMG submission 203518) | Freshwater fungal communities from buoy surface, Lake Erie, Ohio, United States - Buoy 4 MA112 | ecosystem: Environmental > Aquatic > Freshwater > Lake | place: USA: Lake Erie, Ohio...
CGACCCTGTTGTAATACTGCACGCTGTGCAGCAAACCGTTAAGCTATACTGCAAAGGTATTTATGTCAACTCCTACTTATGTTGACGCTAGCACTCCGAACTACACCGAAAGTGCCGAACTATCCCTAGGCTTAATTCTTTTCGGTTCCTTTCCTCATTCTCAGGCACTGCCGCCAACCAAACATTCGTGAATAACAAATCGCCTACCGATCGCAAGCCATCGAACAGCCTAAAGCGGATCCTTGTGTTCATGCTGTGGACGTATATAGCAACTCTAGCAGCATTGATCGTGCTAGAACCTCGAATGCTCTTCCCGGCTCCGAATCCTAGCCAAGGCGATTGGGAACCAGCGAAATTCGATGCGACGGACGTATGGGTACAAGGGGGTGACAACTCGCAAATCCACGTCTGGACTTTCAAGCACATCACCCCCCGAGCCACGATCGTCTTTTCTCACGGCAATGGTGAAGACTTGGGGTCACTCGGCGGAGAACTGCTGGAGCTCAGTCGCAAATTGTCGGTTAACGTGGTGGCCTACGACTTTCGAGGCTACGGAAAAACCGGAGGCAAAGCCAGTCAAGCTAACATTCTGGCAGACGCAGCGACCGTTGGTAAATGGGTGAGGGATCAACCAGCCTGGAGCAACGTTCCCGTCATACCTATGGGCCGATCGCTGGGCGGCGCGGCTGCAATTGAAATGGCAACGGAATTGCAAGCGCCAGGAATCATACTCGATCGAACTTTCTCGTCAGCGGTTGACGTCGCTGCCTCAATCTATCCCGTATTCCCTGTCCGTCTATTGATGAAGAACCACTTCCCTTCTGAAGAGAAGATCAAGCTTTACTCCGGGAGAGTCCTTCAATTTCATGGCGACGTCGACAGTATCGTTCCCATTCAGTTCGGCAGGAAACTATATGACGCGTGCCCAGCAGATAACAAAGAATTTGTAGAGGTGCCCGGCCTGGAGCACAACGATCTGCACTCCCAAACGTTCTGGGAAAAGGCGTCAGCATTTATCGAAGAGCTAAGCCTCGCTCCGTAGCGGAATGCAACTCAAGTTCAAGCTAAGGCAAATAAAAAAGAGGGGCCTCGATGGTCCCCTCTTTTCGTTTGGTTGGAAATGATTCTCGACCAAGATATCTCGACAAATCTTACGTCTAGATTCAACTAGCTGACAGACTTGATGGTCTTGAGAATTCGCGACACGATCTTGTATGGATCGGCTTGCGAGTTTGGTCGGCGATCTTCGAGGTATCCCTTGTAGCCACTATTGATGAAGCTGTGAGGAATTCGGATCGAAGCACCACGGTCAGCAACACCGTAGTTGAACTTGTCGATCGATTGTGTTTCGTGCAAACCGGTTAGACGCAAATGATTGTCTGGACCGTATGCAGCGATGTGCTCGTCACGATACTTGTCAAATGCAGCCATAAGTTTCTCGAAGTATTCTTTTCCGCCTTCTTCGCGAAGCTTCTTGGTGGAGAAGTTCGTGTGCATGCCAGAACCATTCCAGTCACCCTTGATTGGCTTGCAATAGAATTCGATATCAACGCCATACTTTTCAGCTAGACGAATCATCAAGTAACGCGAGATCCACATGTCGTCGCATACCTTCTTGGATCCCTTGCCGAAAATTTGGAACTCCCACTGTCCCTTAGCCACTTCGGCGTTGATGCCTTCGAGGTTGATACCTGCATCCAAGCAAATGTCGATGTGCTCTTCGACGATGATTCGAGCAACATCACCTACGTTCTTGTAGCCAATAGCTGTGTAATAAGGGCCTTGTGGTGCAGGGAAACCTTCTTCTGGAAACCCTAGAGGCCGACCATCTGCGTAAAAGAAATATTCTTGTTCGAAACCAATCCAAAGATCTTCGGAATCTTCGACGGTGCATCGGAAATTGGATGGGTGAGGTTCGCCATTTGGCAACAAAACCTCGCACATGACCAAGAAACCGTTTTTGCGAGTGCTGTCTGGGTAGAGTGCTACTGGCTTGAGAACGCAGTCGGAACTCTTGCCTTCTGCTTGTTGGGTAGAGCTACCATCGAATCCCCATAGCGGGAGGTCGGCGACGCTCGTTGGTGCAGTGTCTACAACCTTCGTTTTGCTACGAAGGTTTGGTTCAGGCAAATAACCGTCCAACCAAACATACTCGAGCTTAAATTTCTTTTCGGAAGACATTTAGCTACTTCTCTCTCTTAAAAGACCTATCGACAAAACAAGTCGAGTGACCACGGAATCCCTCCAAAGAGCCAACGGTACTCAAACACACATTTGAACCCCGGAACCTAGCTAATCATTAAGAGTGCTGACGACTACTCGGTACCTCGATCACTACCTGTACCGTCAATGTCACGCTCTCAAGGAAACCCAGGGGCTGCTCTACCCATTCAGCACCTGTTTCTCCTTGCAACCCTCTCACGTCCATCCAGACGAGTGAGGTTCGCCGCCTAAGCGATGCTCTTATTGCTTGCTAGCTTTGCTCGACCGTGGCAATACATTACATTCATCTCGCTGCTTGAGCAAGCGAAGTTGATAGTCTATTTAATTCAAGCTCCCGCTCGTTAAGCTTTGCTTATCCGGCAAGAGCTTGGATCGTAGCGAAACAAGAAGCACGATTCCTCCGAGAATACCGGCCAAGCTAATCCAGGTAGCGATGCTCAGAGACGTTCCGAATTGTCCCCCTTCGTCGACTCTGATTAGTTCTTCAAGAATTCTAACGAAACCGTAAGCGATCAATCCTAACGAAAAGAGATATCCCGTTCTTGATGCCAAGCTGCTTAGGCTCATTGTCCAAAGAAACAGTATCAGCCCTCCTATGGATGCATACACCTGAGAGGGGTGAACAGGGATCGCTCTCTCAGGTAGATCGCTGGCTGAAACGACTCTCGTTCTGCCGTCAAGGTTTACCACAGCGTCAAACTGAGGATTCGCAAGGGGTTTAATTGGGGTAGGTCCCGCGACTAGTCTCGCTTGTACACCGCCAAAGGTGGCGTTGGGGTGAACACCATTGTTCTCGGCCCAAGATGGCGAGGTCACTTTAGTAACAACTCCTTTTTCCGTGACCAACCCTAGAATGCGCCCCGAATCGAGTTGCTCCATGTAGACAGGAGAGCCGCTGGGGAATCGTACCGTGGGTAGAGGCATTTCGCAGACACCGCCGTAACAGCATCCGTTCATCAAACACCCGAGCCTGCCAAACATAAGTCCAAGGAAAAAAGCAGGAGTTACAGCATCTGCGACAACCAACACTGGCAATTTGTATCGAATTGTCCAGACAAAGATGACAATCAGTCCGCCGATTACACTGCCGTATACAACCAGCCCACCCTCTGTGACTTGTAGAACCGTCCAGAGTTTTTGAGAAAGCGTCTGCCCTGGAAGCTCGCTCCAATACTGGATTATGTAAAAAAGACGAGCTCCAACAATGCCCGCAGCCACAGTCCAGGTTGCTAGAGAAAGGAACGCCTCTCTCGCGATCCCCCGGGCCTCGCATCGTTTCAACGCGACATAGGAACCGGCGATGACGCCGACCATTAGAAAGACCCCGTAGCCCCGAATGGGGAGGCCAATCGGCGTGTCCTCGATTCGAAACTCAATTCGAGGAAGAAGGAAGGCGATCGCAAGAAACGCGATACCCCAAGTGAACGCGTTGCTCTGGATTACCGCCGACCTGGCTTGCGCGTTTTTCGCAACTGCAAGCTGGATGACAGCGATTAGGACAAGAATTAAGGTGGCCCAACTGAACGCGCCAAACCAAGGAAATCCACCCGTTTCATGTGGCCAATAAAAAAGTGTCTGTCTCATGCCTTAAACCTAGAGCATGAGAGAGCCTGAGAAAAGAGCGAGTTACTTTTTATCCATTTGTGCTAGCTCATCTCCGAAATCAAGCCCCTCGGGAGCCGTGGTCGCTAACTCCGCTGGAGCATTGCCTTTTGCGACCTTGGGCCGTTTAGGACGCCCCATCAACGCCACCACGACAGCAGCCAAATACGAGGCACCCAAAAGGGCCAACCAAAAGTACGGAGTCAAAATGTGTATATTCATGGCACCACCCAATCAGGCCAATCAAGACTTGTCCTCAACCAACTCCCTTACCCTAATCCCCTTTTCGCCAAACTACAAGTTGACAAAATGGAGTTTCCCTGCCATGATACCCGACCCGATAGTTTTTTGAATTAGAAATTTCGATTTTGCGGAAGTGAGCCGCCGGAGAGTCCTGTGCCAAATCTGAAGAGCGCCAAGAAAAGACTTCGTCAATCCCTAGAGAGTCGATCTCGTAATCGTGCGGCGAAATCTCGTTTGAAGACCGCGATCAAGAAGTTGAGGGATACGGTTGTAGCCAAAAACTTCGAGGATGCAAAGGTTCAGTTTTCTGACCTGTGCAAGCTTCTCGATCAAACTGCTTCCAAAAAGATCATCCACGTCAACAAAGCTGCTCGCACCAAGAGTCGCATCAATGCGATGATCAAAAAGGCAACTACGGCTGCTTAGTTAAATAGTTAGTCCGAGCGTGACCAACGCTGGCGACCTTTTCGCCAACGAATATCGTAAGGGGTAAACGTAGTTGGGCTTGGCTTGCATCCTACAAAAGCAAATAAAAATCGCGTGGCCCCGCTCAGATTCGAGCGGGGTTTGTTCGTTTACGGACACAGAACTTAGCTTTCTTTCAGGGCTATGGGCGGCTGAGTTCCTCTTGAACGAATCTACTTTAACGGTTCAAAGGCGTCTTTGGCCTCGTATTTCTAGTTCGTTCGATGTGTTCTGGGACGAGAGATTCGTTTCGGGAGATAGCAACTCGTGTAGAGTTTTTTTCTCGTTTCCCAAAAGGGTGCCCGGATTCATGACCATCAACTACCTCCGAACCGGTCCCAATACGGAGTATCGAATCCTTGCAAAAGCGGCAAAACTAGTGGATCAAATCGCGGCTGCCCGGCATTGCCAGGCCATTGTCTGCCAAGTTGTCTCCAGCCGAATTTCTGCGCGCCTGCTGCTCCGCTGGGGGTATCTTCCGCATGCGAAATCTATAGGGAATGGGCACTTTATAAGGCGTTTAAAGTGCTAGCCTTGTTCCCGTTTTTTCGAGTTTTACAAAGCTTTGACAATTCGCAAATCTCGCTCTCACATCGAACGAGTTTGCTTAGGGTATGATTCTTCTCGAAACTTGAGTCTGGTAGTAGCTCATTTCATCACGCTTCGGCGCGAGGCATTTTTCACGCGATGCCCAATTCCTTCCAAAGTATTCTTGTAAACAACAGGGCGAATGCAAATGGGCGCAAATCCCACAGAATCCACTCGACATCACCACCCCGCCACGTTGAGCAATCCTGTTCAGCCACAGGTTGAAGAAGTTGCCAGCAGCTCCAGGACACCTAAGGGTGGTGGGAAACAATCTCCGGTTCCGTCGGCTTATTATGTCGAATGGGGCCCTGCAGCTTGGCTAATCGCATTGCACATCGGAGCATTAGCAGCTCCATGGACCTTTACATGGTCCGGTTTGATCCTCGCCATCTTCATGCACTGGGTCACCGGTAGTTTGGGAATCTGCCTAGGGTTTCACAGGTTGTTGACCCACACCGGGTTGCAAGTACCGAAGTGGCTCTATAACTCATTCGCTTTCATTGGAACATTGGCTGGCGAAGGTGGCCCTATCAGCTGGACGGCCAACCACCGCAAACACCACGCCTACAGCGATCAGCCAGGAGACCCTCACTCACCGCATGATGGTCCATGGTGGGCGCACATGTTTTGGCTAGCATTTTCAACTCACGGTGGCGATCCTCAGGGTTACGCCAAGAAGTGGGTTCCAGATTTACTCCGACGACCATTCTTGGTCTTTTTGGAGAAGTGGTTCTTGGCGATCCATATCGCATTTGGTGCGGCGATCGTAGCTGCCGGATATGCGATTGGTGGAGGCGAGCTGGCTGTATCGTGGCTGGTTTGGGTTGTTTGCGTTCGAATGGTTGCCGTTCTCCACACTACGTGGTTTGTGAACTCCGCATCGCACATGTTCGGATACAAAAACTACGAAACCAAAGACGACAGCCGAAACCTATGGTGGGTAGCGGTCATTGCTTACGGCGAAGGCTGGCACAATAATCACCACGCTCACCCACGGTTGGCTCAGCACGGGCACAAGTGGTGGGAGTTTGACGCGACCTACCAAGTCATCAGACTCTTGCGAGCTTTCGGTCTTGCCAAGCATGTTGTTGATTTAGCAGCAGTTGAACAAAAGAAAAAAGAGCGGGAAGAACGAAAAGTGGCTTAGAACACAGCGATCTTGGGTTAAGTAGCTCGCGGTAAGGATCAATGGCGGCGTCGAAAAGACGCCGCCTTTTTTTATTGCTCCATCACTAAAGCCGCCTACGTAGAGCCAAAGATCGATCATCGCTTCAGTGCTAGCATTTGTTCAAGGACGTTTTCGGGTAAATTTTGTCGGCTGTAGCGAGAAAATGCACCTTTGGCCCAACTTTCAATTCCGGTCGTGCCGATAAAGCGGGTGGTATCAGATTTTGGGAATCGCATCTCGGAAGGGATCGGTCCGAATTTGCTGATCATTCCATGGTGTGCGCGAGTAGCCCACCCGCCGAAGTCTACCATTAGGTCGAGTAGCGTTGGTGGCTGGTTTGATGCAATCGCATTTTTGCGTTGGAGAATATTCGATGAAGTTGCTTAAAGGCTGGAAGATACGCTTACTCGCTGGATTGGCTGCCGCCATTTCGGGCGAGCAATTGAGTGCACAGATGATGCCGGGCAGCCCACACCCCAGCGCAGCGGCTCCATATGCCCACCCTGCGGCCTACGCTTCGATGCCGGGCGATGAAATGGGGCAGATGGCGGACCCTAATCTTCCTATGATTGATCCTGGTGTGTCCTACGACGGTTCATCATGTGGCGGCTCAACAAGCGGCGACATGTGTTACGGTGACTGCGGTCCAGGTTTCGGTATACTAGGTGGAGGAGGTATCCGGGCTCGACTGGCTGAAGAACGATGCGATCCGTTTGGGCGTTCGTTCACAGGCTTACGAAAAAACATCTTCGGAAGTTTGAGCTCTTGCAGAGGCATACTTCGTCCTTACGGCGAGGGTGGCATTGCGACTCAGCGATGGTACGATGCGTCGGCCGAGGTCATTGCATTATCGAGAACAAAGGGGCCATCTGACTTCGTCGTTTCTCGCGACGGCATCTCTGGTCCTGTAGCGTTGTCAACAGACGCTGTAGACCTAGACAATATGCGAGCTGGTTTAGCCGCTCAGATCAACGTCCAAACCGGTCCAGGATCGAATTTGGAGTTTGGTTTCTTCGGACTAAACGATTGGGACGAGACCGCAACGGTCTCCGATCCAGTCAACCCTCGATACTTTTCGTTCTTGAGCAACTTTGGTGTTTTGCCTCCGGGCGGTTTCGATGATGCGGATCGTTCGCTAAGACACACCCTCCGATATCAATCGGCGATGAACAATGCGGAGATAAATTTCCGTCGACGTTGGTCAGAACCACATGGCTTCTGGCAAGGCAGTTTCTTGGGTGGCTTTCGTTACTTTGATCTCGACGAAGTTGCCAATTTCATCGCACGCGGCACCAACAATAATGGTCCAGCAGCGACGGGTGAGCGATTTCTCGACTACTACGTCCGAACATCAAACAACCTGTTTGGTTTCCAACTCGGTGGTGACCTGTGGTACAACCTCTTCCCCGGCGTGAAGCTTGGTACGGAGCTCAAAGGTGGTGTATTTCACAACGATTCCGGCATGAAGGCCTCGATATTCTCGAACTCCCTCAACCCTGCCAATCCTCTCCGAACCTTCCAAGAGGCTTTGACAGGTCAAGGACGGACTGCGTATTTGCTACAGAGCTCGGCTCAACTGTACTACCGCGTTAGTTATTCGTGGGCATTGCGATCGTCGTATCAAGTAATGTACATCGATGGCTTAGCGTTCGCGACAGAGAACTTTAACAGTTTACCACCCACGAACGCAGCACGAGTTACGAGGTTGAATAACAAGTCGACTGCCGTATACCAAGGTTTCACCCTCGGTGCGGAATACACTTGGTAGGTCGGCATGCCCGATTCTAAGAATGCAAAAGCCTTGCGAATGTCGCAAGGCTTTTTCGTTTTGCTAGGTTAGTTTGTCAGGTTAGTTTGCACTCGGATGCCACGGGGATATTCGTCGTCGCGTTGTGTGCGGGGAATACCCGAACAACCTTCCCAGAGTTTAGCAACGCAGCGCCACCCAGTTGAAACCCATCCCCTTGGAGCTTGCCCACTTTGTTACCCTTGAGGATGGCTGCTTGGAATCCTTTTAACCAAACCTCTGCACCGAAGAGCTGAGAAAACTTACCTCGTGGCAAACCAAAGCGTCGGTAAAGAGAGCAAGTCGGATCAGAGATGTGAACCACGTCATTCAGCTTCGCACGATCCAGCAGTAGCTTCCCGTCCGCTATCGGGCTCATGTGAACAACCACTGGTTCGATCCCTTGGTCTCGCAATTCACCCTTTCGTGATGCCAGTTCGATCATGGTTTCCCCACAGAAGGTACAACCAGCATGTCGAACGAACACCAGTAGCTTTGTACCGGTCGCGAGAAACTGCTCTACTTCCTCGCCACTCGAAACCGATGTTTGAGGACGCTGATCCGCAGGGAGTGAAGCGTAGCGAACGTCGGGAGACGAGTGGTGCTTGAACGCGAGATAAAGCATTGATGCAAAGGGCGCCCACCAGATCAGATCGTTAGTCAGGATCGTCACTCCCCACTGGAGTGGGAGCTCTCCTGAGTTAACGGCTCCGATAAAGCCTATAGGACCAAAAATCTTTCCTAAAAATCCGACTAACACAATCGGCCAGTGGATCCGAAAGTCTCTGGCTGCAAACCAGTAGCCGATTCCGTAGACCCCAACAATCATTCCCACGCATTGCCATATGCCAGGGTAGTTGGGCCGTTCGATGCCGGTTAAATCAAATATGTGGTTTGGAAATAGGATCGTCCACGCTCCCCACAATAAGTTGTAAATCGCAGCAAGCCTTAGAACGATTGCCGGCCATTTAGGTGCGGAGTCCATAAAATATAGTTGATCAGTTGTCGCTAAAGGGAGGCGGGAATTGACTAGGTCGTTTTGATTCGGAATGTGCTGCAGGAGCAGGCGATTCTTGTGGATCGTCCTCGAGGACTTCCGTTAGATTTCTCATTAGGATCTCATAGCGGATTACGACATTGGGCTCACCGAGCAGATCATGCTTCACGTCGATCGGTATGTTGACTGCGTAAGCGATGATGTCCGTAAGAATCCCTAGTGGGAGTTGTTGCGTAAGCAAATCGCCGAATGTTTTCGAGTTCGCAGCATCGTGTGGAATCATCGCCCGGAAGACTGCCAGCAAGTTATCTCGGTATTCATCCAAAAGATGGACCGAATCAGCCGGCACAATGTCGTCGATTATTTCCACGTTGGCCTGTCGGAACGGGGTTTCAGCGTCCAACTCGTTTAGGAGCTTTGCTCTCGATAAACCCGCCAGAAGAATATTGTGACGTCCGTCGTCGGTCGGAGTGTGCGAGATAATCCGACCAATACAAACGAATTCCCCCATTTTGGGTTTCCGATCGATCTCACTTTCCCAGCCTGGGATAAGGAGTGCCATTGTGATGAGATGATCAGACTCCAATGAGTCGCTCAACATCTCGCAATAGCGTGGTTCAAAAATGTGCAACGCTTGTATGACGTGAGGAAACAAAACGAGATTGGGTAGGGGAAAAAGCCTTACAATCCCGTCAAAGTCGTCAGGTATTCTTGCGTTTTCCCAATGTCCCATAACGGTTTCCATGTGTTGCGGATGCTAAACCGCTCTTCGCGGCTCGCGAACAGTGTAGTTAGCTGGCTAGCAATCACGCCCCGCTAAGCCTCGACGGAGTGGCTTTGAAGGTCCTCGAGATCGACGAATTCGAGGGTGGAGATGTGGGTGGATTCGAGCACAATTTTTGGCGCTACACCAGCCTCGAAGGCTTCTTTCCATCTAAGAACGCATAAACACCATCGGTCACCAGCTTTGAGTCCTGGAAAATGAAACTGGGGGAGAGGTGTGGTTAGATCGTTTCCGCGAGATTTTGAGAATTCCAGAAAATTGTCCGTCATAACACCACAAACCAAATGCAAACCGATATCGTCCGCTCCCGACCGGCAACAGCCATCTCGAAAGAAACCTGTCATGGGATCGGTCGAGCAACTTTGAAGTGGTTGTCCCAAAACATTCTTGGCGTTAGGCATAAAGCAATTCTCCGACTTGAATCTCGTTTGTTGTTGCCAATTATTACCTCAAGCAATCAAAAGGCGAATCTCTTTGGGATGCGGTTCAGCATCACTTACCTAGGAGAATGGCTACATAGTACCATTTTCTGGCCAAAGGAAACTTAGACGCACAAATCAGACGTGTGCCATTGCATGACCTGCAGGACGCTTTCTGGGAGCTGCCCCCTACGAAACAGGGCGAAAAAGGCGGAATTCCTTTCCCGTGGATTTGATTCCTGCCTTTAACATCAATAATCCGATCTTAAGTTTGTCAGGCTCTCTCATTCGAAATTCCTCGATGTGGGGACTTAGAGCTGTCGGTTCACCACGAACAAATATCGATCCACCGATCATTCCCTTTCCCATTTCAGGCCCGACACTTCCGCCCACCACGATATTGCCATCAATCATTCCCATTCCGAGCAGACTTCCTGCGTTTCCACGAATAAGAATATCAGCACCCTGAAGAGCAATACCTACTCGATCGCCAGCGTTACCTTGCACAGCGATTAGCCCGCCGGCCCCCATTGCTCCGAGGCAATTTCCTACGTTTTGCTTTACCACGATGGAGCCTGAATGCAAGGAATGCCCGAGGAAATCACCCGCTTTACCTTCGATTACTGCGTCACCTAACCCATAGGACATAAGGCAGAAATCCCCAACAGAACCGTCCATGTGCAAGGTACCTGGGGCTCTCACTCCCGAGGCAATAAAGTCTTGATTCGAACATCCGCAAACGCAAATTTCAAAACCATCGTTGGTGGAGTCTTCATTTGGAGAGACCAGAGAGGCCAGCTTCTCGCGATTTGATTTCTCGGCAGAAGGTTGATTAAGATCAAATATGATGCGGAGAGGCACGGCAAATTTTTCACTTATGTGGTGGAACCCACGTAGGCATGTGGACTCGGCGAATTTCTTCAGAGGTTTAATTTCTCCATTCTAGTCAACTTGGCGTGGCTGCCCAGGGACAACAAATCGCATTAAAGAATTCGATATGCAAAGAGATTTCGATGGGCCTGTGCCTTTCGATCAAATCAGAAAAGTTGGATTATGACCCAAATTTGGTGTGAATTGAGTATGATATTCCACTCCAATTTCTGACGACGATTTTCAGCCCGACTTTCAAATAATTGATCCGAATTTCAAAGTTGTTCACTAACTAATTTTGCCCATGACAGAGTTTCGATCTGAATCCGAAGGTCCACTAGCTAGCCCGCCAAAAGTTCAGGAGCAGCTCAGCCCATTGCAACCACCCTCGAATGCCATATCCACTACGCCGGTCATGGCATCGCAATTGAGCTCTGAAACACGTGAGTTGTTTCAAAAAGCTGTTTCGGAAATCAGCAGGATTTTCGTTGGCCAGGATGAGTTGATTTTGACATCCATGGTTGCTTTGTTCTCTGGGGGACACGTATTGATCGAGGGGGTCCCTGGACTTGGCAAGACGCTTTTTGTTCGAACGCTAGGACATGTGCTCGGATGTCAATTCGGACGAATCCAGTTCACCGCCGACCTGATGCCTTCAGACATAACAGGAGCGCCGATCCTTGACTTAAAAACACAGGACTTTAGGTTTCGGCCTGGTCCTGTCTTTACGCAATTTCTTTTGGCGGACGAAATCAATCGTTCTCCTGCCAAGACACATGCGGCATTGCTCGAGATCATGCAGGAATATCGCGTCACCATCGACGGTGTGAGCCACGAGGTTCCTCGTCCCTTTTTGGTGATGGCGACTCAAAATCCAGTCGAGAGCGAGGGCACCTATTCCCTTCCTGAAGCTCAGTTGGATCGGTTTATGTTCAAAGCAATCGTTAACTACCCAGCGGAATCGGATGAAGCGAGGGTTCTCGAATTGCATTCGCGTCAAATCGACCTGGCAACCGTTCTCAAAAACGAAGTCAAGCAGGTCGCGAACGCTGAGATGATACAGAAGACCATTCGCGAGAACGCTTCTACGATTGTGGAGCCAAAACTGCTGAACTATATCAATAAGATTGTTCGAGCAACTAGGTCCTGGCCTGCCTTCCATCTTGGGGCATCGCCTCGAGCAGGGATCTCGTTGATGCAGGGGGCGAGAGCATTAGCTGCTTTTCGCGGACGAAACTTTGCGGTTCCAGATGATGTTGTCGAACTTGTTCTGCCTGCCTTAAGGCATCGCATTACATTGACCGCTGAAAGCGAGGTCGAAGGCCTTTCAGTGGACAACGAGCTTAGATCTCTGCTCCGAAGTATCGAGGTTCCCCGTCTCTAACACTGCGCCCTTTAAGCTCCGCTCTATTGCGGATTGACCCCACATGTTTATAGAAACGATTGGTGAGTTTCTGCCGTTCTGGGCTCCTTGGATTGCAGTCATCGTTCTCGCCGCAACGTTGCTTTCGCTTGCGTTGGTCCGGAAAATCTATCCGACCAAGCAGTGGTGGCTATTGATGGTTCCCTCCGTATTTCTGCTGGTGTTATCAGTCAAGTTTCCAGTGCTGATCCGAGTTGTATATGCCACGGACATTCTCGCACTGATCATAGTTGCGTTCGATTTTTTCTCCGTGGCGAAAGCAGCTAAGATTCGAATCGAACGGCAAATGATTCGGACTGCATCGTTGGGCGGAACTCAAAACGTAGAGATAGTGGTTGAAAATCGTAATTCCAGGGGGCAGAGACTTGAGATTCGCGACGGACTCCCCCCCAATATCACTGCATCACCCGATAGTCAAAAATGCTATGTTGCATCGCAACAGCGTCTCGAGCTTAGCTATACCCTAAAGCCAAACAAGCGAGGGTCCTTTCCATTCGAGTACATCTTTTTAAGGCTTGTCAGCCTATTTGGCTTTTGGTTTCAAGAGATCAAACGACCGCTACCCGCCACGCTTTCCGTCTATCCAGACATGAAACAGCTTGCAGAGTATGCCGTTTTAGCCAAAACAAATCGCCTCAGTCTGATCGGTGTTCGCAAAACGAGAAAGCTAGGGCAAGATAACAATTTTGAACGGCTTCGCGACTACACTCAGGACGACAACTACAAACATATTGATTGGCGATCAACTGCTCGCAGGAACAAGTTAACGGTTAAGCAGTTTCAAACAGACCAAAGTCAACGAGTTGTGTTTTTACTGGATTGTGGACGCTTGATGACGAGCGAATATCGAGGGCTGAGTCTGCTCGATTACGCGTTAAACTCAATCTTGATGTTGAGCTATGTCGCTCTGCAGCAAAAAGATTCGGTGGGACTACTGTGTTTTTCGGATCGAATCGAATCCTACGTTCCCATTCATGGAGGTCCCTCTCAAATGAATAGAATTCTCCATGCTGGATTTGATCGCTTTCCATCACTTCGTCAAACAAATTTCGATCAAGCCTTTTTGCACCTATCGAAGCATTGCCGCAAGCGATCACTGGTCGTACTGGTGACGTCCATTATCGATGACGTTACCGCAGCGCAGATAACAGGGTACCTATCCAATCTTTCGGGAAGACATTTGCCGCTGTTGTGTTTGTTAAGAGACCGTGCAGTCTTTGACTATGCGGATAATCCCGACATGGATCCCCATGTGCTTTATCGGAGCGCCGCGGCAGCTCAATTGTTAACATGGCGGCATCAAGTTATTCAAAGAATGCATCAGGCAGGCGTGTTGCAGGTAGATGCCTTTCCAGATGAGTTGACCTCACCTCTAGTAAATGAATATCTAACGGTCAAAGCCAAGCATTTACTCTAAGATTGACGCCGGCCATAGGCTAGGCGGCGAAGCGATCCGCAGCAGGAATTACAAACGATTCACGTCGACTGCATGATAGAGCGTCGATGATTTGTTCGGCAATCTTCAGAGCCTGTGCACCCATGATGCCAGGAACTGTGACATCTTGGCCATAGCGAATCGCTTGTAGCCACTCATTGTGTTCCATGGAAATCGCATTCGCAGAAGCCGGCTTATTCTCCGTTTTGTGAAGCCAATCCGAGAACAGTACGTCTTTTACCTTTGCTCGTTCCGACGGAGGCAGCTTGTCTGCGAACCGTTTACCCTCTAGCACATCATCATGGGGGCGGGTTCTGGTAACGGTCCCTTGGGCAAAGTCTATTTTTGTGACCTCGGAATCAGAGCAGATTTGCATGCAACGATTCATCGATTCGGAGACCCTCGATGCGCGAAGTTGTGCCATGGTTCCATTTCGGAAGACAAGCTGCGCCACGGCCATATCTTCATGCTGGCCGAGTACAGTCCAACCAAAAGCGTTTACATGCTCAACTGATGAAGGAACGATGCTTAGAATAAGGTCGATATCGTGGATCATTAAATCGAGAACAATTCCGATATCGGTACTTCGGCCCGTGTAACATCCCTCGCGAGTGGCTTCGATGTAACGAATTGAGTGGGTATCGATTGACTCTTTAGCAGTGGTCCAAACGGGATTGAATCGCTCGACGTGACCGATCTGTAGCGTGAGACCTTTGATATTGGCCAAATCGACCAACTGTTTGGCTTCGGATGAATTCGTTGCAATGGGCTTTTCGATCAAGCAATGAATGCCGTTGTTCAAGCACCACATCCCCACTTCATGATGAAGAAAAGTTGGGGTCGCAATCACAACTCCATCTACCAGCCCAGCGAGGCTTTTGTAATCGGCAACGGATGCCAACCCTAGTTGTGTTGATACTAACTGCCTGGAATTGCTGTCAGGATCTGCGACACAGATAAGTTCGCAACCCGTATTCGCTGCTAGAAGCTTCGCGTGAATTCGTCCGAGGTGTCCACCACCGACGACAGCTACACGCGGCGTAGAAAGTGAATTATTTGTCATCGCAATCGGTCTTGTTTTGAGTTACGCTGCGGCTGAGTTTGAGTTGTTCGCAGCAGAGCTTCGTCGATCCCGTCCTCGACCGTGTTTACCGAGGGCGGAATTCTCAATAAAGTTGAATAAGGTTTCGAGTTCCGGCAAATGATTGCCTTCTACATCGAGGATTTCACGAGCGTGTTTAACGCCGACTTTGGATCGATATAAAAGCTTGTGTGCTTCGCTGATCGCTCGGATTGCTGGAGTGGTAAAGTTTTTACGCTTGAGAGCGACAACATTGACGCAACGAGCTCGAGCCGGGAATCCCTCTGCTAGCATGTAGGGTGGAACATCTTGTAGAACACGAGATAGTCCACTCACAAACGCATAGCACCCGATGGATGCGTAATGGTGAACAGCCACGCCACCGCTGAGAGTTGCATCGTGAGCCACGTGAACGTGACCACCGAGCATTACGGTATTGGCCATGATAACGCGGTCTTCGATGATGCAATCATGGGCAACGTGAGAGTTAGCCATAAAATAGCATTGATGTCCCACGCGTGTGATACCTTCGTCCTTTTCGGTGCCGCGATTCACCGTCACGCACTCTCGGAAGACGTTGGAGTCTCCGATGATGACTTGGGTCGGAGAGCCTTTGTAGGAAAGGTCTTGAGGTTCAGCCCCGATCACGCAGCCAGGAAAAAAGCGGTTATCGCGACCGATCGATGTGTGCCCTGTAAGAGTCACGTTATTTTCCAGTCGGGTGCCTCTACCGATCTTTACGTGAGGTCCAACAACGCAGTGATGACCAATGCGTACATCGTCTTCAAGTTCGGCTCGTGGGTCCACAACAGCTGTGTGGGCTATGATGGTTGGCATGGTCAATTTCCCAATCTATTCATTGGTTGGAGAAAAGCTAAGGGTTCTTTTGAAAACCTCATCCCGCTTTCCTCATTTGTTGTTTATCTGTTAACTCAAAAAGTTCTTGAGCGAGTCTTCCGTTTAGATTGTGACCGCTACGATGAGCGATGATTTTTCCCTGAATCCGGTGTTGGCAAAGGGAAAGGTCGCCGATCACGTCGAGCAGTTTGTGTCTTGAACACTCGTCCTGATAGCGGAGTGAATTTTCAATTGGACCGTTATCACCGAAGATGATTAGATCTCTGTAGGTCACGTGGGTGGCAACACCTCGCGACTGAAGCCCCTTTGCATCCTTCTCTTCCAAAAAGGTTCTAGCGGGAGCGATTTCCGTTGTGAAGGTTTCGCGATCAACCAAAAGCGTCGATTCGCACCTGGGTACAGAGCTGGTTGGCCCGTAGTCAAGCACGTAGCGAATGGTCAAGCCTGGATCACGAGACGGAATAGCGAGAAGATAATTCGACTCGTCCCCAATTCGGATTGGTGCGGTAATGGAAACCGTCTTGGCCGGAGCAAACTGCTTTCGCAAACCGCATCGTTCTAGTGCGATGGCAAAGGACAATGCACTGCCATCCATGCCAGGCATTTCAGGAGCATCGCACTCTACGACACAGTTGTCGATCTGCAGGGCATACAAAGCAGCCAGAACGTGTTCCACCATCTCAACGTGTGCACCAGCTTGGACGAGGGTCGTCCGGAGCTGTGTGTCTCGCCTATTTTCAACATGAGCCGAAATGGTAGGCCTACCGGGAAGATCGACACGACGGAAACGAATTCCCGTGTTTGGCTCTGCTGACAGAAATGTCAAACTTACCGCACGTCCGGACCAATAACCTCGGCCGCTAACGTGCGATACATGTTCGATTGTGTTCTGATAGTGTGCGAGCTGCATTCTGGAACGAAATCCGTTTCGTGTCAAAACTCTGTAAGCGTCAATGGATTAGCGGCGCAATCCGTTGCTATTGCCGCCATTTAAAGTTGGCTGGGCAACTTGAGGTACTGCACCCTTGGTCGCAGGAACATTAATTGGAATACCCTTTTTGATGTATTGATCGCGGAGTACGAACAACACATAGTCAGTAATGTCCAAACCAGGTGCTTGGAACAAAACATCTCGTTGGAGTCCAAAGTTCACGCTTTGTGGTTTCTTGGGGTCCATTTCGTCTTGCTCTTTGCTGTAGCGGAGCACGACGTCGTACTTGTAAGCCGTCGCGACCGTCTTGATCGCGTCGTTGATATCGGTGTACGAATCGTAGACAACCTTGGCTTGCTTTTCGGCAAACTCTTTTTCCTGGCCTAGGAAATCAACTCGAAGCTTGCTCTCTTTGTTGAGCAGTTCTTCTTGCTTTTGCTTGAAGTCAGGAGTGTTAGGATCGTAGTTCTTGACGATGGTCTCGCTTTCGGTGAGAAGCGACTTGCGACGGTTTTCGATCGCATCATGGGCTGCTTCCATCTCAGCCTTGATCTTCTCCATCTCAGAATTCATGGTGGGGTGAGCTTTGATAATCGCCCCGACGTCTACCAAAGCGACAGACGTAGGCCCATTTTTAGGTGGTTGGGAGGGCGGCACATTTTGCGAGGGAGCCTGGGCGAAGACAGAAGCGGTGCCAAGGCCCATCAGCGCGACTGTCGCGAGAGAAAATCGAAAAAGCACTTTTGAGCACTCCATTGCTAAGTGATTTTGGAAAATTCAGCATTTTCGGACGACAATCGTTCCGTCGATCGCCGCTGAGTCCGGTGGTACGATCCACCAAGTCCGCCAGGATTCTTACAATTCAGGGATCCCGAGTAAATAGAGATCTTCCGTTTCAGCACAACTTTCCAGACCCGTTCATTTTCGCCAAGCTGCAAAAGTTGCCAAAGAACGGTATCGGATCAACGTTTACAATCTGATTCAACAAAATGCTTATATTTTTACGACTTTTCTTTCGCGTTACGGATTCGGGACCCCCGGAACTCCCCAAGTCCACGGAGTTTTGGTGCTCAAAAACAATGCCAAACCCTCCCGTTGCGTGGAAATCGTTCCCGGAAGAGTTGCAGTCTGGACTTGTGACGTTTTTTTTCTCCCCGTAAACTGCGTGGTTTCCTAAGGTTTTACACCTCAAATCAAGTTAGCCGAAACCCGTCCAAATGGGCCGATTTACTACTTCCATTCTAGCAATTTCCGCCATGCTAGTAATCGTTGACATCGATTACCACTGGTTGTCTGCGCAAGAAGGGAAAGAGGCCCAAATCGTTGCTCCGGGACAATCGGAGACGGCGGGTTCTGCGACGGGAAATGCAATCCCGGCGACTGAAGCCCCCGCGGAAGCGAACTCCCAAGGAACCGCGAACACCAGCGATTCCGGTGTGGTTTCTTCTACGGATGTCTCGGGAGAAGACTCAGGAACGGGTAATCCCGCTGCGAGTACAAAAGCTCCTGGCTCGGCTGACGCCACTTTTAGCGAAGCATTTTTCCGCAATCCGCTCAATTTGGTCCTCTTGGTTTTTTTAGCGATTTATGTCCTGCTTTTATTTTTGCCCAAACAGGCAAAGAAAGAACAGAAAGCGCTACAAGCGAGGCTGGTCAACCTTAAGAAAAACGACCGCGTGATATTGAACTCAGGAATACACGGGGTTGTCGCAAACATTAATTCGGATGCAGGAACGGTGACTCTACGCGTCGATGAAGGCAGCAATGCAAAAATCACAGTAGACCGTGACGCAATCCGAAGTGTTGAAGCCTAACGACTGAGATGTAACCCTTTCGAGTCGGACCTTTGGTACGGACTATCCATGTTTGAACAAATGAATTTGTTTGCCCAGAATGCTCTCGGAGATGGATCCTCGGGCGCTAGTGATTGGAGAAGCGGCCTTCTCAATTTAGCCGTCTTCGTTGGCGCAATTTTGATTCCGTTTCTTCTCGGGAAATGGATCGCGAAATTTCTCAAGATGCCTAACGCTACGTTTGGCTTCACAACGATCTTCTTTTTCCTAATTGGATCGTTGACTATCCTGCTTCTTCCGAAAATCGATGAGTCGGCTACCAAACTTCTCTACGGGCCTGACATCGTTGGCGGTATGAACCTTATCTACGAAGTGGATCGATCCAACGAGGATCCTCTCGCTCCGAGAAAAGTAGTCGCCAAGGATTTCGTCGTCCCGCTGATCAACCGACTTAACCCTGCAGGCACCCTCGAAATCAAAATCCGTCCAAACGGCGACGATCGAATCGAAATTACCTTGCCTGCCGTCGACGAATCAGAAGTCGCGGAAATCGAGCGACTCATCACCCAAGCAGGTATCCTGGAGTTCCGAATCGTTGCAAACCGCAGCGATCATAAGGACATTATTGATAAAGCAATTGCTCAAGCGAACTCTGATGACGCCAACGTTCGTGTTCGTAGAAGAGTCATGATGACCGACAAAGCGACAAACCAGGAGCGTGAAGTCGGCCTATGGCGACGAGTTGGTGCGGTCAACAACAACGGAATTGTTGAATACGACGGATATATTTTTGGTGACGTTGTTCGAAACGGCCAAACCGGCCGCATTATTGAGCCACCAGCAACCCAAAAAGCTGGCGAACTCGACGCGTGGCTTAAGTCACAAAAAGTCGAAGTGATGGAAATTCTTCTCGCCACCGAACGAGCGGGAAGACCGTTCCGCGTCGTGAACGGCCTACACCTCCAACGAGCTCAAAAGGGTTTCGGAAAGATGGGGGGCTACGAAGTCAACTTTACTATGACAGCCGGCGGGTCCAACGAGATGCTGGCACTGACCGGTGCTAACCTTCCGACAGGCGAATTCAAGCGCCGAATGGCAATCTTGCTCGATGAAGTCGTTTTGTCCGCTCCAACACTCAACGCTCACATCTCGAGCAATGGGGTTATCCAAGGAAACTTCTCCGAGCGTGAAGTTCAACGCTTGGTCGACATCCTCAATGGTGGTGCACTACCAGGTGTTTTGAGCCGACAACCGGTCGCCCGAAACGTCGTCGGAGCCAACATGGGTGAACAAGCTATCGCTCAAGGATTCCAAGCTAGCGCTTACTCTTTGATCGCTACGATCGCCTTTATGCTGTTCTATTACCGATTCAGCGGTTTGGTTGCGACCTTAGCTTTGGTCTTTAACCTCGTTCTGGTTATTGCAGTCATGGTTTTGATTCGACAACCACTAACCCTCGCCGGTGTCGCTGGTCTGGTTCTGTCGGTCGGTATGAGTGTTGACGCGAACGTACTCGTCTTTGAGCGTATGCGAGAAGAGATGGAACGCAAATCGGCACCGCGCGTTGCAATTCGAAACGGGTTCGACCGCGCTTGGTCTGCAATTTTTGACTCGAACCTGACGACACTTATATCCGGATTCATCCTCTACTGGGTTGGAACCGAACAAGTCAAAGGTTTTGCGGCGACACTCGTTATTGGTATCGCTTGCAGCATGTTCACGGCGGTGTTCTTCTCTCACAAAGTTTTCGATGTGGCTGAGAAACTTCGTTTCCTCAGTTTGAGCATGGCTGACTATGTCAATACTACCAAACGCTCCATTTTCGGAACTCAAGATGTTCAATTCATGAGTTACGCTCGACCGATGGTGGTTGCTTCTACCATCGCCTGTATTCTCAGTTTGGTGCTAGCTTTTATTCGTGGAAGCGAACTGTTTGATATCGACTTTAACGGAGGCACATCGGTCGTTTTCTCTCTAGAAAAGGGTGTACCTTCGGATGACGTGCGAAAGATTGTTGCGGGTGCATTTGATAAAGATGATGCTGGCCTACCTATCCAGACATCTTTGATCAGCGTTAAGCTAGATGAGGCGGAGAAAGATTCTGTCTACAAACTGGACACCTCAATTAAGAAGCAATCCGATGTTACTGACCGGCTTCTAAATGGATTTTCCAGTGATGCTCCCACACGTCTTGTTACCTACGACGTTGACGTTCGAATGACCGGCATCTCTGCCCCGCAATCTTATCGTCCTGCAACCTCTAATGTTCGACTGGTTTCTTTCCAAGAGAACGGCACAGCACAGGCAACAACTGAGCCACCCGTCGCTGAAATTTCGGAATCAACTCCGGTTGAACCGACCGCTACCCCAGCGACAACTACGGAAACTCCTACAGCAACCTCAGAAACGAAAACGACGTTTGGGCTATCTTTCAAACGTAGTTTGGGTGAGGGGACTGCCAAGATTGCAGCAAAACAACTCATGGAGGAACTGATTAAAGCTGCGGAGGCATCTGGTGTTGCACTCGTAGACGCTCAGATTGAACTAAGACCTGTCGGCTCAGGTTTTGAATCGTGGAACCGCGAGTCCTCAATCGGCGCTACAGAATGGGAGATCACCGTCCCGTTCGATGCTGCGACGACAACCAAGATTGCTGATTCGCTCAAGGCTCAGGTTCGAGCACGGCCTATTTGGCAATCAATCAGCCAAATCGAGGGTAGTGTTGCAACCGAAATGCAACGAAGAGCCTGGGCCGCGTTGATTCTCAGCTTGATTGCGATCACCGCCTATATTTGGTTCCGCTTCCAAAGTCTGTCCTACGGTATCGCGGCTTTGGTAAGCTTGATCCACGACGTGATCATCACTCTCGGAGTTTTGGCCATAAGCCATTGGCTGTTCCAGCCATTGGGATTCTTGCTCATTGAAGACTTCAAGATTTCGCTCACGATTGTGGCAGCATTCTTGACCATTATCGGTTACTCACTTAACGATACCATCGTGGTGTTTGACCGAATTCGAGAAGTCAAAGGCAAGAGCCCTCGCCTGACTCCTGAGATGGTTAACGCCAGCACGACTCAGACTCTAAGTCGTACGCTTTTGACATCGAGCACTACGATTTTCGCTTTGATTTTGATGTACATCTTTGGAGGAGAAGGTATCCACGCGTTTTCCTTCTGCTTGCTCATCGGGATCGTTGTAGGTACTTATAGCTCGATTTTTATTGCAGCTCCAACCCTGCTTTGGTTCATGGATCGAGAACAGTCTAAGAACAAACGCATTGCTTAGTCATTGCGTTACAATGACTCCGAATCAACCTGCCGGGCGATTAATCGCCCGGCATTTTTTTTAGGCGAACCAATTCCCTTCGCTCACCGAGACGGCGTTGTAATGAACACATACATCTTCAAGGGCTTCTTTCTTTTTATCCTTGCCAGCGTTTCTTTTAGCCACTGGTCGAGATCCCTGTCGGCTCAAAACATTGAACTGGAAATGCGAGACCGCGACTCGGGATCCGGAGTTCCTGCACGTCTTAGATTCACCAAAGGGGAAAAACAATCCGGTTTACCCCGCAATCTACTTAAAGTCGGTAAATGGACCCTCGCAGAAGCCGATGTTCCCATTGCACCCAAGCCTGGGGAATTCGAATTCCTAGCCCAAAGAGGTCACGAGTTTACCGAAATTCGGGGTGGATTCACCATCGAGAAAGGGGCTCGCGATGTAGTTACCGTTGAAGTGCCTCGCTCAACCAGCATGCGTGACGAAGGCTGGTACAGCGGCGATCACTTCTCGAGCTTGCCAACAGAACTCCTGCAACGATGGCAAGAAGCAGATGCCATTGATATGGTCGTAGCGAGGCGAGCTGCTGAGTCAGATCAGCAGGATGCAAAAGCCAAGGCACCTTCCAAAATGAAACGAAAGACTCAAGATGAGTCGGATATTGAGCTCGCTGGTGACAAGGAGCTAGGAATGAAGCTGTCAACAGAATCTTGTCGATGGCAAACACCTAGCGGATCGATTCTCTTTCACTCTTCAGACAATACGAAGAACCTAGCCATCGGAGATGATGCCAGCTTGCCACAAATTATGGAGCTACTGTCCGATTACGATCGCATTAAGGAATTCGTCCCCGAGCTCGAACAGCTATGGACGCGAGATGTTCCTATTCTACTAAGCAGCGATCGAATCAAGGCAGCTCAGATCTTGAATTCAACCAATACGCCCGACGGTGATGCCAAACTGGATTTCAAACCCAACCCAGGTTCCCAATCTACAATTCGGTTATTGGGAAAGATGATCAAAAAAGGGACCGTCGATCAAGTATTTGCACCGATTGAAGAGGAGGATCAAATCCGATATCGCGATGGCCGCGGGCTCGGATTGCTATCGGAGAGAATCTTTTGGACAGTACTGGAAACGGGAGTTCGAATTACCCCGACAGCATCTAGTGGTTTTGGTGATGGCGAATCTCATCTTGGCTATAACCGGACGTACGTTCACTGTGATAGCGATCTCGATCAGAAAAGCTATTGGGAATCAGTTGCGTTAGGCAATACAATGGTAACCAACGGCCCTCTCCTGCGTGTTTCCATCAATGAACAGTGGCCCGGTTCGACACTATCTTCCCAAGCGGGTGAACCGATAGAACTTAACATTGCAGCCTCTCTTTCCGTTCGCGATCCGGTGGACTATCTGGATGTCATCTTCAATGGCGATACCATTTATAGCGCTAAACTCGAAGATCATTATCGCAAGGGAGAATTTCCACCAATTTCCATCGAGCAGAGTGGGTGGTTGGTTGTTAGGGTAGTCACGTCTCACGACAATCTTTATCGCTATGCAACCACGGCGCCGTTTTATTTCGAGTTTGATGGTAAGTCGCGAGTTTCAACCAAGAGTGTAGAGCTCATGATTGCTTGGCTCAAACGCTCCTCGGAGTCAATATCGAAAGAGAACGAGATAGCCTCGGAAATGAAATCAACGCTGGAATCCGCCGAGGCATTCTGGCAAAACCGGCTTGAACAAGCAAATGCACCCTAGACACAGTTTGATCGCATCGAACCAAGATTAGGTCACAAGTCTGAGTCTCTAACGTGGCGTACTTTCCTGTGCAGTAGGTGTCAATTTCAAATCTTCGTCGTCTGTTGGCCGTGCACGCCACCAGCTGGCAAGGATGGAGCCTGATACGTTCATCCACGGAGCAAAGATTACTGACGCCAACGCAGCTTGTGTGCTTTTTAAGACTTCACTGGCTATCGTTGCACCCATGCCGCCGTTTTGTAACCCAACTTCGATCGCCACAGTCCTGCTTTCTGATTCGTTCAAACCAGTTAGTCGACTAATACCGTAGCCGAAAGCGTATCCAGCCAGGTTATGTATACCAACCGCTAAAACAAGGATCCATCCGACCGATTGTAAAGCGTCCCTCGAATCGGCCATGATGATGGCACAGATCAAGCATATCGCCAGCATGGCAAGACGCGACAACATTCGTTCTGCCGAATCAGTGCTCCATCCCCACCATCGGATCGCTCGATTCACTACCAAGCCGCCCGCAATGGGTAACACAACTGTTGTGACAATCGACCATAGCATTTTCCAGAAGTCCACTTCTACTAGTTGCCCCGCGAGCAACTTCATCGCCAGCGGAGTCATGACGGGCGACAGGAGTGTTGAACAAGCGGTCATTGTTACCGACAGAGCGATATTCCCTTTCGCGAGATAGGTGATTACGTTCGAAGATACACCTCCTGGACACGCACCAACTAAGATGATCCCCGCTGCGACTTCAGGTGGTAACCCCGACATTGTTGCCAGCCCCCAACCCACTAGCGGCATCACGCTGTACTGCAAACCGCAACCAATGGCTACCGCTTTCGGCATCTTCAATACTCGGGCGAAATCTTCTAAAGTCAAAGTTGCCCCCATACCAAACATGGCTAGCTGAATCAGCGATGGTACCACTCCCTTTAATCGCCATCCAAACCACTCCGAAAACCACTCAGGCCGCAAATACGCAATCCAAACAAAGGCTACGACCCAAAACGCAAAGCCAAAGGTTCGCGTCCGACTATACAAGCTCATCCCGACTGCGATTCCGAAAATAGCAATTTCAAATATCATTCCCGCACCGAATCATTTCTCGTTCATTTAGGCATGAAGCGTTGATAAACCTCGACAATCCTCGGAACCAAGACCGCTGGACCGAACCGTTCTCGCATCGATTGCTGTGCCTGCTTTCCCAGCCGCTGAACCTTGTCTGGCTCATCGATCCAGCTTTTTATCACCCTCATCAAAGCATCCGCATTTTTAGGTGGCACGAGCATTCCATCGATATCCGAGCGGATGCAATCAGGTACTCCCCCTACATTTGTTGCTAATGCTGGGACACCAGCTCCCATTGCTTCGAGCAACGAGATAGGCATTACCTCGCGCAAACTGGGCAAGCATGCACAATCCATCGCTCTAAGTATCTCCGGAATGTCGGTTCGTCGACCAAGCAGCTTGATGTGCTCTGTCATCGATTGTTCATCTATGAATTGTCGAATAATGTTTGCGTACGAATCTTCTTGTGGACCGACTGAAAGCAACTGAACATCTTCTCCAGCATATCGAAGCTTCGTGACCGCTTGTGCCAGGTATTGAAAACCCTTTCTCGCTTCCAACGTCCCGATCGTACCAATCAAAAAACTAGACTGCGAGACCCCCAGTTGTTCACGAGCTTGCACGCGACTAACGGAGCAACTCAATCGATCCGGATTGATGAAATTAGGGATAATGGACATGCGTTTCCTGGGCACCCAATTCATGAATCTCTGAAAACGAGCGACACTGTTGCACGGAACGATGACGTGGTCATTCCACCACCAGTGTGGCTGAAAGTGCGGCATGTGACAGGTGGCAACCGAACGAAACCCGTAGAGCCTAGCTAGAAGAACTCCGAAAAAGCTTGCGCCACTCAAGTGCGTATGAACGACTCCACAACCCTTGCCGCGAAGAAACTGAGCGACCCGTCCAAGCTCTCGTTTCTTCCGCTTAAGCGGTGATTCGAAAAGGGTAATGTTTCCGTGCTGAGGCTGGGCCGCAATCCAGGCACCAGGTCTGTGTAGCAGAAAGACCTCATGCCCGATCTTCGCCAGCTCCTGGGCAAGATCGTAACAGTGTCGGATAGCACCGTTGATTTCAGTGCCAGTAGTCAGAAGTGCGATTTTCATCATGGCAAGATACAACCCCGAGCCGCTTCAACCAAGTGGAGGAGCCGCTGCCCCGAATTCCAAATCCTTCGAAAAAGCATCTTTCTTGATGAGATTGTGTCTCAATAGGGCTCGTCAGGTGGGTTATTCGCATGTATAGTTGTGAAAAATCGGTTTGCGAATAGGGGTTTTGGGCGTGTCAAACGAGATTCAGCACACTTCAGGCGAAACAACGGAACAGGAGCAAGGGCGAGAGCCAATTGCTCAAGCCGCGCGTTGTCCTGTCCACGCCCCGGGCACGATGCTAAACCCATTATCTTTCAACGAGCTAGCCAACGGATCCGAAGAAGTCTGGATCGAAGGGGGCGGCCAACTTTACCGGCTTAGACAAACGAAGCAAAACAAGCTGATTCTTACGAAGTAACTCGAAGCGGTCCTGCTACTTCAACGGCAAATAGATATCTGTGATTGTCTCTGTCTCGCTCTGAGCGGAGTCAGCGTTTCGATAGATTTCATACGTGCCGATGCGAGACTGCTTCCACTTACGAGCCCGAACAATTTGGTTGGCTGCGCTCCACCCGTTTCCTAGGTGCCGATAACTGCCGACATGCTCGATTCTATAGGCTCGGCCGGGGGGCATTTTCCAAACCGTTAGTTTTTGAGAATGGACATCCACCTCATCGGGAATAACGTATCCGCAGATGCATTCAAAAACACCTGCCTTCATTCGAAACTTTGTGTAAACCGAGATCATCTCCCCGTTCATGGGAAGTCCCAATTTTTTGAATTCGGCTTGAGACTCCTCAAACATCTTTTCCGTCGCAGGCCCGATGTTGTCGACGGAACATGAGCCTACCACTCCGGCCATTTTAAACCCCTGAATCTCTTCTCGATCATGAAAAACGAGGCGAGAGGGAATAGAACCAGTCTCAAGCAAGTCTTTGATCATCGTTAGCCCTCGCTGATAGTCCATTCCTATCAACGTTTTCGTCATGGGTATCATCCAAAACAAGAACCATGGCATCTTACCCTGCATCGTCCATGTTAGCTTTGTGCCATTATTGACCGGTGCTATCAAGAAACCAGTTTTCGCAAGTGCCGGAAAGGGCTTGATGAATCGTAAATCCGCACTCATAGATTCATTGCGTTTAAGTTCGGTCGTAGTTAATTCACCCTGCCCGGTAATCTCTCCACTCCATTCATATTTGGATCCGATAGATCGGGGATCGCTCGAGACATTAACCTTGGTCGCTGGTTCAGCCAGAAGCCATGGCGACCATTTGGTCCATGTTGAGTAGTCAGAAACCAATTCGTAAGCTGCTTGGGTGCTGCAATTGATAGTGATCGATCGAGCGAGCTCATAGGCTGGCATGGCAAGGGACTCCAGAGCATTCCGCGGCATGAGAAGAGCGATAAAGAATAACAATCCAGCCTAGGAATTGCACCACCCCCCAGAAACTCTATCAATCGAAAATTGGTTTTGATGCGTTCATTCCTAGTGCGCTAACACCAGCAGTGAAAAAACTCAATGCGCAAACCACAAATACGATTCCATATCCGTATGTGCTCCCTAATGTTGATGCGAGCAACATCGGAATCAATTTGGCATGGAGCGCAGCCCCAAAATTTCCCCACATGTTCCCCCAACCGAAGATGGATCCGGTATTTCGCCCACCAGTATCCTGCATAATGGCCCACAACGAAGGATTTCCGATATCGGTCATTAACGAAACGACCGCACAGCAACCCACAACCACCCACAGCGATCCCGATCCGAGGCACACCAAGTAGGCCGCGCCTGCAAGAAAACTAGTAACCGTAACAGGTAGCACGCGCCCAATTCGAAGACCAAATCTGCGTACGCTCCAGTCCGTAAGTCTACCACCGATAAACTGCCCAACGATTCCCATGGCTAATATGGTTGTTACCATCAGCGCACCTCTTTGTTCGGGAACCTGATGAACCTCTTTCAAGTACGTAGGAATCCATGTCACCAAAAAAGCCCACCCCATGTTGATGCAGAATTGTACCAAGGCATTCAACCACAAGCTGGAACTCCTGCAACATCTCAGTAGGCCCGACGCAATCTCTCGAAGCTCAGGCCTCTTCTCATCATTGGGTGTGCCAATCAGCTGTCGTTCTCGCTCGTTGCAATCGGGATGTTCAACAGGTCGATCACGAACAATCATGTAGTAGACAATTGCAACAGCGATCCCGATAGCCCCGTACAACCAGAGTGCATATCTCCAACCACCAATATTCAAAATCAAGAACATTGTCAGAAACGGGGCGACCGCCCCTCCAAGCCTTCCACCAATCGAAATCAAAGAACTTGATTGGCCGCGTTCACCGAGAGGAAACCATCGTCGTACGATCGCGCTACTGGTCGGATAAGCCCCCGCCTGCGCTAGCCCAAACCCCAGCCTCGCAATCAAAATGCCTGTAAGACTGGTAACCATTCCGGACGCACCCGCCAAAAGAGACCAAATGAAAATGTAGCTGCTTAATGCCTTTCTCGCTCCGATCCGATCTCCGATCCACCCAGCGGGAACCTGCAGTAACGCATACGTGAAAAAGAATACCCCCATGATGCTGCCAATTTGCTGCTTAGAAATTCGAAGAAAGCCAGAGCTACCACTCGATTCTAATTTACTCAACAATTCGACAGCTTCGTCTTTCGTCAGTCCGTCAGTTATTGTTTGCGGTGCATGGATTTGTTCAGGCTCTTTACCAACGATCGAGCTCAATCGCGTTGCATCTCCAATGTTGGTGAGTTCAATCGAAAATCGAGTCGAAGGAGACGAGAGAAGAGTTGGGTCTTGAAGGAACGATTCAGATTTCACAATCTCTGGCATGGAATTTCGCGTTAGATAAAGCGAAAAGGCCATCAAGACACTTACCATAATGATTCGGTAACGAATCTGTGATGGGGAGCCAATGTTCTCGTCTTGATGCGACCGCAGTTCTGGCTCACTAGATTTCATGATGCACTTTCATGCCAAAGGGCAAAGCAAGCGTCGCAGCGAATCTGCTTCGACGCTCTCCTGCAAGTTTTTCAGGCTGGCCGAGATAACCTGTTACGTTGGTATTGCTAGACTTCGATTAATCGCTGCAACCAAGGCTTGCAACGAAGCCTTGGTGATCGATTTGTGTTGTCCGACCCCGAATAGCTCTTGGCCTCGCGGAGTTCGCACTAGTATATAGGCAACCGCCATGGAATCGCTACCAGACTCCATGGCGTGTTCGTGGTAATCGAGGATGTCACACGATAAGCCTTGGGAATCGCGAATCGCATGCACAAACGAGTCTAACGGACCAAAACCCTCCCCCTCGATCTCACTCTTGTTCCCGTCATAAGTAATCGAGAATCGGTATCGCTCTTGATCGTCATCATTGCATTCAATGGGGATGAAACTGGTCAAGTGTAGTGTGGCAGGCGGATTCACGTAGGTGCTCAAGAATTTGTCCGCAACCTCGCGAGCCGCAATCTCACGCCCTGTTTCGTCCGTGATTTTTTGGATCACTTGGCTGAAAGCGATTTGCAAGCGACGAGGAAGCTGAAAGCCAAGCTCGCTCTCGACCAAAAAGGCAACGCCCCCTTTTCCACTTTGCGAGTTGACTCGAATCACAGGATCGTACTGCCGGCCAATATCTGCCGGATCGATGGTCAGATAGGGTACCTCAAATTGTTCTTGCTTGGTTTCTTGCATCGCGGCATAGCCCTTCTTGATGGCATCCTGGTGAGAACCAGAGAATGCGGTGAAGACCAGATCGCCAGCGTACGGCATTCGTTCATGAACCTTTAGTTCTGTGCAGAACTCTGCTATGCGTCTAATCTCTTTCAAATTCGAAAAGTTCAATTTGGGGTCGAGGCCTTGGGTGTACATATTGAGAGCCATGGTCACGATATCGAGATTGCCGGTTCGTTCTCCGTTACCGAACAATGTTCCTTCGATTCGATCAGCACCTGCCATAAGACCGAGTTCGGAAGCAGCGATACCCGTACCACGATCATTGTGGGTGTGCAGAGAAATAATGGTCGATTGTCGCGGTTTGAATTTGCGACAGAATAATTCAATCTGATCGGCGTAGACGTTTGGCGTTGCCAGTTCAACCGTAGATGGCAGATTGATGATGGTTTTGTTCGTTGTAGTCGGCTGCCAAACGTTGCAAACGGCTTCGCAAATTTCAACGGCGTAATCAATTTCTGTCCCGGTAAAACTTTCGGGGGAATACTGATATCGCACGGAGCCAGGCGGGCATGCGGCCGCTAAGGATCGGATACACTCGGCACCCTCGATCGCCAAATGGATGATCTCCTCGCGAGTCGCCTTAAATACGACGCGACGTTGCAGTGTAGAGGTCGAATTGTAGAGGTGTACAATCGAAGACTTGGCTCCCTCGATCGCTTGAAAGGTTTTCTCGATCAAAGCCTTGCGAGCCTGCACGAGGACTTGGATCGTAACATCCTCAGGAATTAGGTTCCGCTCGATGAGTTCGCGAACGAACGTAAAGTCCGTCTCCGATGCGGCAGGAAAACCGACTTCGATTTCTTTGAAGCCAATCTTTACCAACGTCTGAAAGAGCTCGTGCTTCTTGGCAGGACTCATTGGGTTAATCAAAGCTTGATTCCCGTCCCGCAAGTCTACCGAGCACCACATTGGGGCTTCGTTGATAACGCGGTTTGGCCACATCCGATCGGGAAGGTGAATCGGAGGAAAAGGTACGTACTTTGCCATGATTGAGTCCGCAATGTCTGCCTAGGTCAATAAAAAAACCCCGAATCTCGCCGAACGAGCTTCAGGGTTTGGTTCTGTCAATGGAATAGGAAGATCCTGTCACCCCGGCTCGTTTTAGACGAGTCGAAGCAATAGCGCTGTTAGTTTGCTCAGGAGTCGGTTCTTCATCCCATCTAGACTATCTCGCAAGATCGTCTTCGTCAACGGAGATCAGACGTAGTTCGGTGTAGGTGGACGATATTGATCCAAATCAATGGTCTTGAACCAACGAATGGTCTTTTCCAAACCATCTCGGAGTGATATTGAAGGTTCCCAGTTCAAGTGCTTTTTGGCCAAAGTGATGTCGGGCTGCCTACGGCTTGGATCATCGGGCGGTAATGGTCGTTTCTCCAGCTTTACCTTGGCTCCCGTTAACTCGACCACCAACTCGGCAAGCTCACGAATGGTAAACTCTCCAGGATTACCAATATTAACGGGCCCAATAACCCCTTGATCGTTATTCATGAGCCTGAAGATTCCTTCGACCAAATCATCTCGATAGCAAAAGGACCGAGTCTGTTCACCTTCTCCAAAAATGGTGATTGGCTCCCCCTGAATCGCTTGGCGAATGAAGTTAGAAACGACTCGCCCGTCATACGGGTGCATTCGGGGTCCGTAAGTATTGAAAATACGGACGATTCGAATGTCCACCTTATTCATCCGGTGGTAGTCCATAAACAGAGTCTCCGCGACTCGTTTGCCTTCGTCATAACAAGAGCGAATTCCAATGGTGTTGACGTTTCCCCAATACGATTCCGGTTGTGGGTGAATCAAGGGATCCCCGTAAATTTCGCTAGTGCTAGCTAATAATATGCGAGCTCCGCATCGCTTTGCCATACCGAGCATATTGATCGAACCCATCACGGACGTTTTGATGGTTTTAATGGGATTAAATTGGTAGTGGCCTGGAGCAGCCGGGCATGCCATGTGGTAGACCTGGTCCACCTCAAGGAAAATGGGGAGCGTGACATCGTGCCGAATCAGCTCAAAGTTAGGGCGGCCCAACAAATGGGTAACGTTCGATTTTTGCGAGGTAAAAAAATTGTCCAAACAGATGACATCGTGGCCTTGTTCCACGAGCTTTTCGCACATGTACGAACCGAGAAAGCCCGCTCCTCCTGTCACAAGGATCCGTTTTACACTCGACACAGTCACTCTCCAAAACTCCACCCGATTGGTGGAAAATACGAAATTGATTTGATTCTCGACGCGGCAGTCCTACAATCAGGCCAGTAGAAAAAGGGCCAGTTCGGATCAAACCGGAGGTCTTCCGGTTGCGTATTGCAACTGATTCTACGAATTTTGCAGCTTGGAAGCGATTGCAATAACGTAACATCCATGGTCGAGGTAAATCCTGGCCGGATGTGCCCCACTTTCTTTCCCATCTCCTGGAGAGTTTTTGATGAAGGTTCTATCGTTGAGTTTGTTGTCGGCCCTGTTGGTGTCCGGCGGATTCATGATCGCTGGCGATGATGGTCAGTGCGATGCCAAGTGCGCGACAGAGTGCAAATCATGTCCAGTTACTGAAGGAATGGCTAAGCTCCCGCAGTTGGTCTACAAGGTAGGCGACGAGCTCGCATGCTGCGAGAATTCCGCAAAGTCCATGGCTGAAAGTGCCGGTAAGCCTGTGAATTACGTGGTTGGCAAAGAGGCCTTCGATTGCCCAGCTAAGGCATTTACGAGCCTTGTGGAACAAACCGAGAAATACGTCTCCGCATACGCGACCCCAAAGACCTGTAGCGTCTCCGGCAAGACAAGTGTCGCTGGCGAAGAAATGACCTGCCCAGTTGCAGCAGGAGAAGTCGCAGCCAAAGTGAAAAAGGCGATGGACTCAGTAGCTATTTCCTACAAGGTTGGCGACAAAACATGCTCTTGCCCAGTAGAAGCCAAAACGCTGGCTGAAACTTCTAAGGCAAAGACCATCTACGTCGTCGAAAACCAAGAGACCGAGTGCGAAATGACCGCTCGCCTCAACGTTGCTCGTGCCAAATATAAGGCTGCTTTGATGGCATCCGCTCCGGCAGCACCAACTGCCACTTCAACAGCTGTTGAAAGCGCCAACTCCGCACCGGCCAAGATCAACTAATATCTCGAACACCTACGGGATTTTGCTAGATTATCGAAACCGCAGCTTCACAGCTGCGGTTTTTTGTTTTTAGGGCGTTGTCGATCCGCTAAACTAGCCAGAGGTTGTAGCTCAGATGCTCCCAGCTGAATGTATCAACTCCGCAAAACCAACACGCCGCACAAACTGGGATGTAATCGATTTCTTCAAGCATGTTAACTTTCGCAACAAAATAGGATTCGAGTCGCTATGAGTGATTGGTTAGAAGAAGGCACAAAAGCACCTGCGTTTACCGCCGTTTCCGATAACGGTAAAAAGGTCAAACTATCTGACTTTAAAGGTAAACCGGTCGTTCTCTATTTCTACCCGAAAGATGACACCCCTGGCTGCACTAAAGAAGCCTGTGCATTTCGCGACAAAAGCGCCGACTGGCAAGCCCTCGGTGCCGTTGTTTTGGGTGTTAGCTGCGACGATGTTCAGTCTCATGCTAAATTCCGAGACAAGTATCAGCTCAACTTTCCATTGCTGGTCGATGAGGAACACAAGATTGCCGAACTCTTTGGAGCTTGGCGAGAAAAGAACATGTATGGCAAGAAAAGCATGGGCGTTCAACGGAGTACATATCTCATCGATGCACAAGGCAAAGTGGCCAAAGTCTGGAAACGAGTTAGCGTGGACGGTCACGATGAGCAAGTCTTAGAAGCATTGAAATCATTGCCAGCATAGACTAAAGCAACCGAATGTTTCGAATCCTATTGAAAAAGTATGTGCACGAGTCCCTTCTGCTTTGGGGCGCGTGCGCAGTCATTTTATTTGCGTTTCCATGGGTTCGCATTTGGACCGTCAGTCAATTTGAATTGAGCAGCTTTGCGTCGTTGCTCGAACAGTTCAAAGCTTTCGAGAAATTCTCACCAGTGCCTCTTGAGCAGTTCCTTACCTACCAAGGCATGGTCGGCTTTACGTTTGACGAGCCGGTACTTCTTCTCTGTGTATTGGTTTGGAGCATCGCACGTGGCTCTGACGTGGTCAGTGGAGAATTGAATCGCGGAACGATGGAGCTCTTGCTGGCTCAACCTGTCAGCCGTAGCAAGGTCTTTTTGGCTCATTCGGTTGTCACCATCGCCGGCCTAGCGTTACTTTGTGTGCTCGTTTACATCGGGCTATACCTAGGAATTCAAACCAACTCGACACCAGTATCCAAAGGAGGACTTCTCAGTTTGCCTTGGTTTGGCTTCCAGCTCGAGAACCCACTCCTATCAAAGAAAACCGAGCTTGTTCCTTTGCGACAGTTCGTGGACCCAAGCCTGTATGTTCTGCCGACCCTAAATTTGTTCGCGCTCGGTTTTGCGGTTTTGGGACTAAGCGTATTTTTCAGTGCACGCGATCAATATAGATGGAGAACGATAGGCACTGTCATAGGTATCTACGTACTTCAATTGCTTCTGTTTATCTTGTCCAAATCAACGGCACAGACACATTTTTTTACGCCCCTCACTTTTCTTGCAGCCTATCAACCCGACTGGATTGTGCAACGAGTTTCAAATCAGCCCGCGACAGCTTGGCAATGGATTGGTCCGGGCGATTTATCTCGATCGGGTGCAGACCTAATGATGAGCCGATGTGAACCACTGGCGTTTATCACAATTCTCTTGGTCCTAGGGTTGGTCGCCTATTTCTTGGCATGGAATAAGTTTCGCGTGCGAGACCTACCGGCACCGAACTAAATTACGGACATAGAGACACGCATGCTTGCGGTAGCCCCCTGGAATTAGAGGTGGTGTGTCCCGAAAGGGACCCACTCGCGGGGTTTTTGTATAGACAGAAAGATACGTGACCCATTTTTCTGCGTTCGATGTTTCTGCCAATTCAGGGTTTTTGTTCTACTTGAACAGTAGGGTAGATCGGTGCCACCCACACTGATGCTGACTGCCTTGGCGGAAGTTTTTTGTTCTTTACGCCAACGGCGTTGCTCACCATAGCCCAGGGGAAAGGTTTCGCGAGCGTAGCGAACGAAACCGCAACCCTGGACTTGGCGACACCGCCCCGATCCCCCCATGGGTTTTGGCGGCGACGCCGCCAAAACCCATGGGGGGGATGTCATGTATGGTGATTTGGTCCTAGGGTAGCCGGGTCAATCGCCTGGGCGATTAACCCGGTTACCCTAGGCTATGTTGAGTAACGCCGTTGGCGTATCAGAG
>Ga0315899_10000902_pt1 | contig 34860 bp, 28 predicted proteins | sample LakEriMetagenome_2_FD_203518 | JGI IMG/M metagenome (GOLD analysis project Ga0315899, IMG submission 203518) | Freshwater fungal communities from buoy surface, Lake Erie, Ohio, United States - Buoy 4 MA112 | ecosystem: Environmental > Aquatic > Freshwater > Lake | place: USA: Lake Erie, Ohio...
GCGTTTGAAGCATCTCATTTATTTGCTTCGCACAGGAGCGCCCGTCCCATTCCTTTTTCGGTACGCTTTGGATCAAAGCGCCCGGCGTCAAGCAGCCAGACAACATGCCCAGGCCAAAAGCGCGTTCAGAGAGAAGTTGAAGACGGGCAAATTCAGCGACGACTGGTTCTCGCCACACGTGCCTCATTGGCTGAAGGCTTTCGAACAATGCAGCTTCAAGCAAGAACGTCCGCTTCGCATTCTCGAAGTCGGCAGCTTTGAAGGCATGGCTACCAGCTTCCTGTTGCAGCATTTCCCAAACGCGCACATCACCAGCGTCGATACGTGGGACGGATCAGACGAACATGATCTTGATTTTCGGGCCGTGGAGGATGCGTTCGATTTTAACTTAAAGCCTCACGCCCACCGTCTGTCGAAATTCAAAGGCGAGTCCCATCTTTACTTCGCAACCGAAGGACGAAACGCTCGCTTTGATCTGATTTATGTGGATGGCTCTCATTTCTCCGACGACGTTCTAATCGACGCCGTCAACGCATTTAATCATCTTGAGAACGGCGGGATGCTTATTTTTGATGATTATCTGTGGCGCCATTATCCCCGCAGGCGCGACAACCCGGCGGCAGCCATTAATCTGTTTCTGAAGTTCAACGCTGGACTATACGACCTTCTCCAAATTCATTCTCAAGTATTCATCCGAAAGACGGGAGACACGCAAACGCACAGGAAGAAAATGGCGGGGTGAGCCCCGCCTCACGCCTGTTCGCGGGCGCGCAATTCGCGCGGCAGCGGGAAATAGACGTTTTCGACGGCCGTCGTGACGGTCTCAATCGTCACGTCGAACCGCGCGCGCAAGGCGTCGAGGATCTCCTCCACCAGCGTCTCGGGCGCGGAGGCGCCGGCGGTCACGGCGAGGCGCGTAACGCCCGCGAGCTTGGCGACGTCGAGGTCCTGCGCGCGCTGCACGAGCAGGGACGTGCGGCAGCCCGCCTGCTCGGCCACTTCGCGCAGGCGCTGCGAATTCGACGAATTGGGCGCGCCGACCACGATCATCGCCTCCACGCGCGGGGCGACGGCCTTCACGGCCTCCTGCCGGTTGGTGGTGGCGTAACAGATGTCGTCCTTGTGCGGGCCGACGATGGCGGGAAAGCGCGCCTCAAGCGCGGCGACGATCTCGCGCGTGTCGTCCACCGAGAGCGTGGTCTGGCTCGCCCAGGCGAGCGTCGCGTCCGGCGGCGGGGCGAGGCGCGCGACGTCGGCGACGCTCTCGACCAGAAGCACGGCGCCCGCCGGCAATTGCCCCATGGTGCCGACGACTTCCGGATGGCCCGCGTGGCCGATGAGGACGACGAGGCGCCCACGGCGCCAATGGACCTCCGCCTCGCGATGCACTTTCGTGACCAGCGGACAGGTGGCGTCGATGGTGAAAAGATTGCGCTGGCGCGCGGCCTCGGGAACAGCCTTCGGCACGCCATGGGCGGAGAAGATCACCGGCGCGTCGCCGTCCGGCACGTCGTCGAGCTCTTCGACGAAGATGGCGCCCTTGGCGCGCAGGCCGTCCACCACGAATTTGTTGTGCACGATCTCATGGCGCACATAGACCGGCGCGCCATAAAGCGCGAGCGCGCGCTCCACCGCGTCGATCGCGCGCACCACGCCGGCGCAGAAGCCGCGCGGCGCGCAGAGCAGGACGTGGAGCGGCGGGCGGCCGTCGGAGGCCGGCGCGGAAGAGGCCGGATCGGAGCTCATGGGCGGGACATGGGCCCCCGCCGGCGCGGAAGTCAAGGCGGGCCGGGGTCGCTTTCCCCCGAGCGCGAGGCTATATGGAGGCCCGCCCCCGCGAGACCATGGCCCTGCCCCCCTCCCGCCCCGCCCTTCCGAAAGACCGCAGATGAGCGCGCCGTCCGCCGGCCAGCGCCGCGCCGTCTTCACGCAGGGGTCCATCCTGCGCCATGTGGCGGTGATGACCGTGACGGGCGCCATCGGCCTCGTCGCCGTCTTCATCGTCGACCTTTTGTCGCTCCTCTACATTTCCTGGCTCGGCGACCCGGCGCTCACCGCCGGCGTGGGCTACGCCACCCAGATCATGTTTTTCATGATCTCGATCAGCATCGGCCTGACGATCGCGGTGAGCGCGCTCATGGCGCGCGAGCTCGGCGCGGGAAACCGCGAGCGGGCGCGCCGCTACGGCGCCTCCGGCCTCACGCTCTCCGCTCTCGCCGCGCTCGCGACCACGCTGGTCGCCGTGCCGCTGCGCGAGGACCTTCTGCGCCTCATGGGCGCGCAGGGACAGGCGCTTGAGGTGGCGAGCGATTTTCTGCTCGTCACTTTGCCCGCCAATACGCCCATGGCGCTCGGCATGGCTCTTTCGGGGGTGCTGCGCTCGGTGGGCGACGCACGCCGCTCGATGTACGTGACGCTCTGGGGCGGGGCGATCACCGCCGTGCTGGATCCCCTTTTCATCTTCGGCCTCGGCATGGGCGTGCAGGGGGCCGCCGTCGCCACCGTGATCTCGCGCCTCGTTTTCGCCGCCGTGGGCTTCTGGGGCGCGGTTTGGGTTCATGACCTTGTCGCGCGCCCGCGCCTTTCCGACATGCGGGCTGATCTCCGGTCGCTCTCCGCCGTCGCCTTGCCGGCCATCGCCACCAATCTCGCCGCGCCCGTCTCCACCGCATGGGTGCTGCGCGTGTTCTCGGCCTATGGCGAGGCGGTGATCGCCGCCTTCGCGATCATCGACCGGCTGGCGCCCGTGGCCTTCGGCATTCTCTTTTCGCTCTCCGGCGCGGTGGGACCCATCGTGGCTCAGAACTGGGGCGCGCGCGAATTCGGCCGCGTGCGGCGCACGCTCACCAATTGCTTCATGGTGGCGGTGGCCTATTCGCTCGCCATGTGGGCGCTGCTCTGGGCGAGCGCGCCGGCGGTCGTGGCGATGTTCTCGGCGGACGGGGAGACCGCCGCGCTCGTCACCTTCTTCTGCGCGGTCGGCGCGCTGCAATGGCTGTTTCTGGGCTGCCTGTTCGTGGCCAACGCCGCTTTCAACAATCTTGGTTACGCATTCCTGTCGACCGCCTTCAACTGGGGACGCGCGACCATCGGCGCCATTCCATTCGTCGTCTACGGGGCGAAATGGGGCGGGCCGGAAGGCGGATTGCTGGGGCTTGTGATCGGCGCGGCCCTGTTTGGCGCTGCGGCGATCGTGGCGGCCTATATCGTCGTGGGGCGCATCGCGCGCAGGGCGGAGCGCGCGGGCTGACCCGCCCCGATCACTTCAGCGCGGAGCCGATGTCCCTGTTGAACACACGGTCGTACATGCTGCCGCTCTCGCCGCCAAGCTGACGAAAGGCCGCCACGCAGACAAGCGTGATAAAGCACAGCATGAGCGCGTATTCGATCATGGTGTTTCCGCTTTCGTCGTGAATGAAGCGGCGAAGATGCGTCGTCATGCAGGCTCCTTTGCTTGATCCTAACCGGCGTTTCTTTCCCGAGCCTTAATGGCGGAGCCAGAAAGAAACGATGTTTTCGCCTCAAAGGGCGCCGCTTCCTTGCTTTCGCCGCCATACGCCCCTATGTTGGGATCATCGACTTTGGCCGGACGAACTATTGGCCGCTTCGCCCCCTTCGGGATCGGCGCGCAGACAATTCCCCCCTACCAAAACTCGAAGAACCGGGCCGTGCGCCTTCGCGCGCGCGCCCATGCGCAACGATTGACGAAGGATTATTCCCATGGCGACTGGAACCGTGAAGTGGTTCAACACCGAAAAAGGCTACGGCTTCATTCAGCCGGATCAGGGCGGCAAGGACGTGTTCGTCCATATCTCCGCCGTTGAGCGCGCCGGCATGCGCACGCTGAACGAAGGCCAGAAGGTCTCCTACGAGCTCGAGACGGATCGTCGTTCGGGCAAGCAGTCGGCCGGCAGCCTCGCCGCCGCCTGATCTCAGGCTCACGAAAAGAAAAGGCCGCACGCCTCGCGCATGCGGCCTTTTTTATTTGGGCTTCCTGCCGGGCCTGCGCGGCCTTAAGCGCATGGGCGGGCCTGCGCGGGCCTAGCGCATGGGAATAAACTCGTCTGCGTCGCCGGGGACCTTCGGCATGTCGCCGCGCTCCCAGGCATGGGCGGCGGCGATCATCGTCTCCTTGCGCGAGGAGACGAAATTCCACCAGACGAAGCGCGGCCCGTCCATCGGCTCGCCGCCGAGCAGGATCAGCCGCGAGTCCGCGACCGCCTTCAGCGTGATCGCCTCGCCGCGCCGCAGGACCACGAGCCGGCCGGCGGCGAACCTGTCCCCGCCCACGGCGACTTCGCCCTCCGCCACATAGAATCCGCGCTCCTCGGCGGCCGTCGCGTCGAAGGGCAGAACCGCGCCCGCCTTCAGGATCGCATCCGCATAGATCGTCTGCGTGGGCGTGCGCGCCGCAGCGCTCTGGCCATACATGGACCCCATGATGAGCGTGACGCGCTTGCCGGCTTCCTCCAGCACAGGCAGATCCTGCGCGCCGTGATGGACGAAGGCGGGCTCGCCCTCCTCCAGCGCGCGCGGCAGCGCCATCCATGTCTGAATGCCGTGCAATCGCGGGCGGCCGGCGCGCGCGGCCTGCGGCGTGCGCTCGGAATGGACGATGCCGCGGCCCGCGCTCATGAGATTGAGCTCGCCGGCGCGGATGACCTGCGCTGAGCCCAGCGAGTCGCGATGCATGATCTCGCCCTCGAACATGTAAGTCACCGTCGAGAGGCCGATATGGGGATGGGGGCGGATGTCGAGCCCCTCGCCCAGCAGAAACTCCGCAGGGCCGAATTCATCGAAGAAGATGAAGGGGCCGATCATCTGCGTCTCTTGCGCAGGCAGGGCGCGGCGCACCTGAAGGCCGCCGAGATCGCTCACGCGCGGCACGATGACATGATCAATGGCTGAGCGCGCGGCGGCGCCGGGGGCTACATTGATGGCGGAGGCGTGGCTTTCATCCATTTCGCGTCTCCCGGCGCGCGGCCTTTCGCGCGCCAACCTCATGTAGATAGGGTCGCGCGCGCGCCTGCGCCAGCCACGCGGCCCGCCTGCGAAACGCTGCGGGCCGCGTGAAAAAATCAGGCGTAGCCGGGCACCACGCGCACGTCGACGACGGCGACGCCCCCCGCCTCCACATGGGCGATGGCGTCAGCGAAGGCTTTCGGCAATTCCCCGATGGAGTGAATGGGGCCTACGCTCATGGCGCCCTGCCCGCGCGCGATGGCGGCGATGTCGACGTCAGGCTCGATCATCTTCTGGCCGATCCAGCGGTTCTCAACCGGCCGGTCACGCGCGATGGCGACGCGCTCCTGATGCAATTCGTCGTTGAAGAAGGACGAATTGTTGGAGACCACGATGAGCAGCGGCAGTTTGTAGCGCACGGCCGTCCACACCGCCGTCGCGCCCATGAGGAAATCGCCGTCGCCGACGATGCCGACCGCCATGCGGGCGGAATCTTTCAGCGCCAGCGCGCCGCCGACGGAAATGCCCGGGCCTGCGGCGAGGCCGCCGCCGCCGGCGCCGCCCGTGTAATCGAGCGGATGGCGGATCGGCCACCAATCCTCATGCCAGGCGATGGTGGTGGACATGAGGCACACGTCGCGCGCGCCAAGCGCCTTGTGCAGGGACAGCGCGAGGTCGCGCACGAGCGGGCGCTCCTTGTCGGCGCGGATTTCGAGCTTCGGCCGCTCGCGCAGCGTCTTGAGCGCGGGCGCCTTCACGTCCGCGAGCGCAGCGAGAAGCTGCGGCACGACCACGTCCACGTCGGCGGAGATGAAGCGATCCACCGGCGGCAGGCCCTGATGATCCATGCTCCAGCCGTTGTGGATGCGATGATCGAGCGAGACATGGACGATTTTGGCTGCGGGAATTTCGCCGTTCAGATTCGTCTTGAACAGGCCGGCGAGATCCACCACGTCGAAGGCGAGGATGAGATCGGCCTTGCGCAAGGCCTCCCCCGCCTCCTTCACCGGCGCCATGCCCGGACAGGCGATGTGGAGGGGATGATCGGTGGGGAAAGAACCGCCGACCTTGAGATCGGAGAAGACGCCGGCGCCGAGCTTTTCTGCAAGCGCCACGCGCGCGTCCCAGCCCGCCTGCGCGCGCGAGAAACGGCCAAAGACGATGAGCGGATTTTTCGCCGCGCGGACGATGGCCGCAAGCTCCGCCACCTGTTCAGGCGTCGCGCCGACGCTCACCTGCGGGGTGAAGCGATTGACGTCGAAGGGCGGAAGCGCCTGCGGCAGAGGGTCTTCCTGCAAGCCGACGTCGAGGTTGACGTAAACCGGCCCTTTCGGATTCGTCTCCGCGTGCCATTTGGCGCGGGCGAGCGCCTCGCGCGCGGCGGCGGGCGAAGAGGGCATGTCGTCGTATTTCACGTAATTGCGCACGAGCGCGCCCATGTCGCGGGAGGTATGGATCCAGTCGATCCACGGGCGCCGGCGCGCGGCGTCGGCAGGGCCGCCCGCGCCCATGATGACCATGGGCATGCGGTCGCACCACGCGTTGAAGATCGCCATGGTGGCGTGCATGAGGCCGACGTTGGAATGAACCGCGCAGGCCATGGGCTTGTCGGTGACCTTGGCGTAGCCCTGCGCGATGTGGATCGCGTGCTCCTCGTGCAGGCACAGGAGCATTTCGGGATTTTTGTTGCCGAGATAATTGACGATGGAATCGTGCAGGCCGCGATAGCTCGCGCCGGGATTGAGCGCGATATAGCGCAAGTCGAGATCGCGCAGCGTCTCCGCCACCACGTCGCTGCCGAAGCCGGCCTTCGTCGCCAGCGGGCCGACGGGCTCCTCACGGCCGATGTCATTGCGTTTGGCGGACGCGTTCCGCGTGTCGTTCGCGCTCATTTCCCCTCCCCTTTTGATGCGGGCTCGCCCGCCGTCCCGGCGGGGCGGCGTAATCTTTCAGGCTTGGGGCGCGGATGCAATGCGGGGTCGTCAGAACCCGACTTTGAGATCGAGCGAGACGCGCGAACGCGAGCCGTTGAGGAAGACGTTGCCGCCCGTGATCGGCTCGCCCGCCACCCACAGGCCCGACCCCGGCTTGACGCGGATTTTCTGCTCAAGGCCGAACAGCGGCAAAGGCGCAGGTTTGCCGCGCGCCTCCCATGGGTCCGCCGGCTTCGGCGCGACCGCATCAGGCGCGACGAAATCGCCGATCTGCGCCTCGTCGCAGGGCCGCGCCGAATCGCAGCCTGCCTGCTGGGCGCGGGCGGCCGGCGCCGCAAGGCTCGCGAGAAGGGCCGCGAAAGCAAAGGCGAAGGCGCGGACGCCGACCGCGCGGCGCGACCCGATCGTCTGTCCTGCAAGCGAAACGTTGACCATTCCTGTTGCTTGCCGCCCGAGCAAGGCGGAATCATGGCGGGCGGCGCAAGACGCACGCTCGCCACGCAGGACGCATTGGCGCGCGGGCGCGATTTCAGCTAAACCGATCCCATCGCAAGGGGCGGCGCGCGACCGGCCCGGGAGGAACGCATGAGCATCATCCAGAAGGCGGGCGCATCCGTCGATCTCGACCGCTATCGCCTGCGCCGTTTCGTCGAAGAGGCCGTCGCCGCCGGCGAAGCGCAGGTCATTGACGAACCCATGGCGCTCGCCGATCTCGCCGCCCGTTTCGAGGGCTCCTCAAAAGCGCTGCATTTCACGAATGTGGGGCCTGAGGGCGCGGAAGTCGTCGGCAATGTGGCGGGCTCGCGCAAGCGCATCGCCATGGCCTTCGGCGTGCCGCCCGAAAAGCTCACCCATGAAATCATGCGCCGGCTGGAGAACAGGCCGCAGGTGGTGGAGCTCACCCGCGCGGAGGCGCCCGTCCAGCAGATCGTGCTCACGGGCGACGACGCGGACCTCACGACGCTGCCCGCCAATCTTCAGCACGGGCTCGACGGCGCGCCTTATCTCTCCGCAGGCATCGACATCGTGCGCGATCCTGCGAGCGGGCTGACGAACGTCGGCATTCGCCGCCTCATGCTGCGCGGCCGGCGCGAAGCGGGCGCGGACCTGCTCGCGCCCTCCGACCTCAAGGCGATTTATGAAGCCAGCGCGCGGCGCGGCGAAAAGCTTCCCGTCGCTTTCGTGCTCGGCGCGCATCCGGTGGATCACGTCGCCGCCGTCATGCGCGTGCCGATCGACGAAGTGGGCATTATGGCGAGCCTGCGCGACGGGCCCATGCCGGTGGTGAAATGCGTCACCAACGACATCATGGTTCCCGCCGACGCGGAAATGATCCTCGAAGGTTATTTCGACGCGCGCGGCCATGTGGAGCCGGAAGGGCCCTATGGCGAGTTTCTGGGCTATTACGGCGAGCTGAAGATGAATCCCGTCTTCCATCTCACCGCCATCACGCGCCGCGCCGACGCTTTGTTCCAGACCTCCACCATCGGCGGGCGCACGATGGAATGCACCGACACCGCGCAGCTCAACGCCGCGCGCGCGGAGGTGACGATCTGGCGCGCGCTGCAAAACGCCGTGCGCGAGCCCACCGACGTGCATGTGCTCACGCCGTCGGGCGGCAGCCTGCATGTGCGCGTCGCCTTGCGCCAGCGCGCGCCGGGCGAAGCGCGCAACGCCATCGCCGCCGTCTTCGCCAGTCAGGCCAACACCAAACATGTGTGGGTCGTCGATCCCGACATCGACGTGCGCTCGGACGGACAGGTCGACTGGGCCATGGCCACGCGCTTTCAGGCGGACCGCGACCTCGTGGTGCAATCAGGCTTCCGCGCCGTGCCGCTCGATCCCTCCTTGCAGGGCTCGCGCACGGGCGCCAAGGCGGGCTTCGACTGCACGCTGCCCTTCGCGCAAAGCCTGAAGGGACCGCCCGACATTCCCGCCCCGCCCACCTATCCGGGCGAAAAGTTCGACAGCGTCGCAGCCGCTCTCGCCGACGGGCCGAAGTTCTTTCAGGAGCTGATGGCCGCGCGCGGCAGCCGCGACGGGCGCGAGATCGTCGTGGAGCTGGAGGCTCTGCGCCTCGCCGGCAAGGTCGGCCGCGACAAGGAAGGCCGCTGGGTCGCGCAGGGCTGAACGATTCCGCGCGCGGACTTTTGAAGAGCGGAAACCCCTGCAGCACAGGCGCTTCTCCCTCCCCTGAAGGGGAGGGAGGCGGCGAGCATCGCGCCTTGTTTTGAAAGATCGCTGTGCTGCGTAAGACGCGCGCGGTCCGGATCCCGGTCCAGACTCACCTGCGGCCGAACAGGCGCTCCACGTCGGCGAGTTTCAGCTCCACGTAGGTCGGGCGGCCGTGGTTGCACTGGCCTGAACCCGGCGTCGCCTCCATCTCGCGCAGAAGCGCGTTCATCTCCTCCACGCCGAGCTTGCGGCCTGCGCGTACGGAGTGATGGCACGCCATGGTCGCGAGCACATGATCAAGCCGGCGCTCGAGCGGATTGGCGGGATCGTCATCGGCGAGCGCGTCGGCGAGATCGCGCACCACGCCGGCGAGATCAGCCTTGCCGATGAGCGCCGGCGCTTCGCTCACCGCCACGGCGCCGGGCCCGAACGGCTCGACCACGAGGCCGGAGGCGAGCAGCGCGTCCGCATGGGCGAGAAGGCGCGCGCAATCGGCGGGCTCAAGATCGACCACGACGGGAATGAGCAGCATTTGCCGCGCGACGCCCGCCTGCGCGCGCTGGCTTTTCAGCTTCTCATAGACGAGGCGCTCATGGGCCGCGTGCTGATCGACGATGACGAGGCCGTCGCGGGTTTGCGCGATGACGTAGGTGTCGTGGATCTGCGCGCGCGCGGCGCCGAGCGGCGCGTCGAGCGCTTGCGGGTCAGGCGCCGCCGCATGGGCGCCCGCCTGCTGCGCGATCGCGCCGACGTCGAAGCCCGCCTGCGCAGCGTCTGACAATCCCTGCGGCGCGGCGGGCGAAGCGCGCCAGTCCCAGTTCATGGGCGCAGGCGCGCGCCCCGCGCCGAAGGGGCGCGCCATATCGCCCACGCGCGCGCCCAGACTCGTGGCGCTGCGGTGCAGGGCGCCAGCGAGCGTCTGGCGCAGCGCGCCGATGATGAGCCCGCGCACGAGGCCGGGATCGCGGAAGCGCACTTCGGCCTTGGCGGGATGGACGTTCACGTCCACTTCGCGCGGATCGCAGGCGAGATAGAGCGCAAGCGAGGGATGTCTGTCGGAGGGCAGATAATCCATGTAAGCCGCGCGCACGGCGCCGGCGAGCAGCTTGTCGCGCACGGGCCGGCCGTTGACGTAAAGAAACTGGTTCAGCGCATTGGCGCGCGAGAACGTGGGCAGGCCGGCGTAGCCCGTGAGGCGAAAGCCCTCGCGCTCCGCGTCCACCTCCAGCGCATTGTCTCGAAAATCCTTGCCCAAAGCCTGCGCGAGGCGCGCGCGCAAGCCTTCCGCGCCGGCGCCGGCGCGCGCATGCGCGAAACCGGAAAGCCCCTCGCCGCCCAGTTCAAAGCTCACGTCCGGATGGGCCATGGAGAGGCGCTTCACCACATCGGCGACGGCCTGCGCCTCCGAACGCTCGCTCTTCAGGAATTTGAGCCGCGCCGGCGTGGCGGCGAACAGATCGCGCACCTCCACGCGCGTGCCCGGCGGATGAGCCGCCGGCGCGACGGGATGTTTGCGCCCCTGATCGACGCGGATGCGATGGGCCTGCGCGGCGCCCGCAGGCCGCGACACGATGTCGAGCGCAGCGACGGACCCGATGGAGGGCAGAGCCTCGCCGCGAAAGCCGAGCGTCGCGATGCTCGACAAATCGCCATCAGGGATTTTCGACGTGGCGTGGCGATCAACCGCGAGCGCGAGATCCTCCGGCCCCATGCCGCAGCCGTCGTCTGTGACGCGGATGAGGCGGCGCCCGCCCTCCTCGATGACGATTTCGATGCGCCGCGCGCCGGCGTCGAGCGCGTTCTCGACAAGCTCCTTCACGGCGGAGGCCGGACGCTCGACCACCTCGCCCGCGGCGATGCGGTCGACGAGCACGGGATCGAGGCGACGGACGGGCATGGGCGGCTCCAGAATCAGCGGCCATTATGCCCGAAAGCGCGCCTTAAGGGGCGATGTCCACCACGATGCGGCCGCGCACCTTGCCCGCCACGATGTCGCGTGCGGCCTCAAGCGCGCCCTCAAAAGGAATATGCGTGGTCATGGCGGCGAGCTGGGCGCGGTCGAGATCCTGATCGAGCCGGCGCCAGGCGGCCAGACGCAGCGGCATGGGGCAGAGCACGCTGTCCACGCCGAGCAGCGCGACGCCGCGCAGAATGAAGGGCGCGACGCTCGCCGGCAGGTCGAGGCCCTGCGCATTGCCGCAGGCGGCGACGGCGCCGTGGGTCTGGGTCTGCGCGAGCACATTGGCGAGCGTGTGGGAGCCCACCGCGTCCACAGCCGCAGCCCAGCGCATTTTGCCGAGCGGCTTGCCGGGCGCGGACAATTCCGCGCGGTCGATGATCTCGTCCGCGCCGAGCGCCTTCAGGTAATCCGCCTCCTGCGGCCGTCCCGTGGAGGCGATGACGCGCCAGCCCGCTTTCTTGAGAAGAGCCACGGCCACCGAGCCGACGCCGCCGGCCGCGCCAGTGACGAGGCAGGGCCCCGCCTGCGGCGCTGCGCCGAAACGCTCAAGCGCCAGAACGGCCAGCATCGCGGTGAAGCCCGCCGTGCCGATCGCCATGGCCTCGGCGCGCGACAGGCTAGGGGGCAAGGGCACGAGCCAGTCGGACTTCACGCGCGCGCGTTGCGCAAGGCCGCCCAGATGCGCCTCGCCGACGCCATAGCCGGTGAGTAAAACCTCATCGCCCGGCTTGAAAGCGGGAACGGCGGAGCGCTCCACCACGCCGGCGAAATCAATGCCCGGAATCATCGGGAAGCGGCGCGCGATGGGCGCCTTGCCGGTGACGTTGAGCCCGTCCTTGTAGTTGATCGTGGAATGGGTGACGCGCACGTCCACGTCGCCGTCCATCAGCTCCGCCTCGTCGAAATCGACGAAGGCGGCCGTCACGCCAGCCTCGGCCTTGTCGATGCGGATCGCGCGAAACGTGCCCATGGGTCTCTCCCTCCTCGCCGGACGTCCGCATGATCTAGCCGCGACAGGCCGGCCCGCTCAATGCGCCTTTCGGACGCGCGGGGCGCGCGCGCCGCGTCAGGCCGCGGCGCCCGCCGCCGCCTGCCGCGCGACCGGCTTTTCAGTCACGGGAATGTTGATGACGGCGGAGGCCACGCCCAGCGCGATGGAGAGCCACCACACGACGTCATAAGAGCCCGTGCTTTCGCGCAGCCACCCGGCCAGCATGAGGCCGATGAAGCCGCCGAGCTGATGGTTGAGGAAGGCGAAGCCATAGAGCGTCGAGAAATAGCGCGTGCCGAACATCACGCCGATGAGGCCTGAGGTCGGCGGCACGGTAGAGAGCCACAAGAGGCCCGTGAGCACGCCGAAGGCGAAGGCGCTGAAGGGCGTCACCGGCAGGAGCAGGAAGGCGAGCGTCACCAGCGAGCGCGAAAAATAGATGAAGGCCAGAAGCCAGTTCTTCGGCATTTTATCGCCGAGCCAGCCTGACGACAGCGAGCCCACGATGTTGAACACGCCCACAAGCGCGAAGGCCCAATAACCCACATGCGCGGGCAGGCCCGCCTCCACCACGTAACGCTGGAAATGCACCGTCACGAAGGCGAGCTGAAAGCCGCAGGTGAAGAAGCCGATCACCAGAAGCACATAGGGGCGATGACTGAAGGCTTCGCCCAAAGCCTCGCGGAAGGATTGCTTGGGCGGCGCGCCGGCTGCGGGCGCTGCCTCCACCGTCTTACGCTCCACAAGCGCCCAGGCGAGCGGAATGCACGAGAGAATGATGATGGAGAAGATGAAGGTCGTCGTCTGCCAGCCAAAGGAGGCGATCATGCCGCCCGCGAAAGGCGAGAACAGGAACTGGCCGAACGAGCCCGCCGCCGTGCCAAGGCCGAAGGCCATGGAGCGGCGCTCCGGCGGCAAGAGTTTGCTGAAAGCCCCGATGACGAGATTGAACGAACAGGCCGAAATGCCGAAGCCCAGAAGCACGCCCGCAGTCAGCGTAAAAGAGAGCGGCGTCGAGGCGTAGACCATCAGCGACAGGCCCGCCGCATAGACGACCGCGCCGAAGGAGAGCACGCGCGCCACGCCGAACTTGTCGGCCATGGCGCCGGCGAAGGGCTGGCCGAGCCCCCAGAAGAGATATTGCAGGGCCATGGCGAAGGAGAACACGTCGCCGCCGAACGCGAATTCGCCAAGCACCGGCAATTGGAACTGGCCTATGGCGGAGCGCGGGCCGAAGGTGAGCATGCCAAGCAGGCAGCCGGCGCCGATCACCACTTCGACAGGGAAGCGCGAGCGCGCTTGCGTGGGTTTCTGCGCTGCGGCGGTTGGTGCGGACATGTCGGGCTCCCCTGCGCCGCCTGCGGCGGTCGTTCTGCTTCCCTTCTTAACCGCGCGCGCCCCGCCCTGCTAATCGAAATTCGCAGACGCGGCCTGAGGCGCGCGCAGGACTGAAGCTGGAGCGCCCCCGGGAGCGCCCGCGCGCAGGGCCTCCATCCACAGGCTTGAGCGCGGGGCGGCTGGCGCTGGCGCGAGGGCTTCCGGCGCGGGCAAGGCGCCGAAGGCGCGGGCCTGCTGGGCGCGGGCCTTCTCCTGAGCGCGGCGGAAAATCTCGCGAGGGTCGTCGCGGCCGGCGGGCGCGGCCGCCTCCCCGCTCCCGCCCTGCGTCTGGCCGTGGCGTTCAGCGGCGCGGGCGAAGGCGACGCGCGGATCGTTCGCGCCCGCGGGCCGGTCGGCGGCAGGCGCGCCAGAGGGACTGAAGGCCGCGAGCGCGGCGCGGGCCATGGCCTCCTCCCCTGACGGCGAAGCGCCCGCGCCTTTGGCCGCGGCGATGGCGCGCGCTTTGGCGAGCAGGTGCGAGGGATCGGCGGCGGCGGCGGCTTCGTCCTGCTCCGGCGCTTCAGCGCTTTCTTGCGCATTACCTTGCGCATTATCTTGCGCGCTTAACTGCACGCTCGCTTGCGGCGCGGGCCGGCCCGCGCAGGCGGCGAGGGCCAGCGCGCAGACAAGGCCGAGAAGCGCGGAGGGAAGGCGACGGCGCGTCATGGCGCTCACAATCCCAGAGCGCGCGCGAGCGCGAGAACGGACAGCATGGAGGCGCCGTCGCGCACTTCGTCGAGCGCCTTGCGCCAGGCGTTGTCGCCCATGCGCGGCACATAGACGAGATCGCCGCCGCGCACGAGCGGCACGCGCGCGATGTCGCCCGTCTTGACGAAATCCACGAGATCGAACACGCGCGCCTGTTTGCGCTGGCCGGCGAGCTGCACGACGACGATGCGGTTCGCCATGGCGTCAGCCGAGGGTCCGCCCGCCTCCGCCAGAAGATCAAGCAGGGTCACGTTGTCGGAAAAGGGATAGCGGCCGGGACGATTGATCGCGCCCATCACGCGCACAGCCCCGCTCACAGGCTGGTCGAGATAATCGCGCACGCGATCGGGCACGTAGATCACGTCGCCGGGGCGCACTTTGGGCAGGAGCGTTTCGTCGCCGGTGGCGAAATAGCGCGCGAGATTGACCGTGACGACCTGCGAGCCCTTGCGGCCGCGTTGCGTCACGCGCACGCTGCGCAGGTCCGCGGCCGATGTGGGCCCGTTCGCCGCGGTGAGGATGTCGAGGAATCCGAGCTTGTCGTTGAAGGCGTAGCGGCCGGGAATGACCACCTGCCCCATCACATAAATGGATTGCTCCGGCGCCTGCCGCACCCATTGCGCCTTATTCTCGTTGGGATCGACGGGCAATTCTGGAATCATGATGACGTCGCCTGCGCGGATGCGCGGCACGTCCTTCGCCTGTCCGCCCTGATTGAGAAAAGCCGCCATGTCGAACGTGATCGTGCGCGCGACGCCGTTCTCCTGCCGCGTCACCTGCACGCGCGCGATGTCGGAGCGCGCGATGGGCCCGCCGGCTGTGGCGATGAGATCGAACAGCGACATTTCATCCGACCATTCATAGCGTCCGGGCTTGAGCACAGCGCCCAGAACCTGAACAGCGCGCGTCGGCGCGACCTTCAGCCATGAAGGCTCGTTGTTGTCGATCTTCTCGGGCACGAAGATCGTGTCGCCCGGATTGATCGGCGGCAAGGCGCCGCCCTGATCGGTGAAGCGCGGCAGATCCACCGGAACGATCGAACCGTCCGCGCGAATGACGCGGATTTGCCGCGTTTCGGCGAAGCGCGTCGGCCCGCCGGCGTTGGCGAGAATGTCGATGAAGGTCGCGCCCGGCTTGCCCTCATAGGCGCCGGGCTTGGCGACCTCGCCCATGACATAGACCGTCTGCGCGCTGCGACGGATCTCCTCAAGCTGTTTGGGCACAAAGATGGTGGCGCCCGGCTCAAGCGGGGGCAGATGCGCGGCGTCTCCCGAGTCGAGATAGGCTTGCAGATTGAACACCACCGGCCCCGCCTTGTTGAGGATGCGGATCTGCTCGACGGAGGAATAGCGCGTCACGCCGCCCGCGCGCATGAGCGCGTCGATCACGCTCATGCCCGGCTTCCACGAATAGACGGCGGGCGAGCCCACTTCGCCGAACACTTTCACGGAGCGCGATTCATCCGCGCCATCGCCGGATTGGGCGAGCGTGCGCCCGTCGAACTCCACCTGCACTTTCGGAATGAGCGGGGAGGCGGGGACGAAAATCTGATCGAGCGGTTTGAGCTTCGGCAGAAGGCTTTCGTCGCCTGAGTCGAGATAAGCCTTGTAGTCGAACTCCACGCGCTTGCCGCTCGCGTCCGTCACGATCACGCGATCAAGCTGCGCGCCCTGCATCAGCCCGCCAGAGGCCATGATCGCCATTTGCAGCGTGGCGTCTCCAGGCAATTCGACGGGGCCGGGATTGCGCACATAGCCCAGCACGGTGAGCGGCAGGCGCCGCTCTTTGAGGACGAGCGTGAGCCGGCCGAGATCGCGATAGGCGCGCGCAAGCGCCGTGCGCGTGTCCTTCGTCGCCTCCTCGATCGTGCGCCCGGCGAGCTGGACGAAACCCACTTCCGGCAAAGCGATGCGCCCGCGCCGGTCGATCTGGTAGTCCTTGCTCACGCTCGCCTCGCCGGGCAATTGCAGCGTCAGCACGTCGCCGATGCGCAAAACCTCGTCGCCCCGCGCGGGCGATTGCGATTGCGTCTGCGCGTGCGCTTGCGCGCACATGAGCACGCATGAAAATACGAGGGCCAGCGCACGCAGAAGCCTCATCGCCGCGCGCTCCGCAGCCGCTTTTCGATGCGCGCGGCCAGCTCATCCACGCGGTCCATGTCGAGGGCGGCGTCTTCAAGATGTTCGGCGACAAGCTCGCGGCGCACGCGCACAAAGAGCTGCGCGGCCTCGTCATATTCGGCGGCCGCGAAACGCCGCGCGCCGCGCGCGTCGAATTCGAGCAGGCGCGCTTCGATGAGCCGCGCGCGCTCATCCTCGATCTCCGCCAGCTCGCCGAAGCCCCCGCCCGCCTGCGGCGGCCAGCGGCGCTCAAAGGCGGCGCAGCCCGACAGCAGCGGCGCCAACGCGGCGAGCAGCAGGAGGGGGCCAGCGCGCTTTACGCGCGGAAGTGGAAAAAGGCAGACGCTGCGGGCGTCCATCTCAATGATCTTTCGTTTGAAAATCGGATTTCCACCCGAATCGGCGGCTCAAAAAACCAAAACTTGAACGCAACCTTGGCGCGTGTTTGGTTAACCCGGGGTTAACGCGCGTCCTGTTTTGACGCAGCGGGCGCCTCGCCATGGGCGGGTCTGTGGGCTACCACAGCGCAGGCGCGGGGCGAGACGTGGACGAGCGAACGACACCTTCGACGATTCCCTTCACATGGGGCGCGACGCTCGCCGGCGTGCGCCAGTGCCTGCCCTTCGTGCCGGGCTATTTCCTGTTTGGCGCCGCGGTGGGCGCGCTCGCCGCGCAAAAGGGCCTCACCCTCGCCGAAGCCGTTCTCATGAACGCGCTCGTCTGCGCGGCCGCCTCGCAAATGGTGGCGCTGCAATTGTGGACGCCGGACTGGACATGGCTGCATGTCGCCGCCTGCGCGGGCGTGGCGGCCATGGTGAACCTGCGCTTCGTTTTGTCGGGCGCGTCGCTGCGCCCATGGCTCGCGCCCGTTCCCGCAGGCTTCGTCTATCCCGCGCTCGGCGTGCTGACGGACGCGGCTTGGGCCGCCTCCATCCGCTATCACGCCGAAGGCGGACGCGACTTCGGCTTTCTCGCCGGGGCGTCGGTGTTTCTGTGGCTCACATGGATCGCCGCCGGCGTGCCCGGCTATCTGCTCGGCGCGCTCGTCGCCGATCCGCGCGCCTATGGGCTTGATCTGCTCATCGTGCTCGCCTTCACGGCCACTCTCGTGCCGATCCTGCGGCGCACGCGCGCCTATGCGCCGTTTCTCGTCTCGGGCGCCGTGGCGCTGGCGGCGAGCGCGCTTCTGCCGGGCTATTGGTTCATTGTGATCGGCGCGCTTGCGGGCGCTTGCGCCGGCGCCTTTCTGCCCGCGCGCAAGGAGCGCGCGCCATGAACGGCATGAACGTCCTGAACGCGCCGCTCGCCCACGGCGATCTCTACGCCATCGGCGCGATGGCGCTCGTCACTTTGCTCATGCGCGTGGGCGGCTATTGGCTGATCGGCCGCGTGCCGCTGACCCTGCGGCTGCGGCGCGGGCTCGAAGCGCTGCCAGCCGCCATTTTCGCCGCGACGATCCTTCCGCTCGCCGTGCGCGGCGGGCCGGCGGGATGGATCGCCGCGCTCGTCGTGGCGGGGACCATGTTGCTCACTGGCCGCGAGATCGCCGCGCTGGCCGCAGGCCTCGCTGCGGCCGCAGGCGCGCGGGCGCTCGGCCTTTAGCGCACGGGGCGCGCGCGCGCCGCCGCCTCGTCGAAGTGCCGGCGCAACAGCTCCACGTTGCGCCTGTTCGACCGGAAGAACACGTCCGCCACATTGCCGAGGACGGGAACCGAGCTCACCAGCGCGTCGAGGCCGACGTTGCCCGCCATGCGCAAAAGCGTGAAGCGCGAGACGCCGAGCCTGCGCGCTTCATAGACGATGAAGGCGGAGACCAGCGTGGTCGCGAGATTGCCGACGCCGGGAATGAGGCCGATGAGCGCGTCGGCGCCCACGCCGATGTTCGTTCCCGGAATGCGCACGGCCGTGTCCATCAGCTGCGCCACGCGCTCCACGCGTTCGCGGGCGGCGTCGATGTCGTAGGGGCCCGGCGGGGTTTCGATCATGCGGCGCAGATCATCGAGATTGAGCGAAAAGGCGCGGGAGAAAGGAGCGCGGGCGTCGGTCATGAGGTCGGTCCTTCGGGCTGGCCTCTGGCGCGCAGGCGGCGCGGCGCGTCCGCGCGATGCGCGAACGGCCTTCAGATGGGGACGGGCAAGCCGCGTTCAAGCGCGGGCGTCGCCGGAGGGGTTTTTGCGGCCCGCCTTGCGCGCCTCGCCCCGGCAGCGATCCGAGCAATAGCGCACCTCCTCCCAGACCTTCTCCCATTTCTTGCGCCAGGCGAACGGGCGCCCGCAGGCCGCGCAGACCTTCGTCGGCAGATCGCCCTTGCGCACCATGCGTCCCATCGCCGCCCCCGCTCCCGCGCGTGAACCTTTCGCCGCGCCCGCCCGTAAACGCCACAGGCGCGGACAAAGGGCAAGGGGCTGAACATGGACGGGGCGTTGCGCATCGTGCTGGGCGACCAATTGTCGCCCGCCCTCTCGGCGCTCGACGGGCTCGATCCCGCGCGCGACGTGGTGCTGATGATGGAGGTCGCGCAGGAGACGGCCTACGTCCCTCACCACAAGCAGAAGATCGCGCTCATCCTCTCCGCCATGCGCCATTTCGCGCAAGACCTGCGCGATCAGGGCGTGCGCGTGGACTATGTGACGCTTGACGATCCCGACAACACGGGCTCCTTCGCCGGCGAGATCAGGCGCGCCTGCGCGCGTCTGAAGCCGCAGCGCATCATCGCCACATGGCCGGGCGAATGGCGCGTGCTGGAGGACATGCGCGGCTGGGAGGCCGCCTGCGGCGCGCCCGTCGATATTCGCGAGGATGATCGCTTTCTCGCCAGCCGCGCGGATTTCGCGCGCTGGGCGGGCGGCAAAAAGTCGCTGCGCATGGAGTACTTCTATCGCGAGATGCGCCGCGCCACGGGCCTTCTCATGGACGGCGAGGCGCCCGCGGGGGGCGCATGGAATTTCGACGCGGAGAACCGCAAGGCCCTGCCCAAGGGCGTGCGCCCGCCGGAGCCGCTGCGCTTTGCGCCGGACGCGATCACCCAATCCGTGCTCGATCTCGTCGCCGCGCGCTTTCCCGACAATTTCGGCGATCTCGACGGGTTCGGCTGGCCGGTGACGCGCGAACAGGCGCTGGCCGCGCTCGATGATTTCATCGCGCGCCGGCTCGTGCTTTTCGGCGATTATCAGGACGCGATGAAGGCGGGGGAACGCTTTCTCTATCATTCGCTCGTCTCGACATCGCTCAATCTCGGCCTGCTCGATCCGCGCGAGGCTTGCGCTGCGGCGGAGCGCGCGTATCGGGCGGGCGAGGCGCCGCTCAACGCGGTCGAGGGCTTCATCCGCCAGATTCTCGGCTGGCGCGAATATGTGCGCGGCCTCTACTGGCTGTTCATGCCCGAGTACGCGCAAGGCGATTTCCTCGACGCGACGCGCCCCCTGCCCGCCTTCTACTGGACGGGCGAGACGAGCATGAACTGCATGGCGCAGGCCATCGGCGACACGCGCGCCAACGCCTACGCCCATCACATTCAGCGACTCATGGTGACGGGGAATTTCGCTTTGCTCGCGGGCGTGCGTTCGCGCGACGTGGAGGACTGGTATCTCGCCGTTTACGCGGACGCGTTTGAATGGGTGGAGATGCCCAACGTGCGCGGCATGGCGCTTTTCGCCGACGGCGGCGTGATGGCCTCAAAACCCTATGCCGCGTCGGGCGCCTATATCAACCGCATGTCGGATTATTGCAGCGGCTGCCTGCATGACGTGAAGGCGAAGACAGGCCCCGGCGCCTGCCCTTTCAACGCGCTCTACTGGGCCTTTCTCATCCGCAACGAAAAGAAGCTCGCGCGCAATCCCCGCCTCGCCATGCCTTATAAGAATCTCGCGCGCATGAGCGACGAGCAAAGACGCGGCTATGTGGAGGATGCGGAGGCCTTTCTCGCGCGCTGTTAAGTGCGCGGCGGCAAGGCGTCCACCATGCGGCGCAGCGCGCGCAGATCCGCGAAGGTCTGGCGCTTGTAGAGCGGCTGGCGCAGCAGGAATTCAGGATTGAGCATGATGAGCGCGGGAACCATGCGCCCCTGCGCGCCGTCGAGCGCGAATTCATGGGTCTTGCCGCGCGCGCGCAACACGCCTTCGCGCACGTCAAGCAGGGCCTGCGCCGCGCCTTCGCCGAAACAGACGAGGACATCGGGCGCGACAAGTTCGATGTGCCGGCGCGCGAAGGGCAGGCAGGCTGAGGCCTCCTGCGGCGTGAGCTTGCGGTTGCCCGGGGTGCGCCAGGGCGAGACATGGGCGAGGCGCACGCTCGCGCGCGCGAGGCCCGCTGCGGCGAGCATCCGATCCAGAAGGCGCCCGCCGACGCCGCTGAAGGGACGGCCCTCGCGGTCGTCGTCGGCGCCGGGCGCTTCGCCCAGACACATGACGCGCGCATCGGCTGGCCCTTCGCCGAACACGAGCTGGGTCGCGGTGCGGCGAAAGGCGCAGCCCTCGAAGGCATCGAGCGCAGCGCGCAGCGCGTCGAGCGTGTCGGCGGCCTGCGCGGCGCGGCGGGCGGCCTCCGCCGCCTCCCCGGCGTTGAGCGCGGCGGGCGGAAGCGGGCGCAGAGCGACGGGCGGCGAGCCCTGCGCGGACCTTGGCGCGGAGGCGCGCGGGGCGCTTTGCGCCGAGATTTGCGCGGCGCGCGCCTGCGCCTCGGCGGCGAATTCAGCGAACCGGTCGTGGGGGGCTTCGTCGATCGGGCAATCGACGCCCGCCTCGACATACCAGCGCAGGAGCGCTTCGAGTTGCGGGCGCGACAGATCGGCGGCCTGTAGGGTCATAAAGCCATTCTAGCCCTCGCGCGCGCCCGCCGCCAGCGTGATGGGCCACTCCCGCGCAGGGCGCTCATGCGCGGATGCGCTTGCTCCGCTCCCCGGATCGTTTAATCACGGCCCCGCAGGAGGAGGCGAAGGCCGATGGACGACGCAACGCTTGAGCGCGAGGGCATGGATTTCGACGTGGTGGTCGTCGGCGCAGGGCCGGCCGGGCTCGCCGCCGCCATCCGCCTGAAGCAGATCAGCCCTGAGATAAGCGTCGTCGTGCTGGAAAAGGGCTCGGAAGCCGGCGCCCACGTCCTCTCTGGCGCTGTGATCGACCCCTGCGGGCTCGACGCCCTTTTGCCCGACTGGCGCGCGGACGCCGACGCCCCGCTCAAGACGCAGGTAAGCGAGGACCGCTTCTACTGGCTCTCGCAGCGCGGCGGCGTGCGCCTGCCCAACGCGCTCATGCCGCGCCTCATGAGCAACCACGGGAACTACGTCGGCTCGCTCGCCAATGTCGTGCGCTGGCTCGCCGCCAAAGCCGAGGCTCTTGGCGTGGAGATTTATCCCGGCTTCGCAGCGAGCGAATTGTTGTTCGACGAGCGCGGCGCGGTGCGCGGCGTGGCCACCGGCGACATGGGCGTGGGCAAAGACGGCGCGCCCAAAGACTCGTTCACGCGCGGCATGGAGCTGCGCGCCAAATACACGCTGCTGGCGGAGGGCGCGCGCGGCTCGCTCTCGAAAGAGGCCATCGCGCGCTATCGCCTTTCGCACGGGCGCGAGCCGCAGAATTACGGCATCGGCCTGAAGGAATTGTGGGAGATCGATTCCGCGCGTCATCAGCCGGGGCTCGTGCAACATTCCTTCGGCTGGCCGCTCGACGATTCCACCGGCGGCGGATCGTTCCTCTATCATCTGGAGGATGGGCTCGTCTCCGTGGGCTTCGTCGTGCATCTGAACTACGAAAACCCGACGCTCTCGCCCTTCGATGAATTCCAGCGCTTCAAGACCCATCCGCTCATCGCGCCCACATTCGCGGGCGGGCGGCGCATCGCCTATGGCGCGCGCGCGATCACGGAAGGCGGCTGGCAGAGCGCGCCGAAACTCTCCTTCCCCGGCGGCGCGCTCGTGGGCTGCGCGGCGGGCTTCGTCAACGTGCCGCGCATCAAGGGCTCGCATAACGCGGTTCTCACCGGCATGATGGCGGCGGAGCATGCGGCGGTGGCGCTGGCGCAGGGCCGCGCCAACGACGATCTCATCGAGTATGAGAACGCATGGCGCGGCTCGCGCGTGGGCGCGGACCTCAAGCCCGTGCGCAACGTAAAGCCTTTGTGGTCGCGGTTCGGCACGAAACTGGGCGTGGCCCTTGGCGGGCTCGACATGTGGTGCGAGCAGATCTTCGGCCGCTCGCCCTTCGGCACGCTGCCGCACGGCAAGCCCGATCACGCCTGCCTCAAGCCGCTCGCCGACGTGACGCCCATCGCCTATCCCAAGCCCGACGGCGTGCTCACTTTCGACAGGGCCTCCTCCGTTTTCGTGTCGAACACGAACCATGAGGAAGACCAGCCGAGCCATCTGCGCCTCGCCGATCCTGATCTGCCGGTGCGCGACAACCTGCCGCGCTACGGCGAGCCCGCGCGGCTTTATTGCCCCGCCGGCGTCTATGAGGTCGTCTATGGCGACGAGGCGAACAGGCGCGATCCGCGCTTCGTGGTGAACGCGCAGAATTGCGTGCACTGCAAGACCTGCGACATCAAGGATCCCGCCCAGAACATCACATGGGTTCCGCCCGAAGGCGGCGGCGGCCCCAACTATCCCAATATGTAGGCGCCTGCGTCGCAGGACCTGCGAAACGAAAGCTCGAATGTCGCGCCAGCCCGGCCCCCTGTTCGCCCTGTGCCTCGCCTCCATCGCGCTCATCGGGCCGCTGTCGATTCACATCTATCTGCCGATGATTCCGGCGGTGAAGGCGGATCTCGCCCTCTCGGACGCGCTGGCGCAGCTCACCTTCTCCGTCTCGATGCTGGGCCTGAGCGTCTCAACCCTGTTCTGGGGCGCCTTGTCCGACCGGCGCGGGCGCCGGCCCGTGGTGCTGGCGGGCCTCTCGCTGTTTCTCGCAGGCAGCGTCGCCTGCGCGCTCGCGCCCAATGTGGAGATGCTGGTTCTGGGCCGGCTCGTGCAGGCTGTGGGCGCAGGCTCGGGCGCCGCCATCGTGCGCACCATCGCGCGCGACGCCTACGGGCCGGAGAAAATGGTGAAGGCCATCGCCTATCTCACCATGTTCTACACGCTGGGGCCGATGATCGCGCCGGTGACGGGCGGCGCGCTCACCGATCTGTTTGGCTGGCGCAGCGTGTTCGGCTTCTCGCTGCTCGCCGGCGGCCTCATCGCCTTCGGCGCCTGGCGCGTGATCTATGAGACGCGCCCGCCGCAGGCGGCGGACGCCCCGCCGCCCGCCCATCCTCTGCGCGATTACGCGACGCTGTTCGCGGATCTGCGCTTCTCCTGTTTCGTCGTGCAGACGGGGGCCAACACCGCGGCTTTTCTTGTGGCGGCGAGCGCGACCTCTTTCCTGATGAAGGAAACGCTGAATCGCCCGGCGGCTGAATTCGGCCTGTGGTTCCTGCTCTTTCCCTTCGGCTATCTGATCGGCAATTTCTGCTCGAGCCGCATCGGCGCGCGCGCCGCAGCCGAACCCATGGTGCTGGGCGGCTCGCTTCTGGCGCTGGCGGCCATTCTCGCGCAATCCTTCATCCTCGCGAGCGGGCGGCTGGAGCCGCTCGCGATTTTCGCGCCGTGTTTCTTCATCACCTTCGCGCAAGGCCTCTCCCTGCCCTATGCGCAGGCGGGCGCCATCGGCGCCGTTCCGCGCATCGCCGGCACGGCGGCGGGGGTGGGCGTGTTCGTGCAGAACATGATGGGGGCGATCTTTACGCAGGTTTACGGCCTGCTCGCCGACGGCACGGTGTGGCCGATCCTCGTCGTGACCATCGGCTGCGGGATTCTGGGAGTCCTCGCCGCGCTCCCGCCCATGGCGCTGCGCCTGCGCGGGCGGTGAAGGCGAAATTGATCCTGCGCAAGCCCGTCGCTTGCGCCGCCTGCTAGGCTCCCCCCATAAAAACATGAGGCGGAGGACACCATGACCCACGACGAGACGCCCGCGCCGGCCTTTCCCGTCCTGCGGCGCATCGGCTTTTCCGACGTCGGCGCGGCGCTGGCTGAAGGCTGGCGCGACGTGTTGCGCGCGCCGCTCATGTGCATGGCGCTGGGCGCGCTGTTCGCGCTTGGCTTCCTCCTCGCGCTCGCCTGCGTCCTGTGGCTCGACAAGGCCTATCTCGCCTATCCGCTGGCGGCGGGCTTCGTGCTGATCGGCCCCTTCGCGGCGGCGGGGCTTTATGAAATCAGCCGCCGCGTCGAGCGGCGCGAGGCCCCCACATGGGGCGGGGTCGCGCGCGTGATGTTCGCGCAGAGCGGGCGCGAGTTCGCCTGGCTCGCCTTCGTGTCGATCTTCGCCTGCGTGGTGTGGATGTATCAGGTGCGCTTGTTGCTGGCGCTGTTTCTGGGCTTCCGCTCCTTTACATCCCTCCCCGCCTTCATCGACGTGGTGCTGACGACGCGCGAGGGGCTGATGTTCCTCGCGGTCGGTCATGTGGTCGGCGCGGTGATGGCGACGCTCGTCTTTTCGCTCACCGTGATTTCGTTTCCGCTTCTGCTCGACCGCGAGGTCGATTTCATCACGGCGATGATCGCGAGCGTTCAGAGCGTGCTGAAAAGCCCCGGCCCCATGCTCCTGTGGGCGTTCATTGTCATCGCCTCGCTGATCCTCGCGGCGGCGCCGTTCTTCCTCGGCCTCGTGCTCGTACTGCCCATTCTGGGCTGCGCCACATGGTGGCTTTATCGCCGCGTCGTCGCGCCGATATGAGCCGCCCTCACGTCTGGCCGGGGCGCAGTTTGTAGAAGATGTGGCTGCCGATCGTGTCCATTTTCTTCAGCCGTTTCGCCCATGAAGGCCGCACGTAATCGGCATGGTAATGCGTGGAGCCGCCGACGTCGGCGTTGAACATGCGGCCCTCGCTCACATCGCGCGCGATGCGCACCGCCGTGCGCCAGGGCTCGGCCTCGGTGATGCGCAGCGACTTGCCCTCGCAGGCGAAGGAGAACTGGCATCCCAGATAGCGATGACGGTTCTGATAGACGACGCCGCACACGCTTGAGGGATAAAGCCCGCTCTTCACGCGGTTGAGCACCACTTGGGCGACCGCCGCCTGCCCGGCCTCGGGCTCGCTGCGCGCTTCGAAATAGATCGCCTCCGCGAGGCATTTGCGCTCGCGCTCCGCATGGGTGGGCTCGATGAGCGCGGCGTAATCGGGCCGCGCGCCGAAGCCTTCGCTCCAGACGGGCGGCTGGCCGGGCGCAGAGTCAGGCGCGGGTTCAGGCAGACGCACGAGGCTCGGCGCGACGATCACTTCGACACGGGCGTCGAACATCGCTGGCGTCGTCGAGGTCATCGCCACGGCGCGCGGCGTGTGCGGCGTCGAGCCGTCAAGCCGGCGTAAGGAATCGCCCGCGCGCAGGTTCAGCGCCGCAGCCCCGCCGCCGCGCGGAGAGGCGCCGGCGCGCGAGGTCGCGCGGCCCGGCGAGGCGCCGGAGGCTGCGGCCATTTCCGTCGGCGTGAAGCGGCCCGCCGCCGCGATCAGATCATGGGCGGGCGCGGCCGCCTCCAGCCGCTCAAAGGCGAGGTAGTTGACGCCCGCCGTCCATTCGGATGCGCGATAGGCGGCGAGCCCGTCGCGGCCGCGCAACCGCGCGTCGAAGGTGGGGCGCAGGCCGATGAAGGGATCGCCCTTGCGGGTGCGGTCCGGCTCGGGAAAGCGGATGACGTTTTGTTTGAGGTCGCGCCGGGGCTCGACTTCAGGGGGCGGGGCTGCGCGGAAATCCTCGTCGTCGCCCAGAATGAGCCGCGCCTCGCGCTTGCCGGCGGCGACCGGTTCGAGCGCGGCGAGCCGCGTGAAAGACTGGGGAACGGCGGGGCGGATCGCCTTCAGGGCCAGCGCGCCGGTGGCGGGCGCAAGATCAGCGGGGGCGAAGCCCGGCGCGAAGGCAGGCAGGGCGCCGAGCGGCAAAATCACGCCGCCCGACGCGACGTCGACGCCGGCGCTCACCGGTGTCGTAGCCGCAAGGCCGACGCCGAGACACCACGGCGCGACCGCTCCCATTGCCCAACCCAGACGCGAGCGACCCATACTCAACAGCCTGCGCAAAGAACGCGGCGCGCGACGCCGACGCAACAACACGCGAGCCGACCGGCGGCCCCGCAGGGCGCTCAGCCGCTCACGTCTCCGTTATCGCGCAACATGCTTGAGAGCGGGTTACCGCGCGCATAGGGCGCGCGTCCCAAAACGATCCGGCGACGCTTTGGGCGCCGCTTTGGGGCGACGCTTGGGGGGGCGCTTGACGCTCAGGCGGTGCTCGCCGCCGCCTTGCCGAGCGCCGCCTGCGCCGCCGCCAGACGGGCGATGGGCACGCGGAAGGGCGAGCAGGACACATAGTCGAGCCCCGCGCCCTCGCAGAAATGGATCGAGGCCGGATCGCCGCCATGTTCGCCACAGATGCCCAGCTTGATGTCGGGGCGCGTCTTGCGTCCGCGCTCGGCGGCGATCTTCACCAATTCGCCCACGCCCTCCTGATCGAGCGTGACGAAGGGATCCGCCGGCAGAATGCCCTTCGCCGTGTAGGGGCCGAGGAAGGAGGCCGCGTCGTCGCGCGAAATGCCGAGCGCGGTCTGGGTGAGGTCGTTGGTGCCGAACGAGAAGAATTCGGCGCTCTGCGCGATGTCGCCGGCGCGCAAAGCCGCGCGCGGCAGTTCGATCATGGTGCCCACGTGGTAGGGCACGGCGACGCCGGTCTCTTTCGCGACGGCCTGCGCCATGGCGTCGATGCGCGCCTTGGTGAGATCGAGCTCCGCCTTCGTCATGACGAGCGGGACCATGATCTCCGCGGTCACCGGCTTGCCGGTCTTGCGGCCCGCCTCCACTGCGCCTTCGAAAATGGCGCGCGCCTGCATTTCCGCGATTTCGGGATAGGCGATGGCGATGCGCACGCCGCGGAAACCGAGCATGGGGTTGAACTCGTGCAGCTCGCCCGCGCGGCTTTTCAGCTTGTCAGGGCTTGCGCCCATGGCCTTCGCGACTTCCGCGATTTCCTCGTCGGTGTGGGGCAGGAATTCATGCAACGGTGGATCGAGCAGGCGGATCGTCACCGGCAGGCCCGACATGATCTCGAACAATTCAGCGAAATCCTGCCGCTGCATCGGCAGAAGCTTCGCGAGCGCGGCGCGACGGCCTTTCTCGTCGTCGGCGAGGATCATCTCGCGCACGGCGACGATGCGGTCTCCCTCAAAGAACATATGCTCCGTGCGGCACAGGCCGATGCCGTCCGCGCCGAAATTGCGCGCGACGCGCGCGTCGGCCGGCGTTTCGGCGTTGGTGCGCACTTTCATGCGGCGCGCCTTGTCGGCCCATTCCATCAGCGTGGCGAATTCGCCCGACAGCTCCGGCTCCAGCATCGCGACGGCGCCTTCCAGCACCTGCCCCGTCGAGCCGTCGATGGTGATGACGTCGCCCTTCTTGAACGTGCGGCCGGCCGAACTCATGACGCCGGCGGCGTAGTCCACGCGGATCGTGCCCGCGCCCGACACGCAGGGCTTGCCCATGCCGCGCGCCACGACGGCGGCGTGGGAGGTCATGCCGCCGCGCGTGGTGAGGATGCCCTCCGCCGCGTGCATGCCGTGAATGTCTTCCGGGCTCGTCTCGACGCGCACCAGAATCACGCTGCGGCCAGCGGCTTTCAGCGCCTCGGCCTCGTCGGAATTGAACACGATCTCGCCGCGCGCAGCGCCGGGCGAAGCGGGAAGACCCGTCGCCACGATCTTGCGCTCGGCCTTGGGATCGATCGTGGGATGGAGCAATTGATCGAGCGCGGCGGGATCAACCTTCGTGATCGCCTCCTCGCGGCTGATGAGGCCCTCATGGGCCATTTCCACCGCGATGCGCAGGGCCGCCTTGGCGGTGCGCTTGCCGTTGCGGGTCTGCAACATCCAGAGTTTGCCGCGCTCGACGGTGAACTCCATGTCCTGCATGTCGCGATAATGCTTTTCGAGCAATTGGGTCGCGCGCACGAACTCGGCGAAACATTCCGGCAGGGCCGTCTCCATCGACGGCTTGTCGGATTGCGCCTCTTTGCGCGCGGCTTCCGTGATGTTCTGCGGCGTGCGGATGCCCGCCACCACGTCCTCGCCCTGCGCGTTGATGAGGAATTCGCCATAAAGCTCGCGCGCGCCGGTGGAGGGATTGCGCGTGAAGGCGACGCCGGTCGCCGAGGTCTCGCCCATATTGCCGAAGACCATGGCCTGCACGTTCACGGCGGTGCCCCAGCTCTCGGGGATATTGTTGAGGCGGCGATAGGTGATCGCGCGCTGGTTCATCCATGAGGAGAAGACGGCGCCGATCGCGCCCCACAATTGCTCGCGCGCGTCCTGCGGGAAGGGGCGACCCAGCTCCTGCTCCACGCGCGCCTTGTAATCGGCGACGACGCCCTGCCAGTCCTGCGCGGTGAGATCGGTGTCGAGCGTGTAGCCCTTGCGGTCTTTGTGGTCTTCGAGAATGTCCTCGAAGTTGTGGTGGTCGATGTCGAGCACCACGTTGGAGTACATCTGGATGAAGCGGCGATAGGAATCCCACGCGAAGCGTTCGTCGCCGGAATTGGCGGCGAGCGCGGCGACGGTGACGTCGTTCAGTCCGAGATTGAGCACCGTGTCCATCATGCCCGGCATGGAGGCGCGGGCGCCGGAACGCACGGAGACGAGCAGCGGATTCTTCGCGTCGCCGAAGACGCGGCCGGCGATGCGTCCAACCTCCGCGAGCGCGGCGTCCACCTGACTTGCGAGTTCGCTGGGATAGGTCTTGCCGTTGGCGTAGAACCACGCGCACAGATCGGTGGTGATGGTGAAGCCCGGCGGGACCGGCAGGCCGAGATTGGCCATTTCGGCGAGGTTCGCGCCTTTGCCGCCGAGCAGGTTGCGCATGTCGCCCTTGCCCTCGGCCTTGCCGTCGCCGAAGCTGTAAACCCATTTCGCCATGGCCGTCGCCTTCGTCTGTTAGAGCCCGCCGAACGGCTCCGGATGCCCGCGCGCCCTGGAAGCGCCCGCAGGCCGGGAAAGATCACAGGAGCCCGTTACCAATCAATTCGCCGGAGGGATATGCGCGGGCGCAAACTCCCCTTGCGGTTAAGGCTCAGTTGCCAGCGAGCCGCCGCAACGTCACGCCCAGCGCGATCAGTCCCCATCCGGCGACGATCATGTCGAGGGCGAGCAGGCCGGCGGCCGCCGTCTGCGCGTCGCCCGCCCATCTTGTTACGAGCAGAACGCCGATCAGGATCGTCGCGCTCCCCGAAATCGTCAGCATGGGGCTCTTGCGGCGCGTATTGATGAGCGCGGAGGCGCGCAGGCGCACCCAGCCGGCCCCCATCAGCAAGAGGCCCGCCGCCGTGGAGAACACGAGCGAGGGCAGAAGCGGCGAGGCCGCGGTGACGACCGCCGCCAGAGCCCAGAGCGCGCCCGCCGCGTCCCACGGGGTGGAAGGCGCGTCGATCCGCCCGGCCTTGGCGTTGTAGCCCACGCCCAGCTCCAGAACCGCGCACAGGCCCATGGCGAGCGCGGCGGGGACAATGGAAGGCGCCTGCGCGAAGCCGATATAGGCCATGGAGGCCGAGCCCGTGACGATCATGAGGGCGCCCGCCACGCCGACCTGTCGGCCGCGCACGGCCAGAACGTCGAGCGCCTCGCCGAAGCCTGGCGGAAAGGCCGGAGCCTGCGGATTTTGCGCGTCGCGATTCGTCATGAGGACCCGTGCTGAGCGAGCCGGGGCATGCCGGCGCGGCAGAACTAGCAGACCGCGCGGCCCGAGGAAACGCCGACGCCGGCGCCGCAGCGCGGGCGCGACGTCGCGCCACGCGGCGCTTAATCATGGCTTTGCATGTGGGCGGCGCCGGCCTGCGGCGCCCTGCCCCGGCGGAACGATTGGCGGCCCCGCCGTCTGGTGCTATGGCGGCCCTGCCCTAAATTGAGGGCGACCCCTCTTTTGAGATCCAGAGTGACCCAGACCTCCAAGACGCCGCTGCTCGACCGCGTGTCGACGCCAGACGACCTGCGCGCCCTGCCTGAGAGCGAGCTGGGCCAGCTGGCCGACGAATTGCGCGCTGAAACCATCGACGCCGTGTCGGTGACGGGCGGCCATCTGGGGGCGGGCCTCGGCGTCGTCGAGCTGACGGTGGCGCTGCATTACGTCTTCGACACGCCGCGCGACCGGCTGATCTGGGATGTCGGCCATCAGGCCTATCCGCACAAGATCCTCACCGGCCGGCGCGAGCGCATCCGCACCTTGCGCATGGCGGGCGGGCTGTCCGGCTTCACGCGTCGCGCCGAGAGCGAATACGACCCCTTTGGCGCCGCCCATTCCTCCACCTCCATTTCCGCCGGGCTTGGCATGGCGGTGGCGCGCGACCTTGCGGGCGGCGACAATCATGTGATCGCGGTCATCGGCGACGGCGCCATGTCGGCGGGCATGGCCTATGAAGCGATGAACAACGCCGGCCATCTGCACTCGCGCCTCGTCGTCATCCTCAACGACAACGACATGTCCATCGCGCCGCCCACGGGCGCCATGTCAGCCTATCTCGCGCGGCTCGTCTCCGGCGGCGCCTATCGCACCATTCGCGAAGCGGGCAAGCAGCTCGCCGCGCTCCTGCCGAAGTTCCTTTACGAGAAGGCGCGCCGCACGGAGGAATATGCGCGCGGTTTCTGGACCGGCGGCACCTTGTTTGAGGAGATGGGCTTCTATTACGTCGGCCCCATCGACGGCCATAATCTCGACCACCTCCTGCCGGTGCTCAAGAACGTGCGCGACAAACAGCCGGGCCCGGTGCTCGTGCATGTCGTCACCAAGAAGGGCAAAGGCTATCCGCCGGCGGAGGCCTCGGCCGACAAGTATCACGGCGTGAACACGTTCGACGTGGTGACGGGCGCGCAGGCCAAGCCCAAAGCGAACGCGCCCTCCTATACGCGCGTCTTCGCCGACAGCCTCATCAAAGAGGCCGCGCAGGACGACAAGATCGTCGCGATCACCGCCGCCATGCCGTCGGGCACGGGGCTCGATCTGTTCGGCCAGACCTTTCCCGCGCGCACGTTCGACGTGGGCATCGCTGAACAACATGCGGTGACCTTCGCCGCCGGCCTTGCGGCGGAAGGCTACAAGCCCTTCTGCGCGATTTACTCCACCTTCCTGCAACGCGGCTACGATCAGGTGGTGCACGACGTCGCGCTGCAGAATCTCCCCGTTCGCTTCGCGCTCGACCGCGCAGGCCTTGTGGGCGCGGACGGGCCGACGCACGCGGGTTCGTTCGACCTCGCTTATCTCGGCTGCCTGCCGAACATGACGATCATGGCCGCCGCAGACGAGGCGGAGCTAACGCATATGGTCGCCACAGCCGCAGCCCATGATTCCGGGCCCATCGCTCTGCGCTATCCGCGCGGCGAAGGCGTGGGCGTGGACATGCCCGAGCGCGGACGCGTGCTGGAGATCGGCAAGGGCCGCGTGGTGCGCGAAGGCTCGCGCGTCGCCATTCTGTCGCTGGGCGCCCGCCTCGCGGAAGCGCTGAAAGCCGCCGACGACCTCGCCGCGCGCGGCCTGCCGGCGACGGTGGCTGACGCGCGCTTCGCCAAGCCCATCGACACAGACCTCGTGCGCAAGCTCGCCCGCGACCACGCGGTTCTGCTCACGGTGGAGGAAGGCTCCATCGGCGGCTTTGGCGCGCAGGTCATGCAATTCCTCAGCGACGAGGGCCTTCTGGATTCCGGCGCGCTGAAATTCCGCGCCCTCGTCCTGCCCGACGTCTATCTCGAACAGGACAAGCCCGAGCGCATGTATGCGCAGGCGGGGCTCGACGCGAAGGGCATCGTCGCCAAGGCGCTCGAGGCGCTGGGCCGCGACGGCGAGGCGCAGAAGCCGCTCAGCGCGTGAGCGTTAGCCGCCAAGCTTCTCCTCCACCTTCTTGCGCACGCCGCCGACAAGGCGCGGCCCCACCAGGCCCGCCAGAATCGCAAGCCCCAGAAGCGAGCGGTGATCCAGCTCCGATCCGCCCTCCCATTTGAGGCCCGGATAAAACAATTTCACAAGAAATCCGGATCGAACGAACATGTATGCGGCCACGCCCATCAAACCAGCGGCGAGCAGTTTTGCGATGCGCGTGACGGGCTGATCGGACTCGCTTTGCGCCTGCGTGCGCTCAGCGACGTAAGACACGACCCCGCCCACAACGCCGGAATAAAACGTCAAAAGAAGCCACGGCCTGTCCGCGATGAATTCGTTCAACGGCCGGTCGGAGCCGGGCGTTGAGAGCATGGTTGCGAACTCAGACGCAAGCGCCAGAACGAAATAAGGCGCCGCCAAGAAAAACAGAAGGATGAGAATCCATTCGAGAAATCGTCCGCGCTCAGACGAATCCAGCATCGAAAAATCCCTTATCAAAAATCAGCTCAACCTATACCTTTCTCAGACTTTGCATGCAATGTTCGCGCGCAGAAGCCGCTCAGCGCGTGAGCGTGTTTCCGCTCGCGGGCGCGCGCGCCGGCGGCTATAAACGCGCCAGCGCAAGCCTGCACGCCGGAGAGCCCTGATGGCGGACGTCGCCACCGCCCCCCACCCCATTCTTGAACGCCTGACGGCCATCGTCGGCGCGCGCCACGTCGTCACCGATCCGGGCGACGCCGCGCCCTATCTCGCCGAGCCGCGCGACTTGTTCCACGGCAAGGCGCGCTGCGTCGTGCGGCCGGGCTCGACGGCGGAGGTCGCCGCCGTGCTGAAAGCCTGCGACGAACTTGGCGTGCGCGTCGTGCCGCAGGGCGGCAACACGGGCCTTGTGGGCGGACAGATCCCCGACCAGAGCGGCGAGGAGATTCTCCTGTCTCTCAAGCGCATGGACCGCGTGCGCGAGATCGACAAGGACTCGATGACGATGACGGTCGAGGCCGGCCTCACGCTGTTGCGCGTGCAGGAGGAGGCGGAGAAGGCGGGCGCGCTGTTTCCGCTGTCGCTGGCGGCGGAAGGCTCCTGCACCATCGGCGGCAATCTCGCCACCAACGCCGGCGGCACCGCCGTGCTCGCCTATGGCAATGCGCGCGATCTCGTCACCGGGCTCGAAGTGGTCCTCGCCGACGGGCGCGTCTTGTCGAACCTCTCGAAGCTCAAGAAAGACAACACGGGCTACGACCTCAAGCATCTGTTCATGGGCTCGGAGGGCACGCTCGGTATCATCACCGCCGCCGTGGTGAAACTCTATCCGCGCCCGCGCGCCATGGAGACGGCCTTCATCGGCCTGAAGTCGCCGCGCGCCGCGCTTGCCCTGCTCAACCTTGCGCAGGAGATCGCCGGCGGCGCGGTGAAGACCTTCGAGATCATGCCGCGCTTCGGGCTTGAGATCGTGCTGCGCCACGCGTCGGGCGCGCGCAATCCTTTGACGAGCGCGCATGACTGGTACGTGCTGCTTGAAATCGGCGCGCCCGACGAGAGCGGCGAAACGCTGATGCGCGTGCTGGAAGCGGGCATGGAAAGCGGGCTTATCAACGACGCGGCGGTGGCGGCGAGCCTCGAGCAGCGCAAGGATTTCTGGCGCCTGCGCGAGCTCATGTCGGAGATGCAGAAGCACGAGGGCGGCTCGATCAAGCACGACGTGTCGGTGCCCGTGGCGAAGGCGCCGCAATTCCTCGAAGAGCTTTATCCCGCCATCGAGCGGTTCATGCCGGGCGCGCGGCCCGTGCCCTTCGGCCATCTGGGCGACGGCAACATCCACGCAAACGTGAGCCAGCCTGTTGGCATGGACAAGCAGGCCTTCCTCGACCGCTGGTATGAGATGAACGAGGTCGTTCATTCCATCGTCGTGCGGCTTGGCGGATCGATCTCCGCCGAACATGGCGTGGGCACGCTCAAGCGCGATCTTCTGCCCGGCGTGAAAGATCCCGTGGCGCTCGAGGTGATGCGCGCGATCAAGAAAACGCTGGACCCCAAGGGGATTTTGAATCCCGGCAAAGTCCTCTAGGTCGCGCCGAGGTCGCTCCAGCTCGCCGCCAGCATGTCGCGGAAGCGCTGCGCGGCGGGCGACAGGCGCGCGTGCCGGCGCTCCACGATGCCAATGGTGCGCGTGATGATGGGATCCTTGATGCGCTTGGTCACGATGATCGGATGATCGTCCTGCGGCGTGGCGAGCCGCGGCAGAACGGAGGCGCCGAGCCCCGTCTCAACAAGGCCGAGCGAAGTCGAGAGATGGTTCACCTCGCACAGCCATTGCAGCTGGATGTTGCTGCGCGAAAGCGCCGTGTCGAGCAGCATGCGGTTGCCGCTCGCTCGGCTCACGCCGATGAGCGGCAGGCCCTGCAATTCCGCCCAGCTGATCTCCTCCACCTGCGCGAGCGGATGATCGCGCCGGCAGGCGAGCACGAAGGGGTCGTCGGCGAGCGGGGTGAAGGTGAGATCGGGATCGGACGCGCCCATGAGGTTGAGGCCGAACTCCACCTCGCCGCGCGCCACGCTCGCCAGACATTCCGCTGCGCCCTCGTCCACGATGCGGAACCGGATCTTCGGATAAAGCGCGTTGAAGGCCTGCACGGCCTTGGGCAGGAAATAGAACGCCGCCGTGGGAATGCAGGCGATGGTCACCTGCCCGTGCTGCGCGCGGCCCACTTCGCCCAGCGACAGGATCGAGCTTTCAAACTCGTCGATCATGCGGCGCACGAGCGGTTC
>Ga0315899_10000903_pt1 | contig 34858 bp, 21 predicted proteins | sample LakEriMetagenome_2_FD_203518 | JGI IMG/M metagenome (GOLD analysis project Ga0315899, IMG submission 203518) | Freshwater fungal communities from buoy surface, Lake Erie, Ohio, United States - Buoy 4 MA112 | ecosystem: Environmental > Aquatic > Freshwater > Lake | place: USA: Lake Erie, Ohio...
GAGACCTTAAGTCTCCATCACTTCCGAGCCCGATGGATGAGTCCGCTCGCTGGTAGATTCTTGGGGAGAGATCCGATTGGATATGAGGCTGGGCCGCTATTGCTTTATTCTTTTGTTTCTGCCAAGTATCTTTCGTCGCTTGATCCGTTTGATCTTATTGCTGTTTGGCAGGACCACTCCAAGAAGCCTCATGTGTCAAAAGATGGCCACACCAATTGCGATGGATTTGCTCTTGCCCCTTGTATGATTGCTATCACACCCACTGGTGGATTGTTCGAAATGATTGCTGATTTTGCATCAACTGGTAGCGGCGAAACTCCTACTACTAGATGCCCAGACGTTAGATCTAATCCTCTTATCTTCGTTCCCACTCTGATTGAGCCGGATTTCCCATTTTCAAGTGGCGTAATTCTAATGAAGGCGTGCTGTTACAAGAGTAGGGGCGAGGCCAATGAAACCAGATAAAACCGAAAGTTTTCGTGATCGAGCAGAAGATCGACCCTTGATATTTGAAGGTCGAATGGCATTATTCAGCTTCACATTCATAGCAGCGATTTTGTCCACTTCCGGCTGTTCAAACACAGATCACAAAAGTGGAACTGCTGATGGTAATGCGTCGATTCGTATTGAGTCAGATGTGTCTGTCGGTGTCTTTTTTGCAGACAAAAGCTCTGGTATGTGGCGAGAAAGTGTCCTAATTAACGGAAAAGAAGAGGTCTCGATCTCCGATGGCATGGGAACCGTCTTGCAAAAGATTCGATCGCTTTCGGCAAAGAGAGTCGCGGTTTCCGTCGGGAAAGCGCCTCCGGATAATCTTGAATCCAGAATACTAGAACTGCAACAATTCTGCGATAAGGAGCTAATTGAACTCGATCTATCTGCTGACGAATTTTTCTTTTTGCGAGGGGGAACAGTCGATTTTCGTGGAACATCCAATTAAACCCTGATGTCATTATCAACAAAATTCTGAGTTCACAGAATAAGAGATAGACCCAGTCAAGAATGCCCCCGCCCAAGGCGGACGGATAGACGGTTGGTCACTTTGGGTTGATTTGCCGTTTTCTCAATCCTTTCCCTGTAGGTTTTCCAACGGTGTTTTGGACTTCCTATTGTCTAGATCGATGCTCAGAAGAGCAGTTAGAGACCGTTTTCGAGCAGTTTGTTGCACCGATTTCGATCTTGGGCTCACCACTGAGTTTATCTCAGTGGAAGCGTGACTGAATAGCTACCGACGACGCAAGTCGCACAACCCTTCTCCTCGATCTGGCCGCAGGCCAGACCGAGGAGAGAAAAAAAGGGGCCGCATTTGGTAGCCACTCAGTCAGCGCTCTATCGGCACGGGGCCGAAGGTGGCGAAAGGATCAGTCGCATGGGGAATGCAACTATCATTGAACTTCGGGCATTGTTGTGATCAATGCAATGAACTAAATTTGAATCTCGTGCTGGCGCACGGAGCGTCAACCGTGTGCTAGCGCACGTCGGCTGATAGAAGCGGTAATTGCATCATCGACAGTTCAAAGCTACTCACACGAGTGCACGAACACTCTAGTTGTGAGCAGGTAATTGTCTCGCCTATTTCGAGCTCGCTAATCGATGCGAACTCTTGGCTCGTGTACCACCAGTCCATGATGTTGAGCTGTGCTTTTATTCACCCTCCTGAAGAATTCGGGAGGGTCGAGTGGAGTTTACGATCACGAGGGGAGGGTGCTTTAAGATCGCTGACTACTCGGGGCCATTATGCGTCGCTGTGCCTCTCACCCTCTCCTCGCTGCGCTCGACTCTCCCTCCAAGGGAGAATGAACGCCGTAACTTCGCAAAGCCGTGTTGCGGCCTACGTTGTCGCAAGCTCTTGCGGGATATCCACCCATTGGCCGGTTTTGAGATCGATTCCTTATTGTTATCTTGCCAGTATGTACCTAGCCCAGTCGTTGGATTCCGCCGTCGATTTGAGAACTTGATTGCGGGCAATTAGAAATCGTTGCATATAGTTCTTGAGCACTACCACCTCGACCATTCGGCCCAAAATCCCGTACGGAGCCTCAAACGAGAATTCGTCTCGCATTAGAGTACCGGTATTGATCGATTCGAAGTAATGATCGTGTCGCAATTGTTTGAAGGCACCTCTTAACATCTCGTCCGCGAAATGAATTGGACGATCGTAAGCGACGATTTTTACCGTCAAAGATTGCCACAAACCGAAATGCTTAGCTCGCCACGTCACCTCTTCGTTCAAACCGATAAGCCCGCTCGTAACACCTGCAATCGCCCTCTCGCCTGTCTTGGCAGTCGAACGAGTGTGCAGATCGATGCTTCTAGCTAAATCAAAAACTCGCTCGATGGGAGCGTTGATCGATGTCGATATAGAGAGTGTTACCATACTGCTTATTGGCTGAAGATATCGATCAACATTCGAGGTTTTCTTCTATAGATACTTCGAGATCGGTCCACCGCGAGCGGCCATGGCATCAATCTTGGCCGTCACTACGGGATCTTCGATGAGTGGTGGAGCGTGATGCTTCTTGATGCGTGCGTCAATGATCAGCGGACCATGACAGCCCCAATGTTTGTGATCGGTAAACGAATTGACTCCGTCGATGTCGGATGCTGGATTACTGCGAGTGAAAGTAGTCCACAAAAAGTTGTTGATGTTTCTCGACGAAAAATCAGCATCGTCGACTAACACGACAAGAGGAACATTCATAGCCTCCGAATGATCGGAACCGATAGATTGCGTTAATGATCTCGCGATGCTTGTCACATCGGAGGACTCGCTCGTTTCCATGACCACAACGCCTCGCATGGCAAGCTTCATGTTCTTGATGATGTTTGCAGACTTGAAGCTGGATGGAATTTCGCTGGCCAAGTCTCGTCGCTTTTCGCCGCTAGCCGCAATGACGACTTTGGAACCTTGATTTAGTCCGTCACCACTATAATCCAGCGTATCCATGGTTGTTCGAGTATGGAAATGGAGATCGCGAGTCCAATCAACCCGTTCTAGCATGTGTACGAAGAACGCTTCGCAATCGTGAATGTCGAGTTGGGGATTGTCGAACGAATTTGCGATGAAAAGATATTTGGCGAGTGACAATTGTCCTTGACCGAGAACCGCGCAAGCCTGGGTCAATAACTCTTGAGGGCGATTGGCTTTGCGATAAGGTGTGTACCGTTCAGAGCCGATGGCCAGTAGCAATGGGTGCACCCCAGCAGCATCCACTGCGTGGACGGCCTTAATGCCGGGGAGTACCGTAGGAATGATATTGCCGGTGATCTCGTGAATGAGTTCGCCAAATGTAGTGTCTTCTTGCGGCGGGCGACCTACCACTGTGAAGGGCCAAATTGCTCCCGGACGATGCGATACCCCCTTTACGTGCATGAAGGGGAACTCATGTACTTTTGCGTAGTAGCCGAGGTGATCACCAAAGGGCCCTTCTGGTTTTGTTTTCGTCAAATCAATCGTACCATGAATGACAAAGTCGGCATCCGCGTAGAGAGGTGCGTGATCGTTTCCAACAATCATCGGGATCCTATGGCCCGCCATGGCACCCGCAAACGTTAGTTCGCTCAGCCCCTCTGGCATCGGCATTACGGCGCTAAGAGTCATAGCTGGTGAGCCACCTACGGAGATCGCCACATGGAGGGGCTTGTTCGCATTCAAACAAGCTTGATGATGAACACCGATGCCACGATGCAATTGGTAATGCAGTCCCACTTGTTCATCAGGTTGAAATTCGTTCCCTGATAATTGAATGCGATACATGCCGAGGTTCGCCTTCATGAGGCTCGTCTCGGTCCCCATGCTGAGAACTTGAGGTAGCGTAACGAACGCGCCACCGTCATCAGGCCAAGATACCAAATGGGGCAGGTCGGTCAGCTTCATAGACTCGGAGAGCACCGGGCCGCTTCTCACGGACTTAGGAAGCATCGACCAAGCCGTCCACGGAGCAGAGACATATCGGAGCGGTCGTTTGAAGAAGGCATTCGGGTCGATCTTCAATTCGATTGCTCGACGCACTCGCTCGATGGTTTTTCGGAACAAGAATCGAGCTTGTTCTAGGGAGCCGAATAGATTGCTGGCCATCGGAAAACGGCAACCAATCACATTGGAAAAGAGCAGGGCAGGGCCGCCACGTTGGTAGACTCGCCTTTGGATTTCTGCCAGTTCGAGATGAGGCGAGAGAGGTTCGGTGATCTCAATCAGCTTGCCATGTTTGCGTAGATCCTCAACAACGTCTCGGGTACTGCGATGGTTCATGAGTTGGTATAAGTGCGAGTCATAAGCAGCATTCGTTGTGGAGGGCAACAGTCCTTTCAAGATATCGGGTCTGCCCGTAGAATTTCGAGCAATTGCAGGGAAGCCTCCCGAACATCCGATACTTTTTACGCCTCAATAACAAATATCATGGAAAAACGCGTTTATAACTTTTCTGCTGGTCCGGCGGTATTGCCTGTTCCCGTTTTGGAGCGAATCCGGGACGAGATGCTTTGTTTGCCAGGCTGTGGGGCTTCTGTGATGGAGATTTCCCACCGTAGCAAGCAGTTTATGGCGATTCAAGAAGCCGCCAAGCAGCGAATAATTCGTTTGTTGGGTATCCCTGACAGCTACGACGTGTTGTTTTTGCAAGGTGGATCCCGATTGCAATTTTCCATGATCCCAATGAATTTGCTTAGGGGCCAAGCGGGACCGGCACAGTATGTTCTCACCGGATCTTGGGGCAAATACGCTTTGGCCGAAGCGAAAAAAGAGGGAGCCACAGAAGTCATTTTTGATGCGGCTGCCACAAATTACGATCGGCTGCCCGGGGCTGGCGAGCTCAAGGTTCGTTCCGATGCGGCTTATGTGCACATCACCAGTAACGAGACCATCCAAGGGGTTCAGTTTCCCCAAGACCTCGATCTGCCAGCACCGGTCGTATGCGACTCATCGTCCGACATTTTCTATCGGCCGCTCGATATCACGAAGTATGGTTTGTTGTACGCTTGTGCTCAAAAGAACGCAGGTCCTGCTGGCGTAACCGTTGTGGTTATCCGCAAAGATTTGTTGGAACGATCCAACGACCAGTTGCCCGGCTACCTGAACTTCAAAAACCATTCCAAAGAAGATTCGATGTGGAATACGCCGCCAACGTTTGCGGTTTATGCTCTGGGATTAGTTACAGAATGGCTGGAATCCACGGTCGGTGGACTCGACGCCATGTACGAGATCAACAAGAAGAAGGCCGCACTGGTTTATGATGTTGTTGATCAGTTCCCAACTCTCTTCACAGGGCACGCCAAGAAATCCGATCGCTCTTTGATGAACGTCACGTTCAAACTGCCCAACGATGAGATTGAGTCCGCTTTCTTGAAACAAGCTCAATCCCATAGCTTGGATTCGCTCAAAGGGCACCGAAGCGTTGGTGGCATTCGAGCCAGTCTCTATAACGCGATGCCGATGGAGGGAGCACAAGCTCTCGCCTCCTTTATGTCCGACTTCGCCAAAAAGAACGGTTAGTCCCTTGAGGACTGACACACGACCGAGCAAAACAAAAAACACTACCAACAATTCCGTTTTAACGCATACTCTCCAAAAGTTTTCAAAATGGCTTATCGAATTTTAGTTCTCGATCCCATCGCTCAAGAAGGATTCGATCTTCTCAATGCAGAGTCCGATTTTGAATATGAGGTTCGCACGGGGCTTAAGGGGGAAGAGCTTCGCAAGTCACTCAACGAGTTCGACGGCGCCATTGTTCGAAGCGGAGTCAAGATTACAGCAGAGTCGTTGGAAGGAAACAAACGCCTTAGAGCCATCGTTCGTGCAGGGGTGGGCACCGACAACATCGACAAAGTCGCTGCGACTCGCCTGGGCATCGTCGTCATGAACACCCCGGCAGGGAATACACTAAGCACCGCTGAACACACCTTTGCACTGATGTTAGCGTTGTCTCGCTCCATCGCTCCTGCATATCAAAGTCTCTGTGATGGAAAGTGGGACCGAAAATCGTTTATGGGGACCCAGTTAGCTGACAAAGTCCTCGGAGTTATTGGCATGGGCCGAATCGGCCGCGAGGTATCAACTCGTGCGATTGCCTTTGGAATGCGTGTCTTGGCATATGATCCGTTTCTGTCCGACGAACAGGCCAATAAGATAGGGGTCGAAAAGGTCAATGTCGTTCAAGATCTGCTGCCACGGGTTGACTATTTGACCGTTCACACCCCACTCACTGATGAAACAAAGTATCTTGTTAATACCAAGCAATTGGGCCTGCTCAAAAAAGGGATCCGATTGGTCAATTGTGCCCGAGGTGGAATCTACGAAGAAGCGGCATTGATCGAAGGACTCAATCAAGGCATTATTGGCGGTGTGGCACTCGATGTTTTTGAAGAGGAACCATGCACTAATAGCCCTTTATTTAAAATGCCAGGTGTCATTTGCACCCCTCACCTTGGTGCGAGCACCGAGGAAGCACAAACGCAAGTTGCCATTGAGGGCATTCAGCTGCTCATCAACTTCTTCAAGACGGGCGAGATTCGGCATGCCGTCAATGTCGCGGCACTCGATCCCAAGACGTTAGACTCGCTCCGGGGTTACCTCGATGCCGTCTACCGACTCGGCATGTTAATGTCGCAATGGCACGAGGGGAGCATTAGTGCCTGCCAATTGAACTATCGCGGCGAAGTAGCCGATAAAGACACGAAACTGCTGACAGCCGCTTTTTGTGCGGGTCTTATGGAACGTGCCATGCCCGAAGAGGTCAATATCATTAATGCCGAGATGCTGCTTCGCGAACGGAGCATTGATTTGACGGAAAACAAAACGCGGGAACTCGGAGCTTTCAGTTCGTCGATTACAGCTGAGGTCAGTGGCGGCGGCAACAAAGTCAAAGCCGGCGTAACGGTCTTTGGCAACAATATGCCGCGTTTGATTTCGATTAACGACTACCGACTCGAGGCCTATCTAGACGGGCATTTGCTGTTCTTTACCCATACCGACGTTCCGGGAATTATCGGGCGCGTAGGAACGGTGTTTGGCCAGCATCAAGTCAACATCGGGCAAATGTCGGTCGGACGAGCCAATCAGCAACCGGGAGGCCACGCCATTGGTGTGTTGAATCTAGACGGCGTTCCGCCTCGTATTGCCTTGGACCAACTCATGGCAATTCAATCGATCGAAAAGATTCAAATGATTGAGTTGCCAGTTCACGGTCAATTGCCTGAGTGGTTGCAGTAGTCGCTGTTCCGCTCAGCGTCGTGGTAAAGAGTTACTCGTGTTGGTTGAGTTTGGCTTTGATGGATTCTAGTCGATCAGCTAGTTCCACTTCAAAGCCTCGGTGCACCGGAGTGTAATAGCTGCGATCCACACCGAGGTAATCTTGTGCCACGACACCATCTTCGGAATTGTGCGAGTACTGATAATTTACAGCGTTGCCCAGTTTCGCTGCGCCGGGATAGTGGCCGTCGCGCAGATGCCGTGGAACAGGGATAATGCTACCTTCTCGGACGTCTCGTCGAGCGTTAGCGATAGCTGTTGTGGCAGAATTGCTTTTTGGAGCTAGGGCCAGGTAGATGGTTGCTTGCGATAGCGTTAGTTGGCATTCCGGTAGTCCGATGAACTCGCAGGCTTGCATGGTGGCAACAGCGATCGAAAGAGCTTGGGGATCTGCGTTGCCGACATCTTCGCTCGCGAAAATGACCAGTCGGCGGCACAGAAATCGGATATCTTCGCCAGATTCCAAAGCCCTGGCGAGCCAATACAAGGCCGCGTCGACATCGCTTCCTCGGATGCTTTTGATCAAAGCGCTTGCGATATCGTAGTGTTGCTCGCCGGTCGGATCGAATTGCAGAACCTTTTTCTGCATACTCTCTTTCATGTCATCCACATCGACCTTGATCGGGCGATTAGGAGAGGAGAGGACAGCTAATTCGAGAGCACCGAGAGCTCGTCTCGCATCCCCCTCAGCCATCTTAGCGCAAAAGTCGATGGCAGAGTCGGTAACAGTAGCAGAATAAATTCCTAGCCCGCGAGTTTTATCCGCGAGAGCTCTCAACAGGATGGAGCGAATATCAGCTTCCGTTAAGAGCTCGAGTTCGAAGATCTGGGAGCGACTGAGCAGGGCACCGTTTACGGAGAAAAAAGGATTGCTTGTGGTTGCTCCGACCAAGGTCACGATGCCTTGTTCGACATCTGGCAGCAAAGCATCTTGTTGAGTTTTGTTAAAACGATGGATTTCATCAACAAATAGGATCGGGCGAACGCCGGTTACGGAGACCTCGTCTTTGGCCCATTCGAGGGCTTCACGCAATTCTTTGATGCCGCTTGTGACTGCGTTCAGTTGTTTAAATTTGCCGTTGGTTTCTTTTGCGAGCAAAAATGCCAAGGTGGTTTTGCCAGTGCCCGGAGGACCAAATAGCAGGATTGATTGAAGTCGTTTCGCGTCGATAAGTCTCCTAAGTAGTTTTCCTTGGGACAGTATGTGTCCCTGGCCAACGAATTCTGCCAGCGTCGCCGGCCGCATTCGAGCCGCGAGAGGTTGGGTTTTTTGCTGGTTTTCTTTTTCGACGTGGGCAAATAAATCCATGGTAACTCCTATGGCCGTTACCTTAACATCAATTAAATGGCTGAACCACTCCCGCTAATGGAATACGTCTGGCGGGGAGTATCGATTCGCTATTCCTGAGAATGACAGGATTTCTACTCAGGGCTAGTGAAAACCGGATCGCTGGCTTATCATTCTCCCAGGCTTAACGAATAAATCTGCTCGTGCCTTAGTTGTACCCCGTATCGCGGAGCGCGAGCAAACCTCCAGCAATAAGGGTAGTGAATTTTGATCCGTCAAAGAACGCCAGGATTTTTGGCACTGGAAGACGGCACTGTTTTCGAGGGTTATTCTATTGGAGCAGAGGGAGAACGAGACGGCGAAGTCGTTTTCAATACGTCTCTTACAGGCTATCAAGAAATTCTCACCGACCCTAGTTATCGCGGCCAGATTGTGACGATGACTTACCCGATGATCGGTAATGTCGGAGTCAACTTAGAAGATCTCGAATCAGCGGCTCCCAAGATTGCAGGCTTCATCGTTCGAGAAAATAGCCGAATCTATAGTAACTATCGAGCAAAAGATTCTTTGTCCGACTATCTCGTCCGGAACAACATAGTTGCCATTGCAGGGATCGACACCCGCGCTTTAGTTCGACGGATTCGCGATCGTGGAGCTCAAAAAGGAATCATCTCCACTATCGACCAGAATCACGAATCATTGATTGCCAAAGCCAAATCGAGCACAGGTTTGGTTGGCCGTGACTTGGTTAAAGAGGTCATGCCATCCGAGGCCATGCAATGGAGTGAATCGCTGCACGAATTCTCTACCAAAGGCGATGAATCGTCTGCATCAGGATCCATGCCGCATGTCGTGTGCCTCGACTTTGGAATGAAATGGAACATCCCTCGGCATCTAGCGTTCCGAGGTAATCGAGTGACAATTCTTCCTGGTAGCGCCTCAGCCGAAGAGGTACTGGCTCACAACCCAGACGGTGTGTTTTTGAGCAATGGCCCAGGCGACCCCGAGCCGTTGACTTATGCGATTGACACCATCCGAAATCTGTTGGGCAAAAAACCCGTGTTTGGTATTTGCTTAGGGCATCAATTACTATCGCTCGCATCGGGGGCAAAGACTTTTAAGCTTAAGTTTGGTCATCGTGGCGCGAATCAACCAGTGTTGAACTGCGTATCGGGTCAAGTGGAGATCACCTCGCAGAATCACGGTTTTGCTGTTGATGAAGCCACATTGCCCGATTGCTTGGAGATTACCCACCGCAATTTGAACGACAATACGATTGCCGGTGTGCGTCATAAGCTCTTCAATGCGTTTAGCGTGCAGTACCACCCTGAGGCTTCGGCTGGTCCCCACGACAGTAGCTATCTGTTCGACCAGTTTCAAAAGTCGCTTAACGCGTCAGCGAACGGGTAGCCAACTTTATGCTTGCGAAAAGGGTGATCCCGTGTCTTGACGTACATCAAGGACGAGTTGTAAAGGGAACCAATTTCCTGAATCTTCGGGACGCGGGTGACCCCGTACAGATCGCGCAGCGTTATGAAGCTGAGGGAGCAGACGAGCTCGTCTTTTTGGACATCACCGCCAGCCATGAAGCTCGCGGTATCATGCTCGATGTCGTCCGTCGGACGGCAGACCAGGTTTTCATGCCGCTAACGGTTGGGGGTGGCATACGAACCTTGGACGACATCCGCGTTTTGCTTCAAGCGGGTTGTGACAAGGTGTCCATCAACTCCACCGCTTGCAAAGATCCCGATTTTGTCCGACAAGCCGCCGAGCGATTTGGATCGCAATGCATCGTTGTGAACATAGATCCCAAGCGGATTCTCAAGGACGGGAAAGAGTTCTGGGAGGTCCATATTAATGGCGGCCGGCTTCCGACAGGGCTAGAGGCGGTCGAGTGGGCTCAACGTGTCGAGGAGCTCGGAGCGGGGGAAATTGTACTAACCAGCATGGATCGAGACGGGACCAAAGACGGATATGACCTGCCAATTACCTCAGCTGTCAGCGATGCGGTTGAGATTCCCGTAGTCGCCAGTGGGGGGGCCGGAGCGCCGATTCATCTCGTCGACGCCATTAAAATCGGTAAAGCTGATGCAGTCCTCGCCGCAAGCATCTTTCATTTCGGGGAATACACCATCGCCGAGACCAAAAAAATGATGGCGGATCATGGAATACCAGTCCGACGTTAGAAAGTCGTCGGTAGAAAGTCGCAACTGACTGAAGATTGTTAGTGGGGAAATCCTCCGATCTAGACTAAAATGGAGCAGTGGATGATTTTACTCCCCTCTTTTCTAGTTTGAGTCGAAATGGCAATCGCGGAAGCTCGTAATCATTCTCAATCCAGCGCACCGGTACCTAACGCGGATGACTTAGCAGCCTCGCTCCTCGTAAAAAAGGAGGAACTTGAGGTCGATAAGTTGTTCAAGGCGTGTGTCAAGCTACAGGGGAGCGATTTGCACCTTAAGGTAGGCACTCCCCCAATCGTTCGGGTCAAAGGGGACCTCAAGCCTTTGAATAGACCACCCATCGACGTCGAAGAAATGGTGCGTCTATTGATCCCAATGCTCGATGACCGAAATCGCCGGATCTTTGAGGAAGAAGGTGGGGCTGACTTTTCGTACACAGTCAACGTAGAAGGCGAAAACTGGCGATTCCGGGTCAACATGCTCAAACAACTCGGACGTCCCGGATTGGTCGCTCGGCGTATCAATAACTTCATCCCTAACTTTGAAGGGTTGTTCCTGCCGCCCATTCTTGAAGAGCTCTGCAAATTCGACCAAGGGATGATTTTGCTAGCAGGGGTAACAGGTTCCGGTAAAAGTACGACGATTGCTTCAATGTTGAATTGGATCAATCGCAATTACCGCAAGCATATTCTAACGCTCGAGGATCCAATCGAGTTCGTTTATACCGAAGACAAGTGCTTGATCAACCAGCGAGAAGTAGGCACCGACGTTAAGAACTTCGAAATCGCTATGAAGCACGCGGTTCGGGAAGATCCAGACATCATCCTCGTCGGTGAAATGCGGGATCAAGAAACGTTTATGACGGCGATCCATGCGGCCGAAACCGGTCACTTGGTGTTCGGAACGATTCACGCGTCGACAGCACCGTCCACAATCGGTCGTATTCTGGACTTGTTCCCAGAAGAGCTCCACGGAGCCATTCGAAATGCGATGGCGTTTAACATGAAGGGCATCGTAGCCCAAAAACTTCTCCCCTCTATTCGAGAAGGGGTGAGTCGGGTCCCGACCTGCGAAATCATGACCTTTACTCCGATGATTCGTAAATTGATTTTGGAAGGCAAAGATCAGAAGTTGTCGGATGCAATTCGCATCGGTGCAGCCGAAGGTATGCAGGACTTTACCATGTCACTCAAGCAATTGATTGACGACAATTTGATCGATCGTCCGACAGCGTTCGAAGTTGCTCCGAACCCGGATGCACTAAAGATGGCCTTGAAGGGCATCAACGTCAGCCAGCCCGGCATTATCTAACACCCTCGCCATCTTTGACTTTTCTCAACAGTATATAAAAACATGATCTTCGGACGAAAGAAACCTAAAAAGAAAAAAGAAGATGCTGCTTCGGGCGATGGCCAGTTAGTTGCGCCTCCGATCGAAATTAAACAAATGGGAGTCTCCCGAGAGGAAGCCCAGGGGTTAACGATCGCAGCCAGACAATTGCCTGGCTACCCGCTCGCCATTATCGTGATCGTCAATGCAATAGCCGGCAGAGCGGACCGAATTCTAATGGATTGCTCCGCTCAAGGTGCCGTGGTTCGCTATCGAATTGATGGTATCTGGGAGACGCTGCCGCCTATGGATCGCCCAACGGCTGACGCTGCCTTGGTCGCTATGAAAAAGCTACTAGGTTTGAATCCAGCGGAGCGACGTGCCAAGCAAGACGCAAAGTTTGCTACTAATTTTCAAAAGACGGACTGGGTTGTATCCTTTTCCAGCTTTGGTGTTCCGAATGGCGAACGAGTTTTGGTATCGATTGATACCAAAAAGCCGACTCTTAAGACGCTCGAAGAACTCGGCATGCGAGAGTCGATGATCAAGGACTTTTTGTCGTTTACGAACGGCAATCAGGGACTGGTAATGATCAGTGCGCCACCCACTCACGGGTTGCCGACTCTTTGGAGAGTCGCACTCGAAAATACGGACAAATTTGTTCGCGATTTCGTCTGTCTCGAAGACAAGAACGACCCGGAACCTGAGATCATTAACGTAACTCCGTTCCCATATGATTCCAAGACGGAACCACCGCTAGCCACCCTTTCCAAATTGTTGCTCAAGCAGCCGGATGTGCTCGTATTACCGTCGCTGGTAAACGATGACGTTGTGGAAACAGTTTTTGATCAAGTGACCGTGCATAGTCGGCACGCAATTACTCGTATCGTTGCAACCGATTGTGTGGATGCCTTGCTCCAAGTGCTGCGACTGTATCCAAAGCAAGCCAAGAATATTCTCAAGATTACATCGTCGGTTTTGTGTGCTCGTTTGGTTCGTCGCTTGTGTGATAAATGCAAGCAGCCCTATCAGCCAAACCCGCAGTTATTGCAAAAACTAGGCGTTCCAGCAGGGCGAATCACTAAATTATATAACCCTACGATTCCTCCTCCACCAGAACAGCGGGTAGACGCAAACGGCAAGCCAATCGAAATCGAGATTTGCAAGAAGTGTAATGGCCGCGGTTATTACGGACGAATGGCGATTTTTGAGTTGCTAAAAGTCGATGATGAGATTCGCAAAGCGGTTATCAAGTACGCTAACGAGCCAGACAAGATTCGAGCCTTTGCGAAACAACGCAATCATTTGAGCTTTCAAGATGAAGGAATTGCCGCGTGTGCTGTTGGCAACACATCCTTGCAAGAAATTCAAAAGATGTTGTCTGGTAAATAAGTGCTATTGCTGAATTTTCCGAATTGGTCACTTGTTGCGACCAACTCAGAAGCGTGATATTTCGCTTATTCTGTCAATGATTTTTGCCACAATCCCGACAATCTTTCCTGGTCGGGAGCGAATCGGTATCATCCAAATCAGTAGCAGAAACATGGACCCCAGAGCGATGGACGCGAATCTTGACTCATTTCGCCCTTACTTGACCGTGTTAGCTCGCGGACAGATTCCAGCTGCCATGCAGGCCAGATTGGATGCATCCGATATCGTTCAAGAAACGTTGCTGGAGGCCCTTCGCAAACGGGAACAGTATCGCGGTTCCAATGATCCCAAGCAAATTGCGGGCTGGCTTCGCGAATTGCTCTCATGCAATCTCATAGACGCCTTAAGAGCTCAAAGGCGTGAATCACGCGACGTCAATCGCGAGCAGTCCATTGCAAAATCTGTGGACGAATCATCAATGGGACTAGAGCATCTCTTAACGATAGATCAATCAACCCCCAGCCAAATTGTTGAGAGACGTTTTCGAGCTTTAGAGGTGGCACAAGCGATCGAGGAACTGCCAGAACAGCAGCGTGACGCTATCATGTATCGCTACTTTCAAAAGTCATCGTTGGATCAAATCGCATTACAAATGGATAAATCGAAGCCAGCCGTCGCGGGTTTGCTAAAGCGTGGCCTGGAGACGCTCAGAAGACGACTCCGGAGGGAAGAGGCATGAGCCAATTAAACGAATCAACCTCAGATTCTGAAGATGATCTAGAAAAAGCTATTGCCGAGTATCTTGAACGTGTCGATGAGGGCGCGGCCTTTGATGTTGAGGAATGGCTCGGACGTCACGCACCTATCAGAGGGGAACTAGAAGAGTTCCTCGAAACGGAACGGGAATTCGATGCCGCCTTTCCATCAAAAGCATCAAACGGTGCGGGGGCACTTGATGAGACATGGGAAATGCCAGCATCGTCTATCAATTCCCCAGCGAGCACTCCCAGCAATCCTTTGCGATCAGGTCGCTCCTCGGTAAGCTCCCAGATTGGACCCTATAAACTCAGCAAGTTTTTAGGAGCCGGCGGAATGGGGCAGGTATATGAAGCCGTTGACCCCAATGGAAATCTAGTTGCTGTAAAGATTCTCTCACATCAATGGAGCCGCTCTGCTGAATCTTTGCAGCGGTTTAAGATGGAGGGGAAGATCGCGAGCGCTATCAATCACCCACGTTGCGTGTTCGTCAAGGCCGCCGATGAAGATAACGGCCTCCCCTATATCGTCATGGAACTCATGACAGGTAGAACTCTCAAAGATCTTAGCCAAGAATCAGGGCCTATGCCCGTCAATAAAGCCATCCAAGTCATCATGGATGTTCTGGATGGACTGGAAGAAGCTCACACTCATGGAATGATCCATCGTGATATCAAACCAGGAAACTGTTACCTCGAAACAAATGGCCGAGTTAAGCTTGGAGACTTTGGATTAGCAAGATCTGTCGATGATAGTTCTGAACTTACTCGAACTGGAGACTTTGTCGGTACCCCACTATTCGCGTCACCAGAACAAGTCAAAGGGCTACCAATCGACGTGCGAACCGACATCTATTCCGTTTGCGCAACACTCTATTTTCTACTCGCAGGACAAGCACCCTTTGCAGGTTCGACTCCCACCAACGTTATCGCAAAGATCGTCTCTGAGGATCCCGTTCCGCTGCGGAAACTAAATCCTCAGGTTCCCGTCTTGCTTGAACGTATCGTTATGCGAGGTTTAAGTCGCGATCGAAAGTCCCGATTTCAAACCGTTGCAGAACTTAAACAAGCTCTGGAGCCGTTTGTTCGAGGTCGACATGCCATTGCTGCATGGGGCCGTCGTTTCGCTGCATTCTGCATAGACGGAGCGATTAACGGACTACTCGGCGCGATTGCAGTTCAGTTTCTCCCCATCGAGGACCAGAACGCAGTGCTTCCATGGTCAGTCTATTTTAGTCTACTATTGCCCATCTTTATCTATCACCTGATCTTCGAAGGAATTGGATTTGCCTCCGTTGGAAAATTAGCCCTGAGACTCCAAATCGCGGACCGAGTAACGGGCGAAAGACCACACCGCGCAAAAGTGATCCTCAGAACCGTGATCGTCATGTTGTTAATGGGATTTGGTTCCGATCTATTGATCTACGCCACAATGGAACCCAAGAATGTTTTTAATTGGATGATGTGGCAATGGATTGGTTACCTAGTTTCCTATTCAATTATTCTTGCTCCCATCTTGTTCACCAAACGTTACCGATTGCTTATGCACGATTGGCTAACTGGTACCATGGTGATTGATCGCCCCAGAAAATCTCCTCAACAACAACTCGCGATAGCAGCCTCCGAATACAACGCCCCTTTACTTTCCGCATCTGCCTATCCAAATAAAATTGGAGAGTTCGTCATAAGCGGCACGATCTCTTCTTCAACAGACTTCGTTGTCTTATCGGCGAGTGATGAAAAACTGAATCGAGTCGTTTGGATATGGCTACGCAGTCCTGATCAACCTGAGTTATCCCAAACGCGTCGACAATGTGATCGAGCGACTAGGTTGCGATGGCTGGCAAACGGACGCGTAGACAAATGGCAATGGGACGCATTCCTGGCCCCAACGGGAGCACCTCTCAAGCACTGGACGGCTCCAGATTCGCCATTAACCTGGAAAGAGTCTCGCGGAATCTTGCGACAATTGGCAACGGAAATTGAAGAAAGCAATTGGGACGAACTCCCATTCTCCATAAACTCGCTTGACCAGCTTTGGCTGGACTCCCGAGGACGATTGGTTTTGGTCGATTGGCCACCATCCCTTCCACCGTCAGCGCGCCAAGGCTCAACGACAACGCATGAACAGATCAAAGGGATCTTGTGCGAAACAGCTAGACTCTGTCTCTGCGGTAAGAGTTTGCCAGTAGCTGGAGATCACCCACCAATCCATGCGTTTGTTCCGATTCATGTTCGCGAATTGCTCGGAAAATTAACTTCGGCTGACTCTGGCAAATCGACCGCAAAACACGACAAGGAGTTGACCTTCTCGGCAGCACAGTTCCTAGAGGCGATCGATTCTCAGAGCCATAGACCAATCGTGCCAAACTACGAAAATCGTTTGCTAGGACTGGGTATCGTCATCACGCCTGCATTGCTCCTGCTTGGAATGATGTTCATCTTATCGAGAATCAGCAACAATGTTGTATTGGAAAAAATCACCGATCAACTCGTTGCACCGGCGATGGTCCATTGGATGCTAGAAGGTGATAATGGCAATGGATTGATCGCGTCATCGGACAGCAATGATTTACCATCCAAAGCGGAATTGGAATTGTGGATGGCCGAACAACCTAGCAAGCGGGAGGAACTACTCAAAAGCTACCAAAAACGATTTGCTGGATTGAACTCGTTTTCACGAATCCTGGCAAAGGAACTCAAGTTGGTTGAGGATCCTGCTGCCCAACTCGAAAAGATTTCGATCGAACGATCTGGGGACAAATTGGTGGCAGTGAATTGGAAGCTTGAAGGAGATCGAACTGAGTTCGAAATGGCGACCTTAACTCGTCTAATTCGCGCCCCCAAAGACGCGAGACCAGAGGATCTTTTACGTCGCGGCCCACTCTTGCTCACTATGATTGCTATCACCCCCTACTTGATCTGGATTGGGTGGGCCGGGATAACTGGTGGAGGGTTGGCCCTTTGGCTCTCAGGTCTGAGAATTGTGAAATCGGATGGGGCTCCGGCTAACTGGCTTTTACGTTTCGCTCGTCCTGTTGTGGCCGGGTTGCCGTTTCTTCTTCTCCAGTCATTCATTACGTGTAATGATCTACTAAATCCAGACAATCTATGGCTGTCACACCTTGCCCACCAACTAATGCTTTGGCTGTTTTTGGTATATGCCATTCTGATTGTGGCTTTTCCTCGGCGTGCGCCACACGATTGGCTACTCGGAACCCATCTCGTAACGCGATAAAGTTAGCTTGAGCTCTCGGAGGTTTTTTGGATACAAAATTATTTGGATTTTTTGCGCTCCGTTTTTCGTTTGGTGTCGGCTATCAGATGGAGGCGAGACTTCTTCCGTCTCACTTTTGAGCCCCTTGCCGAGTGCAGGACCATGAAAAACGCGATAGTACAAGCAATTGACGTTGGCAAAGCCTTTCGAACGACTCGAGCGGTAGATGGCGTTTCCTTTAATGTAAGAAGCGGTGAAATCTTTGCCTTGCTGGGGCCAAATGGAGCTGGAAAATCCACCCTCGTCCGGATGATGATCGGTATGATTCCTCCAGACCAAGGAGCAATTCGTTGGCTTGATGATCTAGGAAACCGAATCGAACTGAATCCATCACAAATCGGGTACCTGCCGGAGGATCGAGGACTCTACAAGGATCAAAAAGTAAGTCGAATTCTTGAATACTTCGGTCAATTGCGAGGCATGACAGTTAAGGATTCTGTAAAAGCGGCTACGGAATGGGCGGAGCGATTGGAAATCAAACAGTATCTGAACCAAAAACTAGAAACGCTCAGCAAAGGGAATCAACAAAAGGTGCAGGTAGCAGCGGCGGTGCTTCATAAACCGAGAGTTGCTTTTCTTGACGAACCGTTTTCTGGCCTGGATCCCATCAACCAGGAGCTGATGATTGAGCTTATCAGACAACTAAGAGACGAGGGAACGACTGTATTGCTCAGTGCGCATCAACTCGAGTTGGTGGAGAGATTAGCTGATAGAGTTCTATTGCTCGCTCGCGGTAAGCAGATCGTATCGGGAACGATCCATGATGTTAAATCCAGTGCATACGGTGGTTACTCATTGCGGATTACATATTCCCTACCAATCGAGGAGCCAAACTTCTTAGCTTGGTCAGACGACTCAAGTCTAGAAGGTTGCGAGCTAACCGACGGACGTTCGATCAAACTGACATTAAGGAATCGATCCGACGCCAGCAAATGGCTCGAGCGAGCATCAGCCCTAGGAGATGTTACCGATTTTCGCGGTGGCTACCTTTCTCTACACGAAATCTATCTCAAAGCAGTAAACGGACAGACCACACCTAGCCAGCAACAAAAAGTATCGGTTTGATCCGTGTGCTAGTGAGACGATCCATTCTTACATCATCCACATCTTTATAAAGACTGTACCATAATGAATTGGCTTAAAACCTGTTTTACCGTTGCTCGATGGGAGTTCTTCCGCTACTTCAAATGGAAGGACCAAATCATAGGTTTGTTTTCTCTGTTGATCGGGGCCGCCGTCGGATTTGGTGCAATTCAACTAGCCAGATCTTCAAGCAAAGTGGAATTGGCGGTCCTGGGTTCTAGCGATTCGTTTGCCTTTCCTGAAAAGAGCAACTTAACGAAAGCCGACGGGACTCACGACGAATCAACTTGGAAAGAATTGGTTCAAGCTGGCGAGGTTGATGGACTTTTGAAAATCACTCGAAATCCCGGGGAGTTATTCCAATCGGAGTTGATCGTACGCAAAGAACCTGCTTGGCTTGACGAGCTTAGGCCGATAGTCGAATCAGAAAAAATGCAATTTGAAATCCAAGAAGGACAAATACCACAAGTCACCGTCGCGAGACTTTTAACCCCATCAACAATTGCGGTAACCTCACTTTCTGCAGAAGAGCCGTCTAAAGTCGATCGATTAGTAGCCTATGGAATGCTCATAGCGATGCTCATGACGAGTTGGATCGGCTTGGCATACATGATGACCGGAATCACCGGAGAGAAACAGATGCGAGTAACAGAACAGATTGTTAGCGCCATACGTCCTCAGATGTGGATTGATGGTAAACTAATCGGCATTACAACTGCCGCGATTGGATCGCTCGCCTTTCTTGTCATCACGAGCATCATTTGTATCCCAGCAGCCTGGATGATGGGATACGAGTTTTCTCTTCCAGATTCCATCAAACGCTGGGATTTGTTGCCGTTATTGATAGTCTTTTATATTGGTGGTGTCCTGTTTTGGAATTGCTTCTACGCTGGAGTGACCGCAGTCATCAACGACCCTAACACCTCGTCTCGGACGTCCTTGTTATTCTTGCCTATGTTACCCATGATGGCCTCTGGCCTTGTCACATCCCAACCTGACGGAATGATGATGAGGACCTTAAGCATACTTCCAGGGACATCCTCAACTGCCATGCCCATGCGATTGATCTTGGGTGAAGTACATCCACTTGAAGTGTTTTTGAGCGTCGTGGTGCTCGCGGCAGGTGTGTTCATCCTGCGAGTGATAGCGGGCCGCGTATTCGCAGCTGGAATCATGCTGTACGGCAAAGAACCCAAATGGGTCGATGTTATCAAATGGGCTTTAACGAGAAAGGTCGACGCAAACGGATTACCGGCGGTATCCATTTTCGCCATGGTTCTGGCCGTTACGCCAATGCTCCAGCCCCTCGGATTCGCGCAACAAGAAACTCAGGCTCAAACTGTTTCCTTTGACCGTCAATCGCAACTGGATTCGTTCGACATGGTATGGCAAACGATCAAGGACGTGCACTGGGATGAGGATCGCGTTGGCGTGAAATGGGACACGCTTCGGGATGAGTTACGCCCACGAGTACAAAAGGCAGAGTCGGTCGAGGAAGTTCGAAATATCCTTGAAGAACTGTTAGGTCAATTGGGGCAATCGCACTGTGTAATCATTCCGATTGATTCTTACGAGATCGTGGAGGAACAGTCTCGAATGGGAGGAGAGGGATACAGTGGCTTGACCATTCGTTACATCGAAAAGCAACTAGTGGTAAGTCAGGTCCAATCCAATTCGCCAGCCAATCGAGCAGGAATCGAGGCCGGTTGGGTACTATTGAGCATTAGCAGAAAAAGCGACCTAAATGACAACGGTGAAACCGTAGAGACGTTGATCTCCGCAGCCGACTTAATCGATCGCACCAGGAAAGGTGTCGAAAATCAGGTGACTCGATTTGAAACAGCAATGGGGCTGGCATCAACTGGTTTGGTTTCCGGTTCTGTAGGGGAAACGATGGAACTTAAGTTTATCGACAATAAAGATTGCGAACAAACGGTTACAATTGTGCTCGAGAAAGGGAACGGCATCCCTACCCGGATGGGACATCTTCCACTGATTAATGTCGAATTTCAATCCAAGCTTCTTTCCGACGATATCGGTTACGTCTCGTTCAATGCATTCTTCGATCCTACCCGATTAATGAAAGAGTTTCAGCAAGCAGTTACTGTAGACTACGCCAAATCGAAGGGATTGATCATTGATATGCGAGGCAATATGGGAGGCATGGTTTTGCTAACCATAGGAATGAGTGGCTGGTTCGCTGAAGATCGAGTTAAGCTAGGTGTCATGCAGATGAAAAGTGCACCATTAAATCTGGTCGTCAATCCTCGAAAACCTCGTTTCACAACTCCTATCGCTGTATTGATTGATGAATGTTCTATTTCTGCAGCGGAGATCTACGCAGGTGGGTTACAAGATATCGGTGCGGCCAGAGTCTTCGGACAACGTTCTGCTGGTCTAGTTCTGCCATCCAATGTCACGAAGCTCCCCAATAATGATGGCTTTCAATATGTCACAGCGGACTATGCATCCGCATCAGGACGAGTGCTCGAAGGTCACGGCGTGGAACCGGACGAGCCAATTGTCATAACAAGACAATCTCTCCAAAGCGAAACCGATCCCGTTTTGACCGCAGCCAAACGCTGGATACTTAATCAGACCAAATGAACTATTAGCACGCCTTGATGTTTGTTGTCGTTTACTACTTCTATTTCTTAAAAAGGAATCTGTTATGTCGATAAAGCGAATTTCTCGAATTTCTTACTTTGCAAGTTTTGCAGCGCTAGCCATTGGCTTTTCGCAAAGCGCAGTAGCACAGTTACAGCCCAACAAGAGCGCGAATACTGAGAAGAGCACTGAAAAGTCAGCGAGTGATCTACCGTCTGCCCAGGAGATCTTGGATAGCTCGATCAAAGCTTTGGGCGGAAAAGATAAAATGCAAGCGATTAAGAATATGGTCAGCAACGGATCATTATCCATTCCTGCCGCTGGCATCACTGGCACGGTTATGATTCGTCAAGCGACAGATGGCAAATTTAAGATGACCGCCGAGATCCCTGGCGTTGTTGATTCCGAGACAGGCTCAGATGGTAAAACAATCTGGGAGGTTTCCAGCGTAACGGGAGCCGAAGTTCTCGATGGAGCACGAGCTGAGCAAGCTCGGTTTCAGATGGCACTTTTTCCCATACTCGACATGAAGAAATTCTTTGAATCGATCGAATGCACCGGCAAAGAAAAGTTCGCCGGAGAAGAATGCTACGTGGTTGTTTTCAAGAACAAAAAATCTTCTCCGATGACCACCTACTACTCCGTCAAAACGGGACTGGAAAAAGGCAATCGCCTCAATACGGTTACCGCCATGGGCGATCTCAATATTGTGACTGAGGTCAAAGCTTACGCAGAAGTAGATGGTCTCAAGTATGCAAGCGAGGTCGAAGCAACGTTGCCAAATGGCATGAAGCAAGTGATTTCGATGGAAAAGGTTGAGCTTAATGTCGGGCTAGAAGTCAAAGACTTTGCCCCTCCTGTGGAAGTTGCCGACCTGATCAAAAAGTAGGCTACGAAAATCGATTTGCAGCGATGATTTTTGGATAACAACAAATCGCGTAAATACGATTGATTTTATCCAAACCTTCCGCGAGCGAGCGGGGCATAAAAGTCCGCTCGCTCTGGCTAGACATCACCCGACCAATGCCTCGTTTAGGTCGGAACAGACTCTTGCCACGTGCTATTCTGCTCTTGAACCCCGGGGAATTCCAGCAGATTTCATCGGTGGATCCGAAGCGGTTCTCGCGATCGCTATAATGGTTGTTACAATTGAGGGGATTGTTCATGTGTAGATAGTCGCTGTGATGAGGGTTAACATTGTGCCGAACGAGGCATCTGGTGTTCTAAAATTCGAATGTCCCAAATGCTCCAAGCGTTTGAAAGCTCCTGAAAAACTGGCGGGAAAGAAGCTTTCGTGTCCTCATTGCGGCGCATCAATCCTGGTTCCGGGCGTGGTGAAAACTGCAGTCATTGAAGATGATTGGTTGGAACTCGATAAGCCTGCAATCACAAAAAAGCCCGTCCTTGATCATGATTCCAACGTCGACGATTCGACGCATTCGGCCTCGCAAGAATTAAGCCTAGAGCCAGCCTCAAAAGACGAAGTCCCCAAACCTAATTCAAAAAGCAACCTGAACAAAACAGTTAGCATTTTTGATGATGATCTACCCGATCTTGCTCCTATTGTTTTCCCTGAGCCTACGTCCGCCCCTACCGCACCAACAGCCAACGTCAAATCCTCGAGCAAAGGGCCTGCGGAGACTCCACCAGATAACGCGGGTTCATCTATATTGGATTCGCTCGAAGAAGATATCCCCCTGGCACCGCTCGAACCACCCAAAAAAGGACCTTCTCAAAAAACGGTGTCACGTTCTGCTTTGGACGATCTGATGCTCGAGAGTGAAGCTCTCATCAAAACCAGCGATCTAGATGTTGGAGATGAATTCACGTTCAAATGCAAAGTTTGCGGAACGACCCTTTATGTTCGCGAGTCCCAAATCGGTACTCTTGCTCGATGCCCAGACTGTTATTCCGAATCTGTTGTTCCCAAGCCAACGGTAAAACCTAAAAAACTTGGAAACGCTCGATTGCGAGAAAACGCCGATGTCTCGCTCGCACCCGTGGATTCCAAATCCATTCGAGATCCCAAGGGTAGCAAAGCCGAAAGCGAGATCATTCTCGAACGCGCAAAGGTTGAGCTCGATAAAGAGAAAGAAGATCTGGATGCCATCCAAGGTTCGTTTGATTCGAAACGCTGGATCACGTTAATCTTCTGGTTCTTCCAGGATCCTTCGATCATCATTGTCTCGATTGTATTAAGTGGTGTTTGCGCGATATGGATGGCCGCAGTAAGCTGGATTCCGCAAGCACTACAACTCGAAGGTGCAGGCGCGTCGATCGCTAGCGCAGCGGTATTTTTTATTCCGTTTATCCCTCTGGTCGGTAGCTGCCTGCTTCTGGGCCTATCCATTTTTATGATGGTTGCCAACCAGCTAAAAAGGATTGACGACTGGCCATTCAGTCGAATCGGAGACTCATTAGGTGAATTGTTTATGTTTTTGGGTGCTATCGCAATCGCCTCGGTTCCAGGAGGGATCATCGGGCTGCCGCTTAATAGTCTGCTTGGAGGAATTCTTGGTACGGTTGCCTGTTCGTTTCTGTCGATTTGGATTTTGTTCCCATTCTTTTTCTTAAGCATGGCAAACAACAACCGAATCACTGAGCCCTTCTCGAGAGTGGTATTCGACTCGTTAAAAGGGCGACCTGACGCGTGGGGTGCAATGTATCTACAGACCATGTTGGCTTTCGCTGGATTTTTCGTGATCATCAACCTCGCAATGCAACCAGGATTCATCGGAGAAATCACCCTGGGGTTGAGCATACCGGTATTCATCTTCTTTTGTATGAACCAATATGGACTCCTCGCAGGTCGGCTAAGCGATATCACTGAATTAGGGTTCGAAGGAGACTTCTCGCAAGATCACGAAGATGAGTAGTCGTTTGATCAAGGATGATTGCTCATGAAATCCCCCAAACCCAAATCTAGAACCCTAGCCGATTTTATCAAACGAGGCCCCGATGCCGAGGTTGATTCGTCATCCTCTCACGACGACCCGGACGCAATCGAATCGATTGAACTCACACTTGAACGCCACCAGCAAGAACTCGAGTCCAAAAAACCAAAATCCACAAAAGGCAAAAAACGGCAGTCAAGCTCCTCAATTGATAAAGATTCGAATTTAAGCAATGACGTTTCCGTCACGGAAAAATTAGCACAGCGTCAAGCACAGATCGCAGAGTCCTCCAAACTAGACCAAGTCGATCATGTAAAGAGCGTCAAAGCCAAAGGTCCAGAGCTACTCGATTCAATAATCGACCACCCCGACTTTCAGCGTGTTTCCAAGGCCTGGACGCAAAAGAATCCCATTTGCTGGGAAGGAGCATGGCCCGGTGCAATCGCTCCCCTCGTCGCCGCAACCTGGAAACGTTATCAACGGCCTATAGTCGTTGTTTTAGCTCAACATCAAGACGCCGATGGGGTCGCTCGCGATCTAGATTTCTTTCTAGAAGACAATACCGACGTCTTCCCGCCTGCTTCCGATGAGATCTTGGACGACGCGCTACAGCAGCTTGAAGTTATCCAGCGACTTCAAGTTTTATCGCACTGGGAATCGTACCGGGGAGCCCCCAAAAAAGTTGCACCGCCAGTCGTGGTGACCACATTGCAAGCGCTCATGCACAACGTCCCGAGCCGACATCAACTCCAAAACGATCGCAGAAGCCTAAAGGTCGGACAACGAGTCATCTTAAATGATCTAAAGAAATGGTTGTCAGAAAATGGTTATCGCTCCACCACAAGTGTTCAGATGCCGGGCGAGTTTACCGCCAGAGGAGGCATTTTAGATGTATTCCCTCCCGATTGCGCCGAGCCTCGGCGCATCGAATGGTTTGACGACGAAGTAGATTCCATTCGGTCTTTTGATTCCATTTCGCAGCGATCAATGGAACGAATGGATCGAGTAGACTTTATCGCAGCCGACGAAGCCATCAAAGATGAAGCATCCTTTTTAGAGTATTTGACAGAAGATGCGATGATTTTGGTACACGAACCGATCGCCGCTATTCATCAGGCTGATGCTTATCTGGCTCGTGTCCCATTTCCAGATCGGTTCCAACAACCATCCTCCGTCTACTCGCAACTCACTTCATTCGCGTTTGCACAGATAGCACAGCTCGCGGGTGAAGGATACTTCGGTTCGCTTGAAAGAGTCCCGATCCAAGATGTACAACGTATCGGCGGGGAGTTAGAGACTCTGGCACGTGATCTAGATACAGCAATTGGTTCCGACCGTATTGCTGTGCTCGCATGTGTAAACGAAGGTGAGCTGGGGCGAATGCACGATTTGCTTCAAAACTCCGAAGCGTATCGATCGAAGCGTATCCATATAGAAATTGGGCTCTTAAGCAGCGGTTTTGAAATTGCCCCCAAAGGCCCAATGGTCCTGACGGTCAGCCAACTTTTACGACGAACTACTCTCAGGAGAGCATCAAAGAAACATGCATCGAGGGCGATCGATAGCTTCCTGGACTTAAAGCCCGGAGATCTTGTCGTCCACCTCTCTCACGGCATAGGTATCTATCTCGGGATGGAGTTGATCGAAAAGAATGGCCAAAAATTCGAACACCTCGCCATCGAATTCGATGGTGGTACCAAACTCTACGTACCAAGCAGCAAAATCGATTTGGTACAACGCTATGTCGGAGGAACAAAGACAAGACCAAAGCTTGCAAAAATTGGTAGCCAAACGTGGGGCCGCCAGAAGAAGGCCGCAGAAGAAGCGGTCAATGATATGGCTGCCGAATTGCTTGAATTGCAAGCGCAACGACGCGGTGAATCAGGCATAGCCTTTAAACCTGACTCAGTCTGGCAAACCCAATTCGATACGTCATTTCCTTACGAAGAGACGCCTGACCAGTTATCCGCTATCGCTGCAACTAAATCCGACATGATGTCAACGCGACCCATGGAACGACTAATCTGCGGAGACGTCGGCTTCGGTAAAACCGAGGTTGCCATGCGAGCTGCTTTTAAAGCAGTCGAAAGTGGCTATCAAGTTGCGGTGCTCGTGCCGACTACCGTGCTTGCGGAACAACACTACAAAACATTTATTGCTCGGATGGCAGAGTTCCCCTTTGAGATTGCCAAGCTGAATCGATTCGCGACTACTACGCAACAAAAGGAAACCGTAAGAAGACTCGCTAAGGGACAGATTGACATCATCATCGGCACTCACCGTGTCGCTTCGGCAGATGTTAGATTCTATAACTTGGGCCTCTTAATCATCGATGAAGAACAGAAATTCGGGGTAGAACTCAAAGAGCGACTTAAACGAGTCGCTACCAAAGTTGATGTCCTGACCCTTTCAGCGACTCCGATACCGAGAACGTTACACATGTCACTGGTCGGAGTCCGCGACATTTCCAATCTGGAAACCGCGCCACAAGAGCGAATGGCCGTCGAGACTCGAGTTGCTCGATTTGATGAAAAACTGATCCGCAACGCAATTCTCCGAGAATTAAACCGAGATGGGCAAATCTATTTTGTCCATAATCGCATCGAAGACATGCCGGTCCTCTATTCTAGACTGCAACGGATTGTTCCCGAAGCTCGTATTGTCATCGGCCATGGGCAAATGGAAGAGGGAGAGCTAGAAAGAGTGATGATTGAGTTTATCGAGCATCGCGCCGACATTCTTCTCTCCACGACCATTATCGAAAGCGGATTGGATATTCCCAACGCCAATACGATGTTCATTGATGAAGCAGACCGCTATGGTCTCTCCGAACTACACCAACTTAGAGGTCGAGTCGGACGATACAAAAACCAAGCCTACTGCTATCTCCTAGTTGATAAATCAAAGCACCTGAACCCCGAAGCTGCTAGACGTCTTCATGCGATCGAGGAATTCTCCCAACTAGGGGCTGGGTTCGGCATCGCCATGCGGGATCTCGAAATTCGCGGGGCAGGAAATCTTCTTGGTACTCAGCAAAGTGGCCATATTGCTGCTGTGGGTTACGAACTGTATTGCCAATTGTTAGAGAATGCCGTCCGGGAATTAACAAAACAGCCTCCTAAACTCAGTATCGATGTCGAACTTAACTTGCCAATCGAGGCTTATCTACCCGCCGATTATGTTCCCGAAATGAGGCACAAGATCGACATCTACCGTCGCTTAAGCCGCGTCCAAGATGTCCAAGCGATCTTAGATATCCGTAAGGAATTAGAAGATCGGTTTGGCAAGCTACCTAAACCTGTTGAACGACTCTTGACCGTGGCTGAGTTGAGAATGGATGCTACCATTTGGTCTATTCGCTACATCGGTATTGAAGATGAATACCTAGCATTCCATTTTACCGATCCACGACGAATCGATCAGCTTGCACGCACCCATCAAGGTAAATTGCGAATCACCAGCTCGACGCACTGTTATTGGCCACTTCGCCCCACAACGTCCGTCGCTACAGCAAAAAAGCCGGATCGAATGACAGCAAAACCGACCCCACCCACCCCTCCTGAGCCGATCGAGTCGATCATCAAAAAGACCGACTTCATTTCTCTGCTCCAATCCATCTTGCAAGCGTAGCCGCTCATTCGCTACAAGCCACGATAGTGTAGGCTCGCCTAAGTTTGGCTAATCCGGAAATGCAATTCCGGAGCATGGTTTCGCGTGTTTGCAAAGACACCGAGCTTTCATTGAAGAGAATTTGTAAACGACTGTAATGCCATGAATAACCGATGGTGGAATAAACGCTGCATATTGACATGCCAACTCGCGGTACGAATTGGAATATTTTCCGCCACGTTAGGATTCGCCTCCACTGCCATAGCTCAGAATCGATACCGTCCTTACAAGCCCGGATCGCCTCAACCCTCGACTTCGCAAACTCAGGCCACCAAGCAGCCTACATCTCCGCCACCGAGTTTTTCCGTTCCAAACACCTCGGTCACTCCTACCAAGAATCTTGAGCAACCTGTTTTCATCGCTGACAGGGCATTGACCTCTTCGCCAACGCTTGATCTTACGAGACCAAATGGAGATCTGCAGGCCCAACCGGATCAAACGGGGCAAATACCGACCAACAACTCCTCTCCGATCGACTTTACGAAATTCGAAGGAGGAACACTGATAGCCGTTGTTGGAAGAGAGCCAATACTCATTGGCGACATCATCGATCCCCGAAAAGTACCTGCACACCAAAAGGAGCATCCCTCGTTCGAGGCGATGCTGCGAAAGTCTCTGTCGGAAAAGATTCTCAAGAAATCCCTCGCGCAGAAATTTTTTAGTGATCAACTAATAGGCAAAACAGTCAAGGAACGAAAAGAAGCCGAAAGCAAAATGAAAACCAAGGTGACTCAGGTTTTCTACGACGAGATGTTACCAAGCATCATGAAAGATCAAAAATGCGAGTCGCTCGACGAGTTTTGTGCATTGATCGAGAAACAAGGTTTGACACTCCAGGGGCTAAAAGAAAACTACGCCGAGTCTATCCTCGCCCAGCAATGTGTTCGAGAAAACGTTCCGAATAAGCCGCCTGTTTTGCTGGAAGAAATGACTCTTTACTACGAGGAACATAAGACGGATTTTCAACAAAATGCTAAGGTTCGTTTTCAAATCCTAACGGCAACGTTCGCCAAATATCCCAGTCGCGAGGAAGCGGAAAAAGCCATCGGAGAAATGGGAAACGAAGTCTTCTTCGGGACTCCTTTTGAAACCGTCGCCAAAAGCAAATCGTCTGGTATGAATGCAGAAGCCGGTGGATATGTCGATTGGACTAGCCAAGGTGCACTGAAAAGCAAAGAGCTAAACGATGTCTTGTTTAGTATTGATCTAAATGGACTCAGTCCAATCATCGAAGACGCGAATGGGTTGCACATCGTTTGGATTCTAGAACGTCAAGATGCCAGATTGATCACATTTGCCGAAGCACAACCTGACATCAAGAAAAAACTTATCGAATCCAAGAAAGAAAAGCTACACAAAGAGTTTATAGAAAAAGTCAAGGAAGAGACGGCTGTATGGAGTCGATGGCCTGAAGATTATCCGAATGCAAAACCACTATCCGAACTGGAGTGGTAACTGAGATGGTTCGAGCAAGACTTGGGTGGAAAAACAACACTCCTACTTGGCTTGTGCTATGCTTCTGGCTCACTATTTGTTTGGACGTTTGCTCCTCACAAGAAATGGATCGCAGCGCTACAGCTGATGGCGAATTGCATGACATTCAGATTGTGACACTCGACCGAATGATTACTGTCGGTGATCGCGGGTTGATATTGGGATCTGACAATGCCGGCAAGACGTGGAGCATTCGCAATTCACGCTCCGAACATACGCTTTACAGCGTTTGTTTCCAATCCGAAACAACTGGGTGCGCCGTTGGCGGAACAGTAGACCCATTCACACATCGTAGCCGGGGAGTTGCCTTGGTCACTAAGGATGGTGGCAAAAGCTGGGTTCGATCGCAGAGCAGTTTACCACGACTCACAGGCATTGCTGTAGAAAACTCATCGCTTTTGCTCGCTTGGGGCGATTGGTCGACTACAGACCAATCCTCAATGTTCCAATCGAAAGACAACGGTTTGAGTTGGACGCCTGTTCCATCGCCCTGTGGACACGTTGATTCTATCGGTGTTGAAAGATCCCAAAACGGTCAAGCCATCCATGGCCAGAATCGATTCGGCATCGCAGCAGGCCGTCGACTGGTAATCGATCGATTGAGTCGGTGTTTCTTTGCGGAGGATGGTATCAACTATGAACTCGTTCCCATTCCCGGCGTGTCTTCAGACGAACCCGTTAGATCCTGCTGCCATAGTGGCTCTAAGTGGTGGATTTGTGGCGACAACGGACTTTTGTTCAGTTCCGAGGACGGTAAAGTCTGGAATCAACATTTTCTTCCTGGGATGCAATCGGACTGGGATCTAATCTCATTACGCAACATCACAGCTCATGGAAACGATATATGGATTTGCGGCAACCCAGGCTCTGTTGTTTGGCATTCGAATAATGGGGGACAAGATTGGAATGTCATCCCTACAGGTTGTAATACAACCGCAAATTCTCTTTCTACATTTGAGGGTTCCATCGTTGCCTATTCCGGATCCATGGCGACCATAAATGTATCTAGAAACAATGGCTCAGCGTGGAGACTTGCGCATCAATCGAACAGTCGCCTAAGTTCCTTAAACATTGCGAGTTCCGCAGATCGGATTGCTTGGGATCTCCTGGCCGTGATCTCGAAAGATGCGAGACAATCCGCAGGCTGCTTGGTGGTTCACGACCAAAATCTCGAACAGAGGTCTGCCTACAGACCGGAGCAATCCGCACGAACCGCGGTAGCCGCAAAACGGATGGAACTAGCTACTGCAGAGACATTGGCATCCTTTCCCATAAGCGATTCGGTAGGTCAGCCACGTCGGACAGATACTGGTCACTACGCTCAAAGCCCTACATTGCTGCAAGCTCCAACGACCAAACTCGTTCGAAAACTGGTCCAAATGATTCGTGCTTCGCGACCCGATCTGCTTGTTACAGAATGCGGGGTCTCAGGATCCAGTCTTCATAAGAAACTCTCCCAGTCGGTCGAGTTAGCGATAACTTGGGCCAGTCGACGCGACTATTCGTTGTTTTCTGAAGCATCAAAGATTCCGAATAGTCAATGGTCTGTTCAGCGCACGCTATACCGAGGTGAGCTAAGCAGCGGACGGCAATTTCACCCGTCCATGATCCTAAAAAACGTGGGAATGGTGCTTGGAGAAATTGTCGGCCCGTCTCTCGCGATTGCGAATTCTCCAGACGAATCCTCTCTCAACTTGCACTGTCGCATGCGATACCGATCTGGAGCCAATACGTCTGCAAGTCTGCTCAATCCCTTAGATGGCCTTACCCTCGATGGACAAACAACTCTTAAGGAGAAGCTTTACGGCGCGTCACGAGCAGGACTTTTGATTTCGACAGCAAATTGGTTTAACTCAAGCACCCTGCTGAAACATCAAGTGGCGAACCCTCTCATCCGTGACATCAACTGGGAAACCAAATTAAGTCAATCGGTAAAGGTAATTGAGCCGGACTCGAGGGCTGTCGTTCTTATTGACCTCGCGCGAGAATCGCGTCGGGCTGGGAATTGGAACATGTGGTCGAGTACCCTGGAGTATCTAATCACCATCGATGCCAAATCCCACTATGCAGAGTTCGCTCAGCTCGAACTGATGCGATACACCGGTAGCGCCGAAGTAAATCAGATGCTTAACAAGCAGCTACAATCTAACGTCTCTAAGAATGACGAGCTTCTCGTTGCAGCTTCTGTTGCGATGCAATCTTCTCCGTTTGGGCAAGATATCGATACCAATATCAAACCTGCTAGCTACGCTCATAAACCTCAACGCATACCCATCGCGACAGATGCTGGGTTACCGGAGTTTTATCGCCTCTTGGCAAACATTCCAGAAGCGTGGGTACCGTACCGATTTGACCCTGAATGGGGCTGGCTGATCGCATCCCGATTTCGGCAGTACCAAACGGCCAAGAACACATCGTCAACACTGGAACCTTATCAACTACAAGTGCAGTCGTCGAACTTCTTTCCTCGCCTTTCGGAAAACTTATTAAACTGGCAGTTGGTTCAGTCGCAAGAAAACTACCTTACTAGGCAAAGCGAATTTTCGGAAAACACGAAGAACAAATCATTGCCCGCAATTCCTCAAACCCGCGAACGTCCGTACCTGGATGGCGAGCTGAATGAAGACATGTGGAAAACGGCTCTTCGATTCGAATTAAAAGACCCTTGGGGAGAATCGGGCTCGACTACAATCTCGATAACTAGAGACGATGAGTTTATCTATTTGCTCTCACAATCTGTGGAATCGGAACCGGTGGCCAACGGATCTCTCACCTCCGTTCGCAAGCGGGATTCACTTAACGTCGGACAAAATGGCATACGACTCCGGATCGATTTGGATCGTGACTATGCAACTTGGTTTGAGATCGGATGGAGTGATTCGGGTGAAGTACTCGATGCTTGCAATGACATGTTGAACTGGAACCCAGAATGGTACATGGCATCCAAACCGACCGCTTATGGATGGAATGCAGAGATCGCAATACCAATCGAAGAACTGGTATCAACGAACAATCCAATCTCTTCATTGATGTCGCACGTCGGAATCAATGTCATCCACACGGTTCCTGGTAAAGGATCGCGAGTTATGGCACCTGCTGTCTCAGATCGCTTTCAATCGGATCAATGGACCGTCATAAAGTGGTAGATAATCAATCGAGAACAAGATCGCATGCCACGAGGATGTGCGAACGATCTGAAATCAATACGACGCACAACGAGTGAGCCCAAACAGCGGCGACAAAAAGTCAAAGCCAGTCACCATCGACAGCTGCGTGAATGAAAATTGAAGACAGTGAGGGGAAGCACTTTCCCTAGGAAAGAACCTTCCCCCAACCAACCGACGCAACACTTCGTGGAGTTTCCTGTTTTTCGCCAAGTGGATGAGCCTCCCGCGCACGTCTAACCTGAGCTTTAGTTCGATACCGGATGCTTCCCGAACGTAGAACGAGTCTCCAGGCCCGTTCACACGTAGAACGAGTCTCCAGGCCCGTTAAACCGTAGAACGGGTCTCCAGGCCCGTTCACACGTAGAACGGGTCTCCAGGCCCGTTCACTCCCCCCCGTTTGATGGTGCTCAAGAGCATTCAACCTACCACTAAAGCAACAAAGCCCCTCGTCCCGTCTGAAGCCTTAGATTCCTTGGCTAAAACAGAAGAGATCGATTACCGAACCTCCCGTGGGGCTTCATGAACACGGGCTTAAATGTTGGCTAAGAGCTGGCCAACAAACATCTAAGAGAAATTATCAGGCTCGACGTACCCCTCCCCCGAGCACTGCGCAAAAAGGTCCGCCTATGAATATGAAGATTAACGCGGCCAACGCCCCCATTCCGCATGCGCCAGTTCCGGGAGGTAATGTAGCAGCGTAATTGGATTCGCGATAAAGTCCGTATGCGCCAAAAGCTATAGAGCAAGCAGAAGCGAGTATGGAGCCTGTACCAACCCAGCGAAAAGTCGAACGCGGTGCATGCGCAGAGACGCTGTAGTGATTCTGTGTTGCAGTAGTCTGGTATGGGTTTGAGTTGTTCATCGCCAGCAGCAATTGAGCAAATAACGACTCGATTCACCCAGCCCGAGGAATTGACTCAACGCAAGTCAAAGCGGCTGATCGAGGGCTTGTTTGCAGTCGTTTGTTCGTCGATTTTATCGATTTTTTGTTTGCATCGGCAACAGGCCCGAACCCGGCAAAGGTTCTGTTGACTCCGTCAGTTTATTTCGCATCTCTTGCAATTTCTTGGGCTCTTGTGCGCGGTCTTCTCGGGCATATCTGCCATTTTCTTTTACTCGTTGATCTATCGCCCCAATTGATCGTCATAGAGTAACGCTTGTCATCTAAGGCGTCTATCAGATACGGCAGAGCTTCCGCGATGCCGCGATCAAGGGCTCTTCTCGCGTCGTCCACACGTTCCTGAGATTTGACATCATAGTCTGCAGGGAAATGAACCCTGTGCGGTTTACCATTGATGTGTGTTTCGGGTTTGGTATTTGGGCTAACAAGTTCTTCAATCAACGCCTTGTATAGGACGGTTGTATCATTTGGTTTTGCCCTGTCTTGTGACAAACATTTTTGCACGTGGACGTACAGAGCCAAAGTTGCGAATGCGAGAAGAGCTAGCGATTTGGTCGTCATTATAGCCTTTCGCAGCACGGCGGGATTCAGCAAGTAACGCCAGGGAACCACTCCACTGGAGACCCGCGTTATCGCCGCTTCGCTGCAATCCATTGATACTTGGTTGTACTGACCTGCAAGCAATCGAACGCCTCAAATGATCAATTTACCCACCATCGATTTAAGTGTCTTTCGCATAGCAGCAAAGCGTCTATCTGACGTTTCGAAATCAATCGTCAACAGTATCTGCTCTTGAGACTCGACCCCTGTGATCTCCAGATGGTTGCGATGCAATGTCGCAACTGTCTCGCTTAGTTCCATATTCGCCTTTCCATCCTTGGTTTCGATCTGGAAGTCATAGTCTTGTGGGAACTCAAACTGCGTTTGGAACATGAGATACTCGGACTCATCATCGTCGGAAGCAGAGAAGAGTATCTGTATGAAATCTCCGGCTTCCGATGCCTCAACCACGCTGGCATTGAACGCAATTTTCGTCGGTTTAGACATTATGCTCTCTTCCAAGTAACGCCACCGTTCAGCCAGCGGCATCAAGTAAAGTTTCTATTGTAAAGCGGTCGACCACCCGCTTCGGGCGAGTAGTTTGGAATCTCTGGAGGGTAGGTTGATGTTTGTCTTCTCGGTTTGCCGCCTAGTTTCCCGGCGGTGCCACAATATCTCGACCATACTTCATTGATACTCCGCACCCTCTCAGAGCCGTACTGCGTTTTGCTTCATTGGCGCAGTTAACGCATACGGCTCCCAGCTATCACCTGTCTCAACAATATTAATTCCCTCAGCGATACGCAGCAATCAAAACTGTTAACTTCACCGGATTGATCAACGGCTTGATCTCCAGCCATCTATAGAAACTCTCCCATGTCCTCGCTTGCTTACCCATTTGGCTGCGGCGACGCAGCCAACAAAACAGTAAGTCAACTTCGTAGATCCGTTCCAGAATCATGACAAGCGTCCGCTGGACGATCTTGTCCTCGACGCATGCCAACCCTAGCGATCTCGTCTTGCCATTCTCTTTTGGAATTTCTCGACGAAGACT
>Ga0315899_10000905_pt1 | contig 34851 bp, 27 predicted proteins | sample LakEriMetagenome_2_FD_203518 | JGI IMG/M metagenome (GOLD analysis project Ga0315899, IMG submission 203518) | Freshwater fungal communities from buoy surface, Lake Erie, Ohio, United States - Buoy 4 MA112 | ecosystem: Environmental > Aquatic > Freshwater > Lake | place: USA: Lake Erie, Ohio...
CGGCCGCCTGCCCCCATGCCTTTCGCCCGTCCGTCATTCCCTGCGGAGCGCGCGATGATTCCATAACAGAAGGGGGAGAGGAACAAGCATGGACATCGTCATCATCGCGATAGGGTGCGGCCTGCTGGCCGTGCTCTACGGACTATTCACAAGTCGTCAGGTGCTGAGCGCATCGCCCGGCAACGAAACTATGCAGGCGATCGCGGGCGCGATCCAGGAAGGGGCGAAGGCCTATCTCGCTCGCCAATATACCACCATCGCCATCGTCGGCGTGGTGGTGGCCATCCTCGTCGCCCTGTTCCTCGGCCTTACGTCGGCCATCGGTTTCCTGATCGGTGCGATCCTGTCCGGCGCGGCGGGCTTCATCGGCATGAACATCTCGGTGCGCGCCAATGTGCGCACGGCCGAAGCCTGTCGCGGCACGCTGCAAAGCGGCCTCACCGTCGCGTTCAGGGCAGGCGCGATCACCGGCATGCTGGTCGCCGGCCTCGCCCTGCTCGCGATCAGCGTTTTCTTCTGGTATCTCGTCGGCCCGGCCGGCCACGCGCCCGACGACAGGCTGGTCATCGACAGCCTCGTCGCGCTGGCCTTCGGGGCCAGCCTCATCTCCATCTTCGCGCGCCTTGGCGGCGGCATCTTCACCAAGGCGGCGGATGTCGGCGCGGACCTCGTCGGCAAGGTGGAGGCCGGCATCCCGGAGGACGATCCGCGCAATCCCGCCGTGATCGCGGACAATGTCGGCGACAATGTCGGCGACTGCGCGGGCATGGCGGCCGACCTGTTCGAAACCTATGTGGTGACGGTGGGCGCGACCATGGTGTTGACCGCGCTGCTCGTCACCGGCGTCGACAATGGCTTCCTGCTGCGGCTCATGGCGCTCCCGCTTTCGGTCGGCGGCATCTGCATCATCACCTCGATCATCGGCACCTACATGGTCCGGCTCGGCGCCAGCCAGTCGATCATGGGCGCGCTCTACAAGGGCTTCTGGACCACGGCGGTCCTGTCGATCCCGGCCATCTATTATGTGACAGCGCAGGTGCTGGGCGACATGAACGCGGTCTTCGGCGCGGACCTGGACGGCGTGGGCGGCTATACCGGCATGGCGCTATTCTGGTCGATGATGGTCGGGCTTGCCGTCACGGGCCTCATCGTCTGGATCACCGAATATTATACCGGCACCAACTATCGCCCGGTCCGCTCAATCGCAAAAGCGTCCGAAACCGGACATGGCACCAACGTCATCCAGGGGCTTGCCATCAGCCTTGAATCGACCGCGCTTCCCACGCTCGTCATCGTGGTGGGCATCATCGTCGCTTTCAAGCTCGCCGGCCTCATCGGCATTGCCTTCGCGGCGACGGCTATGCTGGCGCTCGCTGGCATGGTCGTGGCGCTGGACGCCTATGGTCCGGTCACAGACAATGCCGGCGGCATCGCGGAAATGAGCCATCTGGACGACAGTGTCCGGGTCAAGACCGACGCGCTGGACGCAGTGGGCAACACCACCAAGGCGGTGACGAAGGGCTATGCCATCGGATCGGCGGGCCTTGCTGCGCTGGTGCTGTTCGGCGCCTATACGGAAGACCTCAAATTCTACAATTCGGCGCTCGGCCTCACCGCGCCGGTCGATTTCAGTCTGTCCAACCCCTATGTCATCGTCGGCCTGCTGCTGGGCGCGCTGCTGCCCTATCTGTTCGGCGCGATGGGGATGACCGCAGTCGGCCGCGCAGCCGGCGACGTGGTGAAGGACGTGCGCGACCAGTTCGCCGCCAACAAGGGCATCATGGAGGGAACATCGCGACCCAACTATGCCCGCACGGTCGATCTCGTCACCCGCGCAGCCATCAAGGAAATGATCGTGCCCAGCCTGCTGCCGGTACTGGCGCCGATCGTCGTCTATTTCGCGATTGCGGCGGTCGCCGGGACCGACAATGGCTTTGCGGCGCTGGGCGCGCTGTTGCTGGGCGTCATCGTTTCCGGGCTGTTCGTCGCCCTGTCGATGACCTCGGGCGGTGGCGCGTGGGACAATGCCAAGAAATATATCGAGGACGGCCACCATGGCGGCAAGGGCAGCGAAGCCCATAAAGCCGCGGTGACCGGCGACACTGTGGGCGATCCCTACAAGGATACCGCAGGGCCAGCGGTCAATCCGATGATCAAGATCACCAATATCGTCGCGTTGCTGCTGCTGGCCGCGCTGGCGCATGGCGGCTGACGACTGGCCTTTCAAAGCGCGAAAGGCCCGGCCGGTGCATCCGGCCGGGCCTTTTGCTGCGCGTCATGCCCCGCCTCAGCGCTGGGCCAGGACAACCGCAGACTTGTGGTGGATGGTGAGGCCTTCCTGTGCCCATTCCGCCTTGGTGCGGCACTCCGATACCGGCGTCAGCATTCCAGTGACGTTCCAGCGGAAGCAATAGCGGTCGGTCTTCGCGTTGTAGGTGACCTTGGCGGTTTGGAAACGGCCTTCCGCCTGCGCGAAAGCGGGGGTGGCGGCGGCCGAAACGGCGACAGTGGCGACAGCGACGGCGGCGGCGAAAGCGATGGTCTTCATGATGATGTCCTTCCCTGATTGGTCTTGCGTGGCCCGTCATGGGCACATCCCAAGCACTGCAGAGGCCGTGCCAACTCATAAAAAACGGCAGAAATCCGCCAAATCGAGACGCTAATTACCAGGAACGATGGAAATATATCCTGAATATCCGCAATTATTTCCATATGTTTGGATTATATTCGCACTTTGCCGAAGAAAGGGCGTTAACCTTTTTTCAACCGCCGCCGCGCACCTTCTTTCATCGCGGATGGAGGGGGTGATCCGCGGCAAGGCCAAGGCAGCGGATAGACATATGACCCCCCAGGACAAGCTCACCGACGAAGCCGGTCGCATCGCCGCATTGCGCCGCTACGACATTCTCGACACGCCGGCCGATAGCGCCTTCGACCGAATCACCGATCTTGTGCGCACGCTTGTGAAGGTGCCCATCTCCACCGTTTCTCTCATTGACTCGAACCGGCAATGGCTGAAGTCGCATCCCGGCCTTGCCGTCACGGAAACGCCGCGCAGCGTCGCCTTCTGCGATCATGCCATCCGCCAGCATCACCCCCTCGTCATCACCGATGCCCAGGCGGATCCACGCTTCTGCAACAATCCGCTGGTGACCGGGGATCCCGGCATCCGCAGCTATGCCGGCGTCCCGCTGCGCACGTCCGACGGCTATAATGTGGGATCGCTCTGCGCCATCGATACACGCGTTCGCGACTTCGCGCCCGACCAGCTCGCCGCGCTTCATGGCCTCGCTCCCATCGTCGTGGAGCAGATGGAACTGCGCCTGCTGGCGGAGCGTGACGCGCTTTCCGGCGCGCTCACCCGCCGCGCCTTTGTCGCCGCCGTCGACCGCCAGATCGCTCTCTATCTGCGACATGACCGCCCGGCCGCGCTGCTGCTGCTCGATATCGACCATTTCAAGGCGGTGAACGACACCCATGGTCATCCAGCCGGCGACATGGTGATAGAGGCGGTGGCCGATCTCTGCCGCACCCTCTCCCGCCCCAGCGACGCCTTCGGCCGGCTCGGCGGGGAGGAATTCGGCCTGCTGTTGCCGGAAACGGGAGAGACGGAAGCCGTGCTGGCGGCCCAGCGCTTTTGCGACGCCATCGCCGCGCTCACCATCCCGCACGATCCGCCTTTGCGCGTCACCGCCAGCTTCGGAGTCGCCGCCATCGATCCCCATCGCGTTACCAGCGGCAGCTGGATCGGCGCGGCGGACGCCGCCCTCTATGCCGCCAAGCGCGGGGGCCGCAATCGCGCGATGCTGGCGCCGCGGGTCTCGCTACGCGCCGCCTGAGGCGGGCAACACGCTGTTCGAACGTCCATTTTGCGGGTGACGAGACTGTGGCAACACACTAGATTTGCAGAGTCTAACGCAAGTTTCGGGGGAAGAATGGGGCGGATAACGGGGGTTCTGGCGATGGTCGCCAGCCTGTGGGGGTCAGTGACTCTGGCGCAGACGGCTGAGCAGCAGCAGCAGCCGGCCAAGCAATGGACGGTTCAGGATTTCGCGGCACTGCCCATGATGAACGCGCCGGGGCTCTCGCCCAACGGCAGGCACATCGCCAGCCGCATCGCAATCGGCGGCGAACAGAAGTTGATCATCGCCGACATTTTCGACAAAGGCGACAAGAATGTGCGGACGATACCCCTGGGCGACAACGACCTCAACTGGTGGAAGTGGGTCAATGACGACTGGCTGGTGATCGGCTTTGGGGCCGAAAGCAATGTCGAAGGTTCGCCCTGGTATCTTACCCGCGTCGTCGGCGTGAAGGCCGATGGCACCAAGATCAACCTGATCGCCAAGAATGTAGCGGCACAGAATGCCGGTGATGTGATCTGGATGGCGCGCGACGGCAGTCCCCGCATCCTTCTGTCCTACCAAAGCTCCATCTATTATTCCGACCGCGGCTTCTGGCCGCAGGTGGATGAGGTCGATGTCAGCACCGGCCGGCGACACAATGTCGTCGCGTCACGGGAGTTCGTGCGCAGCTGGTATGCCGACGCTGCAGGAACCGTCCGCATGGGCATTGGCTATAATGACAAAAGTCGCATGGCAAAGCTGCTCTATCGCCCTGATGCGACGACCGCCTTCCGCGTCGTGGACCGAGCAAACCGGCGCAAGGATGAGTCGCTGATCGCACCGCTCCTGTTTACGGCCGATACGACACGCGCCGTCGCCAGCGACAGTCGCGATGGTACCGACGCGCTCTACGAACTCAATCTCGACACTCTGGAACTGGGCAAGAAGCTGTTCGACGCGCCCGGTTTCGACATTGACGGGATAGAGGAGGATGCAGCCGGCACGGGCCTGGCCGGCGTATATTATACCGGCGACGCGCCCTCGGTGCACTGGTTCGACGCCAACCTCGCCAAGATCCAGGCCGACGTGGACAAGGCCGTGGGCGACCGCCGTGCCCGCATCGTGTCCACCAGCCGGGATGGGCAGCGCCTCATCATCCATGTCGGCACACCCGACCAGCCTGGTACCTATTATTTCTACGACACGTCAGTCGGCGTCATGAGGATATTGGCGGGCGTCAGCAACCATTTTACGGCCAAGACCCGCCTCTCACCGGTCAAGACCATCCGTTACAAGGCACGCGACGGACTGGAGATCGCCGCGATCCTCACCCTTCCAGCCGGGCGCGAGGCAAAAAACCTGCCCCTCATCCTGATGCCGCATGGCGGTCCCTTCGCCCGCGATACGGAGGGATGGGACTGGTGGGTGCAATTTCTCGCCTGGCGCGGATATGCCGTGCTTCAGCCCAATTATCGGGGCTCTTCGGGCTATGGCGTCGCTTTCGCGGAAAAGGGCGAAGGGCAATGGGGCCTGGCCATGCAGGACGACCTGAACGACGCGGTCGACTGGGCGGTGAGGGAAGGTATCGCCGATCCGAAGCGTGTGTGCATGGTAGGTGCCTCCTACGGGGGCTATGCTGCGATGCGCGCGGCCGAGCGTGACGGATCGAAATATCGTTGCGCAGTGTCTTATGCCGGTGTTTCGGATCTCGGCGCGATGGTGCAGTATGACTCGAATTTCCTCGACAGCGGCACGCGCAAGGACTGGATGAAGGAGCAAGCGCCGAATTTCGCCGCCGTCTCGCCTATCAACTTCGCCGCCCGCTTTTCTACACCCATTCTGCTGATGCACGGCAAAAAGGACCGTCGCGTGCAAGTCAACCAGTCGCGCAATATGGCGGACCGGCTGAAATCGGCGGGCAAGGTCGCTGGGCGCGACTATATCTATGTCGAACAGCCGCTTGGCGACCATCATTTTTCTCGGGAGGCAGACCGGCTGGCATTTCTTCAACAGCTCGACACCTTTCTTCAGACGCATAACCCGTCCTGACGGGCCAGCCTGATCGGCGGATAGCTGGATGTCCTATCCCGCCGCCGGCGCCCATATGCGGATCATGCCGACGGAAAAGGGATCGCCAGGGCTCGGAACGGTGTAGGAAATTCAATGCCCGTCCCCCGCAACTTTATGACGATTTGTACGGGAAATATGCGAAGTTAAGCGCCGCTTGCCGCCATTTGCTGGTGGGCCTATAGCGCGCGCCATGACCGCCGAACCCTTCCGTTCCCAGCTTGCCGCGCTGGAGCAGCGCGGACGGCTGCGACACCTCTCGCCCCGGACCGGGCGGGATTTCGCCTCCAACGACTATCTCGGCCTTTCGGGCGACCCGATCATCGCGCAGGCGGTGGCGGACGCGCTGGCGCGCGGCGTACCGCTGGGTTCGGGCGGATCGCGGCTGCTGCGCGGCAATGCGCCTGAACATGAAGGGCTGGAAGCAAAGGCCGCCGATTTTTTCCGCACCCAGGCGAGCTTGTTCGTCGCCAACGGCTATGTCGGCAACCTCGCGCTCTTCGCCACCCTGCCGCAGCGCGGCGACCTGATCGTCGCGGACGAACTGATCCATGCCAGCGCGCATGACGGCATCCGCATGAGCAAGGCGACAGTCGTCTTTGCCCGCCACAATGACGTGCAGAGCGTGGCCGACCTCATCGCCGCCTTCCGCGCCGAAGGGGGCAAGGGCCGCGTCTGGATCGCGGTGGAGACGCTCTATTCGATGGACGGCGACATGGCGCCCTTGTCCGACCTCGCAAAGGTGGCGGCGAAGAACGAGGCGATGCTGCTGCTCGACGAAGCGCACGGCACTGGCGTTTTCGGCCCGGGCGGGCGCGGCCTGTCCTCCGGCCTCGATGGGCGGCACAATGTCATCACCCTGCATACATGCGGCAAGGCGATGGGAGCGGAAGGCGCGCTGATCTGCGGCTCACGCGTCCATATCGACTATCTGGTGAACCGCGCCCGATCCTTCATTTTCTCGACCGCACCCTCGCCCTTGATGGCGGTTGCGGTGTCGGCCGCGCTTGACCGGATCGAACAAGCCAGCGACCTGCGCGACCGGCTCAAGATCCTGCGGGAGGACGCCGCCGAAGCCATCTGCGCGCCGCTCGGCTTGCCCGCCCCGCGCAGCCAGATCCTGCCGGTCATCCTGGGCGAGGACAGCCGGGCCATGGCCGCCGCCGCAGCGTTGCAGGAGGCCGGATTCGACGTGCGCGGCATCCGCCCGCCCACCGTGCCGCCGGGCACCAGCCGGCTGCGCATATCCCTGACTCTCAACGCCAGCCGCGCCGATGTCGCCGCCCTGGGGCAGGAATTGCGGCGGGTTATAGGATGAGCGTCCTGGTCGTCACCGGCACCGACACGGGCGTCGGCAAGACGGTCTTCGCCGCCGGCCTCGCCGGGGCGCTCGGCGCTTATTACTGGAAGCCGATCCAGGCAGGCCTCGATCCGCAAGGGGACCGGGACACTGTCGCCGCCCTTTCCGGCCTGCCAGCAGCACGCATCCTGCCCGAAGCCTATCGGCTGACCACGCCCGCCTCGCCGCATCTCGCCGCGCGAATCGACGGAGTGGAAATCGACCTTGATCGGTTGGCGCTGCCGCGGGTGGACGGCCCGCTGGTGGTTGAAGGGGCGGGCGGCTTGCTTGTCCCCATCAGCGAAACGCTGACCATGGCAGACCTGTTCGTCCAATGGGGCCAGCCGGTCATCCTGTGCACTCGCACCACGCTTGGCACGATCAACCACAGCCTGCTGAGCATCGAGGCGCTCAAAGCACGCGACATCCCCATCGCCGGCATCGCGTTCATCGGCGAACAACATGAAGAAAACGAGCGGATCGTCCCGCGCCTCGCCGGCATTCCCTCGCTTGGCCGCCTGCCGTTGCTCGATCCGCTCGATCCCGCCCATCTGGCCGCAGCCTTCCGCGCGCACATCGACCTTTCCATAACTTTCAACTGGCGATAATTTTCGACCAACGACATGGACAAGGCTGTTTGACGAGCGTTCAAGTCCAGCGCAGGCCGATCGCGCCGGAAGGGCGCATCGTCACAAGCAAGGGACGCTTCGATGAACAAACTTCTCCTGGGTGCTGCCGCCAGCGCGCTCGCTCTCGCGGCGACAGCCGCCTATGCCGATCAGGCCGCGACGCCAGCGCCAACCGCCGCTGCGAAGCCCACATACGGCACCTATGGTTTCGACACCGCCGGCATGGACAAGTCGGTCAAGCCGGGCGACGACTTCTACGACTATGCCAACGGCACTTGGGCGAAGAACACTCCGATTCCCGCCGACAAGTCCAACTATGGCGCGTTCAATACGCTCGACGACCTGTCGCTGGAACGCACCAAGGGCATCCTTGAGGCCGCCCAGGCCGATCCCGCCAGCAAGATCGGCAACGCCTACGCCTCCTATATGGACCAGGCGGCGGTCGAAGCGAAGGGCATGGCGCCGATCCAGCCCTGGCTTGCCGAGATCAAGGCCGTGAACGACAAGGCCGCCTATGCGCGAATTGCGGCGAAGGCCGCCCGGTCCGGCATCCGCGGCCCCTTCCGCTTCTATGTCGGGCAGGACGACAAGGATCCTGAAACCTATATCCTTTCCATGATGCAGGGGGGGCTCGGCCTTCCCGACCGCGATTATTATCTCGACCCTGGCGAGAAGATGGCGGCGATCCGCACCGCCTATGTCGCGCATCTGGAAAAGATGCTGACCCTGGCAGGCGAGAGCGACGTGAAGGCGCGCGCGGCCGCGTTGATGGCGTTCGAGACCGAAATCGCCAAGGTCCACTGGTCGCAGATCGACAGCCGCGACGCCGACAAGACCTATAACAAGATGACGTTGGCGCAGCTGCAGCAATCCGCGCCCGGCTTCGACTTCGCGGCCTATTATGGGGCGAACGACCTGAAGCCCGCCGACCTGCTGGTTGCCCAGCCAAGCGCCGTCACCGGCGAGGCTGCGCTGATCGCCAAGGCCCCGATCCAGGTGCTGAAGGATGGCCTGCTGCTCTCCAGCCTGCATGCCTATGCCGATTATCTGCCCGACAGCATCGCGAACGCCGACTTCGCCTTCTACGGCACCACCCTGTCCGGCACGCCCGAGCGCGAGGAGCGGTGGAAGCGCGGCGTCACCTTCCTCAAGGAATCGCTGGGCGAGGAGGTGGGCAAGGCCTATGTCGCCCAATATTTCCCGCCGGAAACCAAGGCGGCGATGGACGAGCTGGTGAAGAATGTGCTTGCCGCAATGGGCCGCCGCATCGACGCGCTGCCGTGGATGAGCGCCACCGCAAAGGCCCGCGCGCACCAGAAGCTCGCCGCCTTTACGCCCAAGATCGGCTATCCCGACAAGTGGCGCGACTATGCCGGGCTGGAAATCAAGCGCGACGACCTGCTGGGCAACGCCATGCGCTCCAACGCGTTCGAGTTCGCCTATAATGTCGGCAAGCTGGGCAAGCCCATCTATCGCTGGGAATGGGGCATGACCCCGATGGAAATCAATGCCTATGCCAATTTCGGCATGGTGGAGATCGTCTTCCCCGCCGCCATCCTGCAGCCGCCCTTCTTCGATCCCCATGCCGACCCGGCGGTCAATTATGGCGGCATCGGCGCGGTGATCGGCCATGAACTCAGCCATCATTTCGACGATCAGGGCGCGAAATATGACGAGACCGGCAAGCTCAACCAGTGGTGGACCGATCAGGATGTCGCGAATTTCAAGGGGCTGACCGACAAGCTGGTCAAGCAATATGACGCCTATGAACCCTTCCCAGGCGCGCATGTGAAGGGCGCGTTCACGCTGGGCGAGAATATCGGCGACCTGGGCGGCCTTGCGGTAGCGCTGGACGCCTACCATGCGTCGCTCAAGGGCAAGACGGCGCCCGTGATCGACGGCACGACCGGCGACCAGCGCTTTTTCCTTGGCTGGGCGCAGGTGTGGCGGCGCAACTATCGCGAGGCGAACCTGCGGCAACGGCTGGTGACCGATCCGCATGCCCCCTCGCAATATCGTGCCGACATCGTCCGCAATTTCGACGGCTGGTATGATGCGTTCAAGCCTGCGCCCGGAGGCAAAATCTATCTCGCGCCGCAGGACCGCGTGAAGATCTGGTAAGTCGATCCGCCGGGTCGGACGGCTTTCGTTCGACCCGGCTGACCATCCATACCTCGCTACGATCCGCTATTCTCATGCGGTTCGCTTTTCATCTTGCGCTTGTCATCCCTTGAATCGCACGACTCGCCGTTGATAGCTTTCAACATGGGAACGGATTTCCCAGCTTGTCCGTCTGATCGTCAAACCGATCGAAAAGGAGAAGAATGTTGACGGGTCTCAACAGCCATAAATTCCTCAAGGCCGGCATCGCTTCGGTCGCCCTGTTCGCCGCAGTCCCGGCTTTCGCTCAGGCCGAGCCTGCAGCACCAGCGCAGTCCGCGGCTCCGGCCGCACCTGCCGCACCTGCCGCACCTGCTGCCGGAGCAAGCAATTTCAGTGATGCCGACATCAAGCAGTTCGCGGCCGCTGCCGTCGAAGTGACCAAGATTCAGCAGGACACATCGATCGCGGATGCCGACAAGCAGCCGAAGATGGTTGCCGCGCTGCAAGCGTCAGGAATTGCGCCTGAAAAGTTCAACCAGATCGGCCAGGCTGCCGCCGCCGATCCCGCGCTGCAGCAGCGCATCCAGGCGGCAGCGCCGCCTGCGCCGGCCGCGACGGCTCCCTCTGCCCCTGCACCGGCGGCACCGGCCACGCCGCCGCAGCAATAAACAGGATGTAGCGATGACGAAGGGGAGGCTCTTGGCCTCCCCTTTTTTGCGCGCTAAGCGCGGCCATGGCTTCTCCCGTCTGGCACCCCTTCACCCAACATGGCCTGGAAGAGCCGATCCCCGAGGTCGTCAGCGCAAACGGCGCTGTCCTGCATCTGGCGGATGGCCGCCCTCTCATCGATGGCATTTCCAGCTGGTGGGTCACGACCCACGGCCATTGCGAACCCCGCATCGCCGCCGCCATCGCGCGCCAGGCGGCCATGCTCGACCAGCTGATCTTCGCTGGCTACACCCATGGTCCGGCCGAGGAAGTCGCACAGGGTCTGATCGATCTTGCCCCGCGCGCGCCCGGTCAGCCAGCGCTCGCCCATGTCTTCTATTCCGACAGCGGCTCCACCGCCGTCGAGGTCGCGTTGAAAATGGCGCTCGGCTATTGGCATAATGGCGGGGAGTCCGACCGCCATCGCATCCTGGTGCTGCAGCACAGCTATCATGGTGACACGATCGGCGCGATGTCGGTGGGGGAAAGGGGCGTCTATAACGCGGCCTGGTCGCCGCTCCTCTTCGATGTCGGCACCGTGCCCTTTCCCACGCCTGGCGCGGAACAAGCCTGCCTCGCGGCACTGGAGGCTGCCTGCGCGCAAAAGCCTGCCGCCTTCATCGTGGAGCCGCTGATCCTGGGTGCCGGGGGAATGCTGGTCTATCCTGCCCCAGTCCTGCGGGAGATGGCCGCCATCTGCCGCCGCCACGGCGTGCTCTTCATCGCCGACGAAGTGATGACGGGCTGGGGCCGCACCGGCACGCTGTTCGCCTGCGAGCAGGCGGGTATCGTCCCCGACATCATGGCCGTGGCAAAGGGTATCACCGGCGGCGCCATTCCCTTGGCCGCCACGCTCGCCACCGCACCGATCTTCGACGCGCATCGCTCGACCGATCGGGCGAAGCTCTTCTATCATTCGTCCAGCTACACAGCCAACGCCATCGCCTGCGCCGCCGCGGCCGCCAATATCGCCATTTGGCGAGAGGAGGATGTGCTCGGGCGAATCGCAGCCCTCTCCGCCGGCATCGCCACCCGCCTTACCGTTCTTGCCAGACATCCCGCCTACGCCAACCCACGCCAGCTTGGCACGATCGCAGCGATCGACCTTGTCACGCAGGACGCCGGCTACCTGTCCGACCTCGCTCCGCGCCTGCGCGCCTTTTTCCTGGAAAAGGGCCTCTTGCTGCGCCCCTTGGGCAACACCATCTACCTGATGCCGCCCTATTGCCTCGATGCCGGACAGCTCGATGCGGTCTTCGCGGCCCTGCATGCCGCTGGTGACAGATACGGCACGCACGCCTGACTTTCATTTTGCACCATTTGGCGCTATGGCGGCGCGATTTTACGCATATCCGGGATATTATGGCCAAAGAAGAACTGCTTGAGATGCGCGGACAGGTTGTGGAGCTTCTCCCCAACGCCATGTTCCGCGTGCGTCTGGAAAATGATCACGAAATTCTCGGCCACACGGCCGGCAAGATGCGCAAGAACCGCATTCGCGTGCTCGTGGGCGACGAAGTGCTCGTCGAACTCACCCCCTACGACCTGACCAAGGGTCGGATCACCTACCGCTTCAAATAAGCCGCAGATCAAGATGCGGCTCATCCTGGCTTCGGCTTCCCCCAGACGGCGCGACCTTCTGGGTCAGATAGGCGTTGTGCCCGATGCGGTCGATCCGGCCGACATCGACGAAACGCCGTTGAAAGCGGAGTTGCCCAACGCCTACGCCATGCGCGTCGCCGCCGAAAAGGGCGCGCTGGTAGCGCTGCGGCATCCTGGCGCGCTCGTCCTGTCGGGCGATACGGTGGTTGCCGCCGGCCGCCGGATCCTGCCCAAGACGGAAAGCGCGGATGAGGCGCGCCAGTGCCTCGCCCTCCTCTCCGGCCGTCGCCACCGCGTGTGGAGCGCCATTACCCTGATTGACGGGGACGGCCGGGCGCGTCACCGGCTTTCGGGCAATATCGTCGCCTTCAAGCGGCTCGACCGGGTGGAAATCGACGCCTACATCGCAACCGACGAATGGCGGGGCAAGGCTGGCGGCTACGCGGTACAGGGCCGTGCCGCCGGCCTGATCCGCGCCATTCAGGGCAGCCATAGCGCGATCATGGGCCTGCCCCTTTACGAAACCCGCGCGCTGCTCAAGGCAGCGGGCTATCCACTGGACTGAACCATGGCCGAATGGCTCTATGAAGAAGGCATTGGCGAGGCTCGCGCCGCGCTGATCGAACATGGCCGGCTGGCCGAGGCATTGGTGGAACGCGATAGCGACGTCGTCCGCGCCGGCGCGGTCGTCCAAGGCCGCCTTGTCGCCACGCTCATTCCCCGCAAGCGAGGTGTTGTGCGTCTGACAACGGGCGAGGAAGCGTTGCTCGAACCCATCCCGCCCCGGCTTGCGGAGGGTGCCAACGTCCTCGTCGAAATCCTGCGTGAAGCCGTTCCGGAGGAAGGCCGCCCAAAACGCGCCAAGGCCCGTGTCGCGTCGCAGGGCGCCAAGCCCCAGCCCGGCCCCAGCCTGTTGCAGCGCATCCGCGCCACCGGCATTCCCGTCGTCCCGTGCCCCGCGCATGAGGAAGATCGGCTGGAAGCGCACGGGTGGAGCGAACTGATGGAGGAGGCAATGAGCGGAGAGGTGGGCACGGAAGCCGCCGCCCTGCGCCTCTTTCTCACCCCGGCCATGCTGCTGATCGACGTGGATGGCTCGCTCCCACCTGCGCAGCTAGGCCCCAAGGGGGCAAAGCTCGCGGCCCAGACCATCCGCCGCATGGGCCTGGCAGGGTCGATCGGCATCGACCTGCCCACCATGAACAACAAGGACGAGCGGATGATCGCCGCCGCCCAGATCGACAAATATCTGCCGCTCCCCTTCGAACGCACGGCGGTGAACGGCTTTGGCTTCCTCCAGATCATCCGTCGGCGCGAGCGTGCAAACCTCATGGAGTTGCTGCGCGATGATCCGGTGCGCACCGCCGCCATGGCGCTGCTACGCCGGGCGGAACGGCACGGGCAAGGCGGCCCCGCGACGATTACCGCCGCGCCGTCCATCATCGATCTGTTGCGCAAGCGCCCAGACTGGATCGAGCATCTCGCCCGCCGGCGTGGCGGCGCGATTGCCTTGGCAATCGATGCGACACTCTCCATATCGGCGGGCCATGTCGCCTAAACCCGCCTCCTGCCCGATTTGCGGCCAGTCGTCGCAACCCGCTTCGCGCCCCTTCTGCAGCCCCGCCTGCCGCGATCGCGACCTGCTCCAATGGCTGGGCGACGGCTATCGCGTACCCGGCGCGTCGGCCGATCTAACGGCGCAAAAAAATGGTGACGAAGGGCTGGACAGCGAAGCGGATTGACGCTTATAGGCACGCCTCCATCGGGCGGCCTGGCCGCCGGAAGACCCCGTGCCCGGGTAGCTCAGTTGGTAGAGCATGCGACTGAAAATCGCAGTGTCGGCGGTTCGACTCCGTCCCCGGGCACCATTAAATTACTGAAAAGTAGCGTATTTACGGCTAAAAAGCGAGTGGCGCTTTCTTCCGCGTGTAATTCCTGTTTAATGGATTCAGATCGGCACTGCGATGCGCCGCTCAAGGTTGTCCATCGCGGCATCCATATGTTCGCCATTTGCATGGGCGGAGCGTGCCACCATAGCTAGAGTTTTATGCCCGCTCACCTTCTGAACGGTGGGAAGGTCAACACCCGCCTGCGCCAGATGCGTAATAGCTGTATGACGGAACCTATGACGCAGAACTTCATCGGGATTGAGGCCAGCCGCCTTGATGACCCGCCAGTAGACCTTCTGTATCGTCATCACCCTACCTGATTGACTGGCATTGTTCGGGAACAGCCATTCGGCATCGCCGGGCAGGCCTTCCGGATGAGCCTTCAAGAAATCGGACAGGGCCTTGGTCATCGGCTGCTCCCGCTGGCCCGCCTTGGCGCTAGGAATGAAGATACGGCGCTTATCGAAGTCGAGATGCTCGGTTTGATGCTCAGCACTTCGGACATTCGCATGGAAGTCGAGAGAGCAATCACGCAGAAAGGATAGATATGCGGGCTGAGGTCGTTCCTTGCTGCCGCGATGATTCGGGCGCTGTGCCCAGATCTCTCTGCAGGAGATTATCAAGTCGATTTCCAGCCCGAACTGCGCGCCGACGAGCCGACCCAAGGTCCAATTGTCTGACGCACCATGAACGCCATGCTGATCCCGAAGATTCACGACTGACTTGATCTTGGGAGACGGGATGATGCTGCAACAGGCGCTGGCGAAATTCGAAGGCACAAGGCTGATCCGCGACCGATATGACAATTATATCGGCGGCGAATGGGCTGCGCCTGCCAATGGCGAGTATTTCGATAATATCTCGCCGGTGACGGGCCAAGTCGTATGTCAGGTCGCGCGTGGGACCGCTGCCGATATCGAGGCTGCGCTGGACGCGGCCCATGCCGCGAAGGATGCGTGGGGCAAGCTGTCGTCGACCGAACGCTCGAACATCCTGCTGAAGATGGCGGACCGGATGGAGGCCAATCTCGATCTCATCGCGCTTGCCGAGACGATCGACAATGGCAAGCCGATCCGCGAAACGACGCATGCCGACATTCCACTCGCGATCGACCATTTCCGCTACTTCGCCGGCTGCGCGCGCGCGCAGGAAGGCTCGATCAGCGAGATCGACCATGACACCATCGCCTATCATTTTCACGAGCCGCTGGGCGTCGTCGGCCAGATCATCCCCTGGAATTTTCCGATCCTGATGGCGGTGTGGAAGCTCGCGCCGGCGCTGGCGGCGGGCAACTGCATCGTTCTCAAGCCCGCCGAGCAGACGCCGATGTCGGTCATGGTGCTGACTGAGATCATCGGCGACCTGCTTCCACCAGGCGTGCTCAATATCGTGAACGGCTTCGGCGTCGAAGCGGGAAAGCCGCTCGCCAGCAACAAGCGTATCGCCAAGATCGCCTTCACCGGCGAGACGACGACCGGCCGCCTCATCATGCAATATGCGAGCGAGAATCTGATCCCGGTCACGCTGGAGCTCGGCGGCAAATCGCCCAACATCTTCTTCGAGGATGTGATGGACGCGGATGACGATTATTTCGACAAATGTCTGGAAGGCTTCGCGATGTTCGCGCTCAATCAGGGCGAGGTGTGCACCTGCCCCAGCCGCGCGCTCATTCAGGAATCCATCTATGAAAGGTTCATCGAGCGGGCGATCGCACGGGTAAAGGCGATCAGACAGGGTAGCCCGCTCGATCCCGACACGATGATCGGCGCACAGGCGTCGAACGACCAGCTCGAAAAGATCCTGTCCTATATCGCCATCGGCCGGGAGGAAGGCGCAGAGGTGCTTACCGGCGGCGGCCGTGCGGTGCACCAGGACGACTTGGCCGAGGGTTTCTACGTCACCCCGACCGTGCTCAAGGGGCACAACCGCATGCGCATCTTTCAGGAAGAGATTTTTGGGCCGGTGCTTGCGGTTACAACCTTCAAGGACGAGGCAGAGGCGCTGGCGATCGCCAACGACACGCTCTACGGACTAGGCGCTGGCGTGTGGACGCGCGATGGCAGCCGGGCCTATCGCATGGGTCGCGGCATCCAGGCGGGGCGCGTGTGGACCAACTGCTACCACGCCTACCCCGCCCATGCGGCGTTCGGCGGCTACAAGCAGTCGGGCATCGGGCGCGAAAATCACAAGATGATGCTCGATCATTATCAGCAGACCAAGAATCTGCTGGTAAGCTACAGTCCCAAGGCGCTGGGTTTCTTCTGACTTGTCACGCGAAGCGTTGGCCATTTTCCCCTTGGCTGGCGCTTCGTCCCGTGGCGGGCATCCTTCCCAAGGGGTGCCCGCCGCTTCTTTTCCCGACAGGTGAAGCATGGCCGATCTGCCCGCCCGCATTCTCGGCACCCCGGCAGCCGAAGCCCTGATCGCACACCTCATCGAGCGACACGGGCCATTGATGTTCCATCAGTCGGGCGGGTGCTGCGACGGATCGGCACCGATGTGCTTCCCGGCCGGGGAGTTCAGGGTCGGCGCGCAGGACGTGCTGCTGGGGCATGTCGCAGGTGATGTGCCGGTTTGGATCGGCGCTGCGCAGTTCGATTATTGGCGACATACGCAGGTCGTCATCGATGTTGTGCCGGGGCGCGGCGCAGGCATGTCGCTGGAAAGCCCGGAAGGGCAGCGCTTCATCGTCCGCTCGCGCATCTTCACCGATGCCGAGGCGGCTGCGCTGGATGCTGCCGGGGATCCACCCCGTGGCGCCTGATCCATGCGCACGCCAGCGATGGGTTTCGCGTGACAGCGATGGAGAAGCCGCTAAATCATATTGTCCCTAAGCATAAGAGAATGGGCGATGGGGGCAGGATATGGCGACAGGCGCAGCGACCAGGAGCGGGGTCCGCTTTGCGGTATCGCACAAGGACGATCCGCAGGAGGCGACGACCGCACTGGCAGAGCAACTAGGCGACGATCCGCTGGCGGGAATCGTGGCATTTTGCGCTCATCGCTATGATCGGGATCGGATGTCGCGGGCGATAAACCGGCAGTTCGACGGCATTCAGGTCATCGGCTGCATCAGTTCAGGCGAGTTGACCGACATTGGCTATGATCATGACTGCGTGACGATGATTGGCTTTCCCGCATCAGACTTTCGCATGACGACGCATTGTTTCGACGACATCGACAATTTTGATCCGATCGCGGCGCGGGATGCTGTGCGATCACTTGTGGCGCGGGCGCAGCGCGACGCACTGCACTTTGGCGATGCGGTCAACCATGTGGCCCTGTTCCTGGTCGACGGCCTGTCCCACCGGGAAGAATGGATGACGATGGCGGTGCAGGATGCATTGGGCGACATTCCGCTGATCGGCGGGTCGTCCGGCGACGATCTCGCCTTCCGCCAAACCGCCATATTCGATGATGGGCGCTTCCATGCGCGCGCGGCCGTGATCGCCATCCTGTCGACGTCACGTCCGGTCCATGTCTTCAAGGCGCAGCATTACCGGCCGGGACCGCACAAGATGGTCATTACAGGGGCCACACCGCACGAGCGGATCGTGACGGAAGTCAATGCGGAACCGGCGGCCGCGGAATATCTGAGGCTTGCCGGCCATGCAGGCGAGGAACTGGGCATGGAATTCTTCGCCGCCCATCCGCCGATGGTGCGGGCGGGCGGGGAATATCATGTCCGTTCGATCCAGAGCGCCAACCCCGATGGTAGCCTCACATTCTACTGCGCGATCGACGAGGGTCTCGTCCTGTCGATCGGAGAACCCGTGGATCGCATCGCCGGAATGCAGCAACTGTTCAACGAACTCGAAGAGCAGGTCGGCGAGATTGATCGCATCATCGCCTTCGACTGCGTGCTCAATCGCATCGACGCGGAACAACGACAGATATCGCGCGAAGTCTCGGCGCTCTATGCCCGCCACCGCGTCATCGGCTTCAACACCTATGGCGAGCAATATCATGCGCTGCATGTCAACCAGACCTTCAGTGGACTAGCGATCGGCAAATGAACGACCTGGGCGCCGCCCCTGACTTGCAAGCGCAGACGGATGCGCTGCAGGCGGAATTGCGCAAGCTGCGGCGGATTAATGACGTGCTGATGGAGCGGGTGGAACGTTCCACCGACATGTCGAGCAACGCCTTTTCTATGTTTGAAACGGCGATCGCGTTGGAGGCCAAGGTGCGCGACCGCACCTTGCAGTTGGAGGATGCGTTACGCCGTCTTGCCCTGGCCAACACCGCCCTCGCCGACGCCCATGCGCAGGCCAATGCTGCACAGATGCGGCTGCGTGACGCGATCGAATCGATCAACGAGGGTTTCGTTCTCTTCGACGCGGACGATCGGCTTGTCCTCTACAACGAAGCCTATCTCGGCTTCTGGCCGCAGGTGGCGGAGCAAATCGGCGAGCCGCTGACGTTTGAGGACATCGCCCGCATCGTTGCACAGAACCAACAGCCCGCCGGCGCGCAGGTGGCGCCTGATCGCTGGGTATCGGATCGACTGGCGCGACATAGCATCGCCAATGGCGGCCATGTCCAAAGGCTGGCGGATGGACGCTGGATCCAGATCAACGAATTGAGGACCAGCGAGGGCGGGATCGTCGGCATCTATACCGACATCACTGAAGCCAAGGCGGAGGACGCGCGGGCGCGGGCTCGCGAACTGGCCGAGCATAACATCATGTTGCAGGCGACGCTCGACAATCTGTCGGAGGGTGTATGCCTGTTTGACGGGTTGGGGCACCTCGCGACATGGAATGACGCGCTGCGCCGGCTGCTGCGCCTGCCGGACGATTTTATGGGTGTTTTTGAAACCCATGCGGACCTGCTGCACTGGTGCCGCGACACTATGGGCATGGACGATCAGGGCTGGTTGGATTGGCAGCATCAAGGGCAGGCCGATCAAGCCGCGATCTGTTCCTGCGCCCGTGACAATCGGCACTTCGAACTGCGCAGCCGCGTGATGGGCGATGGCGGGCGGGTGTTCGGCTTTACCGACGTGACCGACATGCTGCGCGCGCAGGCCAGCCTCCAGGAAACAGCCGAGACGCTGGATCGGCGGGTGTCGGAGCGGACGATGGAACTCGTTCGTCTCAATGGCCAGCTGGAAGAAGAGGTTGCCGAGCGCCGGACGATCGAGGCGGAGCTGACCGAGGCGAAGATCGCCGCTGAAAAGGCCAACCTCTCCAAGACGCGGTTCCTCGCCGCGGCGAGCCACGACCTGCTGCAGCCCTTGAATGCGGCGCGCCTGTTCGTCGCGGCGCTTGGCGATCGACGGCTCGCGCTGCCGACCCGGGCTCTGGTCAACCAGACATCGATCGCGCTGGACTCGGTCGAAGAGCTGCTGGAAGCCTTGTTGGAGATTTCGCGGCTGGATGCGGGTGCAATACAGCCTGAGGTGACGTCCTTTCGCATCGATCGGCTGCTCCGGAAGCTGCACGTCGAATTTGCTCCGATGGCGAAAGCGGCAGGACTCGCTTTCACGGTGGATGCACAGCCGATTTGGGTGGAATCGGATCAGCGATTGTTGCGCCGCATTCTCCAGAACTTCATTTCAAACGCCTTGCGCTATACGTCGCAGGGAGCCGTCACTGTGGTGTGCCGGTGCGCGGACGGAAAGGCTGAGATCAGCGTTGCCGACAGCGGCCCCGGCATTGCGCCGGAGCAGCAGGAGTTCATCTTCGAGGAATTCCGTCGCCTTGATACCCGAAGCCCGGGCAAGGGACTGGGCCTGGCGATCGTACGGCGCGCCAGCGACATGCTCGGCCATCCGATCAGTCTGCACTCAGAGCCGGGGCGCGGCGCGACATTCTCCATCTCCCTGCCGCTCGGGGCCGAACAGCAGGACGAAGAACCGCAGGGGATCGAAGCGCGGGATCGCTCTATGCGTGGTCTTTCCGTGCTCGTGATCGACAATGAAAGGCAGATCCAGACCGGCATGGTAAATCTGTTGACGGGGTGGGGGTGCCGCGTCGTTGTCGCAGACGGGTTCGATCAGGCGGCGGCGCGCTCGCACGACGGGGCGCGGCCCGATGTCATGCTGGTCGACTATCATCTGAACGACGGCGAGACGGGGAACGATGTCGTCGCCCGGCTGCGGGCCCATTTCAGCGCATCAGTACCGGCCATCATCATATCGGCCGACCGAGGCGAAGCGCTCAAGAACCAGCTTGCCGCAAGCGACATCCCGCTGCTCAACAAGCCGGTCAAGCCGGCCCAGTTGCGAGCGCTGCTGCGGATGGTTTTGGCTTAGCCCTGACTGCAGCATAGCCGCGCGGCGGAGCGCGACCGGCCTAATTGTCGCCGTCAAAATGAACCCGGTTGGCCAGGATGACGGCTTGGGTGCGGCTGAACACATTGAGCTTCTGCAGGATGGCGGACACATGCGCCTTCACTGTGGTCATCGATACGCTGAGGTCATGGGCGATCTGCTTGTTGAGGCGACCATGCACCAGATGGGTCAGCACGATCCGCTGCTGGGGCGTCAGGCTCTCGATCTTCGCAAGTATCTCGGCTTCCTCCGCATTTTCCTGAGGCGAATCCTCGATCGCATCCGGCATGTAGATTTCGCCCGAAACGACGCGATGAAGTGCCTCGACGATTGCGCTGCGTTTGATGGACTTGGGGATGAAGCCCGCTGCGCCGGCCGCCAGTGCCTCTCGCACGATCGCGCGGTCGAACGATCCCGACACCATCACGACTGGAAGGATCGGATGGCGGTTGCGTAGCAACTTAAGGCCGTCGAGCCGCTTAACGTCCGGAATGTTGACGTCGAGCAATACGAGGTCGAAGTTTGACTGCTTGCCAAGCGTCACCATCGCTTCCTCCATGCTGGAGGCCTCGAAAATTTCGCAACCGTCAAAGCTCACGGCGATGACGCTGCGCAGCCCGTCACGAACGAGCGGATGATCGTCGACGATCAGCACCCGTTCCATCATCGCTTCGTTCTGCTCGATCCGCATGCCCGGCCCCCCGCCATGATGATGGATCATAGGATAGGGCGGAGCAAATTGCCCGCGATTTCCGCTTTGGACTCTCTGCCCGCGCCCCATGACGATCATCTTGTTGCCCCTTACTTCGCCAGCTTGAATACCCAGAGCGAGCCACCTTGGTTGATGTCCTTGAAGGATTTGGCGACCTCGCCGCCCCACAGCGGCACGGCGCCGCCCCAGCCGGACATCACGGCGACATATTGCTCACCATCCTGTTCCCAGGTGACGGGCGACCCGACGACGCCCGATCCGGTCTGGAATTTCCACAGTTCGGTGCCGGTTTTGGCGTCGAAGGCTTTGAGATAGCCCTCCGGCGTACCGGTAAAGACAAGATTGCCCGCCGTCGTCAGCACCCCGCCCCAAAGTGGCGCCTTGTTCTTATACTCCCACATGATCTTACCCGTCTTCGGGTCCATCGCACGAAGCACACCGATATGATCCTCGGCAATAGGCTTGATGGTGAAGCCCGCCCCCAGATAGGCCGCGCCCTTCTTGTAGGCGATCGGCTCGTTCCAGATGTCCATGCCCCAGTCGTTCGATGGGATGTAGAACAGGCCTGTGTCCTTGCTGTAGGCCATCGGCATCCAGTTCTTGCCGCCCAGGAAGCTCGGCGAGGAAAAGACGGTCGTGCCCTTTTCCGTGCCGTTGGGCGCGCCGGGGCGACCTGCCGGAATAAGGATGGGCTTGCCGTTCTTGTCATAACCATTGGCCCAGGTCGTCTGCATGACGAACTTGTTGGCACTGACAAACTTGCCGTTGGTGCGGTCCAGCACGAAGAAATAGCCGTTGCGGTCGGCCTTAGCGCCCAGCTTCATCGGCTTGCCATTGATGGTCGCATCGAACGGAATGAATTCATTGACTCCGTCGAAATCCCATCCGTCATGCGGCGTGGTCTGATAATGCCATTTGATGATCCCGGTGTCCGGGTCGATCGCAAGGGTGGATGCGGTGTAAAGATTGTCGCCCGGCCGCAAATGGCTGTTCCAGGGGGCAGGATTGCCCGTGCCGAAATAGAGGAGGTTTGTTTCCGGATCGTAGGTGCCGCCCAGCCAAGTCGCACCACCGCCCGTCTTGTAGAGATCGCCGGTCCAGCTGGCATTGGTCTTGCCGGTGACGCCATTATCCTTGCCACGCAGCGTACCCATATTGCCCTCGATCACCGGGCGGTGCCAGATCAGCTCGCCGGTCTCTACGTCGCGCGCGTCCACTGCGCCGACGATGCCGAACTCGCCGCCCGAATTGCCGGTTATGACCATGCCCTTCACGATCAACGGCGCGGCGGTCGCGCTGTAACCAGCCTTGTAGTCGGCAATCTGCTTGTTCCAGATGACCTTGCCTGTGTGGCGATTGAGCGCCACCAGCCGCGCGTCCAGCGTCGCGAAGATGATCTTGTCGCCATGAATGGCCGCGCCACGATTGACGACGTCGCAGCAGGGCATGATGTAGTCGGGCAGGCGCGCGGCATATTCCCATTTTTCCTCGCCTGTCCGCGCATCGAAGGCGTACAGGCGCGAATAGGAGCCGGTGACGTAGATGGTCCCGTCATAGACGAGCGGTTGCGATTCCTGACCGCGCTGCTTTTCGCCGCCCAACGACGCGGAAAAAGCCGGCACCAACTTCGTGACTGTCTGGCTATTGATCTGAGCAAGAGGGCTGAAGCGCTGCGCCTGCGGACCCATGCCATAGGTCAGCACGTCGCCAGTGGAAGCCGCGTCGTTCATCAGATCGGCGTCGGTCGGCCCCGCAGCGACCAGCGGCGAGGCGGCCGCGATCAAGGAACAAGCGGCTACCCCCATGAACGAACGCGTGAAACGTCCTGTCATTTTCATCCTCCCTCGTTTTCCGGCGCGCTCCGCGCCGTCGATGCAACAGATTATGGGGCCAAGCCCTGCTGCCAATTGGACCTTGGGTCGGGGCGGTCAGCCTGCCGCGAGCGCCGGGGCATAGGCGACGCCGTGCGACTCGAATATCGCCTTGAGAGCGCCGGATGCCGCCATCTCCGTCAGGATCGCCTCCACCGCATCCCCCAGGTTGCGGCTGTTTTCCTTGACCGCCATGCCGATGTCCCAGCCGGGCGTGGTGAAGGCGGGAAGCGGGCCAGTGCGCCGCACAATGTGGGTTGCACCGCTTTCGTGCAGCACGGCGTCGATCTGCGCGCGGCTGGCGAGTACGGCGTCGGCCCGACCGTCGATGACCGCCGTCACCGCTTCGGTTCCGCCAGGGAAGTGCACGACATCCTTCGCCAATATGCCGCCAAACGCGCCGATGAGATAAAAATCGGGAATGGAATCGATCTCGACGGCAAGCCGCTTGCCACGATATTGCGTCGGCGGCGCGTTCACATCGAGCGCCCCCCTGGCAGCAGCGAACTGGAAGCTTTCCCGATAGTAGGGAGCGATGATTGCGACCTGATCGTTTCGCATGGCAAAGGTCCGGTCGAATGGCACGTGCAGCATGATGTCGGCGGGTTGAAAGCCCAGCAGACCGCCCTTCCACACCCCGTTGCGCAGATCGTCATCGACGCTTTCGTCGGCGACCAGTTCGGCGATGTCGGCACGCACGCTGAGCGCCCTGGCGAGGGCTTGCGCGATATCCACATCTATGCCGATCAGTTTACCGTCCTTGCGCCAGGACCAAGGGCGATTGTCCTTGTAGACGGCAATCCGGAGAGTCCCAAGTTCCCGGACCCGGCCGAGCGGGGCCGCCGCTGCTGGCGCGACGGGGCCGAGCGCGGCTGCCGCCAGGCTCAGGACAAAGGCGCGGCGATCCACGGCCATCATTCCTGATGCTTGGTTTCGAGCCAGGCGCGGATCGCCCAGCCGGCCTTCTGCCCCAGCACGTCGCCGAACGGCGGCATATACACCTTGCCATCGTGGCTGGAGCCGTGCTGGAAGCGCTGGATGAACCATTCGTCCCCGCTGTCTCCGACCTCCAAATAACGCAGGTCCGGGGCGATCCCGCCGCTTTCGGCGTCCAGCCCGTGGCAGCGTGCGCAGTTCTGGCCATAGGCTGATTCGCCGATCTTCGCGGCGGTTGCGTTGCCCCGGTAGGGATTGTGCTGCACCCAGTCAGTTCCGATGTCCGGCAGGGCGGAGGTGTCCACTGCCTGCGGCGTGACATTGCCATGTGCCATCAGTGCCGATGCGATGGACCCCCCGGCCAGGAAGGCTGCGCCGATCAGGGCGATGCGTCCGAACTTCCTCATCCCAAACCCTCTTGTCTGTCGCGACCGCTGCTGGCCTGCGATCCTTGATGATGGCTGTGGATAGTAAGAGTGCCGGGCAAACCGCCCCATTGGCCTTTGGTACAATCCTGTCCGGCTGTGCGTCGGGCTAGATATCAGCGCAGAGAAGGCAAGGGAGAGGGTGCAGGAACATGATCAAGGCCATCCTCTTTGGTATGGCGCTGGCCGGCGGGACGGCTGCGGTGCATGCCGAAACCCTCTATGTCTCCAATGAGCGGGGAGACAGCGTAACCGTCATCGATGCGGCAAAGATGCAGACAGTCGCCACATGGCCCGTGGGCGGCAGGCCGCGTGGCATCACCCTGACGGCCGACGGCAAATATATCCTGCTCTGCGCCAGCGAAGACCATGCGGTGCAGATGATCGATCGGGCGACGGGCAAGCTGATCGCCGATCTTCCGTCAGGGCAAGACCCGGAGCAATTCTTCCTGTCGAGCGACGGGACCCTTTTGTTCGTCGCCAATGAGGATGATGCCGCGCTGACCGCGATCAATCTCAAGACGCGCACCGTCGCCTTCCAGGTCAATGTCGGCAAGGAACCGGAGGGCGTGGCGCAAAGCCCCGATGGCAAATGGGTGGTTGTGACCTCGGAGGATGAGGGGGTTGTCAACTGGATCGACCTTTCCAGCAGAAAGATGGTCGACGCGACGCCGACCGACCAGCGCCCGCGCCATGTCGAATTTACGTCCGATGGCGCCGCGCTCTGGATCGCGGCCGAGATTGGCGGAACCGTGCAGGTTACTGACCCCGCGACGCGTAAAATCGTTGATACCATCCGCTTCGCCATTCCGGGGGTGCCGGACTATCAGATATTGCCGTGCGGCATCCGTTTCACGCCCGATGGCAGGACAGCCATCGTGGCTCTGGGACGCGCCAACCATGTGGCGCTGGTCGATGTCGCCACCCGCAAGGTCCGCGCCTATGTGCCGGTGGGCAAACGCGTCTGGCATATCGCCGTCAGCGGCGACGGCGCGCGTGCCTATGCTGCCAATGGCCTTTCGGACACCGTTTCGATCATCGATATTCCGTCTGCGAAAGTCGTCGGAACCGTCCCGACCGGTTCGGGGCCATGGGGGATAGTCGTCGCGCCCTGACCCAAAGGAGGAGCCGCAAGACCCAAAGTTCAATTCCAGCGGCCCTGCCTGCCGCGCACTCTCTCCATTGGCCGGCGTGACCGGCAGTTTACGGGGAGGATGACATGGTTAGGGGGAAATTCCTGTGCAGCGCGGCGTCGGCACTGCTCTTTGTCGCGGCGAGCGCGTCGGCGCAGGCCGGAACCACAACGGAACTTCTGAAGCGACTGCACGAAAAGGGTATCCTGACCGACGAGGAATATGCCCAACTGGCGAAGGACGATGCGGCACCTGCACCCGCGGCTGCACCGGCCGCCATGTCCGACGGGAAGCCCGTGGTGCGGGTGGCGGACAGCGGCGTCGGCTTCGATGTCGGCGACGTGACGGTCAAGATTTCGGGGTCTGTCAACGGGTTCTACACCCATGAAAGCGGACAGGCGGCCGGGCTCGGGACGGCGGTGGTCGGCGGCGTGGTGCCGGTCGGCGGCGGCAGCTCGGCGATCCGCAACGGCCTGTTGCCCGGCTTCCTGAAGTTCGACGTGACGACCAAACAGGGTGGCTGGGACGTCGGCGCACATTTCGGCATGTATCCGGGCATCAACAGCGTGAACTATGCCGCTGGCGGCGGCGCGAACTCAGCCGGCCGCCCGGTCGCACTACAGACGGCGGGCATCGACTTTCGCCAGACCTATATGACGGTCGGCCGCGCAGGCTTTGGCGAATTCAAGCTGGGCCGCGACATCGGCCTGTTCGGTTCGGAAGGCATATTGAACGACATCACCTTGCTATCGGTCGGGTCGAGCGGCGGCAATGTCGCGCCGTCCAACACCTCGCTCGGCCGCATCGGGATCGGTTACATCTACACCGACTTCCAGCCGCAGATCACCTACACATCCCCCAATCTGTCGGGGTTCCAGGTGTCGGTCGGCATTTTCGAGCCGCTCCAGTCCCTGACCGGCCCCGGCGAAACCAGCAAGTCCCCCGGCTTTCAGGGCAAGATCGTCTATGACGGCAAATTCGGCGACTTTTCCGCCCGCGCATGGTTGTCCGGCATCACCCAGAAGCACAACCGCGTCGACGGCATTTCCTACACGGGGAGCGGCTTTGATACGGGTGCCAAGATCGGATATGGCCCGGTCGTCCTGACCGGCTATTACTATAATGGATCGGGCCTGGGTACGACTGCGCTCAACCTGTTCGACACCGACGCATTGGGCAACAAGCGCGACAGCGACGGCTTCTATGTCCAGGGGCTTGCCACCTTCGGCAAATTCTCGGTGGGCGGCAGCTATGGCGCGAGCCGGCTGCATTACGCCAACGCCGCCGATGCGATCGCCAATCCCGCATTGCTCCGCCGGAACAGCAGCTGGGTGGGCCAGGCGCGTTACGGGCTGACCAGCTGGGTGACGCTGATCGGCGAATATATCAGCACCACGGCGCGCGCGCACAACGGAAACGAGGCGCAGAGCGACACTGTCGCGGCGGGGGCAATCCTCTTCTTCTGAGTAACGGGATTGCGGGGGCGACCAAAAGGTCAATGTCACAGCAGGAGGCGGCACCCTATCAATGCGGTGCCGCCTCGACGCGGCAATGGGGTGGGGGGGGAGAACAGAAGATGCGGAGGCTAGCCTGTCTCGCGATCGCCGCAACGCCCTTTGCTGCCTGTGCGGAGCCGGAGGCGTCGCCCGGCCCGGCGATCGTAGTCACTGGTGCATCGCTACCGCTCCCGCCCGGCGCGCCTGCCTATGGATCAGTTCTGATCGAGCGGCCCCGGCTCGAAAACAATGCGTCGGGGCGGATCGAGAACCTGTTGTCCGATGTCGCCGGATTCCAGCAGTTTCGCCGGTCGGACAGCCGCTCGTCCAATCCGTCCAACCAGGGAGCAACCCTGCGGGCGCTGGGCGGCAATGCGTCGAGCCGAACGCTCGTCCTGCTGGATGGCGTGCCGGTCGCAGACCCATTCTTCGGCTATATCCCCTTCTCCGCGCTGGTGCCTGACCGGCTGTCGCTGATGCGCGTGACCCGGGGCGCGGGAAGCGGCGCATTCGGCTCCGGCGCGGTCGCGGGAACGATCGAGATGGCGAGCGCCACGCGCGACCAGTTGGACTATGTCGATGCCAGCGCGTTTTACGGCAGCCGGGATGCGCGCGAGATATCCGCCAGCGTCTCGCCGGATCTCGGGGGCGGCTTCGCATCCTTGTCGGGGCGCTGGGACAAGGGTGATGGGTTCCAGACGACGCCGCGTGACCAGCGCGTCGCGGCCACGGTTCCCGCCATGTATGATAGCTGGTCCGCCAATCTGCGGATTGCCGCGCCAATCGGCGCGAACGAGGAAGTGCAATTTCGCGCCACCCTCTTCGACGATCGTCGCACGCTGCGCTTCGCCGGAGCGGATAGCCGGAGCCAGGGACAGGATGCCAGCATCCGATATCTGTCGCGCGGACGCTGGCAGGTCGATGCGCTGGCCTATATCCAGGCGCGGAACTTCTCCAATATTGTCATTTCGTCGACCAGCTTCCGCAAGTCGCTTGACCAGCGCAACACGCCTTCCACCGGAATCGGCGGCAAGATCGAGTTGCGGCCACTCACGGAAACTGCCCACGCCCTGCGTTTCGGGATCGATGCGCGATGGTCGAACGGGGTGATGATGGAGGACGCCTATAACGCGAACCTCCCCGCCAACCCGATCACCGCGCGGCGTCAGGCGAGCGGGGATCAGCTGACGACCGGATTCTTCATCGAAGAGGACTGGACTCCTTCTGGCCCGGAAGGAAGGCTGGTGCTGACGGGGGGTATGCGAGCGGACCGTTGGGCCATTCGAAACGGCGGCTTCCGCGCCACCAACCCGGCCGGCGCACTGACCGCAGACACTATTTTTGCCGACCGCGCCGACTGGGTCGTTTCGGGCCGGGCGGGCGCGCTGTTCCATCTCGCGGACGCTCTTGCCCTGAGAGCGTCAGCCTATAGCGGCTTTCGCCTGCCAACGCTCAATGAGCTCTATCGCCCCTTCGTTGTGTTTCCGGTGACGACGCAGGCCAATGCTGCTCTGAAGCCCGAAAGACTGAAAGGCGCGGAAGGCGGATTCGACGTCACGCTGGACGACCGGCTCACGGTGTCCGCAACCCTGTTCACCAACCGGCTCGACCATGCCATCGCCAATGTCACGATCGGCCCCAACCTGCGCCAGCGGCAGAATGTCGATGCCATCAGAGCGGAAGGCGCGGAGTTGAGCGGGCGGGCGAAGTTCGGCCCGGCTCTCACCTTGAGCGCTGCTTACGCCTACAGCCGATCCCGCGTTTCTGCACCCGGCGCGCTGCTCGATGGCAAGCGGCCAGCGCAGGTGCCACGCCATGCGGCGAGCGCAACGCTGGACTGGACGCGGGGCGGCGCGACATTGTCGGCAACGCTGCGCTATGTCGGGCGGCAATATGAAGATGATCTGCAAACCGACGCGCTGCCTGATGCGCTGACGATCGACGGCTTTGTGCGCCTGCCAGTGGCACGCGGTTTAAGCCTGATCGCACGCGCCGAAAATCTGTCCGACAGCCGGGTCATTACACGGAACGCTGGTGGGTCCATCGATCTGGGAACGCCCCGGACGCTGTGGATCGGCGTGCGATATGGTCATTGAAGGGGAGCCATGATGTCTGACGATCTTTTCCCGGTACCCGCCGGTTGGGCTGCGCGTGCGCGGATCGACAAGGCCGCGCGGGCGGCGGATTATCGCCGCTCACTGGAGGATGCCGACGCTTACTGGCTGGAACAGGCGCGCCGGCTGGACTGGAACAGGTCGCCGACGCGCGCGTCGGAAAGCAGTTTCGATGAAGCCGATTTCGCCGTCCGCTGGTTCGCTGACGGTACGCTCAATGCATCGGTCAATTGCCTCGACCGCCATCTTGCCGAGCGCGGGGACGCGGTCGCCATCCTGTGGGAGCCGGATGATCCGGCCGAAGCGCCGCGCCGCATCACCTATAGGGAGCTGCACGCCGAGGTCTGCCGTTTCGCCAATGTACTGAAATCCGCGGGTGCGCGTAAGGGTGATCGCATCACCATCTATCTGCCGATGATCCCAGAGGCCGCTGTGGCGCTGCTCGCCTGCGCCCGCATCGGCGCGATCCATTCGGTGGTGTTCGGCGGCTTTTCGCCCGAAGCGCTGGCCGGCCGGATCATCGACTGCGATTCCACCCTTGTCGTCACGGCCGACGAAGGACGCCGGGGCGGGCGGCGCGTGCCGCTCAAGGCCAATGTCGATGCTGCGCTGGCGCTCGATCACTGCTCCAGCGTCCGTCACGTCCTCGTGGTCCGGGCAACCGGCGGCGCGGTGTCGATGCAGCATGGCCGCGACGTCTGGTATGACGAGGCCATGGCGCAGGCATCCGCCGATTGCCCGGCCGAGATCGTGGACGCCGAACATCCATTGTTCCTGCTCTACACTTCGGGTTCGACCGGCAAACCCAAGGGCGTGGTGCATTCGACCGGCGGATACCTTCTCTGGGCCAGCCTGACACACGAACTCTGCTTCGATTATCGGCCCGGCGACGTCTGGTGGTGTGCAGCCGATGTGGGCTGGGTCACGGGCCACAGCTACATCGTCTATGGTCCGCTGGCCAATGGCGCTACGACGCTCATATACGAGGGTTTACCCAACTGGCCGACGCACAGCCGCATCTGGGAAATCGTCGACCGGCATAGGGTCCACACCCTGTTCACCGCCCCAACGGTATTGCGCGCACTGATGAAGGAGGGGGACGGGTTCGTCCATGCCACCAGCCGCGCCTCGCTGCGCCTGCTGGGCAGCGTCGGCGAACCCATCAACCCGGAAGCATGGCGCTGGTATCACAAGGTGGTGGGGGAGAAACGCTGCCCGATCATCGACACATGGTGGCAGACCGAAACCGGCGGCGCCATGATCGCGCCGATGCCGGGCGCCACCGACCTGAAACCCGGCAGCGCGACCTTCCCCCTTCCGGGAGTCGAGGCGATGATCGTCGATAGCGAAGGACAACCGCTAGAGGGCGAAGGCGAAGGCAATCTGGTGATCGCGCGATCCTGGCCCGGCCAGATGCGGACCGTGTGGAACGATCATGCGCGCTTTTTCCAGACCTATTTCACGACCTTTCCTGGCAAGTACACCACCGGTGACGGCGCGCGGCGCGATGCGGATGGCTATTTCTGGATCACGGGGCGCGTCGATGACGTCATCAACGTGTCGGGCCATCGCATGGGAACGGCAGAGGTCGAAAGCGCGCTCGTCCTTCACGCCGCCGTCGCCGAGGCCGCCGTGGTGGGCATGCCGCATGAGATCAAGGGGCAAGGCATCTATGCCTATGTGACGCTGAACGCAGGCGAGGCGCCCAGCGAGGATTTGCGCAGGGGGCTGATCCAGTGGGTGCGCGCCGAAATCGGTCCGATCGCGACCCCCGACGTCATCCAGTTCGCGTCCGCGCTGCCCAAGACCCGTTCGGGCAAGATCATGCGCCGCATCCTGCGCAAGATCGCAGAGGGTGAAGTCTCCGCCCAGGCGCTCGGTGACACGAGCACGCTGGCCGACCCTTCGGTCGTGGAGGATCTGGTACGCAGCCGATTGGTGCAGGCCGCCTGACCGAAGGTCTAATGGACGCAGTTGGAGCCGCTCCTACCCTTTCCTGAAACAAAGAAGCGGGAGAGGACATGTCGAACCGAGGCTGGCTTTTTGCGGGCTTTGCCAGCATCGCTTGCGGCGTAGTCCCGGCACGGGCGGAGGAGGCGGCAACAGCCCAGCCGGCGGCGATCATCGTTACTGCGCCCGGCGGCGCGATCGACATGGACGATGCGCGCAGGATCGACACCCATGATACTGCGGCGGCCGGCACGCCCGACCTGCTGGCCGCGCTGACCCGCAACATCGCCAGCATCACCTTGCAGGACGCGCAAGGCAATCCCTGGCAGCCAAACCTTGTCCATCGCGGCTTCGTTGCCTCACCGCTTCAGGGCCAGTCGCAGGGCATTGCGGTCTATATGGACGGCGTACGGTTCAACCAGCCCTTTGGCGACACCGTGCAATTCGACCTCATTCCCGAAGCCGCGATCCGCTCCGTCAGCTTGCTCGATGCAAGCCCGGTCTATGGTCTCAATGCGCTGGGGGGCGCGCTGCTGCTGGAAACCAAGGACGGACGTGCCGAACCGGGCATCGAGGCGAGCGTCACCGGCGGGCGCTTCGGCTATGCGGAGGCAAGCGCGGCCGGGGGCTTCGCGCAGGACGCCTTCAGCGCGTTCGGCGCTGTCCAATATAGCCGCGAAGATGGCTGGCGCGACCATAGCCCCTCTCGCCTCGCGAACGGCTATTTTGACGTGGGGCTGGATGCAACCGATGGTGGCGTGCATCTCAAGTTCGTCGGCGCGGATACTGATCTGACCGGCAATGGCGTCGCGCCGGTCGAGTTGCTGGCCGCCGATCGGCGCGCGGTCTTCACCTGGCCGGATAACAGCCGCAGCCGCTATGGCCGCGTCAGCCTGCACCCGTGGGTCGCGCTGTCGAACAGCAGCCGGCTGGAGAGCAGCCTCTATGCGCAGCGCCTGACGTTGCGAACGGTCAACGGCGACGCCGCCGACATCGAAGCATGCGGAGAAGAGGATGAAGCCGGGTTGTTGTGCCTGGAAACGATCGGTGAAACGGACGAGCCGGCAGTCCTGACGACATCTGGTGGCCATCCGGTTGCGGATCGGCTCGGCGGGGAAGGCTATGGCGTGCTCAACCGGGGACGGACGCGGACCGATGCCGTCGGCTTCCTCATCCAGATCATTGATGATCGCAGCCTGGCAGGCGGACGCAATCACCTCGCGGTCGGCATCAGCCATGATCGTGCCCGTACCCGCTTTGACGCATCGACCGAGCTGGGCGCGCTGACAGAGGATCGCAGCGTGACCGGACTGGGCTCCGTCATCGTGCAGGACGACGGCGCGATCGCCCCGGTCGGGCTGGTCGCCAATAGTCGCCACTGGGGTGTTTTTCTTCAGGACCGCTTGCCGATTGCTCCGGGCTTGACGGCAGAAGTCGGCTTGCGCTGGAACCATGCGCGGATAGAACTCGCCGATCAGATCGGCACTGCTCTTAACGGGCGACACGGTTTCCGGCGCCTCAATCCGGGCGTCGAGCTTGACTATCGCCTGTCGGATGGCCTGTCGCTGCGAGTGGGCTATGCAGAGACCAGCCGTGCGCCCACACCCGCCGAACTCTCCTGCGCCGACGAAGCCGCGCCATGCAGCCTCACCAACTTCTTCATCGCCGATCCGCCGCTCAAGCAGGTCGTCGCGCGAAGCTGGGAAGCGGGCGCATCAGGCCATGTCCTCCGCGGTGGGTGGAGCGCCGACTGGCTATTGTCGGCCTATCGCACCATCAACCACGACGATATTCAGTATGTCGCATCTGCAATCCGGGGGCGCGCCTATTTTCGTAACATCGGCAGGACGCGGCGGCAGGGGTTGGAGGCGTCCGTCAAATTGCAACGAGGCGGCTTTGCCGCAGGGCTTAGCTACGCCCTCACGGATGCGAAATACCGGGATGCGCTTGTGCTCAGCAGTCCTGCTAACCCCATGGCCGGCGAAGACGGGACCATCGGGGTGAAAAAGGGCGACACGTTGCCCGGCATCCCGCGGCATTCGGCGACCCTCACCTTCGATTATGCAGGCCCGGTCAGCCGCCTTCGCCGTTGGACGGTCGGCGGCGATCTGATCGCGCGATCCGGTCAGTATCTTGTCGGGGACGAAGGCAATGACAATGCCCGACTGCCCGGATATCTGATCGCCAACGTCCGGGCGGGGGTCGATATCCTGCCGGGCGTGACCCTGTTCGGCGAGGTTCGCAACCTCCTGGGCCGCCGCTATGCAACGTTCGGAACCTTCACTCAGGTCGACGAGATTGACCTTGAGGAAGCGCCCGGGGCAAGCAACCCGCGCGCTTATGGCCCCGGCACCCCGCGGCGCTGGTATGCAGGCATCAAGGCGCGGTTCTGAACGGCTTACTCGCCAGTCACGTCGATGCGCGGCAGCCGCATTTCCAGCGCCGGGTAGAAGTGCGACACGCTACGCTGAAATTCATAGCGTGCCGCTGCCATAGCTGCAAAATGTGGAGGGATGGGCAAATCGCCCGCTTCCACCATATCGAGCCCGGACTCCGCTGCCCGGCGCAAGGTTTCGTCCAGCCAGTCGATCCAATCCCTGGTCTGACCGATCGCCCGGCTCCCGGTGGGGTCGAATGGGCCGTGGCCGGGAATGGCCGCCTTGTGCGGTAAAGCGGCCAGCACCGACAGGCTTTCGCGCCAACGCGCAAGGTCGGCCGTAGGCGTGCTCGGGGCACGATCAAGGAACAGCAGGTCGCCCGCTATCAGCGTGCCGGTCCGCTCGTCGAGCAGGGCAAGGTCCGCGCTGCTGTGTCCGGAAAGCGCCAGCAAGCGGAGCCGGCGGCCGCCGAACTCCTCGATTGCATTGTCGATGCCTATTCGCGGCAACACCACATCCGTACCCCGCATCCAGTCGCCCAGGAGCCGATAGAGTGCATCGGAAAAGCCGCTTCCGTCCCGCTTCATGTCGGCAATCGTACCGGGCAGCGCGGCGACGATGGCCGGATCGAACGCGGCGATACCCATGCCGTGATCGGGATGAAGATGGGTCACATAGACCCTGACCACTGGCTGACGGGTCAGCGCCTCGGCCGCGGCCTTGAGTGCGCGCCCATAGCGGACGGAGGGGCCGGCATCGACCAGCACCGCACCCACCGGCGTGGCGATGATGGCAATGTTTGCAATCGCGCCGCCATTGGCGAACAGCATTGGCTCTTCCGCGCCGTGGATCATCCATAATCCTTCGCCAACAGCGATCGGTTTGATGACATAGCTATTTTCTGCTGCGGCACGGGCCATCGGCCAGAAGCCGATCAGGCTGGCCAGCGCGTGCCGGCGGTTCATCCTCATGGGATATCGCCGCCGGACGGGAACGGCGACTGGCGGGCGACGATGACCTTTGCAGAATAGACGCGGCCGTTGGTATCGCGCGCCGTGACGGCCAGCGACGCCCCGCCCTGCGCGCGCGGTATAACGGTGATTGCAGGGTCTTCCGCGACCGACGCCCAGATATCCATCTCGCCAAGCAGCTCGCCAAACGCATCGGCGATCGTCAGCCGGTCGATATGGTAGGTCGGGACATTAGCGACAAAGCCCGTGTCCATTGGGTGGCGGAAAGTCAGGCGCAGCCGGCTCACGCCGTCAGAGGCCGGCCAGGCCCCGCCCCTTATCTCGCCCAGATGCTCTGCCCAGTCCCCTTTCACGCGGCTCACCGGCGGAGCGGAGCAGCCGCCACCTGCGGCATCCACCCAGCCCC
>Ga0315899_10000907_pt1 | contig 34639 bp, 32 predicted proteins | sample LakEriMetagenome_2_FD_203518 | JGI IMG/M metagenome (GOLD analysis project Ga0315899, IMG submission 203518) | Freshwater fungal communities from buoy surface, Lake Erie, Ohio, United States - Buoy 4 MA112 | ecosystem: Environmental > Aquatic > Freshwater > Lake | place: USA: Lake Erie, Ohio...
GCGCGACGGCGCGCGCCTTGCGCTGGTCGACACGCTGCGCGCGGCGGCGCCCTGGCAGCCACTGCGGCGGCGCGAGGCGGCCGCGGCGACGGCCCGTGCGCGGGGTGCGGCGGACGCGGCCCCGGCGCAGCCCCCCCGGCGCCTGTCGCTGCGCGCGTCCGACCTGCGGGTCTCGCGGCTGCAGGAGCGCACCGAGACCACGACGATCTTCGCGATCGACGCGTCCGGCTCGTCGGCGCTGCACCGTCTCGCCGAGGCGAAAGGGGCGGTCGAGCTGCTGCTCGCCGACTGCTACGTGCGCCGCGACCGGGTCGCGGTGGTCGCCTTCCGCGGCCGCGGCGCGGAGGTGCTGCTGCCGCCGACGCGCTCGCTGGTGCGCGCCAAGCGCAGCCTCGCGGGACTGCCCGGCGGCGGCGGCACGCCGCTCGCCTCGGGCATCGACGCGGCCGCGGCGCTCGCCGACGCGGTCGTGCGCCGCGGCGGCTCGCCGATCGTCGTGCTGCTGACCGACGGCCGCGCGAACGTCGCGCGCGACGGCGCCGGCGGTCGCGCGAAGGCGGTCGACGAGGCGGTCGACGCGGCCCGCCGGCTGCGCGCGGGCGGCCACGCGGCGCTGCTGCTCGACACCTCGCCCCAGCCCGCGGCGGCCGCGCAGGCGCTCGCCGCGGCGATGGCCGCCGCCTACGTGCCGCTGCCGCGCGCCGACGCCGAGGGCATCGCGCGACCGGTGCGCGCGATGGCCGGCGCCGGCCGGCGCGGACCGGGCCGTGTCCGCTGACGCCGGCCCGCCGCGCCTCGACTGGGCGCGCGACGGGCGCGACTGGCCGAACCGCGACGCGAGCCGCTTCGTCGAGGCGGGCGGCCTGCGCTGGCACGTGCAGGTGCTGGAGCCGACGGACGCCGACGCGCCGACGCTGCTGCTGCTGCACGGCACCGGCGCGGCGACGCACTCGTGGCGCGCGCTCGCGCCGCGGCTCGCGCACGGCTTCCGGGTGGTGGCACCCGACCTGCCCGGCCACGGCTTCACGTCGATGCCGCCGCCCGACGGCCTGTCGCTGCCCGGCATGGCCGCGGCGCTCGGCGCGCTGCTCGCCGCGCTCGGCGCGGCGCCGGCGCTGGTGGTCGGGCACTCGGCGGGTGCCGCGGTCGGCGCCCGCGCGATCCTCGACGGCGGCTGCGCGCCGCGCGGCCTGGTCGGCCTGAATCCCGCGCTGCTGCCGCTCGCCGGGCTCGCCGGCCAGCTGTTCTCGCCGGCGGCGCGCTGGCTCGGTGGCGTCTCGCTCGCGCCGCGCCTCTTCGCGCGGCTCGGCGAGTCCCCGGCGGTGCTCGACCGGCTGCTGCGCGGCACCGGCTCGTCGATCGGCGAGGACGGCCGGCGCGGCTACGCGACCCTGGTCGGGAACCCCGGCCACGTCGCCGGCGCGATCGGCATGATGGCCCGCTGGGACCTGCGCGCGCTCGAACGCGACCTCCCGCGCCTGCCGGTGCCGCTGCTCGCGATCGTCGGCGCGCGCGACAACACGCTGCCGCCCGAAGAGGGCGAGCGCGTCCGGCAGCGCGTGCCGGGGGCGAGCGTCGAGACGCTCGCCGGGCTCGGCCACCTCGCGCACGAGGAGCGGCCGGACCTGGTCGCCGCGCGGATCGCGGCGTTCGCGGCACAGGTCGGCGCAGCCGTCGCCTGACAGTTTTGGTTGTCCAGTTGAGTTGACACGGCTACCATGGCCGGAGCCGAACCGAGAGCCCGACCATGCCCCCGATCGCGTCGATGTCGTTCGACCTGGAAGCCGCGCCCGCCTTCGACCGCGTGCCCGCGCGCGCCGTTCCGGACGCCGCGGCCGACCTCGCGGCGTGCCGCGCACAGCTCGCCGACGGCTCGAGGACCTTCCTCGCCGCCTCCCGCCTGCTGCCGCGCTCGGTCCGCGAGCCCGCCTGCGCGCTCTACGCGTTCTGCCGGACCGCCGATGACGCGGTCGACCTCGACACCGTCGACGAGCTCGCCGCGGTCGCGCGGCTGCGCACGCGGCTCGCGCGGATCTACGCCGGCCAGCCCGAGCCGACGCCCGCCGACCGCGCGTTCGCCCGCGTCGTCGTGGACCACGCGATGCCCCGCGAGCTGCCCGAGGCGCTGCTCGACGGCTTCGAGTGGGACGCGCGCGGCCGTCGCTACGAGACGATCGAGAACCTGCACGACTACGCGGCGCGCGTCGCCGGCACCGTCGGGGCGATGATGGCCGTGCTGATGGGCCGGCGCTCGCCTGAGGCGCTGGCGCGCGCCTGCGACCTCGGCGTCGCGATGCAGCTCTCGAACATCGCCCGCGACGTCGGCGAGGACGCGCGCCGCGGCCGCGTCTACCTGCCGCTCGCGTGGCTGCGCGAGGCCGGCGTCGACCCCGACGCGTGGCTCGCCGCGCCGGTGTTCGACGCGCGGATCGCTGCGGTCGTGCGGCGCCTGCTGCGCCACGCCGACACGCTGTACGCGCGCGTCGAGGCGGGCATCGCGCTGCTGCCGCCCGCGTGCCGCCCCGGCATCCAGGCCGCGCGCGTGCTCTACGCCGAGATCGGCCGCGAGGTCGAGCGCCGCGGCTGCGACTCGGTGTCGCAGCGCGCGGTCGTGTCCGGCCGGCGCAAGCTCGCGCTGCTCGCGCGCGCGCTCGCCGAAGGCGTCGTCGCTCGCCCCGGACCCGGCGCCGGACTGGCGCCGCTCGATGCGGTCGGCTACCTGGTCGATGCGGTGGTGCGCACCGATGCACCCCGGCCCGCCCCGGCGCTTCGAGCCGTGCCCGACGCCACCGAGCAGCACGGCGCGCCGTCCTTCGCCTTCGCGAGGCGCGCCGTCTGGGTCATCGAGCTCTGCGAGCGGCAGGAGCAGCGCCGGCTCGGCCGACGCGACGCCTCGCAGCCGTCCTGACGGCGCCGCGCGCGCCGGACCGGCGCTGCAGGGCGCCGCTCGCACCGCCAGGCCGACCGTGCGTGGCGGCGCCGTCGACCGTTCGTCGGCGGGCCGCCTACCGTTCGCGTGCGACGCCGAGCGCCGGACACGTCGCGCGTGCATTCTTTCCTCGACAGGTCGTCACGACGACGATCGCGCGAGGAGGGCAGCCGATGCTCTGGACGAGGCGCAAGGCGGGCGGGCAGCTCGCCGGCGAGCGCTTCATGACGCTGATCGACGCGTCCGCGACCGTCGACGGTCGGCTCGAGTACCGGGAGAGCCTGCGCATCGACGGCCGGGTGACCGGCTGATTGCGGCTCGAGGCCGGCAGCACGGCCACCGTCGCGATCGCCGAGGGCGCGGCGGTGCGCGGCGACATCGACGGGCACCGCGTGCTGGCGGCGGGCCAGGTCCACGGCAACATCCGCGCGAAAGAGCGCGTCGAGCTTTTCGGCACCGCCCAGGTCTGCGGCGACATCGCCTGCGGCTCGATCAGCGTCGCGCACGGCGCGCGCGTGGCCGGCATGCTGCTCGAGCTCGACCGCTGCGACGACGCGTCGAGCAAGACCGACGCGGTGATCCGAAGCGCCCGCGCGAACGGCGACGAGGCGCGCAGCGCCTAGGCGCGCATCGGCCCTCGATCGCGGAGGCTCCGGCGATGCCGCTGATGCGGCTGTCCGGACCGCTGGGTGCGGTGCACTCGCCGACCGTGTCGCGCGCCGCGCTCGCGCTGCTCGCCGCGTGCATCGCCCTGCTGCTGCTCGCGGCCGGCAACCTGCTGCACTACATGGGGCTGAGGCTCGCGCTCGAGTACCGACCCGAGCTGGAGCGGGCGATCGGCGTACTCACCGCGGACGACCTCGGGCGCATCGAGGACACGTACCGGCAGCGTGTCGCGCAGCTGCGGGGCGAGATCGCCGCGGTGGGCCGGGAGGTGGCCGAGCTGCGCACGCTGAAGGACGAGTTCGCGCGGCTCGCGCTGCCGCGGCACTACACGAGCGGCGGCGCGCGACCGGACCCGCCGGCGCGGCCGGCCGATCGGCCGGCCCGCACCTGCACTTCGAGGTGTTCCATCGCGGCACGGCGCGCGATCCGGAGCCCTACCTCGTGCCCGCCGCCGACGCGTCCGCGGCGGTCGATGCCCGGGCGGCCGGCCGCTGACCCGCGGCCGCCGCGCCGTGCTCCCCCCGGTTCGCCCGGCCGGGTTCCGGTTCCGAAGGCGTTGACGCCCCGCCCCGGAGTGTCTATTGTCCTTGACACTCTGAACCCGCTCATCGAGTTGACACTCGGTGGGCCGACCACACGGGACGGCACGGCATGGACATCCTCGCCCGGATCGAACAGGCGCTCGACGCGGCGCTCTCGCAGCACGAGGTCCCGGGTGCCCCGCCCCGCCTCGCCGCCGCGATCCGCCACGCGGTCTTCCCCGGCGGCGCCCGCATCCGCCCGCAGCTGTGCATCGCGGTCGCCCGCGCGTGCGGCGACGACGACCCCGCGCTCGCCGACGCGGCCGCGGTCGCGCTCGAGCTGCTGCACTGCGCGTCGCTCGTGCACGACGACCTGCCCTGCTTCGACGACGCGGCCACCCGCCGCGGCCGCCCCTCGGTGCAGGCCGCCTACGGCGAGCCGCTCGCGGTGCTCGCCGGCGACGCGCTGATCGTCCGCGCCTTCGCGGTGCTCGGCGAGGCCGCGCGCCGCTCGCCGCAGCGGCTCGGCCCGGTGCTCGCGACGGTCGCAGGCGGCACCGGCACGCCGTTCGGCATCGTCGCCGGCCAGGCCTGGGAGTGCGAGCCGCGCGTCGCGCTCGCCGACTACCAGCGTGCCAAGACCGGTGCGCTGTTCGCCGCGGCCACCGCCGCCGGCGCCGAGGCCGCGGGCGCCGAGGGCCGCATCTGGCGCGGGCTCGGCGACCGGCTCGGCGAGGCCTACCAGGTCGCCGACGACATCCGCGACGTGCTGTCCGACCCGGACGTGCTCGGCAAGCCGATCGGCCAGGACGTGCTGCTCGGCCGCCCGAGCGCCGCCCGCGAGCTCGGCCTCGACGGCGCGATCTTCCACTTCCAGTCGCTGGTCGCCCAGGCGATCGCGGCGATCCCTGACTGTGCGGGTGCGCCCCGCCTGCGAGCCCTCGTATGGATGGAATCCGAACGGCTGGTGCCGAAGGCGTGGTGCGAGGACGCGGAGCGCCGGCGGGCCCTGGCCTGACCGGAGCGGGCCGCCCGACGCTGCGCGACCGCTGGCGCGCGCTGCGCGACCGGCTGCTGACGAGCCCCGAGTTCCACCGCCGCGCGGCGTCGTTCCCGCTCACGCGGCCGTTCGTGCGGCGCGACTCGCGCGCGCTGTTCGACCTCGTAGCCGGCTTCACCTACTCGCAGGTGCTGCTCGCCTGCGTGCGCCTGCGCGTGCTCGACACGCTCGCGGCCGAGGGCCCGCTCGCCGCCGACGAGCTCGCGCGTCGCGTCGGCCTGCCGTCGGAGGGCGCCGCGCGCCTGTTCGCCGCGGCCGCGTCGCTCAAGCTCATCGAGGCGCGCGACGACGGCCGCTGGGGCCTCGGCCGCCAGGGCGCGCCGATCGTCGCGCTGCCCTCGGTGGCCGCGATGATCGAGCACCACGCGACGCTGTACCAGGACCTCGTCGATCCGGTCGCGCTGCTGCGCGGCGAGCGCGACACCTCGATGTCGGGCTACTGGCCCTACGCGGACACCGCGCCCGGCGCCGTGCCCGAGGCGCTCGACGAGGCACGCGTCGCCGAGTACTCGCGCCTCATGTCGGTCACGCAGCCGCTGGTCGCCGAGCAGGTGCTCGACGCGTACCCGTTCGCGCGGCACCGCGTGCTGCTCGACGTCGGCGGCGGCGAAGGCGCCTTCGCGATCGCCGCCGCGCGCCGCGCGCCCGCGCTGCGCGTGATGCTGTTCGACCTGCCCGCGGTCGCCGAGCGCGCGCGCGAGCGCCTTGCGCAGGCCGGCCTCGCCGATCGCGCGCGGACCTTCGGCGGCAGCTTCCACGGCGACGCGCTGCCGCGCGGCGCCGATCTGGTGACGCTGGTCCGCGTGCTCTTCGATCACCCCGACGAGCGCGTGCTCGGGATCCTGAAGGCCGCGCGCGCCGCGCTCGAGCCGGGCGGCACGCTGCTGGTGTGCGAGCCGATGTCGGGCACGCCCGGCGCCGAGGCGATCGGCGACGCGTACTACGGCCTGTACCTGCTCGCGATGGGCAAGGGCCGCTCGCGCCGACCGCAGGACATCGAGCGGCTGCTGCGCGAAGCCGGGTTCGCCGACGTCGCCCTGCTGCCGACCCGCCTGCCGCTGCAGACGCGCGTGCTGCGCGCCCGGGGCTGAGCCGGCCCCATGCATTCCGGAACCGTCTTGGACAAGCCCGAGTGTCCATGTTGCTTGACACACGGGCCAGTAAGCCTAAGATGACATTCCCAAGGGAGCATGCGTATGCCCTCGATCGACCTTCCGCACGACCCGACGCCCTCGCGCCGGCACGCGGCATCCACCACCGGAGCCGCACGATGAACTCGATGGCCGTCGTGCTCGAGAGGCCCGAGCACATCCAGGTCGAGCGCGTCGCGCTCGCCGAGCCGGGCGAGGCCGACGTCGTCGTCGACGTCGACTTCAGCGGCATCAGCACCGGCACCGAGAAGCTGCTCTACACCGGCCGGATGCCCACCTTCCCCGGCATGGGCTACCCGCTCGTGCCCGGCTACGAGTCGGTCGGCCGCGTCGTGCACGCCGGCCCGAAGTCCGGCTTCGTCGGCGGCGAGTCGGTGTACGTGCCCGGTGCGCGCTGCTTCGGCGAGATCCGCGGCCTGTTCGGCGGCTCGGCGTCGCGGCTGGTCGTCTCCGGCGAGAAGGCCGTGCCGGTCAGCGACGCGCTCGGCGAGAAGGCGGTGCTGCTCGCGCTCGCCGCGACCGCGTACCACTCGGTGTCCGGCGGCGGCCGGCGCGACCCGATCGTGCCGCCCGACCTGATCGTCGGCCACGGCGTGCTCGGCCGCCTGCTCGCGCGGCTCACCGTGCTCGCCGGCTACCCCGCGCCGGTCGTCTGGGAGACGAACCCGCGCCGCGCGGGCGGCGCCGAGGGCTACCCGGTCGTCGACCCGAAGGACGACGACCGCCGCAACTACACCGCGATCTACGACGTCAGCGGCGACGCGTCGCTGCTCGACACGCTGGTGATGCGGCTCGCCCCCGGTGGCGAGATCGTGCTCGCCGGCTTCTACACGCAGCCGCTGTCGTTCATGTTCGCGCCCGCGTTCATGCGCGAAGCGACGATCCGCTGCGCCGCCGAATGGAAGAAGCCCGACCTGCTCGCCGTGCGATGGCTGATCGAGACCGGCCACCTGTCGCTCGACGGGCTGATCACACACCGCGCCGAGGCCGATCGCGCCCCGGGCGCGTACCCGGTCGCGTTCGACGACGCCGACTGCCTGAAGATGGTCCTCGACTGGAGACACTGCGCATGAACACCGGAATCCCTGCCACGGCCACCGTGCAGTTCATGCAGAAGGAGCGCCTGCGCGCCGAAGCCGCGATCGAGCCCGATGCGCCCGTCACCGGTCCGGTGACCAAGGAGACGCAGATCATCGCGATCTACGGCAAGGGCGGCATCGGCAAGAGCTTCACGCTCGCGAACCTGAGCTACATGATGGCCCAGCAGGGCAAGAAGGTCCTGCTGATCGGCTGCGACCCGAAGAGCGACACCACGTCGCTGCTGTTCGGCGGCCGCGCCACGCCGACGATCATCGAGACCTCGTCGCGCAAGAAGCTCGCCGGCGAGCCGGTGACGATCTCCGACGTCTGCTTCAAGCGCGACGGCGTGTTCGCGATGGAGCTCGGCGGCCCCGAGGTCGGCCGCGGCTGCGGCGGGCGCGGGATCATCCACGGCTTCGAGACCCTCGAGAAGCTCGGCTTCCACGACTGGGGCTTCGACTACGTGCTGCTCGACTTCCTCGGCGACGTGGTCTGCGGCGGCTTCGGCCTGCCGATCGCCCGCGACATGTGCCAGAAGGTCATCGTCGTCGGCAGCAACGACCTGCAGTCGCTCTACGTCGCGAACAACGTCTGCTCCGCGGTCGAGTACTTCCGCAAGCTCGGCGGCAACGTCGGCGTGGCCGGCATGGTGATCAACAAGGACGACGGCACCGGCGAGGCGCACGCGTTCGCCGAGCGCGCCGGCATCCCGGTGCTCGCCGCGATCCCCGCGAACGAGGACATCCGCCGCAAGAGCGCGTCGTACGAAATCATCGGCCGCCCCGGCACGCAGTGGGCGCCGCTGTTCGAGCAGCTCGCCACCAACGTCGCCGAGGCGCCGCCGGTGCGGCCGAAGCCGATGACGCAGGACGCGCTGCTCGGGCTGTTCTCGGGCTCGGCGGTCGGTCGCGACGTCGTGCTCGAGCCGGCCACGATCGCCGACATGACCGGCGGTGTCGTGGTCGACAAGCCGTCGCTCGAAGTCATCTACGACGACGCGGCCTGAGGACCGGACGATGGACACGCCGAGCGCACCGCTGCCGAATCCCGAGGCCCTGAAGGGCGACGGGCTGGGCTGCCACTCGGGCCGCGACGCGATGCTCGAGGCCGCCGCGCAGGCGGGCAAGGGCGCCACGCTCGAGCAGTACGCGGCCGACTACCCGAAGGGCCCGCACGACCAGCCGCAGAGCATGTGCCCGGCCTTCGGCTCGCTGCGCGTCGGGCTGCGGATGCGCCGCACGCAGACGATCCTCTCGGGCTCGGCCTGCTGCGTCTACGGGCTGACCTTCACCTCGCACTTCTACGGCGCGCGCCGCAGCGTCGGCTACGTGCCGTTCAACAGCGAGACGCTGGTCACCGGCAAGCTGTTCGAGGACATCCGCGACGCGGTCCACGCGCAGGCCGATCCCTCGAAGCTCGACGCGATCGTCGTCATCAACCTGTGCGTGCCGACCGCCTCGGGCGTGCCGCTGCAGCTGCTGCCGAAGTCGATCAACGGCGTGCGCGTGATCGGCATCGACGTGCCCGGCTTCGGCGTGCCGACGCACGCCGAAGCGAAGGACGTGCTCGCCGGCGCGATGCTGCGCTACGCCCGCGGCGAGGTCGAGGCGGGCCCGGTCGCCGCGCCGCGCACCGGCCGCGCGCAGCGGCCGACGGTCACGCTGCTCGGCGAGGTGTTCCCGGCCGATCCGGTCGGCATCGGCATGATGCTCGAGCCGATGGGCCTGGCCGCCGGCCCGGTGGTGCCGACGCGCGAGTGGCGCGAGCTCTACCAGGCGCTCGACTGCGCCGCGGTCGCCGCACTGCACCCGTTCTACACCGCGTCGGTCCGCGAGTTCGAGGCGGCAGGTCGCCCGGTCGTGGGCAGCGCGCCGGTCGGCCACGACGGCACCGAGGCGTGGCTGCAGGCGATCGGCACCGCCGCCGGTGTCGCGCAGGCGAAGATCGACGCCGCGAAGAACCGCATGCTGCCCGCGATCCGCGGCGCGCTCGCGGCCACGCCGATCAAGGGCCGCATCACGCTGTCCGGCTACGAAGGCTCGGAGCTGCTGGTCGCGCGGCTGCTGATCGAGAGCGGCGCCGACGTGCGCTACGTCGGCAGCGCGTGCCCGCGCACGCCGTGGAGCGACGCCGACCGCCAGTGGCTCGAGGCGCGCGGCGTGCTCGTGCAGTTCCGCGCGTCGCTCGAACAGGACCTCGCCGCGATGCACGAGTTCAAGCCCGACCTCGCGATCGGCACGACGCCGGTCGTGCAGGCGGCCAAGCAGCGCAGCACGCCGGCGCTCTACTTCACGAACCTGATCTCGGCACGCCCGCTGATGGGCCCGGCCGGCGCCGGCTCGCTCGCCGCGGTGATCAACGCGGCGATCGGCAACAAGGCGCGCTTCGACGCGATGAAGGACTTCTTCGGCGACACCGGCGAGGGCGACAAGTCCGGCGTGTGGCAGGACGTGCCGCAGGACCGCCCGGAGTTCCGCGAGCACACGCGGCGCCAGGTGATCAAGCTGATCAAGCGCCGCAAGGCCGAGGAGATGATCTGATGCTGGTCCTCGATCACGACCGGGCGGGCGGCTACTGGGGCGCGGTGTACGTGTTCGCCGCGATCAAGGGGCTGCAGGTGGTCGTCGACGGTCCGGTGGGCTGCGAGAACCTGCCTGTCACCTCGGTGCTCCACTACAGCGACGCGCTGCCGCCGCACGAGCTGCCGATCGTCGTCACCGGCCTCGCCGAGGAGCAGCTCGGCCGCGAGGGCACCGAGGGCGCGATGAAGCGCGCGCACGCGGTCCTCGATCCGGACCTGCCCGCGGTCGTCGTCACCGGCTCGATCGCCGAGATGATCGGCGGCGGCGTCACGCCCGAGGGCACGACGCTGATGCGTTTCCTGCCGCGCACGATCGACGAGGACCAGTGGCAGTGCGCGAACCGCGCGATGCTGTGGCTCTGGAGCGAGTACGGGCTGCGCAAGGTGCCGGAGCGGCCCGCTCGCGCCGAGGGCGTCAAGCCGCGCGTCAACCTGATCGGCCCCTGCTACGGCACGTTCAACATGCCGAGCGACCTGGCCGAGATCCGCCGGCTGGTGGAAGGCATCGGCGCCGAGGTCAACATGACCTTCCCGCTGGGCTCGCACCTCGCAGACGTCCAGGATCTCGCCGACGCCGACGCGAACGTCTGCCTGTACCGCGAGTTCGGCCCGCTGCTGTGCGAGGCGCTCGGCCGTCCCTGGCTGCACGCGCCGATCGGCCTGCACGCCACGACCAAGTTCCTGCGCGCGCTCGGCGAGATCCTCGGCCTCGACCCCGAGCCCTTCATCGAGCGCGAAAAGCACACCACGATCAAGCCGATCTGGGACCTGTGGCGCTCGGTCACCCAGGACTTCTTCGGCACCGCGAGCTTCGGCGTCGTCGCGGGCGAGACCTACGCGCGCGGCCTGCGCCGCTTCCTCGCCGACGAGATGGGCCTGCCCTGCCACTTCGCGGTGTCGCGCCGCGCCGGCGAGAAGACCGACAACGCCGCGATCCGCGCGCAGGTCCAGGCCAAGCCGCCGCTGGTGCTGTTCGGCAGCTTCAACGAGCGGATGTACGCGGCCGAGGTCAACGCCCGCTGCACCTACATCCCCGCGTCGTTCCCCGGCGCGATCGTGCGCCGCCATACCGGCACGCCGTTCATGGGCTACGCGGGCGCCACCTACGTCGTGCAGGAGGTGTGCAACGCGCTGTTCGACGCGCTGTTCCACATCCTGCCGCTGGGCACCGACCTCGATCGCGTCGAGGCCACGCCCGCGCGCCCGAGCGCCGAACAGACGCGCCGCTGGGAGGCCGAGGCGCAGCGCCTGCTCGCCGACCTCGTCGCCGCCGAGCCGGTGCTGGTGCAGATCTCGGCCGCGAAGCGGCTGCGCGACCGCGCCGAGCGCGACGCGCAGCGCGCGGGCGAAGAGGTGGTGACGGTCGCCCGCGTCGCGGGCGCACGGGAGGCACTGAGGCAGGGAGAAGCGGCATGAGCGTGCACGGCCGCCCGATTGCCACGAATTCGGTCCGGTTCGCACCGGATCACCAGGACGTCGCGGCATTCCGTCGCGGCTGCCCACGCCGCGCGGGCTGCGCGCGGCATCGGCCGCAAGGCCGGTTCATCAGGAGCTGACCGTATGGCAGAGAAGAGAAGCTCGATCTCGGGGCTGACCGACGAGGAAGCGCAGGAGTTCCACAAGTTCTGGGTCCAGGGCTTCGTGGGCTTCACGGCTGTCGCCGTCGTCGCGCACTTCCTCGTGTGGGCTTGGCGCCCCTGGTTCAACTGATCCGACCCCACGGAGGGTGACATGGCCCACGTCAACGTTTCGTCGCGGCAGCAGTGGTCCGAGCGGCTTTCCCCCGCTCACTGGCTGCTGTTCGTCGTGCTGTTCGCCGTCTTCCTGACGGTCGCGGTCGCGTCGGCGCTGCTGACGCTTCGCTGGCGAGCCTGGTTGCCCGGGGCCGAAGGCGAGCAATCGCTGATCGGTGGAGTCACATCCGCGGTCTACACCGCGCTGTCCCACATCATCTAGGAGTGAATGTCACATGTGGCGTATCTGGAGACTGTACGACCCGCTCAGGGCCATGGTCGTTCAGGGAATCTTCCTGTTCGGCCTGGCGGCGATGATCCATCTCATCCTGCTGAGCACCGACCGCTTCAACTGGCTCGACGGCCCCAAGGCCAAGCCGGTCGCGGCGCAGAACGCGCCGATGCCTTCCTCGGCACCGGCGACGAAGTAGCACCTGCAAGAAAGCGGCGGGCGGAGCCAGGGTCACCGCACCCGGCTCCGCATCGTCGCCCAGACGGAGGATCCAACGATGGCGATGCTCAGCTTCGAAAAAAAGTACCGCGTACGCGGAGGCACCCTGCTCGGGGGCGACCTGTTCGACTTCTGGGTCGGGCCGTTCTACGTCGGATTCTTCGGTGTCACGACGATCTTCTTTTCCCTGGTGGGAACGGCGCTGATCCTGTGGGGCGCGGCGCTCGGACCGACCTGGAACGTCTGGCAGATCAACATCGCGCCGCCCGACCTGAAGTACGGGCTGGGGCTCGCGCCGCTGAAGGAAGGCGGCCTGTGGCAGATCATCACCGTGTGCGCGATCGGAGCCTTCGGCTCGTGGGCGGCACGCGAGGTCGAGATCTGCAGGAAGCTCGGCATCGGCTACCACGTGCCGGCGGCGTTCAGCGTCGCGATCTTCGCGTACGTGACGCTGGTGGTGATCCGACCGGTGCTGCTTGGCGCCTGGGGCCACGGCTTCCCGTACGGGATCCTGAGCCACCTCGACTGGGTGTCGAACGTCGGCTACCAGTACCTGCACTTCCACTACAACCCGGCGCACATGATCGCGATCACGTTCTTCTTCACGACGACGCTCGCGCTGTCGATGCACGGCGCGGCGGTGCTGTCGGCGACGAACCCGAAGAAGGGCCTGCCGGTGAAGTCGCCCGAGCACGAGGACACGTTCTTCCGCGACACGATCGGCTACTCGATCGGCACGCTCGGCATCCACCGGCTCGGCCTGTTCCTCGCGCTGTCGGCGGGGTTCTGGAGCGCCGTGTGCATCGTGATCAGCGGTCCGTTCTGGACGCGCGGCTGGCCCGAATGGTGGGGCTGGTGGCTCGCGCTGCCCATCTGGAAATGAAGCGGGGATCGGAGAACTAGACCATGGCCCAGTACCAGCCCTTCTCGCCGCCGTACCAGAACCTCTTCACGCAGGTCCAGGTCGTCGGCCCGCTGCACGACGGACCGCCGCTGCCGACCGAGCGCGAGACCCGCGAGCGCATCTTCCAGCCCACGATGTCCTGGCTGTTCGGCCTGCTCGGCAACGCGCAGATCGGACCGATCTACCTCGGCACGCTCGGCATCCTGTCGATCTTCTGCGGCGTCGTCGCGATCCAGATCATCGGCTGGAACATGCTCGCCTCGGTCGACTACAGCCCGATCGAGATGCTGCGCCAGCTGCCGTGGCTCGCGCTCGAGCCGCCGCCGCCCGGCTACGGCCTGCGCATCCCGCCGCTGAACCAGGGCGGCTGGTGGCTGATGGCCGGCCTGTTCCTGACCGCCTCGATCCTGCTGTGGTGGGCGCGGATGTATCGGCGCGCGCGCCAGCTCGGCATGGGCACCCATGTCGCGTGGGCGTTCGCCGCGGCGATCTGGCTGTACCTGGTGCTCGGCTTCTTCCGGCCGATCCTGATGGGCAGCTGGGGCGAGGCGGTGCCCTTCGGCATCTTTCCGCACCTCGACTGGACGGCGGCGTTCTCGCTGCGCTACGGGAACCTGTTCTACAACCCGTTCCACATGCTGTCGATCGTGTTCCTGTACGGCTCGACGCTGCTGTTCGCGATGCACGGCGCGACGATCCTCGCGGTGACGCCGTACGGCGGCGAGCGCGAGATCGAGCAGATCGTCGACCGCGGCACGGCCTCGGAGCGCGCGGCGCTGTTCTGGCGCTGGACGATGGGCTTCAACGCGACGATGGAGTCGATCCACCGCTGGGCGTGGTGGTTCGCGGTGCTGTGCCCGCTCACTGGCGGCATCGGCATCCTGCTGACCGGCACGGTCGTCGACAACTGGTACCTGTGGGCGGTCAAGCACGGCGTCGCGCCGGCCTACCCCGCCGTCTATCCCCCGGTCGTCGATCCGGCCACGCTGATGGGAGTCAAGCCATGAGTCGCGCGCGCATCGCATCGACGCTCGTCGCCGCCACCGTCGCCGCAGTGCTCCTGTCGGGCTGCGAGCGGCCGCCGCCGGACGTGGTCCAGTCCGGCTTCCGCGGCACCGGGATGGAGCAGGTCTACAACCCGCGCCGGCTCGAGAAGGTCATCGCCGCGAACGAGGTGCCGCCCGCGCTCGATCCGGTCGATCCGGGCGGTCCCAAGGCGGGTCAGGTCTACCAGAACGTGAAGGTGCTCGGCGACCTCGGCGTCGGCGAGTTCACCCGCCTGATGGTCGCGATGACGAACTGGGTCGCGCCGAAGGAAGGACCCGAGGCGGCCTGCGTGTACTGCCACAACCCGGCGAACCTCGCCGACGACAGCAAGTACACGAAGATCGTCGCGCGCTCGATGATCCAGATGACGCGAAAGATCAACGTCGACTGGAAGGCGCACGTCGCGAACACCGGCGTGACCTGCTACACCTGCCACCGGGGCCAGCCGGTGCCGCAGAACGTCTGGTTCAAGCCGGCGCCGCTGACGCACGACGTCAAGGGCATGCTCGGCGACAAGGCGCTGCAGAACTCGCCGGCGACCAGCGTCGCGCTCGCGTCGCTGCCGTACGACCCGTTCGGGCCGTACCTGTCGGACGCGAAGCCCATCCGCGTGATCGGCGACCAGGCGCTCCCGAACGGCAATCGTGCGTCGACCAAGCAGGCCGAGTTCACCTACGGCCTGATGATGCACATGTCGGACTCGCTCGGCGTGAACTGCACGTACTGCCACAACACCCGGTCGATGGCCGAGTGGAACGGCAGCCCGCCGCAGCGCGCGACCGCCTGGTACGGCATCCGGATGGCGCGCTCGATGAACAACGAGTACATGGAGCCGCTGACCGCGACCTTCCCCGCCCACCGCAAGGGCCCGCTCGGCGACGTCGCGAAGATCAACTGCGCGACCTGCCACCAGGGGGCCTACAAGCCGCTGTTCGGCGCGAGCATGGCCAAGGACCACCCCGAGCTCGGCGGCGTGAAGCCCGGCTCGGCGGCCGCGGCGCCGGTCGCGGTGCCCGCGGCGGCGACGTCGCCGACCTCGGCGACGACGTCGTCGATGGGCCCCGCGACGGTGTTCTTCGCGGTCGGCTCGTCGGCGGTCGACGCCGACGGCGGCAAGGTGGTCGGTGACCTGGCGGCCGCGCTGAAGGCGAACCCCGGCGCGAAGGTCTCGATCTCCGGCTTCCACTCGGCCGCCGGCAACCTCGCCCAGAACCAGGAGCTCGCGAAGAACCGCGCGTTCGCGGTCCGCGACGGCCTGATCGCCGCCGGCATCGCGGCGGACCGCGTCGTGCTCGAGAAACCCATGCAGACGGAGGCGAACATCTCCGGCGAGGACCCGCGCGCTCGCCGGGTCGACGTCGCCGTCCGCTGACGATCCCCGCTCCCGCCGCAGCCATGCGGCGGTCCGCTGAGGCGGCATCTCCCCGCCCAACGGTCACGGCGTTCCCCTTCGGGGGGACGCCGTTTTTTTCGTCCGGTCGCCACCCCCGTGGCGACCGACCCGCGCAGCGTACGCCCGATCGGCTCGGAACGCGAGCCCCGTCCGCCCGGACCGCCCGAGCGCGCGCACGGCGCCGGCCCGCTCCTGCGCCCGCGCGCTTGCCGCCGCGCCCGCGACGCGGCACGCTCGGGAACGCTTCTTCCCTCCCTCGGAACCGATCCATGCATTTCGACTTCACCGGCCGCAGCGTCCTCGTCACCGGCGGCACCAGCGGCATCGGCCTCGCGATCGCGCGCGCGTTCGCCGGCGCCGGCGCGCGCGTCGTCGCGGCGGGCCTGGTCGGCCCCGACGCACCGGCGTCCGACGGCGCGCTGCGCGTCGCCGCGCTCGACGTCACCGACGACGACGCCGTCCGGGCGCTCGTCGGCGAGCTCGACGCGCTCGATGTCGTGGTCAACGCGGCCGGCACGATCCGCCGCGGCGACGAGCACGACCCGACCGTGTTCGCGCGGACGATCGACGTGAACCTGAACGGCACGATGCGCGTGGCCGCCGCCGCGCGGCCGCTGCTCGAGCGCAGCCGCGGCAGCATGGTCAACCTCGCGTCGATGCTGAGCTTCTTCGGCGGCGGGCTGGTGCCCGGCTACTCGGCGAGCAAGGGCGGCATCGCGCAGCTCACCAAGAGCCTCGCGATCGCGTGGGCGCCGGCCGGCGTGCGGGTCAACGCGGTGGCGCCCGGCTGGATCGCGACGCCGCTCACGCAGGCGCTGCAGGACGACCCGGTGCGCGCCGGCCCGATCCTCGCCCGCACGCCGATGGGCCGCTGGGGCCGGCCGGAGGACGTCGCCGGGCCGGTGATGTTCCTGTGCTCGCCGGCCGCGGCGTTCGTGACCGGCGTCGTGCTGCCGGTCGACGGCGGATACCTGGTGGCCTGAACGCGCGGGGCGCGCTCGCGACCGCTCCCGCGGTCAGTGCGCGCCCGGCCTGTCCTCGTCCCGCCGCGCGTGTCCTGCCTCGTGCAGCCGCGTCGGCTCGTCGAACGTCGCGGCGAGCATGCACCGCACCGCGCGACGCCCTTCGAGCGAGAGGCTGACCGCCGCGCCACAGGCGGTGCAGAAATGCACGGTGAGCGGCCGGGGATGTTCGTCCGAGCGGTGGTCGACGCTGCCGATCGTGCCGCCGGCGAACTCGACGCTCGCGTTCGGCCACACCGGCTCGCCGGGCCCGCGGGTGCGGGTCAGGCCGCGGCAGAAGCCGCAGTCGCACCGGATCCAGTCCTGAGGGTCGCCCCTCGTGCGGAAGCGCACCGCACCGCACGGGCAGCCGCCCTCCCTCAGCGTCGCCATCGTCTCGTCACCTCCCCGGACCCGGTCCGTCGCCGGCACCGCGTCGTCGTCAATGCCGCGCGGGCGGCGGCACGATCGCCGCGACGATCGGCACGTCGGCCGGCGTCGGCGCAGCGGCGCGCAGCGCGGCCTTCGCGCGGCGGGTCGCCTCGTGCGAGCGCATGCCCCACGACCACAACCGCTCGGCCGGCAGGGGCAGCACCAGCAGCAGGTGCTCCAGGATCGCGAGCGACAGCAGCGAGGCGACCAGCGTCGTCGACGCGACGGTGAACGCGCTCGCGCCCGGCGCCGTCGCCGCCAGCCACAGCGGGACCGCGACCAGCGTCGCGGCCGCGACCGACACCGGCAGCAGCGGGTTCATCGGCGCGCGCACGAAGTAGGTCTGCAGGTACTTCAGGTGCTCGGGCAGGAAGTCGGCGTTCAGGTTGCGCACGCCGAGGAACACGTTGAGCTTCGCGCTCTGACGCATCGTCCACAGCACCAGGTAGGTCCACAGGCCGGTGTGGTTGGGCCGGTCCCACGTGGCCAACACGACGGCGATCGCGAGGAAGACCAGCGCGAGCTCGTGGTGGGCCACCGCGTCGAACGCGTAGCGCGCCCGTCGCCACCCGCGCGCGCCCTCGGGACACGGCGTGCGCCGCGACCCGGTCAGGTAGCCGAGCAGGAACGCGACCTCCTGCCACGCCCAGATCAGGATCGCGCAGGTGAAGCCGCAGTAGGCGCCCGCCACCGTCGTCTGGCCGCTGCTGTACCACATTCCCCAGATCGCGAGCGCCGCCAGCAGCGTCATCGCGATCATCGTCCTCGGGAACGTGCGCCGCGGCAGCCCGTCGAGGTAGAGGATCGCGCCGGTGCTCGCCCACCAGACGAGCACCGTGAACGCGAACGGAAGACCGTACTCCAGCACTGCTCAGCCCCCGGCCGCGGGTACGCTCACCACGCCGGCGCCACGCGCACCTGCTCCGGCAGCGCATGCTTCTTGACCGGCATCAGGAACAGCCGGCCGAAGGTCGCGGCGGCCGCGACCGCGCAGCCGGCGCGCTTGACGAAGCCGACGACGCCGCCGCGCTCCTTCGCGAGCTCGGCCGCCTGCGCGAGCTCGAACAGCCGTGTGAAGCCCGCGCGGAACTTCGGATTATTCGTGTCCAGGACGAGCGGGAACACCTGCTTGGTGATCTCGGAGCAGATGTCGAACACGCGGTAGTCGAAGTCGTCCGAGTCCAGCCCCATCGCCCGGTGCAGCGCCGGGCGCGTGTGGTCGCGCACATACATCGTCGCGTAGACCGCGAGCAGGAAGAAGCGGATCCACAGCAGGTTGAACCCTCGCAGCAGCTTCGGGTCGGCGCGCATCATCAGCGCGAACGACTCGCCGTGGCGGAACTCGTCGTTGCACCAGCGCTCGAACCACTTGAAGATCGGGTGGAAGCGCAGCTCCGGGTGGCGCTCGAGCTGCCGGTAGATCGTGATGTAGCGCGCGTAGCCGATCTTCTCGGACAGGTAGACCGTGTACATCACGTACTTCGGCTTGAAGTAGGTGTAGTGCTTGGTCGCCTTCAGGTCCGCCAGGTCGACGCCCAGCCCGAAGTCCTTCAGCGACATGTTGATGAAGTTCGCGTGACGCGACTCGTCGCGCGTCAGGTAGGTCATCAGTTTCTTGATGTCCGGATTGGTGACGTTCTTGCGGATCTCGTTGTACAGCACGCAGCCGGAGTACTCCGAGGTCAGCGAACTCACGAGGAAGTCCAGGAACTCCTGGCGCAGCGCCGGGTCCAGCGCCTGGATCTCGGCGGTGAAGTCGCCGGTGCGCTGGAAGTGGTCGTGGTTGTTGTCGCCGGCGTACTCGAGCATGTGCGCGTCCCACTCGGCGCGCATCGGCGAGACGTCGATGCGGTTCATCGCCTCGCAGTCGGTGGTGTAGAACCGCGGACTGATCAGCGTGCGGGCCTTCGCGTGCTCCATCGCCTGCTCGGGGCTGTCGATCGGGGCGTCGAGCGCCATGGCGGTTCTCCTGGGTTCAGGGACGTTGCGACGCCGGCGGCAGCAGGCGCGCGAAGACGGCCGCGTTGGTCGGGCCGAAGGATTCGAGGTCGATCACGCGCTTCGTGCTCGGATCGATCAGGGTAAGGCGGCCGTCGGCGCGGCCGACGAGTTCGAACGGCGGCTCCTCGCCGATCCCGGAGCGCTTGCGCTCCCGGGCCATCCCGCGCAGCGTGCTGCGCAGGAAGCCGTTCTCGCCCTCGAAGGTCGCGATGCGCGCGCCGTCGCGTACGTCGACGACGCCGACGCCGCCGTCGGGCAGGTCGATGAAGCGCAGTTCGCGCACCACCGCGGCGGGCGCGTCGGGCTCGCGGATGTCGACACCGGACAGCCGCACGGCGGCGGCCCCGGCAAGCGCGATCCCGACGGCCGCGAACATCGCGATCAGCGGGCCGCGCGGCATCGGCGAGGCGGCGGGCGGCGGCGGCACGGACGGGGTGCGGGCGGTCATGCGCGGCTCCGTGCGTCAGTGGCCGGCGAGCGCCGTGCGGCCCTCGGGCGCGAGCCCGGTTTCCGGCGCGAGGGCCGGGCCGGCCGCACCGTCGACGCGGGCGCCGAGCGGGCGCGCCGCGCCGCCGGTGGACTGGGCCCAGGCATCGGCGATCAGCCGACCGACACGCGCCGCCTCGGGCACGCAGCGCAGCATCGGCTCGGGCCGGCGCAGCCGCCACGGCCGCGCGTGCGGCCACAGGTGCGCGTATCCGATCGCCCCGGTGCCCGCCAGCGTCAGCGGCAGGTCGCCGGTGCCGTCGGTGTACTGCCGCAGGCCCGCCGACGCGATCCGCGAGAACGGGATGTTGAAGGTCATCGTCAGCACGATGCCCACGCGCATGACGACGCGCCGGTCGGTGACCGTGTAGAGCGTCGTGCGGGCCGACAGGCGCGCGACCGTCGCGAGCAGCGCGACCGCGACCGCGGCGAGCGCGGCGAGCGTCGCGAGCCCGGCGAGCGCCTCGCGCAGCGGCACGCCGTCGGCGAGCGAGGACGCGAGCTGGATCGCGCCGATCACCGCGAAGTAGATCGCGACCTTGCGCACGTGGAACGCGTGCAGCGCGAGCCCGCGGACGTCGGGCGAGCCTTGCCAGAGCATCCGCTCTCCGGCGGGCAGCGCCTCGGGCAGGCCGGGGACGGGCTCGAAGTCGTGCTCCGGCCCGAGGGTGTGGCGATGGCCGTCCATGGTCAGAACAGCGGCTCGGCGCGCTTCGGGTCGGCGTAGAGCAGACCCGCGCCGTAGTAGGCCATGATCTTCTCCTCCTCGAGCATCGTGACCTGCTGCGGGTCGCGGGTGCCCGGCACGCCGGCGAACTGCGCCGCGTACAGCGAGGCCACGCGCACGCCACGGCGGGTGATCCGGCAGAAGTTGATCGGCAGCAGCACGTTGCGGGTCGCACCGTCGGACAGCGTCACCGCGACCTCGAGGTGGCGGAAGATCGCCTCGGACTGGTCGACCCACAGGTCGACGACGGTGCCGGCGGTCTCGCCGTCGCCGCCGATCACCGGCAGCCCGCGCGGGTCGCGGTCGCGCACCGAGACCGCGTAGTCGGGCAGCGTGCGCAGCGGCACGATCTTGATGCCGCCCTCGAAGGTGTGCTCGGGCACGTCCGCGCGGTCGCTCCACGAGCCCGGTCCGACGCCCGCGAGCAGCGGGTCGCCGACCGGATCGATCGGGGAGCCGTCCCACGGATGGACCGACTCGGCCTGCAGCACCTGCGGCGAGACGGTGTCGTTCGGGACCTGGACGGCGCGCCCGTCCTCGAGGAGGTAGGTCTTGGGCTCGGGACGCGGCGGCCAGCCGTCGACCGTGCCGTTCGCGCTCTGCAGCGGGTACCCCTCGCGCTTGTTCTCGCGGATCAGGTAGATGATGACGCCGGCGAAGAAGACCCAGAAGACATAGAGGACGACCTGTGCGGCGTCCACGTACTGGGTGATGGCTCCGGTTCCCATGGCGGTGCTCCTGGTAGGACTTCGTGATGGTCGTCAGCCGGGCATCGCCGGCAGGCCGAACTTGGAGGGGGACTGCGCCGACGCGCGGCGGGGATGCCTGACCAGCGGACCGATCGCGATCAGGGTGGTGAAGAGCAGCAGCATCTCGACGTGGTAGACGACCGCGTAGCCGGTCGCGGGCGTGGCGAGCACCTCGCCGAGCGTGCCGCGCGAGGCGAGCGACGACACGCCGTCGCGCAGCGCGCCGCCGGCGGCGATCGCGAGGCCGGCGCAGGTCGCCTGCACGCCGCCCCAGGCGCCGAGCGCGAGGCCCTTGTAGCCGTCCGCGTCGAGCGCCATGGCAGCGGTCAGCGTGCCGACCGAGAACAGGCCGCCGCCGAAGCCGATCAGCACGACGCCGGTGCGGAACAGCGTCGCCGACTGCGCGGGCTCGGCGAAGATGACCGCGGAGAACGCGACGATGCCGACGAGCACGCCGAGCGCCGCGACCCGCTGCGGATCGGCGCCGCGGCCGAGCCAGCGCGCGGCCAGCCCGAAGGCGACCAGCGCGCCCGCGGCCATCATCGCGGTGAGCGCAGTGGTGGCGCCGACGCCGAGCTTCAGGATCTCGCCGCCATAGGGCTCGAGCACGATGTCCTGCATGCCGAAGGCGACGGTGCCCATGCCGACCGCCGCGAGGAAGCGGCGCGTGCGCCCGCGCGACGCGAGCCGCGCCCACGCGTCGCGGAAGTCGACGCCCTCCGACGGGCCCGGCGCCGCGCGGCCGAGCACGCGCGGCTCCTGCTTCCACAGCGCGATCAGGTTGAGCACCATCGTCACCGTCGCGGCACCCTGCACGACCTTGATCAGGCGCACCTGCGAGAAGTCGGCGAGCAGCAGGCCGAAGACCGCGCTCGAGACGACCATGCCGAGCAGCAGCATCACGTACATCAGCGCCACCACGCGCGGTCGCGTCGCCTCGGGCGCGAGGTCGGTCGCGAGCGCGAGGCCGGCGGTCTGCGTTGTCTGCATGCCGGCGCCGACCAGCACGAACGCGAGCGCGGCGCTCGCGTGGCCGATCCACCAGGGGCCCCAGGTGATGTCGCCCGACAGCAGGATCAGCGCGAACGGCATGATCGCGAGGCCGCCGAACTGCAGCCAGGTACCGAGCCAGATGTAGGGCACGCGACGCCAGCCGAGCACCGAGCGGTGGGTGTCGGAGCGGAAGCCGACCATCGCACGGAACGGCGCGACCAGGATCGGCAGCGCGACCAGCGCGGCGACGAGCCACGCGCCGACGCCGAGCTCGACGATCATCACGCGGTTCAGCGTGCCGATCAGCAGCACCGTCGCCATGCCGACCGAGACCTGGAAGAGCGAGAGCCTGAGCAGCCGCGCGAGCGGCAGGTCGGCGGTGGCCGCGTCGGCGAACGGAAGCAGGCGCGCGGGCACCTTCGCCCACGTCTGCCACATCGGTCGCCGCTCGCCGGTCACTCGCCGCATTCGAGCTCCATCGCCTGGGAGGTGTAGAAGCCCGAGGCGACGCGCGACGTGCGCGCGGCGTGCCAGCCGGCGAGCCCCGGCGCGCCCCGCAGCGCGTCGCGCAGCGTCGCTTCCGCCACGGGCACGATCGCCGGCGCCCGGTCGCCGCGCGGGAACAGCTTGCCGACCGCGTGCATCGCGGCGAGCGCCGGCGTGCGCGGCGCGAACGTGAACAGCATCGAATGGCGCACGCGCGGCGCGAGGGCGGAGAGCGCGCGGACCACGTCGGCCGGCTCGTAGTGGATCAGCGAGTCCATGCCGACCACGTGGTCGAACTCGCCGAGCGCCGGATCGAGCATGTCGCCGGCGTGGAAGGTCACGCGCCCGAAGCCGAGGTCGGCGGGCAGTCGCTCCTCGGCGAGCTTCACCAGCGTGGGCGACAGGTCGATCGCGACCACCTCGGCGCCGCGCCGCGCGGCCTCCACCGACAGCGCGCCGGTGCCGCATCCGGCGTCGAGGATCCGCGCGCCGTGCAGGTCGGTGGGCAGCCAGCCGAGCAGCGTCGCGCGCATCCGGTCGCGGCCGGCGCGCACCGTCGCGCGGATGCCGCTCACCGGCGCGTCCGAGGTCAGCCGTGCCCAGACGTGCGGGGCGGTGCGGTCGAAGTAGTGCTCGATGCGGTCGCGCCGCTCGACGTACGACACGTCATTCATGTCAGTCGAACCCCAGCAGGTCGAAGATCTCGCGGTCCTTCAGCGACTCGGGCGCGAGCGGCGGCGTACCGGCCCACAGCTTCTCGGCGAGCTCCAGGTACTCGCGCTTGACCGCATCGAGCTCGGGCGAGCCCTCCATCTCGAACAGCGTCGCCTTCTTGAGGCGGCTGCGACGGATCACGTCGAGGTCCTGGAAGTGCGCCATCCGCTTCAGGCCGACGCGATCGTTGAACTTGTCGATCTGGTCGGTGTCGCGGCTGCGGTTGCAGATCACACCGCCGAGCCGCACGTCGTAGTTCTTCGCCTTCGCGCCGATCGCCTGGACGATCCGGTTCATCGCGAAGATCGAGTCGAAGTCGTTCGCGGCGACGATCAGCGCGCGGTCGGCGTGCTGCAGCGGCGCGGCAAAGCCGCCGCACACCACGTCGCCCAGCACGTCGAAGATCACCACGTCGGTGTCTTCGAGCAGGTGGTGCTCCTTCAGCAGCTTCACCGTCTGGCCGACCACGTACCCGCCGCAGCCGGTGCCGGCCGGCGGCCCGCCCGCCTCGACGCACATCACGCCGTTGTAGCCCTCGACGACGAAGTCCTCGACGCGCAGCTCCTCGGTGTGGAAGTTGACCGACTCGAGCACGTCGATGACGGTGGGCTGCAGCTTCTTGGTCAGCGTGAACGTGGAGTCGTGCTTCGGGTCGCAGCCGATCTGCAGCACCCGCTTGCCGAGCTTGGAGAACGCGACCGACAGGTTGGACGACGTGGTGCTCTTGCCGATGCCGCCCTTGCCGTAGACCGCGAACACCTTGGCGGTGTCGATCTTGAGGCTGGGGTCGAGCTGCACCTGGACGCTGCCCTCCCCGTCCTCGTGGCGGGTACGGCGGATCTCGGCGATCGGAACGGACGCGATGTTCATGCGGGGGATCCTTCGGTGATGCCCTCGAGTCGATCCTCGAGCTCTTCGCCGGCGCGTCGGAGCGCGTCGAGCGTCGCGGCGTCGGGTTGCCAGTACTGGCGTTCGCTCGCCTCGAGCAGGCGGCTGGCGACCTTCGCCGACGCCTGCGGGTTCAGACGCGCGAGTCGCTCGCGCATCTCGGGGTCGAGCATGAAAGTCTCGGTCAGCTGCTGGTAGACCCAGGGCTGGACCTGACCGGTGGTGGCCGACCAGCCCATGGTGTTGGTCAGGTGGACCTCGATCTGGCGCACGCCTTCGTAGCCGTGCGACAGCATGCCTTCGTACCACTTCGGGTTCAGCATCCGAGTGCGGCTCTCGAGCGCGACCTGCTCGGAGAGCGTGCGCACCGTGCCGTCGCCGCGGGTCTGGTCGCCGATGTAGACCGGCACGTCGGCGCCGCCCTTCGCGCGCCGCACCGCGCGGCTGATGCCGCCGAGCGTGTCGAAGTAGGTGTCGACGGTGGTGACGCCGAGCTCGACCGAGTCGAGGTTCTGGTAGGTCAGGCGCACGTCGGCGAGCTGGCTGTCGAGCAGTGCGGCCTGGCGGGTCGGACGGCCGGCACGGCCGTACGCGAAGCCCTTGCGCTTCGTGTAGGTCTCTGCGAGCTCGTCCTCGTCGTCCCAGCGGCCGTTCTCGACCATCATGTTGACGTTCGAGCCGTAGGCGCCGTCGGCGTTGCCGTAGACGCGCAGCGCCGCGGTCTCGAGGTCGCAGCCGTGCTTCGCGACGTAGGCGAGCGCGTGCTTCCGAACGTAGTTCATGTCCTCGGGCTCGTCGGCCGACGCCGCGAGCCACGCGGCCTCGGCGAGCAGCTTGATCTGCAGCGGCATCAGGTCGCGGAAGATCCCCGACAGCGTGATCAGCACGTCGATCCGCGGGCGGCCGAGCTCGGCGAGCGGGATCAGCGTCGCGCCGGCGAGCCGGCCGTAGGAGTCGAAGCGCGGCTTCGCGCCCATCAGCGCGAGCGCCTGAGCGATCGGGCCGCCCTCGGTCTTCAGGTTGTCGGTGCCCCAGAGCACGATCGCGATCGACTCGGGCAGCACGTGGCCGTCCTGCAGGTGTCGCTCGAGCAGGCGCGTCGCCTGTGCGGCGCCGTCGCGGACCGCCCACGCGCTCGGGATGCGGAACGGGTCGAAGCCGTGCAGGTTGCGGCCGGTCGGCAGCACCGCCGGGTTGCGCAGCAGGTCGCCGCCGGGCGCGGGCCGCAGCCAGCGGCCGTCGAGCGCGCGCAGGATGCCGTCGATCTCGGTGTCCGCGCGCATCAGCCGCTCGGCATCGCGCAGCTCGGCCAGCCGCGCGAGGGTCGGGTCGTCGTGCGGCCGTCCGGCGGCCTCGAGCGCGTGCTCGGGCGTCGCGCCTGCCACGATCGCCGCGAGCGCCTCGCGCGGCGGGATCGGCGCGTCGACGGCCGACTCGGCCATCGCCGCGAGCATGTCGATGCGCTGCGCGTCGTCGAGCGGGCGGCCGACCACGTGCAGCCCGTTGGGGATCAGCGTGATCTCGAGCTCGTGCAGCGCGGTCTGCAGCGCGAGGATCCGCGCCTCGGCCTCGGCGAGCGGCCACGCGGGCTCGGCGTCGGCGAGCTCCATCTGCGCGGCCTGCGCCTGGATCGCCGCGGCGATGTCGGCACGGCTCGCCTCGGGCGCGTCCGGATCGAGCGAGCGCCACGATCCGACCGCCTCCTTCAGCTCGAGCAGGCCGCGGTACAGGCCGGCCTGCGCGATCGGGGGCGTCAGGTAGCTGATCAGCGTGGCACCCGCGCGGCGCTTGGCGATCGTGCCCTCGGACGGGTTGTTCGACGCGTACAGGTACAGGTTCGGCAGCTCGCCGATCATCCGGTCGGGCCAGCACGCGCCGGTCATGCCGGACTGCTTGCCGGGCATGAACTCGAGCGCCCCGTGCGTGCCGAAGTGCAGCACCGCGTGCGCGCCGAAGTCCTCGCGCAGCCAGCGGTAGAACGCCGAGAACGCATGCGTCGGCGCGAACCCGCGCTCGAACAGCAGGCGCATCGGGTCGCCCTCGTAGCCCATGCCCGGCTGCACGCCGACCATCACGTTGCCGAAGCGCTCGCCGAGCACGAAGATCGAGCGGCCGTCGGTCTGGATGCGGCCCGGGGCCGGACCCCACTGCGCCTCGATCTCGCGCAGCCAGCGCTCGCGCCGGACGTGGTCGTCGGACGAGACCTTCGCGTGGACGTTGGCCGGCGTGCCGTGGACCGACGCGTTGCCTTCGAGGATCCGCGCGCGCAGCGCGTCGGGCGTCGCCGGCAGCTCGCCGACGGTGTAGCCCTGCGCCTTCATCGCGACGAGCGTCGCGTGCAGCGACTCGAACACCGCGAGGTGCGCCCCGGTGCCGCAGTTGCCCGAGCCGGGCGGGTAGTCGAACAGCACCATCGCGACGCGGCGCTGCGCGCGCTCGGCGCGGCGCAGCGCGACCATCCGCGCGACGCGGGTGGCGAGCATCGCGGTGCGCTCGGAGCACTCGCGCATGTCGCGCTCGTCGTGCGAGGCGTCGAAGGTGCAGCGATTCTCGCAGCCGGTGCAGGTCTTGCCGGGTGCGCCGCCCCGGCCGCCGAACACCGTCGGGCCGGTCGCACCGTCGAGCTCGGGGATCGCGACCATGATCGTGCTCTCGACCGGCAGCAGGCCGCGGTCGGAGGCGCCCCACTGGTCGAGCGTCTGGAACTCGACCGGGTGCGCGGCGACGTAGGGCACGTCGAGCGCGGCGAGCGTCTCCTCGGCGGCGCGCGCGTCGTTGTACGCCGGGCCGCCGACCAGCGAGAAGCCGGTGAGCGAGACCACCGCGTCGACGGTCGCGCGGCCGTCCTTCGTGAAGAAGCGCTCGATCGCCGGGCGCTGATCCAGGCCCGATGCGAACGCCGGCACCACCTGCAGGCCCTGGACCTCCATCGCCGCGATCACGCCGTCGTAGTGCGCGGCGTTGCCGGCGAGCAGGTAGGAGCGCATCAGCAGCAGGCCGACGCGGCCCTTCGGCAGCCCTTCGCCGGCGAGCCTCGGCAATGCGTCGGCGTCGGCAGCGATCCGGCCCTTCATCCGAGGGTGGTAGACGCCGACGTCCGGGTACTCGACCGGCGCGGCGGCCTTCAGCGTGCCGCGCAGCCCGCGGCGCGGGCCGTCGGCGTAGCGGTCGACCAGATAGCGCACCAGGTTCGCGACGTTCTCCTCGGAGCCGCCGAGCCAGTACTGCAGCGTGAGGAAGTAGGCGCGGACGTCCTGCGCGGTGCCTGGCACGAAGCGCAGCAGCTGCGGGATGCGGCGCAGCATCTTCATCTGCTGCGCGCCCGCACCGGCCGGCGCGCCGGGCTTGCCGCCGCCGCGCAGGCGCTTCAACAGCGCGAGCGGGCCGCTCGGCGTGCCGTCCATCGAGAACTTGCCGATGCGCGTCAGGCGCACCACTTCGGGCGCCGACATCGCGCAGACCATCGCGTCGCAGGCCTCGCGGCGCGCCTTCAGCGCGGGCAGCACCGGCAGGAAGTGGTCCTCGAGGAACAGCATCGTGGCGACGACGATGTCGCCCTCGGCGATGTCGGCGAGGCAGCGCTCGAGCGCCTCCGGACGGTCGGACCACTCGGAGGCCGCGTGCACGCGCAGCGACAGGCCCGGCAGGTCGCGACGCAGCGCCACCGTCGCGCGCGACATCGCGCTCGACAGGTGGGTGTCCATCGTCACGAGGACGACGGTCACCGGCGTCTTGTCAGCGGCTGAAGTGCGCTTTGGCGTCATACAGGGTCTCCACCGTGATCAGCGCCACGCCCCGCTCGAGGGCGAACCGCTCGGTGTTGCGCCGTGCCTTGCCGCGCACGAAGAACGGGATCTTCTGGAGCTCGCGCTCGGCGTCGACCGCCCACGCGGCGGCGGTCGGCGCGACGGGCGTCGCGGGCCGGGCCGGCGCGATCGGGATGTCGGCGCGTGGCGGCGCAAGCTCGGTCGGCGCCGCCTCGGCGACCACGGGCGCCGCGACCGCCGCCGGGGCCGCCGTGCCCGACACCGCGGGCGCGTCGACGCGCGCGACCGGCTGCAGCGGCGCCGCCGGCGCGGTGCGGCCGAGGTGCGACGCGGCCGCACCCTCGTGGAACTCGAAGTCGCCGCGGAACATCGTCAGCAGGTGTTCCTCGAGGCCCATCATCAGCGGCTGGACCCAGGTGTCGAACAGCACGTTCGCGCCCTCGAAGCCCATCTGCGGCGCGTGCCGCGCGGGGAAGTCCTGCACGTGCACCGGCGCCGAGATCACCGCGCACGGCAGCCCGAGGCGCTTGGCGATGTGGCGCTCCATCTGCGTGCCGAGCACCAGCTCGGGATGTAGCTCGGCGACCCGCTCCTCGACCTCGAGGTAGTCGTCGGTGATCAGCGCCTCGAGGCCGAGCGCCTTCGCGGCGTCGCGGACCTCGCGCGCGAACTCGCGCTGGTAGGTGCCGAGCCCGACGACCTCGAAGCCGAGCTCCTTCGAGGCGACGCGCGCGGCGGCGACCGCGTGCGTCGCGTCGCCGAACACGAACACGCGCTTGCCGGTCAGGTAGGTCGAGTCCACCGACTTCGCGTACCACGGCGCGCGCGAGCCGGAGGCCGCGAGCACGGGCTCCGGGTCGACGCCGGCGAGCGCCGCGACCTCGCGGACGAAGTCGACCGTCGCGCCATGGCCGATCGGCACGACCTTCGTGCAGGGCTGGCCGATCGTGCGCTGCAGCCACTGCGCGGCCTGGTTCGCGGTCTCCGGGTAGAGGACGACGTTGAAGTCGGCGTCGCCGAGCCGCTGCACGTCCGACGGGCTCGCGCCCCAGGGCGCGACGACGTTGACGTCCACGCCGAGCTCGCGCAGCAGGCCGAGCACCTCGCGCAGGTCGTCGCGATGGCGAAAGCCCAGCGCGGTCGGCCCGAGCACGTTGCAGCGGGCGCGCGTGCCCGGCTCGCGCGGCGCGCGGCGCACCGGCGGCACCAGCGCGCGGACGATCCGGTAGAAGGTCTCGGAGGCGCCCCAGTTCTCCTTGCGCTGGTACGAGGGCAGTTCGAGCGGCACGACCGGCACCGGCAGGTCGAGCGCCTTCGCGAGGCCGGCGGGGTCGTCCTGGATCAGCTCGGCGGTGCACGAGGCACCGACGATCATCGCCTCGGGCGCGAAGCGCTCGTACGCGTCGCGCGCGGCGTTCTTGAAGAGCTCGGCGGTGTCGGCGCCCAGGTCGCGCGCCTGGAAGGTGGTGTAGGTGACCGGGGGGCGGCGCGGCAGCCGCTCGATCATCGTGAACAGCAGGTCGGCGTAGGTGTCGCCCTGCGGCGCGTGCAGCACGTAGTGCAGCGAGCGCATCGCGGTCGCGACGCGCATCGCACCGACGTGCGGCGGGCCTTCGTAGGTCCAGAGCGTGAGCTGCATGGCGGGTCCGGTTCAGGCGGCGAGCAGCGCGCGCCGCCGCAGCGGGCGGGCGAACAGCTCGGCGAGGTCGGCGGCCTGCTCGTAGCCGTGGACAGGGGTGAAGACCAGCTCGATCGACCACTTGGTCGTCATGCCCTCGGCCTCCAGCGGATTGGCGAGGCCGAGCCCGCAGACGACCAGGTCCGGGCGCTCGGCGCGACAGCGGTCGAGCTGGCGCTCGACGTCCTGGCCCTCGGACAGCCGGGTGCCTTCGGGCAGCAGCGCGAGCTCCTCGGCGAGGTGCTGCCGGTGCAGGTACGGCGTGCCGACCTCGACCAGGCCCATGCCGAGCTCGCGGGCGAGGAAGCGCGCGAGCGGCGGCTCGAGCTGCGAGTCGGGGAACAGGAACACGCGCTTGCCGGCGAGCCGCTCGCGGTGCGGCGCGAGCGCGGCGCGCGCCCGCTCGCGCGGCGCGGCGACCACCGCCTCGAAGCGCTCTGCGGGCACGCCGAACGCGTCGGCGGCCGCCCGCAGCCAGCCGGTCGTGCCCTCCTCGCCGAACGGGAACGGCGCGCGCAGCAGCGTCGCGCCGCGGACTTCGAGCGCACGCGCGGTGTCGGCGAGGAACGGCTGCGCGAGCAGCACCTTCGTGTTCGGGCCGACCGCGGGCAGCTCGTCGCTGCGGCGGGGCGGCAGGAAGCCGACCGGTCCGATGCCGAGCGCGTCGAACAGGCGCCGGAACTGGTCCTCGACGATGTCGGCGAGCGCGCCCGCGACGAGCAGCGCGGGCGGCGAATCGGGCGCGGCCGCGGGCATCGTCGGCACCAGCGCCGCGAGGCAGGCGTCCTCGCCCTGCGTGAACGTGGTCTCGATGCCGCTGCCCGAGTAGGACAGCACGCGGCACGTCGGCGCGAAGCGCTGCGACAGGCGCGAGGCGGCGCGCGACAGGTCGAGCTTGATGACCTCGGACGGGCACGAGCCGACGAGGAACAGCATCCGGATGTCGGGGCGGCGCTCGAGCAGTCGCACGACGACGCGATCGAGCTCGGCCTGCGCGTCGGCGAGGCCGGCGAGGTCGCGCTCGTCGATGATCGCGGTCGCGAAGCGCGGCTCGGCGAAGATCATCACGCCAGCGGCCGACTGGATCAGGTGCGCGCAGGTGCGCGAGCCGACGACGAGGAAGAACGCGTCCTGGATCCGGCGATGCAGCCACACGATGCCGGTCAGTCCGCAGAACACCTCGCGCTGGCCGCGCTCGCGCAGCACCTCGGGCGAGCCGCAGCCGGCGGCCTCGACGGCGATCGGGATGCGGGCATTCATGCGGCGGCTCCCTCGGCGGCGCTGGCCTGCCGCGCGGCGTCGAGCCGCGCGGCGCGCAGCTTCAGCAGGAACTGCGCGGCGTTGACGACGTAGGTGGCGTAGGCGGCGAGCGCGAGCAGCATCTGGCCGCGCGCGTCGAGCCAGCCGGTGGCGAGCGCGACCAGGTAGGCGGTGTGCAGCGCGAGCACCGCCATGCTGAACACGTCTTCCCAGTAGAACGCCGGCGCGAAGAGGTAGACGCCGAAGACGTCCTTCTCCCAGAGGCAGCCGGTGATCATGATCGTGTAGAGCACGAGGGTCTTGACCACCACCGAGACGGTGGCGGCGGTGTGGCCCTCGCCGGTGGCCAGGAAGCGCAGCACCAGCCCGAGGCTGACCAGGAACACCAGGAACTGCAGCGGGGCGAGCACGCCCTGCACCATCGTCCAGGACGAACGGTCGCGCCGGCGGCGCTCCTCCGGGGTGTACAGGGGGGCGCGCGAGCGCGGGGGACGCGCAGCCCCCGCCACGCTGAAACGGTCCGTATCGATGCCCATGGACCCAATCTAGACCTGTGTCGGCCCGCCTGTCAATCTCGCTTGACGTAACGACGAGGTGACACTAGCCTCTGTTCTGGGCTGTCCACGACGTCACTCGGACTTGACAGTGCGAGACGTCGAACGGGACACTGGCGGCTGGACTATCGGGGTACCGTGCCACGCGGCGAAACGCCGTGGAGCCTCTGCTCCGCCCACCGGACGATGCGATCGCGGGTTCGACGTGGGTGACGGCATCCCTGCAGTGGAGCGTCGCCTGCCCGTCCCCGCCGATAGGGAGGGCTCATGGAACGGTCGAACGAAGACGGCTCGACGGGCGAGCGCCGATGCGCCACGGATCCGCAACTCCCGTCGGCGGTGGCGGGCCTGATGTTCGACGGCGATGCCGAGCCGCGCCTGTGGCTGCGGCGGACGATCGAGACCGAGATCATCCCGCGCCTGATGCTCGCGCACCGGCCGAACGGCGTCGCCGCGGTCGCCGCGCACGAGGACGACACCGACGTGCTCGATCGCGACGACGTCGAGACCTTCACGAAGATGGTGCTGCGCGACGAGGTCGAGGCGTGCGCCGGCTTCGTCGGCGCGCTGCGCGAGCGCGGCGTCGGCCTCGAGCAGGTCTACCTCGGGCTGGTCGCGCCGGTCGCGCGGCGGCTGGGCGTGATGTGGGAAGAGGACGCCTGCGACTTCGCGCAGGTCACGCTCGGGCTGTGGCGCCTGCAGAACCTGATCTTCGAGCTCGCGCCCCAGCTGCCCATGGCCTGGTCCGCTCGGCCCGACTCGCCGCGGCGCGCGCTGCTGGCCGCCGCGCCGGGCTCGCAGCACACCCTCGGGCTGCTGATGGTCTCCGAGTTCTTCCGCCGCGCGGGCTGGGATGTGTGGTCCGATCCGTGCGCGAGCGAGGGCGATCTCGCCGCGCTGGTGCGCAGCGAGTGGTTCGACCTGATCGGACTGTCGGTCGGGATGGACGGGCACGTCGAGCCGTTGAGATCGGTCGTCCTGCGCCTGCGCCGCGCGTCACGCAATCCCGATGTCGGGATCATGGTGGGCGGCCCGATCCTCGTGAACCGGCCGCAGCTGGTCTCCGAGGTCGCCGCCGACTTCACCGCCACGGACGCGCGTCAGGCCGTCGAACGGGCCGACGCGTTCGTCGCACAGCGCGCGCTCCAGACCTGAGCGTGAGACAGAGCAGGACGCCATGGACCGGCACCGGACTCGGGCCGGATCGAGGCGAGATCTGCCAGACATTCCCATTCGTTCCGTGAACCGACCCGAAGCCTTCCAGCATGCGTTCGCGTCCCTCGGCGCGGCGGACACCGCCTCGCTGATCGCCGCGGCCGCCGACGTGGCCCTGCTCGTCGACGAGCAGGGCGTGATCCGAGACGTGTCGATCGGCAGCGCCGACCTCGGCGACCTGAAGCACGACGACTGGATCGGCCGCCCGTGGACCGAGACCGTCACCGTCGAGAGCCGCCCCAAGGTCGAGCAGCTGCTCAACGACCGCGGCGGCATCGTCGCCCAGCGCTGGCGCCACGTGAACCACCCCTCGCCGAAGGGCACGGACGTGCCGATGATGTACTCGGCGATCCAGGCCGGACCGAAGGGCCAGGTGGTCGCGATCGGCCGCGACATGCGCCCGCTCGCGACGATCCAGCAGCGCCTGATCGCCGCGCAGCAGTCGATGGAGCGCGACTACCTTCGGCTGCGCCAGCTCGAGACGCGCTACCGCGCGCTGTTCCAGGCGGTGTCGGAGGCGGTGCTGATCGTCGACGCGTCGTCGATGAAGATCGTCGAGGCGAACACCGCGGCGGCGCGGGTGCTCGACGAGTCGCCGCGCAAGCTCACCGGGCGCGTGCTCGCCGACTGCTTCGACGTCGCGAGCCGCGCGACACTGCAGACGCTGCTCGACGCCGCGCGCGCCGGCCGCCACGGCGACGACGCGCGCCTGGTGCTGTCGGGGCCGCGACGCGAGGTCGCGGTCGCCGCGTCGATGTTCCGCCAGGACAGCACGACGCTCTACCTCGTGCGTGTCGCGCCGCCGGCCGTCGAGGCCGACGACCCGGCGCTGCCGACGCGCCGCTCGGTGCTGGCCGCGGTCGACCGCGCGCCCGACGCGCTGGTCGTCACCGATGCGTCCGGCCGCGTGCTCTACGCGAACGAGAGCTTCGCGACGATGGCGCAGATGGACTCGGCCGAGCAGGTGCTCGGCGAACCGCTCGACCGCTGGCTCGGCCGTGCGGGCGTCGACCTCGGCGTGCTGATCGCGACGCTGCGCCAGAACGACGCGGTGCGGCTGTTCCCGACGGTGATGCGCGGGCGCTTCGGCGGCGAGACGACGGTCGAGATCTCGGCCGCGTCGGTGCCGAGCGAGCACGCCTGCCTCGGCTTCACGATCCGCGACATCGGGCGGCGGCTGCCGGTCGAGGGCCGCAGCACGGTCGGCCTGCAGCGCACCGTCGGCCAGCTGACCGAGCTGGTCGGCCGCGTGCCGCTGAAGGACATCGTCGGCGAGACGACCGACCTGATCGAGCAGCTGTGCATCGAGGCGGCGCTGCAGCTGACGCGCGACAACCGCGCGGCCGCGGCCGAGATGCTGGGCCTGTCGCGTCAGAGCCTGTACGTGAAGCTGCGCCGCTACGGCCTGGGCGACTACACGCCCGACGGCAGCGGCGAGCGCTAGGCGGGAGCCGGCGGTGGGCGCCGCGCAGTCGGCCGCGAGGGGGGCGATGCCGCCGTCGGGCACGGCGCATGCGATCCGCGACGGCGGGCCCGCCGGACCGACGACCGCGCGCCGCGACGCCGCCCGATCCCAGGACGACCGCGACGTCGCGCGCGGACCCGACGACCGGGTCGGGCCGCGCGGCGGGTCGTCCGCGGGCGACGCGGCCGCGCTCTCGTCGCAGGTCGCGGTGCTGGCGCTCGCGGACCTGGTGCCGGCCTCGCGCGGGTGGGGCTGGTCGCGGTTCGTGCTCGGCCGTCACGCGGTGCGCGGCGCGGCCGGGCTGCGCTTCGTGAAGGTGCTCGGCAGCGGCGAGGGGGGCGGCTTCGGCGTGAAGCCGAGCGCGTCGATCCAGGGCGTCTTCGGTGTGTTCGACGACGACGCGTCGGCCGACGCGTTCCTCGCGGCCACGGGCCCGTTCGAGTCGTGGCGGCGGCGCGCGCGCGAGCACTTCAGCGTGAAGCTGCGCGCGTGGTCGAGCCGGGGCAGCTGGTCGGGCTTTCGCTTCGCGATCGGCGCGCGCGCGCCGGGCGCCGACGCCGGCGTGCCGGTCGCGGCGCTGACGCGCGCCTCGATCCGGCTCTCGCGCGCCCGCGCGTTCTGGTCGATGGAGCCGGCCGCCGAGCGCGACCTCGAGCGCGCGTCGGGCTGCCTGGTCGCCGCCGGCGTCGGCGAGGCGCCGCTGCTGC
>Ga0315899_10000909_pt1 | contig 34594 bp, 26 predicted proteins | sample LakEriMetagenome_2_FD_203518 | JGI IMG/M metagenome (GOLD analysis project Ga0315899, IMG submission 203518) | Freshwater fungal communities from buoy surface, Lake Erie, Ohio, United States - Buoy 4 MA112 | ecosystem: Environmental > Aquatic > Freshwater > Lake | place: USA: Lake Erie, Ohio...
GTAGCCACTGGCGCCACCAAAGGTGACAGCCATGTCGTTGGCCATAACCTGGACAGCCACCATCGCCATCGCTTCACATTGGGTAGGGTTAACCTTGCCCGGCATAATCGATGAACCAGGCTCATTTGCTGGGATAGACAATTCCGCAAAACCTGCACGCGGACCACACGACATCAGGCGAATATCGTTCGCAATCTTGTAGAGCGAGGTTGCGAGTGTCTTCAACGCACCGGACAGATTCACAAGGCCGTTATGCGCACCTTGAACGGTAAATTTATTTGGCGCGGTGATAAAAGGTAGCCCGGTTAATGTTGCGATTTCAGCCGCTGCGGCCTCTGCAAAACCGGGAGCGGAATTGAGCCCCGTGCCAACAGCCGTGCCACCCAAAGCCAGCTTATAAACATCTCCCATCGTCGCATTGATGTCGGCGAGGTTATCAAACAACATCCCTGAATAGCCGGACCATTCTTGGCCAAGCGTCAATGGCGTCGCATCCTGCATATGCGTACGACCGATCTTGACGATATCTTTCCATTCATCCGATTTCTGAGCGATTGAATCATGAAGGTTTTTTACGGCTGGCAGCAGATTTTTTGTAACTGCAAGCGCTGACGCAATGCACATCGCCGACGGGAAAGAATCGTTCGAAGATTGCGCCATATTCACGTGGTCGTTAGGATGAACGGGCGCCTTGCTACCAAGAGGCGTACCTGCGAGCTGGCAGCAACGGTTCGAGATAACCTCGTTCACATTCATGTTGAACTGTGTGCCGCTACCCGTCATCCAAACATGCAAAGGAAACATGTCTTGGTGCTGGCCAGCCAAGATCTCGTCGCACACTTTAACGATTAGATTGAACTGTTCGTCCTTCAGGCGTCCACTTTTATGGTTCGCAATGGCAGCGCCCTTTTTAAGAATTGCATAAGCGCCAATCATCTCGCGCGGCATCAAGTCTTTGCCGATGCTAAAATGCTGCAATGAGCGCTGCGTCTGCGCACCCCAAAGCTTATCGGCTGGAACTTGAACCGCACCCAAGCTGTCAGTTTCGGTTCTCATCGCTGTCGTCATGATCGTAACCCTCTACTCACAGAACAAAATCGTTTTCGGTTGAATGGACTTGAGCCTAACTATAGGTCAAATTCAGCAGATCAACCCCCCGCGTTTAAGGACATCCACATGATTTCACCGAAAACAGGGAAAACAAAAGCCAAATTCGAGAATTGCCTATTTTTTAAACGCATTAGCAAGCGGCAGAACAGCGCTAAAATCTGGATTACCTTACGTCATATGTAATGGTAGAGGTCCAGCGAAACATGCTTGATCTGCGATACTTGGCGCTACGTGATGTGAAGGCTTATTCACGATGTATGGATTGAATTCCCGCGTTTGATCGTTTCCACGACCTTGATGGCCTTGATCTGATCTCCCGAAACATTGAGGGGGTTCCCATCGAGAATAACGAGGTCGGCAATCTTCCCAACAGAGATCGTTCCCTTCGAGGCTTCTTCCCGATAGGTGAACGCCGCGTCACGGGTCACGCCAAGTAAGGCCTCATATGCACCGATCCGCTCTTCTGGCCCCATCACGCGCCCGGAGAAGGTTGTCCGCGTGACTGCCGCGCTAACCATTTCAAGAACATTGGGTGAAGCACTAGGACAGTCATTATGAAAAGTCGTCCGCACACCCATCTTGATGGATGTTGCGGCGGGCGATTCCAGATTTGCCCGCTCGGCACCGAGATAACCAAGCAAGGCATCGCCATATTGCATCAAATGCAACGGCATCATCGACGCGCCAATATAATTCTTTTTATACAGGGACAATTGGTCCGGGCGCACGAAGAACGAATGCGCAATAATCGTTCGCCGATCACCGGTCTTTCCGGTCGTCGCGATCGCCTTTTCGATCGCTTTAAGGCACATGTCGATTCCAGCATCGCCATTGCTATAGGCAAAGAGCTGAATGTCATTTGCATAAGCATAGTTTATCGTTTCCTCAACAATGGCTTGCGGAAGGAGGATGCCTTTCCAGTCTTTGGGAAATCCCGTCGTATCCAGATAAGGTTGGCTCATGGCGGCTAGACGAAGCTGTGGAGCAGCGTCGGTTGACACTAGATAGCCAGCAACTTTTACACCGCGATCGGCATGGCTGTAGCGCCCCCATTTCCAATCCCCTGTTTCAACCATCTTGGCCGATGCAGCATCTGAAACCGATGGAAGCCCGATGACGTCAAGAGCGATCACGCCCCTGTCATAAGCGGCACGCAAATCTGACAGATCTTTTGGCACAAGTTGATATGATTGGATGGTTGTGTAGCCTTGCCGCGCCAGCAATTTTTCTGCGGCTTGAAATGTCTCAAACGTCTTTTCCTGCGCATAGGTTCCTACGGCTTCTGCCTGAGCCATCAAGAAAGGCGTAAACAAAAGGTCGCCAGTCAACTTTCCTGTTTTTGGATCTTTTACGATGACGCCAGGCTGAGGAACAGGGGTCTGAGCGGTCAATCCGAGCTTTGTAAGCCCAGCGCTATTCACCTTTCCCGTCAATGTTGAAAGATTGCTGAGCATCACAGGTATGTTTGGAAACGCAGCATCGAGTTCTTCGATCGTCGGAGAGCCGTCGCTGAGCATCGCATCGGAATAACCATAGCCTATAATCCAACCATTGAAAGGTTTCGTCCCCTTCAATAAAGCAATGACATCGGCTTTGTTGCGCGGTGGTTGATCAGCAAAATAAGAGATATTCACACCGAGTGTCTGCTGGGCAAAGAGCTTGAAATGCCCCCACAAATCGATAAAACCCGGTAACATCGTGCGACCTTGCAGATCGATGAGCCGTGCATTCTTAAATGAAGACAGCGCTGCATCTTTGCTACCCACAAAAACAATCCTTCCGTCTTTCACGGCAGCAGCTTCAACATATTCAGGCTTATCGCCCTCCATCGTTATGATAGACCCGTTGAAATAAACTACAGGAGGATTGTTCGCAGCAGCGACGGCCGACGGTGTTTGAGCCATGGCTGACAAAGGGTTGATAGAAATCGTCGTACCGAGGGCCGCACCAGATTTAAGCAATTCACGACGGTCAATCATGCTGTTCACTCCGGTCACCGAAAGATTTCATTCTTGTACATAATCATAGAAGCATTTGGCAAAGCCTACCCGCAAGACTGAGAGCCATTGTGAACAGGAGCCAAACCCGCTCTATCAGTCATAATCATTCTGGTTACTACTGCAATATGTTCGTAAGTCACGGATAATTTCAACAAATTCTTCCCTGATGATAGGACGCAGCCTGCACAATCGGCGCGCTAAAACGCCAGCTGGCAAGCGCAATTTGGGATGACATTAGGTACCGTCAGAAAGGCTGGTCAAGGAGCACGGCTGCTCTGCCGACCCATCCTTACCCCTCCCATCAGCATCAGAGCAACGGCCTATTTCCTATCGGGTCTAGTTGATAATGTGACAAGATTTTTGCCACAATTCTTGCAAATAATCTTGCTAAAAAATCAACCTCTTCTAAACTGATGCACTATCGGCCGAGCCACTAATCACCCCCATAAAGTTGAATTGCCATGAGAAACATATCTGCACTCGATCATGCCGATGCATGGGCAGCCATCGCTGCAGCTCACGAGATCATCAAGAACGACAACAAGCCGCTTGTAATCGCCGTTGTCGATTCTCATGGCGAAATGCTTTCACTGTTTCGGCATTCTTCGGCAATGCTGAGCTCAAATGCCATTGCAGCCAACAAGGCCTACACTGCAGCGCGTCTACGCCGACCAAGTTCTGCTGTTGGCCAGAAATCACGCAATGCCGAAGAAGGATTCGATATTTCGTCCTTCGGGGATCCACGTATTACTGGCTTTGGCGGTGGATTGCCCATTGTCCATGATGGGCAAGTGCTTGGCGCCGTAGGGGTGAGTGGATTATCGGAAGCAGAGGACATTGCTGTCGCACAAGTTGCCATCCGTGCAATCGAAGCACGCTGGAATACCGCTGCGATCTGAGCCGCCCAGGTGATCTTCGTTCAAACAATCGTGCTTAGTCCACCGCAGCCATAACGCCCTCATGATGCACGCGCTGTGAGATTAGCTTGTGACCGATGGATTTCTGACTTCGCGTTGTGGCGCAACCACTCATAAAAGAGGAATTGTTCGTAGATAAGGCACTGAACTGGAAGATTTCGTCCACTCGCTCAACATTCGAGTCCCTCGCAGATCTCGACAACAGTATAAACGCGTTCAAGGCAATGAGCCCTACAATTGCCATACAGCGAGACAGCGCTTCATTTAGTGCCATCACCTTGCTGCCACTGCTCCGTGTAGCCTCACTACATCACCACGCGACCAATTTATGAAGCAGCGCACGGACATCCTCGTTTAAACCTATAATCGATCAAAGTAGGCATACGCAAACATTTATGAAAGGCAGAATATCGGCGTTACCAAAGGGGACACCTCACAGCATTGCGGCAGATTTGGTGTTCATCAAAGCATATTAATGGAAGCAGACTGAGAGCAAAAAAATGGGCGGTTCTTAGAACCGCCCATAAGCTTCGTGTCATTGGGTCATCGCTGCTTAAGCGTTCCAGAATGCTGTCATCTCTTCCGAGTCAGAAATGCCGCGCTCGTAACCCCATTTCATCAATGGTGCGATCCATTTTGGATCGACGATGCTGTCGACCTTGCTGACACCAGGCAAGAGGCCAACGACTTTGAGTTTTACTTTTGTTCCGCCCGCCCGAAGATCTTTCACTTCTTGCTGAAGCGTGTTCGGCATGCCCGATGTTCTCAGACCCATTTTTACTGCATCAGGCCCGCCATCCGTCAGGGATATGATGAGGGCACGCTTCACACCTGAAACAACATCCGAATGCGTACTTGTCTGGCAGATGCCGCCATCCATGCACAGGCGATCTTTGAGAAAAGTTGGTCCCATACCGCCCGGCAATGACGATGAAGCCGCACATGCAACATTGATCGGAATGTTATCTTCATGTGAGACAACAATACGTTCGCCCGTATAGCAATCATTCGCTGTGGTGTAGAGCTTTGGCGATGGCCATGCCGTTTCGCCGAGGAAACGTTCAACGGCCTTGGGATAAGACGCCATGTTATCAGGATTGCGAGCGGCCATAGCGGCATGGCCGATGCTACGAATGGTTTCAGGCCTCGCATTGCGCGCATCGACGGACATTTTGGCGGCACGGACCTGACTGGCGTTCGGAGCTATCTGCGGCATCAGTTCAGCAAATAATTTTGGGAACTCAGCAAGCACGTCAAACTCGGCCCGAAGACGCCATAAACGACCGTTTAGCAGCACTGCGCCCATCAGCGATCCCGCCGACGTCCCCACGACGATATCAGACAGTGCGAGATCAACACCTTTTGACTTGAGGGCATGCGAGTATCCAACCATCCATGACAGCAAATAGGTTCCGCCACCGCCTAAAACGAGCCCGCGCTCTTTGCCGGAACCGAGGCTTGGACGATAAGGGATGGGATGAGCCAAACCATCATTCCAGCCTGCAGCAGAAATCCCTTTTTGCTTTGCAGCTTCCGCCTGAGAGGCAGGAAGCGAAGACGCCATTAAAACACCTGAACTGGCCAAAAGAAGGCCACGACGATTGATATTCATGTTTCCCTCGATTGAGTGAAGCTTTCTCCACCCGCCAATTACAACAATTAGGCACTTTACCCGAATAGGCAGGCAAACGGCGCCCAATTTGAGTTAATGTAACTTATCCGACAGAGCGCTTCAAAGGGCGCCCTGCATCTTGTAGCGTTAATGAGGAGCGGATTATGCCTTTCGCCAACCCCAAGGAGGCCCATCTGACACTCTAGCGGCTTGTTTGCCGCCGCCCCCTCTTTCCAACCATGCCTTCCCAGATCGAGGCGGCAGGCCTTGAAGTTGGCAAGATCGGGGCGCCAATTCAGAGGCACCAGAAGGGATCGTTGGTGCTCCTCTCACCCGATGTTCAAGACCCACTGTAAATTGCTTTATCATTTGCGCTAGAATGCCGCAGCATCAACAGCGGCCAGCGAAAGCACCTAACGAGGAGCCATAAATGCATCCGCAGCGAGTGCCTTCTGTTACTTTTCACATTCGCGTCAGAAATGATGCGCTTGGCGGGCCAAATCCTTACGAGTGGAAAGACGTCACCACTGAGGATTTATTTGCCGGAAAGAGGATTGTCCTTTTAGGCGTCCCCGGAGCATTCACACCCGCCTGCTCAGAAACCCATTTACCAGGGTTCGAAGCACATTATGACGACTTCAAAAGCCTCGGGATTGATGAGGTCATCTGCCTTTCGGTCAATGACGCATTTGTAATGTTCCAATGGGCCAAAAGTCTCAATGTACAAAAAGTCTTCATGCTTCCTGATGGAAATGGCGATTTTACGAGGCTCATGGGCCTTCTTGTTCAAAGGACAGCGCAAGGCATGGGGCTTCGAAGCTGGCGCTATTCCATGCTTGTCGAAGATGGCATCATTCAGCAATTATTTTTGGAACCCGGCTTTAGAGATCATCCCGCGGGAGTAGGCGTTTCTGTATCCAATGCGGAAACTATGTTGGCGTATTTAAAGACACGGTAACAATAAATTGCGTCGTTGCACCAGAATAGGCCATCAGGATGAAAGTCTCATGCGCGTTTTGATAATAAACCCAAATACGACTGCGAGTATCACTGAGCGAATATGTGAAATTGCATCGCGATTGCATCCGACCATAGAGTTTATTCCGGCCACGGGCCGTTTCGGTGCGGAATACATATCGTGTCGTGCGGCCGCAGCAATAGCGGGCCACGCCACTCTCGATGCCTACGCAGAAAAAGCGGTAGGATGCCAAGCCGTTCTTCTGGCATGCTTCGGTGATCCCGGCTTATTCGCCTTGCGTGAAATAGCGTCGATTCCCGTCATTGGATTGGCAGAAGCATCTTGCCAGGCAGCTACTCTCGGTGATCGCAAATTTTCAATTGTTACAGGCGGCGAGCGCTGGGGAGCAATGCTTCAAGAATTTGTCAGCAGCATTGGCCTTGCCGATCAATGCGCGAGCATTAAATGTGTCGCTCCAACTGGTGGTGAGATAGCGAACAATCCTGCAAAGGCGCTGTCAATCCTATCTTCAGCTTGCAATCAATGTGCAGAAGAAGACAAAGCAGATGTCATCATTCTCGGTGGCGCAGGATTGGCTGGTATCGCAGAACAATTACGACCGGCGATTAAAGTACCGGTTATTTGTTCAATCGAAGCTGGAGTTCAAAGGGTGGTAGGAGCGCTGCAACAACCATTTGCAAAGCCTAGGCATGGCGACATGGCGTTTCCACCCACCTTTGCAACTCAGGGTATCAGCGCCGGACTATCTCTTCTGCTTTCCTCCCGCCCGCATCAACAAGAATAGTGCGAGCGGAAATTTTGCATGCGGCCGATTTAGAAGGTCTTATTTGTATCCCCAAGCATTGGCCATAATGGCATCGCGGCAAGGTGTCGAACACCTTTGCCAAACATCTTCACCGTCCGATAAATGTAAAAAATGAGACCCTACCCTAACCGGACATATGTTCGGAAAGGGGCGTTTGCCATCCTAGAATTTCAACAGGTCGCTCGTGCTCTTATCCAGGCTGGGCGTTGTCGTAGCTGCCGTGAAACACAACGGCTGACCGAACAATGCTGAAGGCCAGCCTCCCGGCGCTTAAATTCTCGCCATCTTTCTGGCCGGTCGAGGGAAGTCCTGCACCTTAAATGGGCAGTTTTTGCGCTAATCGGGCCAGAATGCCTCTCCGCCTTTGGCACGATCTTTGCACTCAACCTTAGACCGGCCCTGGCCGCTCATCTTTCTTTAACAGGCCTCTCGCGTGGGGCACATATAGTGGAGACGCTTCGATGCTGATTAGGACAGTAATGGCGGCGAGTGCCGCTCTCATGATGTCCACCGCTCTTGTGACAGTGGTTGCTGCTCAAGAAAAAGTCCTTCGTATCGGAATGACAGCAGCGGACATTCCGCGCACGCATGGGCAACCCGATCAAGGCTTCGAAGGAAATCGGTTTACCGGCATACCGATGTATGACGGCCTGACAAACTGGGACCTGAGCTCCGCTGATAAGGCCAGTGTCGTCATCCCGGGCCTTGCAATCGAATGGGCTGTGGATGCTAACGATAAGACCAAATGGGTCTTTAAGCTGAGGCCGGGTGTTAAATTCCAAGACGGATCGCCCTTCAATGCCGATGCCGTCGTGTGGAACGTTGAAAAGGTCCTCAAAAAAGACGCTCCACAATTTGCACCGGATCAAGTTGGCGTAACGGTTTCCCGCATGCCGACACTTAAGGAAGCAAAAAAAATCGATGATTTGACGGTCGAACTCTACACCAGTGAGCCTGATTCCTTTTTGCCAATCAATTTGACCAACCTCTTCATGGCTTCCCCTACTCATTGGAAGTCAAAGCTAGACGCCGTACCCGCATCAGTAACCGATCCAGCAGAACGGGCTAAGCAGGCATGGCTTGCGTTTGCCGGCGATCCGTCTGGCACCGGCCCATTCAAGGGCGTTAAGCTGACACCCCGCGAACGCTTTGAAATGGTGGCGAATAAGTCCTATTGGGACCCCAAGCGCGTACCGAAGGTCGATCGCGTTGTTCTTCTGCCGCTCCCCGATGCAAATGCAAGGACAGCTGCATTACTGTCAGGCCAGGTCGACTGGATTGAGGCACCTGCTCCGGATGCGCTTCCGCAGATTAAGGCTAAGAGCTTCACAATCTATGCAAATCCACAGCCCCATGTCTGGCCTTGGCAACTTTCCTTTGCAGATGGATCGCCCTGGCTCGATAAACGCGTCCGCCACGCCGCAAATCTCTGCATCAACCGCGATGAATTGAAAACCTTGCTCAATGGTTTGATGGGCGTTCCGAAAGGAACAGTTTCGCCAGATCATCCTTGGTGGGGCAACCCTTCTTTCGATATCAAATATGATCCTGCAGCTGCAAAAAAATTGATGACGGAAGCTGGCTTCTCCGCATCGAAACCGCTGAAGGTCAAAGTTCAGACGTCCGCATCGGGATCGGGTCAGATGCAACCGATACCAATGAATGAATTTGTTCAGCAAGCTCTTAAGGATTGTTTCTTTGACGTTGAACTCGATGTCATTGAATGGAATACGTTGTTCACGAACTGGCGGAAAGGTGCAAAAGACGAAAGCGCCCGCGGAGCGCACGCAATCAACGTGACGTTCGCGACAATGGATCCATTTTTTGCCATGGTGCGCTTCACATCAACCAAAACATTCCCGCCTGTCTCCAACAATTGGGGCTATTTCGGCAATGCGGAGTTTGATAGCCTGATCTCGAATGCGCGTACGACTTTCAATCCGGCAGACCGTGACAAAGCTTTAGCAGCGCTTCATAAGCGGATCGTTGAAGAGGCTCCCTTTGTCTGGGTCGCTCACGATGTCGGCCCACGCGCTATGTCGCCGAAGGTTAAGGGCGTCGTGCAACCAAAAAGCTGGTTTATCGATATTGCACCAATGTCTGTGGACTAAGCTCTAAATGTTCGTCTACGCCCTTAAAAGGCTGGTCTATGTATTGCCGGTGGCGATCGGCGTGAGCTTGATCTGTTTCATGCTCGTGCATATTGCCCCCGGCGATCCTCTGATCTCGGTCCTCCCCCCCGATGCATCGGCGGATTTGCGAGAGCAGATCCGTCGAAGCTACGGCTTTGATCGTCCCTTGCCTATCCAGTATTGGATCTGGCTTACGAACGTATTCCAAGGCGACTTTGGGACATCGATCGCAACAGGTCGGCCTGTTATTGAAGAGCTCAAAAAAGCCATCGGCAATACAATTATGCTCTCGCTCATTGCAACAATGATTGGTTTTTTGTTCGGCAGTCTCTTCGGTTTTGTCGCTGGCTACCATCGAGATACGGCAATCGATAAGCTTGCCTCGTTCATATCCGTCATAGGCGTCTCGGTACCGCATTATTGGCTTGGTATGGTTTTGGTTATCATCTTCTCCGTCCAACTCGGATGGCTTCCCGCGACTGGTGCCGGCCCGGGTGGCTCAAGCGCTTGGGTTTGGGATTGGACGCATATCAAGCATCTGATCCTGCCAGCTATCACCATGAGCGTCATTCCGATGGGAATCATTGCGCGCACAGTACGAGCGCTTGTAGCTGATATTCTGAGCCAAGAATTCATCCAAGGCCTCCGCGCAAAAGGCCTTATGGATTGGGGCGTACTCCGCCATGTCATTAAGAACACGGCTCCCACCGCTCTAGCCGTCATGGGTTTGCAGTTAGGCTACCTTCTCGGCGGCTCAATTTTGATTGAGACAGTCTTTTCTTGGCCGGGCACTGGATTTCTCCTTGGCCAGGCCATTTTCCAACGAGACATACCGCTTCTCCAGGGTATTATTTTAGTTTTGGCCATGTTCTTCGTTTTTTTGAACCTGATTGTCGATGTACTGCAAAGCGCTCTTGACCCTCGCGTTCAGAGAGGCTGACGATGATTGAACAAAAAGCAATCCAGCTTGATGAATACACAAAGTCCCCAAACTATTGGACAATCGTCATCCATCGATTCAGTCGCGACAAAGTCGCGATGTTTGCTCTCGCAATTATCGTGGCGCTCTTCCTGATCGCCATTTTTGCACCCTATATTGCGCCGGCCGATCCACTGAAAGGAAGCATGCTTCGCCGTCTGCGTCCGATTGGAACGCCTGGCTTACCACTTGGCGCTGATGAATTGGGGCGCGATATGTTATCGCGGCTCATTTACGGTGCGCGGCTTTCATTATTTATGGGTATAACCCCGGTTGCGATAGCATTTGTGATCGGCTCAACCATAGGTATTGCTGCCGGCTATCTGGGCGGCATCTTCAATAGTCTGACGATGCGCACAAATGACGTATTCTATGCTTTTCCATCTGTCCTTCTCGCAATCGCACTATCAGGGGCTTTAGGTGCCGGTGTTACGAGTGGACTTTTGTCACTCACAATTGTCTTTATCCCGCCTATTGCGCGCGTCGCTGAAAGCGTCACGACCCAAGTACGGAAGCTTGATTATGTCGAGGCGGCAAAGGCATCAGGAGCCAATAACTTTACAATCATACGCGTCCATATCCTTGGAAACGTATTAGGTCCGATATTTGTTTACTCGACAAGTCTCATATCCGTTTCCATGATTTTGGCGGCTGGCCTTTCCTTTCTCGGATTGGGTGTGAAGCCACCTGAGCCCGAATGGGGATTAATGTTAAATACGTTGCGAAACGCAATTTATGTCCAACCATGGCTAGCCGCGCTGCCAGGCGTGATGATCTTCATAACTTCGATTGCTTTCAATTTGGTATCCGATGGGCTTCGTTCAGCAATGGATATCAAATCATGAACGACGCTGCCTTGAACCAAAAGACAAGAAAGCCAGAGACACCCCTTTTGGAGGTTCGGGAAATTACAAAACTTTTTCCCATAAAATCTGGATTTTTTGGACGTTCTACGAATAGTGTTAGAGCAGTTGATGGAATTAGCTTCAATGTTTTACGTGGCGAAACGCTCGGCGTTGTCGGAGAATCCGGTTGCGGAAAGTCTACGACGGCTCGTTTAATTGTCGATCTGATTTCGCCCGATAATGGCGACATATTCTTCAATGGCCGCCGCCTAGGAACTGATCTATCGTTGAACGAATTGCGTCGAAACGTTCAAATGGTTTTTCAGGATTCTTATGCGTCCCTCAATCCACGATTGACCATTGAAGATACAATTTCTTTTGGGCCGATTGTCCACGGAATGCTGCGAGAAAAGGCGCGTCGACTTGCGTGGGATCTTCTCTCAAAAGTAGGCCTTGAACCAAAACGATTTGCCGGCCGCTATCCGCATGAAATTTCGGGTGGACAAAGACAGCGCGTAAATATTGCCCGCGCGCTGGCGGTCAATCCAAAAATGATTATTCTGGATGAGTCCGTATCAGCGCTAGATAAATCTGTTGAAGCTCAGGTTTTAAATCTACTCATTGATCTAAAACAGGAACTTGATCTCACTTATATCTTTATCTCCCATGATTTAAATGTCGTAAAGTTTATGGCAGATCGTGTCATCGTGATGTATTTGGGAGAAATTGTTGAAGTCGGCCCGGTTGAATCGATCTATCTGGAGACCGCACACCCTTATTCGCGGTCTCTCCTCGCTTCAATGCCGTCGATGGATCCGGATCGCCGCTCGGAGCACGTTGCCTTAACAGGCGATCCACCCAACCCAATCAACCCTCCCTCCGGATGTCGCTTTCATCCACGTTGCCCGATCGCAATTGAGAAATGTAAAACGGACAAGCCCCTTCTTCACGTTCAAAAAACGCGTGGCCATTTCGCAGCCTGTCATCTGACTGAAAATATTCAACAACCATTTTGAGCTAGTGGACATGAGTCAGAAGCCTCTTGTGAAAATCAGCGATCTGCATGTCCAGTTTAAAGGGCAAAGGAATGTCTTTGCCGTGAACGGGCTTAGCATTAACTTAATGCCAGGCCAAGTGCTTGGGATTTTAGGCGAATCTGGATCGGGAAAAAGTGTCACGCTCAAATCGATTTTGAGGCTTCTTCCAGAAAAACGAACCGAAATTCACGGCCTTATTGAGGTCTTGGATCAAGATGTCATGAAATTGAATTCGTCGGCATTAGCGTCCTTCCGAGGTGGCATTGCAGCGATGATCTTTCAGGACCCAATGTTGGCTCTCGATCCCGTTTATACAATTGGAGATCAGATCGCAGAGGTCGTCACACGTCATCATGGCCTTAGTCGAAGGGAAGCACTTGGATACGCTTTGGATATGTTGAAGAAGGTGAGGATTCCTTCTCCGGAAAGGCGTTTGCAGGCTTACCCACACGAGATCTCTGGCGGCATGCGCCAGCGCGCTATGATCGCACTTGCACTCGCGGGAAATCCTAAACTTCTTCTTGCCGATGAGCCCACGACAGCTTTGGATGCAAGCGTCCAAATGCAGGTTCTGCTGCTCTTGCGTGAATTGCAGAAAGAATCTGGAATGGGCATGATCTTTGTTACACACGATATCGGTGTGGCTGTTGAAATATGCGATTCCGTTGCAGTGATGTATGCCGGCCAGATTGTTGAGACAGGAACAATTCGTGATATCGTCAAAGACCCTAGGCATCCCTACACGAAAGGCTTGCTTGCGGCCAATCTGCACGGCGCAGAGCGCGGGAAGCGGCTTGAGACAATTCCGGGATCACCGCCATTACTGGATAAGCAGCCTACTACCTGCTCATTTGCACCACGCTGTGCTTATGTCCAGGATGCATGCCTAACGCAGGCACCCCTTCCGGAAATCATCTCTGAAAATCGAACAGTACGATGTATATTGGCAAAGCTTCCTGATCAAGAAAGTAAGGTACACCGAATTCTTTCATGATTTTCCAACCATTCTCTAAGGCTTTTGGGTTTGCCAATATAAAGTCGCTTTATTCGGAGATGAGCTTGAAAGCACGGTTGGTTTTTGCACTAACTCCAAAATGCAATATCTGCTCTCACTTTTTTCCTTCGATAGACCAAGTCGATTTATCTTTGATCTATTATAGCGAGAGACCTGTTTCTAACCTCTCATCGACTTGCGCCGCGCGCATCAATCTCCCAGATCTCTTCAACTCTTCCGTTTCTAACGCCGACATACCAATTATGGAGGTTGATCGTTGGGTCACAATGTCCAGGAATCAATAAGATTTTCTCGCCCAATACTGGTTTATGTGAACCTTGCGAAACAGCAATTTTACCATGCTCATCTGACATTGAGACAACGCTTAATCCCGGTCCATTATGAACACGCGGCGGCCCCTTTTCGCCACTGTAAGATTTGAGCCCTGCGTCAGCAACAACCCAACTGTCCCCTGCAACACTCATGATCGTTGAGAGGACAAAGAGACTGTGTTCAAACTCGGAATAGTCATGACCGCTCTCATCTTTAATGACGGCATAGTCAACATCCATAAATAAATAAGAGCCAGCCTGAAGCTCTGTATAAACGCCGCTCTCAGCTTCTATCCGGAACGTTCCTGTACCAGCACCAGTGATTACTTTCGCATCAAGACCTACCCTGTTCAAAGCTTCCTGAGTTTCCTTTACGAATGCGATCGCCTTAGAAATCTCAGCCCGACGCTCGAAAGCCGTGGGAAGATGTTGTGCACTTCCATGATAGGCTTGAATGCCCTTAAACGTTAAACCGCTCGCCTGAGTAATGTGTTGCGCGAGCTCAGCAGCAATCGCTCCGGGCTTTACACCACATCGTAACATACCAGTGTCAATCTCGACATAACCGTCGATCCGCACACCTTCTCTCACGGCAGCTTCAGACGCAGCACGCACTTGAGAGCGGTCATCAAAGCAAATGCCAATCTTTGCTCTCTGAGCGAGCTTTGCCAAGCGCCGAAGCTTTTCTGCCCCCACAATTTGGTTCGTTACAAGAACGTCCTGAATTCCACTATTAACAAGTGCTTCCGCTTCTCCGACTTTTTGAACGCATTGCCCAATTGCACCCGCCGCAATTTGCTTTTTTGCTACATCTGAACTTTTGTGGGTCTTCGCGTGAGCGCGGAGTCGCACACCAGTTTTGGCGACATAGAGCGCCATCTTTTGGAGATTGCGTTCGAAAGCATCAAGGTCAACGATCAGAGCCGGCGTATCGATTTCATCAATACTGGCACCGATTTGAGCAGGCGGAGCTATGATCATTTTTATGCCTTGAAACTTGAACCCTTAGTCAAGCATAGGGTATCTTTAAGTTCGACTGCAATCTGAGAGTGCCGAAAAACGGTAAAAAAGCGCCTTTCAACACGGGGCAAGTAGCCGACCCTACCCGTTTGGACCAATAAGTTCTTTACGCTTGCGTTGATTTACGCTCTCGGTGTACATGCGCCTTCTCAAACTATTCTTGATTTGACGAAAAAGCAGAACACATTTCTCGACGAACCCTAACCGACGGCCGGCCTGCATCAAGCTCAACATCGTCTTCAGTTAAAGTAAAGCCAGCCGGGACATCGCGAAGCAGCCGAACGCCATGAGCGAGCCCTATCGGTAACAGCTTTTGTACCTTGCTTCGATATGCAGGCACAAGACGACCATAAACGGTAAAGCCACCCTCCCCATCGAGCATCTCACCCGCAGTCAAAGCGCACTTTGAAACAGCTGCAACATCTCCGCGCCATTCGCGACTGGTACCTGTCGGCTCTCCTCGCAATGCAGCGCTCAAAACTGAAATTGACAGCTCAAGGCCAATTAAGTGAAAGGGCTTATACATTGCTGCGTACCGCCCCGTAGCATCGGTAGGCAGCCCATACTGCTTGAAACAAGCAGCCGCATAGTCATTAGGCGCTTTTAGAATGACGTAGACGCCCCAACGCAAATCACGAAACACCGGACGGCCATCACGCTCAATCGATGACACAACCTCAACCATTTCATCGCGCTCAAGACATCCACCAATCGATTTTGGCCGCAATACATGCGCAAGATCATCAACGCCACACGGCGGGAAACCCAAACCTTCTTCAGGAACCTTAAGGCCACAAGCATTTGCTATGGCCGCCATTTCAATTGCAGATTTTGTTCCATCGAGAAACGAGTTGAACATTTGCGGATTCATCCCGGCCGCTTTGGCTGCTTCTTCTGTCAATCCATAGTGCTTCCATACATCATCAGGTGTCACTTGATGGAATGATGGCAGATACTTCGTTCCCTTACCCGCGGCGGCAACCGTGAAACCTGCTGAACGCGCCCAATCAACCATTTCTGATACCAAAGCAGGCTGGTCACCATAGGCCATTGAGTAAACAATGCCGCGCCTGCGTGCCTTTTCTGCAAGCAATGGCCCGGCAAGCACATCCGCCTCTACATTGACCATGATGATATGCTTCCCAGCTTCAATCGCTGCTAAAGCATGCTTGATGCCAGCTTCGGGATTACCGGTTGCCTCAATCACAACCTCAACATCCAAACGACTTAATTCCACGCTGGCGTCATTTAAGAAGCGCGTCTTGCTGATCCTTTCATGATCCCACCCAACTTCGCGGCAGGATGCGCGTGCCCGATCAAGATCAAGATCTGCTATCGCTGCGATCTCAATACCCTTTATTGTTGGAACCTGAGCTAAAAACATTGAACCGAACTTACCCGCGCCAATCAATAGAACGCGGATGGGATTCATTGCGCGCACTCTTTTCTCTAGCAAGCTCGATAAATTCATTATTCTGATGCCTTCTGTCTGCGCTGCGCGAGGTGACCGGAGATAAAGGTAAGAATCGTAATGATAGCTAGACTCTGATAAAATGCCGCCTGTTGATAGGTGTTAGCTTATTTTTCATTTACAGTATCCCGTATCGAGCGAAGACATCGGACAATTTGTCACCGCGTTGTAAGTCGGCGAGTGTATTTTTTTCACCTCTAATCTTTTCGAACGCGAGCTCCAAAACCTTTAGCTCATGCTCTTTGGGGATTACCACGACACCATCTGCGTCTCCGAAAATCAGGTCGCCGGGGTTCACGGTTACACCAGCGCACTCGATAGGAACATCGATGGCTAGAATTTTGCCTCGCCCCTTGGAATCGAGTGGTGCAATGCCGCCATGAAAAACAGGGAAGCCCATGGCCCGAATAGCTTTGACGTCCCGAACGCAACCATCCATCAAAGCGCCTGCCGCGCCACGTGCTTTTGCTGCCGTCGATAGCAATTCACCCCATGGGGCTATCCGCAGAGGATTAGTGCAAGCAAACACTGGGATTTCGTCGAGCAAGAGACTGTCGATCAGCTCTATCTCGAGTTCATATGGATTAGAGCCTTCGGGCACATGGTAAACCTCCATGAAAGCCGCCGTCCGTGCGCGGCCAACCATCACGCTCGCCTCATCGAGAGGACGTATGCGCGAAGGCATTGCCTGCTTCATGAGGCCGACACTATCAAGACAATCGGAAAGCACCGACGTAAACAGCTTCTCCCGTAAAATTGACAGCTCAATAGACATAGGCGCGCCCCCTAAGTTGAGATTCTATACTTGAGGAAAGGGTCGCATTGGTTGTTTGAGTTCGCAATAGACGCGTCGCCGCTGCAGACCCCAAAAAAATGCCGCGAAGCATCGATACCCCCGGCTTTAGCAGTCGATACGTAGCTTGTCCTGCCTCTGCGGAGGCAAGCAACAGGGCTCGACAGGCTCGGAACCCTGTCTGAATAGGCTGATATTTTGTCTTAAAGCCTCCCAGCTTTTGATCTTGCGCCTCTCGTTTTCGGGCCACTGGCATCCCCTCTGGTAACGGCTATTCCATTAGATGCCCCCTCGAAGTGTCCCACCCCTTTCAAGTTGAACCTTGATTGTGGTGCCGATGGTGGGGTCTGAGACGGTTCGAAAACGGTATTCAAATGAGGACTGCCTGACGACTTTGTGGCAGCTTGAATTGGACCTAACTGCTGGGCGGATAGGGACGCGACCTATTACATGTGGCGCGAGAAGTTCCGCGGGATGGCTATCGGAAGATCGGGCAGCCCCTTTGAATGGAGTGCTGGTGCATCCATCATAAGAAAGGTTGAGCGCCTCTGAGGGGAAGAAGGGCCGCAATTCACCAAACGCCATAAGCAGCTTGACCACCACGATCCTCGATCATCAGTTTTCGTCCTCACACCCCAAATCACATCTGGTCGACCGACTTTGTGCACGACAAGCTGAGCAATCATCGACCCTAAAAATTGCTCACAGTCATTGATGAATACACGCGTGAAGCTCTCAGCGTGACGGTCACCAATACCACGAGCTCACCGGCTTTCTTTGAAACGCTTTTTCCGCTGCTCCTCAAACGGGGAAGCCGGAATATCTGCAGCCCGATAATGGCACGGGGTTTTCGTCAGCGCCTTTCAAAGAATGGCTGACGAAAGTCGGCATGAAACAGATCCGCATCTATCCAGGATCGCCGTGGGTTGAGACCGTATGTAAATCGCTCCAGTAGAGCGATTTGAGGTCGAACAGATACAATGAGCGCTTCAATGGGACGCGGTACCGTGAAGTCCTTACTGCTAAATGGTTCGGCACAACACGCAAGGCCCAGACCGTGATCAATCAATCGCTTCAACAAGACAACCAAATCCAACCCCAGCAGGCCATGCGCATGCCTCCGCCAACGACCGAAACAATCTTAGAGAAGCACCAAATAACTGGTCCGTAAAAAAGGTGCTGGACAGCTGAGTATAAACTGGCGCTATCACAGCAGGATAAAGCTCAAAGCCGAGCTAAACTCCCCTTTCAATCGGCTTTTTTTAAAATAGGCCTTGTACTTCAAAGACTAATTTTTTTAATACTATGCTAGCTTCAAAATTAGTCACTTACGTTATGATGAAATAGTCAAAATTTCTCCATTTCTTGCAATCATGCGACCGCGTTTAAAGACGGTTCTGGCAGAAGGCCGATCTACAACGGCCTGTGCAACGGCCTCCGCAGGTAGAAGTACAAGATCAGCATCGCATCCAACTTCAAGGCCATAGTTTTTGGCTCTCATCACTTTCGCCCCACCATATGCGCATACGTCCAATCCCATCTCGACTTCGTCGTCGCGCCTAAAATTGTTTCTAAGTCCGAGGATCATGGCCCGCTCCAACATGTCACCATTGCCATAGGGTCCCCAACTATCACGAATCCCGTCTGAGCCCGCACACACGGTGATGCCGAATTCGTAGCATTCCGCAATCGGCGGTACGGGGCGTGATGGCGCACCGTGCGTCATGATAGCTATATTTTCCTTCGCAAGCTGGCTCATCAATTGCCGTGCATAAGTGCGATCGGTCATGCCGAGGCAGAAGGCATGGCTAATCGTGACTCTGCCCTGCATCCCAAGGCCACGGGTCCGTTCGATGATTAACTCCATCGAAAAGCCACCCAGTTCCGCTGTCTCATGGAGATGAATATCCACTGGCTTACCGTGGCGTTCAGCGAGGCCAAAGACGATGTCGAGATGTTCTTTCGGCGCCCGATCAATGGCGCAAGGATCGAGACCGCCCACCACGTCGGCACCCATCTGCAACGCTGCATCAAGTAATTCCGCGGTCCCAGGTCTTTGTACCAAGCCCGATTGCGGAAATGCGACGATCTCCATATCCATCATGTCACGATAGGCATCGCGGGTCGCAAGCAGGCCATTAATACCCTCAAGCCCACATTCGGTGTCAACATCGACATGAGTGCGAAAATGAGTGCTCCCTTTTGTGAGAGAAAGGCGCAATTGCTTTTCAGACTGAAGCTTGGGATCAATCCCAATCTCGCGCCGTATGCGGCGCTCATTTTCAATTTTATCGATGAGCAGAGGGCCTGCTGAATTGGGATGCCATCCCATACCAAGCAGCGTTTTGTCCATATGCGTATGCGCTTCAACGAGACCGGGAATGAGGACATGCCCATCTCCGTTAATCCGCATGATGTCGTCAGGAAGGGTAGTCGGGTCGGGATCATAGCCTGCGATCTTGCCGTCGCGCAGGAGAACATTTGCCCGTCCTTTTCGCCAGACAACCACAGAGCTGATGAGGATGGGGCGCGGAAGCTCTGGTCGATATGCCTTAGGATCAGAAGCCATGATGGACGTTTCCCGCTTGATTGTATCCAATAAGTCTGCAGTATTGTATACGATCTGAAAAGGGGCATCGGGCTTGTCCGCTTCGTCTCAATCGCAACTGGGAGTCAGTCCGCTTCTGCCGGACAGGTCCAATGCCGTCTATGAGGGGCTAAGGAGAGCCATTATCGAGCAGGCGCTCCTTCCCGGCGACAAGCTTCCCGAAGATGCAATTGGCGAGCAATTTGGCGTTAGCCGCACCCTTGTCCGCAGTTCTTTGACGCGCCTAGCCAGCGAGGGGCTCGTTGAACAAAGGCGTAACAAGGGCGCGTCTGTCGCCAGTCCAAGTCTCTCGTCCGCCCGCGATATCTTTGATGTGCGCCGCAAGCTTGAGGAACTCGTTGTCCAGCTCCTCGCCGGCCGGCTCAATCGCGATGATGCCAAACGATTGCGCGAGCATGTTGAACAGGAGCGCTCGGCCCATGCCCAGGATGGCCCTGAATCCATTCGTTTGGCCGGTGAGTTTCATATTCTCCTCGCCGAGATGACCGGCAATGCTTTGCTGGCGCGTTATATCGGCGAAGTTACGTCCCGCTGCAGCCTCATCCTGGCGCTCTATGGCCGTCCACACTCTTCCGAATGCGCCGTCAGTGAACACGCGCAATTGATCGATGCACTGGAAGCCGGGCGCTCTGAGGATGCATGCCGCATCATGGCGCACCACATCGGCGCTGTCCAAGAACGCGCCCAGATCGATAGTGCACCGCGCGATGAACAGCGGCTGCGAACCATTCTCTCGTATTACGCCCAAAGCGTTTCGGGAAGGCAGCAACCATGAACGGGCGATTGAGACTAAATGCCATCATGGACTATCAACCATGACAATCAACGATGGACCGCCCCCAACATCCTTCACACGATTTGATACGTCTGATCTGGCACCACGCGAAATATACAAAATTCTTATTGGGACGGTGGTGCCACGCCCCATCGCCTGGGTCACTACAACAAGCCCTGAAGGTGCTATCAATGCGGCGCCTTATAGCTTCTTCAACTGTCTCTCCGCCGATCCACCGATTCTGGCTCTGGGTGTCGAAAACTGGGCCGACATGCGTTTCAAAGACACCGCCCACAACATCCGAATGACTGAAGAATTCACCGTCAACATCGTCTCCGATGCCCTCATGGAGGCAATGAACATTACTGCAATCCCCTTCCCCTCACATGTGAATGAACTTGAGCAAGCGGGATTGACGACGGTTGTGGGGACCCACGTCAAATGTCCGCGTATTGCTGAAGCACCCGTAGCTTTCGAATGTCGTCGCCACGTCGGAATCGCTATTGGCAAATCGCGTGAAATCATCTTGGGCCTCGTATTGGCCATACACATCAGAGACGACATCGTTGATCGCGATCGCTTTCACATCGATCCGCGCGCGCTCGACGCCGTCGGCCGCATGGGCGGCCATGGTTATGCACAGACACGCGACCTCTTCGACCTGCCGACCATGTCGGTTGCCGATTGGGACGCGGGACACATTCCAACACGTTCTTTAACGCCGCCGTGAATTTGTACCGAGAGGGAGAGGACTATGAAAATTCGTTTGCTTGCCTTCACCTTACTGGCCGGAGCAACCGCTCTGGCTTCCCCCACTTTGGCCAAGACGCTCAAATGGTCATCGCAGGGCGACATCGTCACAATGGATCCTTATGCGCACACCGAGAGCTTCACCTCGAATGTACAGCATCACGTTTACGATCCCTTGGTGCGGCGTAACCGCCAACTCGAGATTGAACCTGCGCTCGCAACCTCATGGACGATCGTCGAGCCGAATCGCTGGCGTTTCACGCTTCGCCAAGGCGTTAAATTCCATAATGGTGAAACGTTCAACGCCGATGACGTCGTGGCATCGATCACGCGCCTTCTGGATCCTAGTTCTCGCGCAAAAGGCAATCTTCCCAACGTCGAGAAAGTTGAAAAGGTCGATGACAATACGGTCGATATTGTCCTGAAAGGCCCCTATCCACTTTTGCTCAATGATCTCTCCGGTATTTTCATGATGAGCAAGAAATGGATGGAGGCGAATAACGCACTCAAGCCGGGCAACACAACGACTGGCGTGACGACCTTTGCATCGACCAATGCGAACGGTACAGGCCCGTTCAAACTCGAAAGCTACCGCCCCGATGTCGGGACGACCTTGGTCGTCAACCCGGATTGGTGGGACAAGCCACAACACAATCTGACGCGCATCGAGTTTAAGCCGATCAAATCGGATGCGACACGTGTGGCTGCCCTACTCTCGGGTGAGATCGACATGATGGCACCAGCCCCGCTGCAGGATTTGCAGCGCGTATCGGGTGCAGGCATGAAGGTCGTTGAAGAGCCGTCCCTACGGGTCATTTTTCTCGGCGTGAACATGCGCCCTGAATTGCTCGCTATGCCAGGGCAGAAAAATCCTATGCTAGACAAGCGTGTCCGTCAGGCGATGTGGCAATCCATTGATCTGGATACAATCCAAAAGCGCATCATGCGTGGAAAATCCCGCAATGTGGCATTGATGGTGGCTCCGCCCGTACCGGGCTACGATGCAAGTCTTGATGTTCTTCCGAAATACGATCCCGACGCGGCCAAGAAACTTTTGGCAGATGCCGGCTACCCTAACGGCTTCAAAACGAAGCTCGATTGTTCGAACGATCGCTACATTGCCGACGAGCAAATCTGCGTTGCTATCGCCGCAATGTGGAAAAAGATCGGCATTGATGTCGATCTTAAGACGGAAAGTCGTGCGACGTACTTCCCGCGTCAAGACAAGGGCGAGACCGACGTCTACATGCTGGGATGGGCTACACTGCCGCCCATGGACAGCTACAGTGTACTCTCTGCGATTTTTGCAACGCGTAAACCCGGAACGTCATTCGGCGGTAACAATCCCAACGGTCTATCCGATCCGCGTTTTGACGATCTCGCCAGCAAGGCTGGCGTCGAACTCGATGAGAAGAAGCGCCGTGCCATGCTCACGGAAGCACTAAAGATTGCAAAGGATGAAGTCTATTTCCTCCCCTTGCATCAGCAGCCGGTCGCTTGGGCAATGAAGCCCAATATCGACCTGCCGCAATTCCCAGATGAATATGTCCGCCTCTGGTTTGCGAAAGTGAACTGAGCTGATGATTCGGGCGCTGACATCGCGATTCATTCAGGCTGTTCTCGTGATGCTGGTCGTCACGGGATGCGCATTCCTGATGTTTCGCTATGTCGGCGACCCAGTCCGCGTCCTGTCGCGTGAAGATGCGACCCAGGAAGAGAAAGCAGAACTGGCGAAAAGCCTCGGCCTCGATCAGCCCGTCGCCGTTCAATACGCTCGCTTTCTGAAACGCGTTGTGACAGGCGATCTAGGCGTCAGCTTCCGCAATCAACGGCCTGTCGCAGAACTTCTTGCAGAGCGCTTGCCTGCCACACTGGAACTCGTCTTCATTGCAACGCTTTTGGCTCTATGTCTCGGCATTCCGCTTGGGGTTTATTGCGCGTTGAAACCTGACACCTTTCTGGCACGCTTCATCCAAGCTGCGTCGCTGATGGGCGTTTCGATGCCCACTTTCGTGACAGGTATTCTTCTCATCCTTATTTTTGCGGTCTCGCTCGGTTGGTTGCCATCTTTCGGCCGCGGTCAAACTGTCAACATTATGGGCTGGCATACAGGATTTCTGACGGGCAGCGGATGGCGCGCCCTCGTTCTTCCCAGCGTCACGCTTGCCCTCTATCAGACGACCTTGATCATGCGCTTGGTCCGATCGGAAATGATCGACGCGCTGTCGTCCGATTATGTGCGCTATGCCAAGGCACGCGGCCTGCCCGCATCCTACATCCACTTCAAACTGGCACTGCGCAACGCATTGATGCCGGTGATCACAGTCACGGGTCTGCAGATCGGTTCCCTGATCGCTTTTGCGATCGTGACGGAGACCGTCTTCCAATGGCCGGGCATGGGCCTTCTCTTCATTCAGTCTGTCAGCTTCGTCGACATTCCGGTGATGGCCGCATACCTCCTCTTCGTCGGCCTACTCTTTGTCGCCATCAACATGTTGGTTGACCTTGTTTATGTCGTGGTAGACCCCCGACTGCGGACGCGTGCATCGTGATTATAGGACGTTTCAGACAGATTCCGCTTAGTGTCCGCCTCGCCGCTCTCGTGGCAATCGCTATGGTTCTTGCGGCCTTATTCGCCCCTCTCATTGCACCGACTAATCCGCTTGATCTTGCGAGCTTCAGTCTCGGAGATGCCGAATTGCCACCTGTCTGGGTCGACGGCGGCGATCCGCGCTTTCTGCTTGGATCTGACAATCAAGGTCGCGACATTCTATCGGCCATCCTGTACGGCGCACGCGTATCGATCTTCATCGGCGGTGGCGCAGTCTGTGTGGCGGCCGGTTTGGGGATCGTGCTGGGCCTTGTCGCCGGCTTTTTCGGCGGACGGATCGATGCACTGATCATGCGCGTCGGCGATGTTATCTTGAGCTTTCCAACAATTTTGCTCGCTTTGCTAGTGGCCGGGATCGCACGTGCCGTTATTCCGGATGGTTCCGGCCCGACCTATGCCCCTTTGATTCTGATCGGCGCCATCGCCATTCATGAATGGGTGCAATATGCACGGACTGTCCGCGCGGCTACCATGGTGGAGGTGCAGAAAGATTATGTGAAAGCCGTGCGGGTGATCGGTCTTCCGCGGCTTAGAATCTTGCTAGTCCACATTCTGCCAAATGTGATGAGCCCAGTGCTTGTGATCGCCACGATCAATCTCGCCGGTGCCGTTTTGACGGAAGCTACGCTCTCGTTTCTCGGCGTTGGCATGCCGCCAACTTATCCATCTCTTGGTACACTGATCCGCATCGGAAATGAATTCGTCTTTTCCGGCATATGGTGGATTGCGCTCTTCCCCGCTGGAGCCCTTGTTATTCTAGTCCTATCCGTAAACATCGTCGGGGATTGGTTGCGCGATCGCTTTAATCCGAAATTACGGGGCCAGCGTTGATGAGTGCACACGCTACGCCATCGCTATCCATTGAAGACCTTTCGATTGTGTATCCACGCGAGAATGAACCCGCGTTTCGTGCCGTCGAAAATGTGTCGTTGGCCATCGCTCCTGGCGAGATCCATGCGCTAGTCGGTGAATCGGGTGCAGGCAAATCGACGATTGGAAATGCAATTACGGGGCTGCTCGAAAGGCCGGGCTATATTGAAACCGGAATCATAAAGGTGGCTGGCCATATTCTCGGCCAAAAGGGCGCCCGTTTGGGACAAGATATCGGCGTTATTTTTCAAGACCCAATGACAAGCCTCAATCCCTTGTTCACAATTGAAAGCCAGCTTGGCGAGGCGATGCGCTTTCATCTCGGGCTCAAAGCAGAAGTGGCACGCCAACGAGCCCTTGATCTTCTCAACGCAGTTGGCATTCCTGAGCCCGCGCAAAAACTCAAAGCTTATCCGCATCAATTATCTGGCGGACAGCGGCAACGCATCGTCATTGCTGCCGCGCTATCTTGCAATCCGCAACTTCTTATTGCCGATGAACCGACGACTGCGCTGGACGTGTCCGTTCAGGCGCAAATCCTGAAGCTGATCCGCGATCTCGCCGATGAACGTGGCTTGGGCGTTCTGCTGATTACACACAATATGGGTGTTGTCGCCGAAATTGCTGATCGCGTCACGGTGATGTATCAGGGCAGAGTGGTAGAACAAGGGCCCGTGGCGCAGGTTCTTCAACGACCCAAAGCGCTCTATTCGCAGCAATTATTGGCAGCCGTGCCGCGCCTGAATGAACGCATGCATCGTTTTTCGGTCTTGAGCGATGAGGATGCAACCGCTACGCAATCCCGCGCTGCAATCGCCAAAGCGTACGCAACCCGTAAATCCCCCGCCACTGCACCTTTGCTCAACGTGTGTCACCTCACCGTCGAGTACAAAACCGGTGGCCTCTTCCGCACACCGACTACCTTCAAAGCGGTCGATGATATCTCTTTTGAAATTAAGGCCGGTGAGGTGCTTGGCCTTGTTGGCGAATCAGGATGCGGCAAGACCACGACTGCCAATGTGATCGCTGGCCTGATCAAACCAACCTCCGGAACGATCATGATGAACGGCGGACTGATTGCCGGATCGGATACAGTGCGTCCGCAGGCGACATCGCGCACCCTGCAAATGGTATTTCAAGATCCCTATTCATCGTTAAACCCAAGACTTCGCATCGGGCGGATGATTCAGGAGCCACTGCAACATCATGCTATCGTGGACGATCGGAAAGCGGCGATCGCTGAAGTTGAAACCTTGCTTCAGGCCGTCGGTCTACCGCGCGAATCGGCGCAGCGTTATGCCTTTGCTTTTTCAGGCGGCCAGCGTCAGCGCATCTCAATTGCCCGCGCGCTTGGGCCGCGGCCGCAATTGCTGATCTGCGACGAACCAACCTCCTCGCTCGACGTCTCCGTTCAAGCGCAAATCCTCAACCTGCTCAAGGATCTGCAAGAACAGACGGGACTTGCAATGCTGTTTGTTAGCCATGACCTCGCCGTCATCCGGCAAATGTGCACTCGGGTCGCGGTGATGCAGGCAGGCCAGATCGTCGAGATGGGCGATGCCGAAACGCTCTTCAATGCACCAGAACACGCTTATACCCGCAATCTCATTCATCTGATCCCCCGCATCGACACAGTCGAACGGCGATCTTGAGGAGACACCAATGGCCGATCTCATCATCGCACATGGGCACGTCATCACCATGGACGACCAAAGAACTGTCATCGATGACGGCGCCATTGCCATCGCCAAAGACCGGATCATCGATATTGGATCGACGGCAGACATTCTCTCGCGCCATCAGGCGCCAGACATAATTGATGCGACCGGAATGGCAGTTATTCCCGGCCTCATCGATGCACATGCCCATGCCGGTCATGGTCTTATCAAGACGCTTGGCGCGGGTGATACGGAGGCTTGGTACCGCGCCTGCGAACTAGCCTACACTGTCGCTTCGACACCGGAATTTTGGCGCGCTGAAGCACGGTTGGCTGCGCTGGAGCGCCTCAAATTCGGGGTTACGGCGGGCGTTTCCTTGTTGGGCGGTGGCGACACGATTTTGCGCACTGATGATCCTGCTTATTGCGACGCTCATTGCGAAGGCGTGCGCGAAGTAGGCACGCGCTCTCTTGTCGCCATTGGACCAACGCGCCCGCCTCATCCGCGGACCTATGCGCGCTGGGACGGCGAGACCGCAAATCCTTATCCGGTGAGCTTTGAAAAGCAGATCGAAACATGCCAAACGCTGATCGCAAACTGGCATGGTAAATATGGCCAACGTCTCAACATCGCGCTGATCACGCCGACACTGCGTGATGAGCATGTGCAAGAATTATCGGCTGCCGATTTCGACAGGGCCAAGGAACAGGCCATCATCACGGCGCGTCTCGCGCGCGAGGCGGAGCTGATCTTCACGCAAGACGGGCATCAGGGAGGAAGTGTTGCCTTTGCCCATCAATTAGGTGTTTTGGGCGAAAACGCACTCCTGTCTCATGCGACGGATCTTTCGGACGAGGAAATTCAGATTTGCGCCGGCACAGGAACGATGATCGCGCACAATCCGAGTGCGATTGCCTCGGTCTATGGTCGTTGCCCAGCGCCCGAATTGATGGCGGCAGGCGTCACGGTGGCACTCGGTTCTGATGCCACTGCACCCGACCGCTCGGCCGACATGTTCCGCCATATGCAACAGGCGATGCACTATCACCGCCGTCATTTCCGCGATGCATCTATCTTGCCGGTCGGGCGCACACTTCAAATGTGTACCCGCGACGGCGCTAAGGCGCTGGGCCTCGAACACGACATCGGCGCACTAACCATTGGGCGCAAAGCAGACATCACGCTGGTCGATCTCGCACGTCCGCATCTTTATCCTGCCAACATGCCGCTTTTCCGCACCGTATGCTTTGCAAATGGCAATGATGTCCACACCGTCATCGTCGACGGGAGAATTGCCCTGCGCGACCGAAAACCCGTTCATGTCAATGAAGACGAAATCCTGCGCGATGCGGATCTGGAGTGCCGCAACATGCTCAGGCGTGCTGGTCTGGAACATCTGGTCGAGATGCCCGCAAGCGTGTGGGGTTAAGCTGCGTTCATTCAGTCGCGCCCCGCACAGAGCTGCGTGCAGGCCGGATCGAGACCGATCGTCTCAAGGGGGGCGGCAGCGCGAAACTGCCGCTCTCGGGTTTTTGAAAAAAGCGTTGGCTGGCAGCGACAACGGCGGTGATGCCAGTCGTCACAGAACACAGAACGGGTTTCTGCATTAAGGGCGCCAGCGTGTCAGCAAGGCCCGCCAACCTCGCAAACGGCGAGAAGCTCCACATGCGGGCTCGCTGGATCCCCGGCAATCTGTCCGCCGGTTTTGGTCACGCAGCGGATCCCAGCGCAATGTGTCTTAAGCTCGATGAGGTCGAGAACCTCCCACAGCATGGGCGCCCATTGTTCGCCCCGGTCACAATGACAAAGTCGCCATAACGCGTATGCGCGTCTGAACAGATTACTTTTGCTTAGAAACGGCGCTGGTATCCACTCATCGCGGAATAGGCAGGCTGATGACCGTAAATCATTTGTTTGACCGTACCATCTACGGTCAACATATCTTGCTCGGTTATGAGATAGCTTAAACCGATTGTACCATTTGCCCGCAGAATTCGCGGTGAAATCGTACTATCATAAAAAACTGGTGAACCTAATCCTGCGCTGGAAATGGAGAAAGTACTAAGTTGATAATTGATGTCATATTCGAAACCTGCGGCAATCCGATAATTCAATCGCGAAAGAATTTGACCGTTGAACGCAAGACCCCCGAGTAAAGAAACGCGCGAAAGCGAAATCGCATTGTAACTGAAACCATCGTTCACAAGACCAGCAATAGAATCTTCAGTATAAGCCCCGCGGGTTGCCTGCGTGTATAGAAGGCCAAAATAGGGAGTTGCAATATGGGTTGGAACAAAGGCGAAGCCCCAACCTAATTCGGCCTGCGCACCAAATGTCGCAAAATTCGATTGACCGGACGATGTATCCGCAGATCCCAACAGGTTAGGGCGAGATAGCTCAACGCGTGTCCGTTGATAAGCACCGGAAATACGCGCCTGAAGACCGCCGCCATTTTCAGTCGCTGAGTAGCCTGCAAAAGCACCCATTATCGGCGTCGGATTGGAAAATTTTATGTTCGGTGCTTCGCTTTCAACGCGTCCATAGTCAATGAAAGCGCCGAAACGTACAGTCTCATTAATCTGTTTTGCAGCGGTCAGAACGCCAGCGCCTTCATTCACTCCGCCGATATTGGTGTAACGCATTCGTAAGGAGACGCAAGAACCGTTTTTGTCGAACTGTCGGCAGTCATAGTTCAATGCGAGTGTAAAAATGAGGGAATTTAACTCAAGAGTATTACGCTGCGGTTCAGCGAGTTCATTACCGAAGTTGAAAGCACGCAAATCCCAGTTTATCTCACTATCCTTACGCCATACAGCACTACTAAGCGTCCAAAGAAACCCGTCATATGACCCGAACACGGCCTGCTTGTTAATGTTCAGGTTTGTGATTTGTGTCGACTGAACACCGGTTAGTATATTGCGATATGTCCCTGAAGCGATGGTAGATGGCGCTTGGTTGAGTTCATTTGAGCCTTTGAAGACGCTAAACATCATACTTCCACTCGAACCCGTTTTTACATCCAGCTGTCCGTATTGGGTTGGAGACGCAATAACGACCTCATAGGATGCGGGAAGATTGCCATCCAACGACAAGCCATTGCGGGCTCCCCCTTGTGCGTTCACAACACGACCAATCGTTCCTTGATTGACAATGGCGCTAGCGCCTGACCCCGATCCACCAACGATTGAGGCCGCATTGAAAAGCTCGCTCAGCGTACCGGCGCTCTTAACTTGAATTCCTGCACCCGCGGGATTCCCTGCCCCACCTATAATGGAGGCGCCGGACAAGTTTTGAATGATTGCAGCTGAACCACTTTCCAACACGATAGCTGCGTTCGCTACATTCCCTGTACCCGCAGTAATCGTTGCTCCATTTGTATTTTGAATAGTAGCGCTTGCGCCTGTGCCCACGACGACTGCGGCCCCCGCGGTCCGTCCTGTGCCACCTGTGATACGAGCGCCGTTGATATTTTGTATTGTCGCGACAGCGCCTGCTTCGATAGCGATGCCGACGCCACCATTGCCAGCCTGAAGCAGGTTGGATATCGCGGAAGCACCAAAACCTCCGCTGATCAACCCACCCGCATCGTTGATGACAAGACTGGCTGCACCGCCGCCTTGAATAGCAACGCCGATACCGCCTTGGCCGTTGGCGCCACCTATTCCGCCCGTGCCGCCAGCGCCCCCCGCGCCACCTTGTCCGCCCGTCCCACCTTGGCCGCCGGACCCCGCATAAACATTATAGGGAAGGCTGCCATTCTGGCCGATCTCTCCGGATGTGCCCGCCGATCCAGACTGGCCATTGATACCTGGATTTTCGCCGGCAGCACCGCCGGTTCCGCCCGCGCCTCCTATTGCGCCATTGCCGCCTGATCCCCCCGAGCCACCGCCGCCTCCTGGATCGCTCATATTGGCAGCCGAACGACCGCCGGAACCACCAGAGCCACCTAGGCCTCCAGTCTGGCCGGGACCACCAGAGCCGCCAGCACCACCCACGCCGCCTATGCCGCCCGCACCACCGACGATTTGGCCGAAGTTAAAGATGGTTAGGCCGGAGCCGCTCACACCAATCCCACCTGTGCCACCTAATCCACCAGCACCACCTATTCCGCCAAGGCCGCCTAAGCCACCGGCACCACCGCTACCACCGACGCCACCAAGCCCCCCGCCCGGCAGAGTGACGCTTCCAAAGGTTTGAGGAATCCCATTGCCGCCCAAGGCGCCGTCGCCGCCCGCGGCGCCTAAACCGCCCATTCCCCCAGCACCACCGACGCCGCCGGTTCCACCCTGTCCACCGATACCCCCTGTCAGCGTGCCATAATTCATAATGCTGATATTGTAGCCGCTTATCGCGGCACCGCCTGTAACGCCTGCCCCACCAGTTCCGCCAGCACCGCCCGTTCCGCCAACGCCGCCCGCGCCGCCCGCGCCGCCATAACCGCCCCAACCCCCACGCTCAAAACCAGATGAGCCACCCTCACCACCATGCCCTCCGGCTGCTCCGGCACCGCCGATACCGCCGGCCCCTCCGATACCACCAGTCCCACCTTGGCCGCCCACGCCACCTTCAATCGCCCCGTTATTGACGATGCTTAGCTCGCTCCCCCTGATCCCAGCGCCTCCGGCCTGACCTATTCCGCCGGTGCCACCTACTCCACCAGAACCACCAAGTCCGCCTGATCCACCAAATCCGCCGCTGCCGCCAACCCCGCCGCTGTAAATTGTTCCAACGCCACCATCACCGCCACGGCCGCCGGCTCCACCGATTCCGCCAGTGCCACCCATTCCACCAAGGCCACCCGCTCCTCCTTCGCCTCCACGACCGCCAAGGACCGTGCCTGAATTACGAATGTTAAGAGCGGTGCCGTTGATCGCATCTGCGCCAATTGTGCCGCTATTGCCGACAGTCCCATTCCCGCCGGCGAGCGCGGGAGCACCATCAAGTCCGCCACCGCCGACATTGCCCGCAGCGCCTTCTCCACCGAACGTGCCACCATTGGCGCCGGGGCCGCCAGCAGTCCCGGCAGAACCGTTCCCGCCATTACTTCCCATAGCCCCTTGGCTACCGACTAAACCCGCCCCTCCATCACATTGTTCCGACGTGACAACAACGACCTCGCCCGCCACGGGCAGGCAAGACGTGCTCTGCGACCGCGCAAGGCTTGTCGTGATGATCACAAGTCCAGATATGAGGAAGATAAAACGCACCAATGCGTGAGCCCGACGCAAAGAACAAGGTTTTTTATTAAAGATATGTTAATGTTAACAAATAGATAATTCTAGTAAAAAAGTAATAATTTTTAAGAATATTTCTCGCCCTTATTTATTTGAGAAAATAATAAAATAGGCCATGCAAAATTACATTGCGCGGAGCCAAGAACAAAGCAGCGAACTTTGCAATCTAAAAGACCAATCCATCAAATCTAACAATAGCGCTTGCAGATTGTTTAAGAGCGTCATTCAGATCTAGTCCGCCTGCAATCCTTCTGACATACTTATATATCTGCTGCCCACGCGTTTAAAAAATGCGAAGGGAGCGCCCCAATCAAACGGAATACGGGAACAACATACCATCAATTACATTGAGTTTGTTAGTACGTGATTTTTTTCAAAAAGATATACGATTTTATAAGCAATAGGATAATTTGGATACGATTATTAAGTGAGAGCCGTATGACTTAATTCGTGCATACAAGAAAATGTTATTTCAACTATACAAGATCACACCAAAATGAAATTATCTAAAATATATTTCACTCGATGCATCGGCTGTTAAATTGAGGAAAGCCTCTAACTAAATGCAAGAGGCTTTCTTCTATTTTACTTGACGACGCGAAGGACCTTCACATCAATCTCAGTAGGACGCGACCATTCTGTATCTATTTTCCCAATAAGCTCAACGGTGGTTTTGTCCGTCACGGGTTCTTTGGGCCACTCTTCTTGATCAATATCAACGCGAATTTCCCCTGTGCCGTCTGAAAACATATATTTGTCACCATAAAGACGGCGCAAAACGTTTCCACGAATGACAACACGCTGATCATCGATGCCGTTTTTTAAAATTTCGGCAACAGTCCATTTCGTTTCGGCAGTGGCAGGATTACCTGATCCAACGAACTGCGCTGATGCATCAATCGAAGCCGCAGAAATAAAAGCAGCGGACGAAATGGCAGCTAGCAGCAAAATTCTCTTCATGTGTCTTACCCTCCAACTCTAATAACAGCTTAAAAACGTACAGAATAAAAACAAAGGATCAAAGGAAATTTATTATACAAAAACTCAAAATGAGCTTTTTTGGCCAAACGGTACGCAAAATATTTCCTGACGGCATCGGACCTATTTTAGCGTATTTCGAGGCGGGCCGAAGGCTCGTTTAGAGCCAAGTACACAGGCATAGTGCAACCCGTTTTCCATCAATTGTGTACAGCACGCGTAATCTTCATGTGCGCGCCAAAGCCTATCTTCAAACCGAAAACAACCAATTTCTATTTAGTTCAAGCATTTTTCTGTGCAACCCGCGCTCAACACAAAAGGCGCCAACATTTGTTATGTTGACGCCTTCCATATCGATGATGTGACGAGAGCCTGTGACTCTCGACCCAGATTTTCTTAGCGCGAATTATTATCGATAACGAGCAAAGACATTGATTTTATTGATGAATTTACTGCCCACTTTGTGCGTGTAGCATCTGTGTAATATGCTTTATTTCCTATTTTCTATTCCTTCTAAAAAACCATTTAATTTCAATTTATTAGGCCTGAAACTTGGATACAACTTGTAGGCGGCAATGGACTTCGATGCAACAGCTTCGATTTCGTCATCCAAATCACCCTCAGCTACTATTCCTATCAACTCATCAATTGCGTCCACTAATCCTTCTCGAGCACCAATATTTAATGTGTCGAGACCGTTAGCAATCTGAATAACCTTGCTATTGTACCAAAGTGAAATGTAGCAGCCACCCTTTGCAACCCAAAACCAATTGCGTACACGTTTAGGCTTATATCGCTTGACCCGCGAACCATCAGCTTTGGTCGTCCAATAAGACTTTGGAATAGTTGCTCGTTCGCCAGCTATAAAAGCTTCTGCAAGGACTCGTTGCTCTTGGAGGTTAGCAATAAGAATATTGCGGCGCTTCTCAGCTTCTTTCCGCGCCTGCGCTTCATGTCGGGCAAGTAATTTCTGCTTCTGCCGTTTTGCTACAATGCTGAGCTTCATACGGAGATAGTTGCGTCAGAAGCCCAGCATTCCTACCGTTCTTTGTTTTGGATTAAATCTCTTTTCATTTGCCCTGCTAAGTCTAGGAATTAAAATTATCTACCCGATCGGATACTGCTCCCGAGGTTTGCTTAAGTTAGTAGACACGGAGCGACCTCACCCCGCATGGCCGCCAAGATCGTCGCATAGCCTTCAGCCAACGTATCGATCACAGCCACGGCATCACTGTCCTCAAAGGCTGAACGGTCATACTTTCCGGTGCAGACCGCCAGGAAGGGTATGTCAGTTGCCTTGGCTGTCAGATCGTCAAACTCTCTTAAAAGTTCCTTGATAGTGGTACACTCGAACAGAGAACCTTAATTATTTCGAGTTCGGCGATGCGTAACCGAAATTATGCAGCCCGAGTCCATTGGATGCCATGCAGGTATATCTGCAACTTCGGTTACAACCATTCTGAACGATGGTAGAGCACCTTGGTATGTTTCAACGCCATCAGCTTTAATTGTTCTCCGGCGCTCCATTCCACTCACGACACAATTTCTGTGTCCAGTTTCGCCGCCAACAGCAAAAACTGGATAATTTTTAGGATCCTGGCGTCCTGGCTTCGCCGTGATCATGTTGTTGTTCTTAGATGCAGTTTCGCCTTTGGGTGTCACAACAAGATCAGGTTTGCTTGTTATTGAGCCTGCGCTTACTTGGCTGCTCGGCAATTGAACAACGGTGAGCGTTTTAATATTGACTACCTTAGGTGGCTCCGGCGGCTTGCGCGGGAACACGGCGGTAGTCGGTTGTTGAGGTGGTATCGCTGGCGGTTGCTGGTTCGGCACCTGCGGTGGATTGGGCGGCAACTGCACTGTTGGCGGTATAGGCTTGGGATCAACCGGCAACACACTCAACTGATGCGGGATGACCGGCACCTGAGCAGGCGGTGGTACTGAAGTCGTAGGAGGCTGAGGTGGTATCGCTGGCGGTTGCTGGTTCGGCACCTGCGGTGGATTGGGCGGCAACTGCACTGTTGGCGGTATAGGCTTGGGATCAACCGGCAACACACTCAACTGATGCGGGATGACCGGCACCT
>Ga0315899_10000910_pt1 | contig 34575 bp, 25 predicted proteins | sample LakEriMetagenome_2_FD_203518 | JGI IMG/M metagenome (GOLD analysis project Ga0315899, IMG submission 203518) | Freshwater fungal communities from buoy surface, Lake Erie, Ohio, United States - Buoy 4 MA112 | ecosystem: Environmental > Aquatic > Freshwater > Lake | place: USA: Lake Erie, Ohio...
GCCGGGCCATAGCGGGCCCATTCGGCCGGCATTGCCTCAATGGACCAGCCGAGCTGGGCGGCGGCGGCGGCGATGGCTTGATCCGCCCCCCGGGCACCGCCATGGAAGAGGCGATGCACAAGACGGCCAGCGGCCTGGGCCTGCAGGGCAGATGCGATGCGCAGGGGCGACCAATCAAGGGCACGGCCGCCACCGGCGACGATGAACAAGGCGCGCCCAATTGTGGGCGATGAGCTACTACGGGGGGAGCCTGCCGGCAGCAAGCAAAGCGGCGGCTGGGGGCCGCAAGCTGCGGCGCCTGAATTGAGAGAAACCATGGGGATGAACGAAAGACGATGAGGGAGAGAATGCGCGGGGCCGAGGCCCTCTTCCCGTGGTGTTATCTTAGCAGTACGGGCGTACTAATGAGCGGACCAGGGCCTCCTTTGGGCCAAAAATTCTGGAGAAAAAATCGAGCCAAAGACCAGGCCAGAGACGAGCAATGGGCCGGCCGATGAGCAGCAGGAGAAGCAGCTAAAGACACAGCAGGCTGCGCCCCCAATACCTCAGAAACCTGAGCAGAAAGAGCACGCCCATAGCAACAGCCGGCCCACCCCAATCCCCTTGGCTAAGACCACCAAACGGCGCCAGGAGCAAAACCAGCGGGCCTACAAGTGCCATGCCACCGCAGCCGCGGGAGAGCAGACCCGCCCCCGTGACCCCCCCCAGCCACCCCGGCGGCGGCAAGGCAGAACAAATCACGCGAGCGCAAGGGTGCGGCCTGGCGTCCAGACGCCCCAACGCCAGCCACCACCTCCAGCAACCAAGAGCCGCCGCACTTGCGAAGCCCTTGCGCCGCGTGACACACTAAAAGCCAAGCCGCTGGGTGCGGGCTGCTCCTGTGGTTGGGGCGTCAAGGATTGGATTAAATCAGTCGATGCATTGCTGATCCATCGGCGCTAACGAATCAGACGTGACTTTCTTGCAGGTCGTGCTGACTAGATCACAAAAGATGAGCAACCGCTCCCGCTGCTCCATCGGCAAACCGGGGGGTTTGGCCAGCAGGGCAAGCAGATCATCCTGGGCCCGCAGCACATCATCGAGGAGCCAGCGCAATCTTTGGACTTCTGCCACAGTCGGTAACGCTTGGGTTGAGATTACTGAGGATGAGGATCTGGTGGTCATCGGAGCTCAAGCAGCGCTTGCAGAAAGGTACAAAGAAATTTTGCTTTGTAAGTGCTGTGAGCGAGCCCTTAGTTGATGTTTAAAATCAGATCAGAATCTCAGGAGGGAGATTATTGCTGCTTGAACCTACGGAAAGAAATTCCTGAGGTGTCCCTTGATTCTTGAGTGCCTGTATGATCTGTGACAACCGGAAAGTGAAGGCGAGGTTGCAGCTTAGATTTTGGAACTGCTCACAGGCAGGAACCTTATCAGTTAGCACCACCTTCCAGCGCCTCGATTAGCAGAAGCACTTCGGCAGCTTGGGTGGAGTGTAGGCCGGATCCTCAACGAGGGAGCGGTTAAGGTTACCAGTGATAATCCCCTGTAGGACGTTTAGAAATGGAAGAAACTCCACCCAGCCGGGATTGGCTGCGCGTTGGTGCGGTGATGAGGCAGCATCTGCGGGAGATCCGGTGGTGAGGGTCTGTCGGATGGCCAGGGCCAGGCGGCCTGATCAGCTTTGATTTGCGCCGCCGTCGCGGCGGTAGGCGAGCAAGGAGGTGTTTGCCTGACGCAGTGCGTCGGCGGCGGCGGCGTTATTGCCAGCCGCAAATTCGATAATGGCGAGAATGTTAAAGAGTTTCCAGGGCTGAGCCGCAAGGCCAAAAGGTGCTTTGCAATCTCTCCCGCGGCGAATGGCCTGCCTGGCCTCCTCAAAGCGCTGGAGTTTACAGAGAGTACTTGCTAGGTTGGCCTGAGCATCGCCCTCCGAGTCGGTATCGCCAAGGGTACAAAAGATTATCGACGCCTTTCTGTAAAAGTCCTCAGCCTCCTCCAGCCGTTGCAGATCACATTCGTAGAGAAGACCCAAGTGCATCATGTTAGCCGCCTGCATGCGCTGATTGCCGAGTCGGACTTCGATCGCCAGAGATTGATGAAAGGCCTCCTCAGCAGCCTCAGGCTGGCCTGCCTCCCTCTGCAGACAGCCGATCTGATGCAAGGCAGAAGAAACACCGCTCGGATTGTTGAGGATTGAGAAGATGTCGCGAGCTTTCTGGAATGCTTCCAGGGCTTCATTATAGCATGATAGGTTCATTAGCGCTATACCCAAATTTTGCATGCTCGATGAAACATTGTGTAGGCATCCCTGTTTGTTGGCTTTGCGGATCGATTCCAGGAAGGCAGCAGCCGCAGCCTCGTAGCGGCCCAGGTTGAGCAGACAGTTGCCTTGTTCCATGAGACAGGTAATTGCCATAGTTTCTGCATCCACGCCAGGGCGCTGACTGGCTAAGACTTCAAAACGTAGGTCGGCTTCTTGCACCAATGGTAGGGCCTGTTGGGGGTCTCCGGATAGATTCAAAACCCAACCACGGTAGAAGTAAGCTAAAGCCAGATCATACTCAGCCTCTGCATACGCCTCTTCCCCGGCAGCCTGGGCCTGATGGAGCAACCGCTCAGATCCTTCTAGCCCTTCCCGCAGCTGCCCAGCCGCCAGCTGCTGCTCAATGCGCATGCGGCTGGCCTCAAAGCTCCCGTGCAGCCAACCCTCACCCAATGCATCAGTAGGGTCATCGCACAAGTGAAGAATCCGATTAAGCAGCCGTGGTTTGCCCAAATTTATCAGCAAATCGTAGATCATGCTGGCCAGCTTGATTGTAGCTGCGGGATGTGCGATTGTTCGGTAGCAATCGAGCAGGGCAATGAGATTTGACAGTTCTAGATGCGTAAGAGTCGCAACTAATTCCGAATTTGACGACTGATGCTGGCGTAAATAGCATAAGAAGTGTATCATTGCTTCCATCCACTTAGATTTTAGTATACGCTGCTCTTCCTGGCTGAGGCTGGCCTTGAGGAAGGGGCAAAGGGCCGGATTGAGCGACAGATGGTTGTAGCGATTGGCTGTGGCCAGGCCGGTGCCTACCAGCTCAACCGCCAGTCTCTCCACCTCCGACTGTTCCAAGTCGGTCATCATCCGCAGCACATCCAGATCCACCCCGTCGTGAAACACCCCCAGCACCCGCACCCGCTCCCGGTTTGCCGCCGAAAGGCGCCGCAGGGAGAGCTCGACGCTGGCAAAGAGCGATTGCTCTCGACGGCGAGGATCATTCGCCGGCAAATGGGCCACCTGCCGCTCCATCTGCTCCATCAGCTCCACCAGCGCCTCCCGGGTGGCCGCCACACCGCGGCGGCGCAGCTCCGGCCCCAGCAGCGCCAGGGTTCGGGCATGGCCTTGCACGGCCTCGGCCAGCTCCTCGATCGCTTCCCGCCGGGCTTCCAACGTTTGCTCACCCACAGTCGCCCCATCTCCAGCGGCGAGAGCCCGCTCAATTAACGCCACCGCATCGCTGCGTCCCAGCTGGTGCAACTCCCGTAGCTGTCGGGTTGCCACAAATGGTGCCGGCAGCGCCTCGCGGCTGGTGAACACGATCCGCGTGTCACCCGCCCGCAGCAGCCGCTCCGCAAGCTTCAGGATCTCCTCCAGCTCCTCTTTGGCCTCCTCACTCAGCAGCTCGGGAGCCTCCAGATAGGGCGGCAGAAGCACACTTTCCATGTTGTCAATTACCAGCAACGTGGGCTGCTCCTTCAGTGCCCGCTCGATCGGCTGCAATGCCTGCTCGGTGTTCTCAAACTTGGCTGTGGAGTAGTCAGGCCCCACCAGCTGGCGACCGAGGGCATCAAGCACGGCGCCCTCATGGCTGCAGAGCTCCACACTTACAAAGGCGGCACGGCGCACCTGTTGGGAGCGCACCAGCCAGCGGGCCAGTTCACTCGCCAGTGCCGTTTTGCCCTCACCCCCTTGGCCGCGCAGCACCGCCCAGCGCTCCTGACGCAGCAAGCGCTCCAGGGCGAGTAGATCGCGGCTGCGACCCACAAAGCCGGTATCCACCGGCTCAGGAGGCACCGCTCCCATCCTTGCCCGCAGCCGCTCCCTGATGTCCTCTCTGGTCTGTGGGGCAGGGGTGGCCTCAAACAGCTGGGGATCCTGTTTCTCCTGGTAAAGCACGGGCACAAACCAGTCCTCCAGGGTCAGTTCGCCGATGCCATAGCGCTGGCCACGGCTGTGGTCACTGTGGAGCGCCAGCTGGCCGGCAAGCATCGCCTGGCCCACCCGCTGGCCCTTGGCCAAATCGCCATAGAAGGCGGCCACAAACCTTCGGGCTGTTTCCACCAGCACGCTGTGGCTCATCGCGACCACCGAGGCCACACCTCTTTGCAGCAGCTCGCTGGCCACTGATTGCCCGCTTTGCTCCGCCTTGGCGCTCTGGCAGGCCTCGAGGAACACCAACGGGATGCGGTAGTCGGTGAGCAGCGGCCCCAGCCGGTCGGTAAGAACAGTTTGGTGGCTGCGGCGGGTGAGTTTCTGGGTGTCATTTGGCTCCTCAAAGCAGAGGCCCCCCAGGCCCACGCGACGGTCGTAGATGCCATGCCCGTTGAAATGCACCACGTGATAAGGCTCTCCCGCTTGCTGGGCCCGCGCCAGCTCGGCCTCCAGGGCGGGATAGGTGGGTGGGTGCAACTGGGTGAGGCGCAGCAGATCCCCCAGCTCTTCTGTGGCGGCCACCAGCGGCAGGGAGCTGGCCCGATGGTCGATGTAGCCGCAGGCCTCGTCTTCCGGCCGAGCGGTGATCAGCAGCACCCGGATCGGTGGCGCCACCACGGGAATCGGCAGGTGGTCCTTGATGGGCAGGCGGCGGCGCACCCGCACTGGCCGCGCGCCTTGAAACAGGAAGCCCTTGCCGTTGTGGAGCAACTCCCAGGGCAGTCCGAGCAGGGCAGTTGCGGCCTCCTGGGCGGCGTTCTGTTCCTCCTCCTTACTGGCTCCACTCACCAGGGAGGCATCCACGGTCACGGAGAAACGACGGCTTGCTCCCTCGCCCACACCAGCCCAACCCTGGAGCACCTTTGCCGTGTGCTCCAGCGGCAGGGCCGCGTCATGGAGGGCCTGGCCCCAGGCGATCAAGTTCGCCTCCACCTTGCGGGCCCGATCGGCAAGTACCGGATTGGGCCAGATGGGCCAGCGCTCCAGATACCAGCCCAACTCCTCCGCCTCGATCGGCCCCAACGGGGCGATCAGGCGCCACCGGTCACTCTCCACCCTGACCTGGCCGCTGGAATTTTCGTATGTCAGCTGGGCGTTGGCAGCGGGGCGGCGCACACCGTCCTGCTCATGGAAGTGAGGGTCACTGAGCTTGAGCACCAGCTCCTCCACCGGCTCCGGCCGCGGCTGGGCCACAGGTGGCCGATCCGTGGGCAGACGCCGTCCAAGGGCGACGAGGATGTCATGTATGGCTGCTGTGGCCCCACCGGCGCCGCTGCTCACTGGGATAAGGGCCGGTTCTTCATCGAAATATCCCGCCAGCGAAGCGGGTTTTGTGCCATCAAGCGCCAGCAGGATCACGGGGAAGGCGTCCCGCCCCCGCTCGGCCTGCACCTTGAGCCCATGCTTCAGCTCGTTTATCACCCAATCCGATTGGAAGGCTGCGGGACTCACCAGCACCACCAACCCCTCGCCGATCTCGATCGCGGCAGCCACCTCGCTCCAAAGCGGATCGCCCCCCTTCAACTGGCGGGAATCGATCCAAACCTCAAGCCCGAAATCCGCCAGGGCTTCCCGCAACTCCCGCACAAAACCGTCATCGGCCGTGCTGTGGGAGAGAAAGAGGTGGGCCAACAGCCGGTGATCAGGTTGGGCTCAGGGTAGCCAGGGCAGTTGGCAGTGGCTGAAGGGGCAAGCCAAATCAGATGGGCGACGATATGGAACCGGCCGCTGTTGTTTGCCCATACCGCCCCAGCAAAAGCCAACCTTCTTCACGCCCCTCTCTGCTGCAGGCCGCTGCCTCCTAAGGCTCAAGCCCATCACAAGCAAGGCCATGTCACTCTCCCCCATATCGGTACCCACCCCCAAACAGGTAACGGCCTGACCAGGTGATCCCCCACCACCGCTGATCCCCCATTGCGGGCCATGGCAATGGCTGATGTCCTTTGCCGGGCTATCACGCCCCGCCTGCCATGCTCACCGGAACCGAACTGCTCGCCAAGGTCAAGGAACTGGGCGAGGCCTCCCGCACCGAACTCGTACGCGCCACGGGCTATGTGAGCCCGAAAAAAGGCGGTGGTGAACGGCTGCTGTTCTCCGCCTTCTATGACGCCGTGCTGGAGGCCAAGGGCCTCACCCTGGGGCGCAGCCCTGGCGAGGACAAGGGCAAGCGGCGCCTGTCCTATGCCACCAGGGTGCAATTCAACGGCAACTTGATGGTGGGCAAGGCCTACACCGCCCTGCTGGACCTCAAGCCCGGCGATGCCTTCCAAATCCAGCTGGGCCGCCGCCAGATCAAGCTCATTCCCATGGAGGCATCGCACGATCCTGAAGACGGCTCCAGCCTGGATCCGGCGGATCAGCAGGACCAGCAGCAGGGGCAGGAGCAACCACCAGAGGAGGGGGCTGGCCAGGCGATCGCCACGCCCGAGTGATTGTTGGCGCTGCTTGGCAGCGTTGCTGCTGACTGCAGTGTGGGCCCGTCACCGGCGGGCCTTTTTCATGATCTGCGGGCGTAATCGCAGGGGCTGAACACCTTGCGGGCGGGGTTGGCACAGCGGCGCCGAAGCCACGAATAGCAGGGTTCCAGTCCCGCACCCCCTCCCCTGCCAAGTGGAGCTTCCACCGGCAGACTGCTGAGGCAATCCACGCCCCTCAAGCTGCCTGCGGTGCCGAAATCCAAGGGACAGCCGACGGTCTACGTCTCTTCCACGTCCATCGACCTGGAGGGCCACCGCGCCGCGATCAAGACCGCGCTGGAGAAGGCGCGTTACGACGTGGAGTGCATGGAGAAATACACGGCGTTCGATGAGCGGCCGCTGGATCGCTGCCTGGCGGATGTGGCGGCAACGGATGTGTATGTGCTGCTGATCGCCCACCGCTATGGCTACCGGCCACAGGAGAACAATCCCCAGCGGCGCTCGATCACTCACCTGGAATACGAGGAGGCGAGCCGCCACAACAAGCCTCGCCTAGTCTTCACGGTAGATCGCAAGCAACTGTGGCTACCAGATTGGATCGACGGCGGTGATGACGCTGCGGATCTGGCGGCCTTCCGGGCTGAGGTGGAAGCTTCCCATGGGGTTGAGCGTTTCACCACAGCCGATCAGCTCGCGAGCCTGGTGCTACAGGCCCTGCAGGCGCTCGGGCCGTCCTCCATCGAGGTCACCTCTGCTCGACCCCGCACCTACACCCCCACCGACCTGCAGCGCTGGGTAGAGCGCCACCAGCCCCAGCTCTCAGCCGCCTTCCTGGGCCTTCCCTCGGTGCAAGCCCGCCAGGTGCACGTGCCGCTGGATGTGTGCCTCACCCCAGCGGGGGCGGTGTCTACCGAGGGCCCACGGCTCCTGCGGCCGGAGGATCTGGAACCCCTGCTGGCGGCGGCCGGCAGCCATCTGCTGCTGCTCAGCGGCGACGGTGGCGCGGGCAAGACGAGCCTGGCCTTTGCGATCAGCCGCTGGTGGCTGGAGGGTGAACCCGGCGGTGTGGTGCGGTTGCCGGTGCTGATCGAAACCGCTCTGGGGCCCGAGGAGAGCGTTGCCGATCGGGTGCGGGACTGGCTGCGCAACCAGCTGCCCACTGCACCGAACGAGGACCTGTCAGCGGAGCTGATCGACGCCCTGCTGGCGGCCAAGCGCCTGATCCCGATCGTGGATCACCTCTCGGAGCTGACCCCCGCCGTCCGCGTGCACCTGCTGAACGCTTTGCCTGCGGGCCTGGTGCTGGTCACAAGCCGCAGCGACGACGACGGGTTCCGTGAGCGCCCCTTGAGCCGGATCGTGCCGCAGCGCATTGGGGTGGAGCGCCTGCAGGCCTTCTTCTTGGATTACCTGCGCCGCAAGGGCCAGGGGGAAGCGTTGAGCGACGACGACCTGATGCCGGCCCAGGCGCAGCTCAAGCGGATCGTGGGCGACAAGCCGATCACTGTGCTGCTGGCCCAGATGTTCATCGACGACGTGATCGACAAGCGGGAGCAGGGCCTGCTGGCGGGATCGGTGCCGGAGCTGATGCTCAGCTACGTGCGGCGCCTCGACACCCCCGCTGATCCAGCCCTGCGGCGCCGGGCGGGGCTGGATATCAGCGAGGCGCTGGTGCAGCGGGCCCTGCGGGCGGTGGCCTTGGCAAGCCACCGCCAGGGTCCCGGCGGCCAGCCCCTCCTCCAGCCTCTGGAGTTCAGCGACGCCCTGGCCCGCAGCGCCCTGATGGCCGTGGCACCTGCGGGCCTGGGGCTGAGCCGCGAGCAAGCCGAGGCCCTGCTGGGGTACTTGATCGAGCTGCGGCTGCTGCTGCAGCCCGGCGCGGCGGTGGGCCGCCTGCGCTTTCCGCTGGATCCGCTGGCCGATCACCTGGCGGCGGCGGAGCAGTTCGAGCGGCTGGAGCAGCAGGCGTTGGAGCCAGCGACCCTGGAGCCGGCGGCGCCGGAGCAGGGTGCGGCGGGGTGGGAGGCGTTCCTGGCGGCCCTGGAGCCACGGCCGGCAGCCGAACGCGAGCGGATGCGGGGCTTCCTGCTGGCCCTGCGCGATGGGGTGATGGAAGCCCAGGGGAGGCGTGCCCTGGCGATGCCACAGGAGGTACCCGACCGGCTCGCTGCCCTCGGTTTTCTGGATCCGGAAGGAGAGCGCTATCGGCTGGCATTGCAGCGGGCCCGCAAGTGGATGTGGGAGCTGGGGGTGCCGGTGGCCAGTGAGCGGCGCGATGCGATCAGCAAGCTGGCGGCGATGGCCGCAGCCCCGCAGGACTCGGAGCGGCGAGCAGCGCGGGATGTGGCGAGCCGGCGGCTGGCGCGGGTGTTGGCGGAGGTTCTGCCCGCTCATCAGAAGGAGCGGCGGGAGGAGCAGCAGGAGGCCGCAGTGGTGCTGGGGTTAATCGGCACGGAGGCGGCGATCAGGGCGTTGGAGGGCTTGGCGAGGGATGTGGAGCAGCCTGTGGAGCTGCGCCGTGTGGCGCTGGAGGCGCTGGGGCTGGCGGGGAGGAACCTGCCGGCTGGGGAGATCTCAAGGTTGCGCACCCGCCTTGAGTCGTTTCTGGAGGAGCGATTGCGGGCCGATGCCCTGGATCTGCTGGTGGAGGGCTACGAGGGCTGGGCGGAACACGACCGGCGGTTGCCTCTGCTGCAGGGAGCCTCGCGGGGTCTGCAAATGGCGGCGTCGGCGGATCTGCCCCTGCTGGGCAGCGGCCCTGGCCGCAAGGTGCCGATGCTCACGCTCACTGCCCTGCAGGAGGGCGAGGGCCTGCGCATCCGCACGGAGGTGGTGACCCCACCGGTGTGGCGTCTGCCGCTGCCGGAGTGGCCAGGCGAGGCGCCGCAACAACTGGAGCTGGTGGTGGTGCCTGGGGCCGAGTACAAAATCGGCTCTCCCCAGAAGGAAGCCGGCCGTGATGGGTACACCCGGTTCCGGCAGAAATGCGAAGAGATGAATGTGGAGGCCGAGCTCAAGGTGACCTTGAAGCCATATGCGTTGGTGCGCTATCCGCTCAGCCAGGCGCAGTGGCGTGCGGTGGCGGCTTTACCAAGGCTGGAGAGCGACATGAGCCTCACCCCAGGCACCTACGAAGCCAAGGGGCTGTGGGAAAGTTATGCCCAGCCAGGTGGCCTGGCGGTGGACGGCGTGAGTTGGCACGACGGCCAGGAGTGGCTGCAGCGCCTGAACCTTTGGCTGAAGGAGCGATGGCCGGAGCTGGGCGGCAAGGGAGAGGCCCCTCTGTTCGGGTTGCCGAGCGAAAGCCAGTGGGAGGCGTCCTGCCGGGCTGGAAGCGGCACGGTGTTTCACTTTGGTGACACGTTGGATACGAGCTGGGCGAACTACAACGGGGACTTCACCTATGGCCAGGGTCGCAAGGGGGAATACCGCCAGCGTCCTGTGGCGATGGGAGGGTTTGGGTTGGTGAACCGTTGGGGTCTGGCGGAGATGCACGGCCAAATGATGGAGTGGTGCGCGGATCAATGGCATCGAGATCCCGTGGCTGGTTCATCAGGGGATGGGAGCCCCTTGGAGGGCCCAGATCCGGAGCTGGAGGGCAATCAGGAGCAGGCCTACAGGCTGCTGCGCGGGGGCTCGTGGTTCGACCAACCGTGGAACGCCCGCGCCTCCTTCAGGTTCAGCTACCCGCCGGTCAGTGTCGACGCCACCGTTAGCGTCCGTCCCGGCTGTGTCGCCTCCCCAGGACTTTTTCGTGATACATCAACCACTGATCTTATTGCAATTGGTTTTTTTACCCCTGGCTGATGGGCTTGCGGCTTTGTTCTGGCGTGGCACCGCAGGCGCCGCAATTTTTTTGTTTCACAGCTCCTTCTGGCCAACGTCCTGTGCTTGATTGAGCCGTGAGGGCGGGTCGCCCAGCTGCTGCGCCAACCGGAACAGCAATCACCCGGCCAACGTCAACACCAACAACGGCGTTCGCCCCTGCTGTCTCCCCCCCAGCACCCTTCACCGTCAGAGCCGTTGGAAGGGATTCCAGCGGGCGTGCAAGAAGGGTCCAGACCCGCTCCGGTGATCGGCGATCCCCGCTGTCAAGGCCTGCCCTGAACCAACGGCCGCATGATCCGCACAGTCCCGGCCCACTGCCCCATGGCCCCAGACCTGGGTTGCCTGGTGGGCTTTTGCTGCCCACTCACACCCACCACACCGCATCCGCGCCATGGGCCACCTGCAGCTCCCGCGCCCGCCGCAGGGCCGCGCTGCGCAGCACCAGCCGGCAGCGCGCTGAGGGGGCGCCAGAGCGATCGAGCAGCCAGAGCCGCACCCAGCGGCGATCAACCCCCGCCGGCTGGAGCTCGATGCCAATGGAGAGAGGGGAAGCCATGGGGAAACCGGGAAGGGGCAGCGGCCCAGCGCCCCCACCGGGGGCATCCACCGCCCAACCCGATCCGGTTTCCCTGCCCCCTCTCCACCGAGGCAGCGTGAGCGCAGCGAGGGCCTCCATCACCAAAGCGAACGTCCATGGGCAAAAGCGGGGCCCCGCAGGGCCCCCACCACGCGCGGCGGTGCCGCCTCACAGCACGGACACCGTGCCCACCCCCGCCGCCCGCAGCTTGCGGGCCACAGAGAGGGCGGTGAGCAGGGGCATAAGGCGCGGCTTTTGCACTGGCCGGCCGCGGCGGCCGATGTGGACTGTGACGCGGGGCTCAGCAAAGGCTTTGCTGCTGCTGGGATAGACGTGCAGGAGCACTTGGCGGACTGGGCAGCAGAGGGCGGAGGAGGCCATGGCTGGATGGCGAGGAACACCGATCCCGCGCCCCGCCGCCGTGGCCGCGCCAGGGCCAGTCCCCAGAAGGTGCGACAACGGCGCAACCGCAGGGGGCTGGCTTGCGTCAGCCCTGGCGCGGCTGTGGTGGTGAGGGCATTGCTGGTGGAGGGGCTCGCCAAACCCGTGGCTGGATCCGGGTCCTGCTGCTTCCGCCTCAGGGGGTGCTGCTCTCCGGTGAGTTGCTTGCTGAGACCCGCGGTTCACGCTGCCGGTCCGCCGTGGCTTCCAGCCAAAGGTGCGGCGCCTGATGACCCTGAAGGGATCACCGCCAACGGCCGCTGCGCCGGTCGAAGGGGTGGTTTTGGGGTGCTGTGGGGGGCCTTGTCCGCCCGTGGGAACCCTATGGGGTTGCTGCTCTGTCACCATGAATTGCGATTCCTACGGACCTAATCCTGGCCGCTGTCTTCGATCCTTCCAAGCCCCGCCCATCGAGGCGTTTGCGACCTCTGGTGGTGGGCCGCCCCCACCCTCTGATGCGGCTGCCCCGGCGAAGGCGGGCTGGGCTTCTGTTAAGCCCCAGCCGAGACACTATCACTGCTGGTCTTGATCCTCGCCATCCTGCATTGCGGCCGGGATCTCTGGCTTTGGCGGGAAAGGTTTAGTCCCCCAGATTCAATGGTCTGATCTAAGTGTCCACACCACTGTGCAGAGCCAGCACATTGCAACCCCACATCGGTTGCCCCAGCATTCCCAGCCTCGATGGCCAGTCCCTTTGAGACGGCTTGGAAGAGCCTTGGAACAGGAGCTGGTGGCTGCTGGGGGAAATGAGTTGATACTGGCTGCGGTTGTAAGAGCGCTTGAGCTTTGGCGTAGGCCCAGAGGTTCTCGGCCGTTGTGGCATGGAACCCCACCTGCCGGGCAGGCGCCAGCGTTGGCTGGCTCTCGGCGATGGCGGTCTGCATGTCGGAGAGGAAGAACAGGGCGAGAACCGTGCTGCGCGACCGGCAGGCGTTCACCTCCCGGGGTCCGTTGATCCACTTGGGCAGATCACAACTGCACACGAATGCGAGAGAGAACAGGATCTGGCCGGTCAGGAGGCCATTGGAGGCAGCGGCAGTGGCCAGCCGCGTAAGAAGGGGGCCATGGGGCGAAAGGAGGGTTTCCTCCTATTGCCGCACTCCATCGCTGAATAAACTGCAGAGATCCTATAGATGGACACGCCCACCGTCTTGATCAACCGCAGGATTCAACCAACGGACTGCAAGAGCCCCTGTTGGATCAGTCGCTCAAAATGATCCCAGACATCATCGGCATGGGTGGAACTACTGAGATGAAGCCCCAGCTCGAAGTTGGAGAGCTGGGCGGCATCGGTCAGGTTGGCGCTGGTGACGAGCAACTCATGATCGGCCACCACCGCCTTGACGTGACAGACAGCTTTCTCTCGTTCAAGCGATAGGGAACGGGGGTCGAAGAACACCGCAGGAGCAGGCGGTTTAGGCCAGAGGCGCGACCAGGTCTGCTGCTGAAACTTGCGGATCAAGGCCTCAGGGCTGGAGGTGTCGCCACGATCACGGTGGATGTTGCAGATCATTAGCACTTGCAACGTCGGGTGAGCCACCATGCGCGTGCGGATCAGCTGGAACAACTCCTTGATGAAGGGCCCGTTGTAGAAGGCGTAGGTGGTGAGCAGCAGGCGCTGTTCGGCTCGCTCCACTAACTGACGAATCAGCACCGACTGATCGCGGGTGACCGACCCGGCTCCCGCATCAGGGCCTGACCACACCAGTTCGATCGAACGCGCTGCAGCGTCACTGCGTCGCTGATCCAAGAGGGCTTGAACGGATAGGAACAGGGCCTCCCGGCTGCCGCCTGAGGCACGCCAACGCTCCAGCCAGGCACCCAGGGAACCGGCGCCAGGCGCCAGACCGATTCTGGCCAGGAAGGCTGGAGGATCAGCCAGGTCGCCCGCGAGAGAACCGGGATCGCCGCGTTCGGAGCCGCAACGGTGGGGATCCAGCGCCGCCAGAAGAGTTTCCAGTTCAGCGGTACTCAGATTGGGGAAGGCCGCTGCCATCAGGGGCCATCCGTGAAGAAGGCCGCATCGCGTTGGATCAAGGTCGGCACGACAAGTGCCCGATCGAGAAACTCATTGCGGCGCTCACAGCTGGTTTCGGCGATCAGCAGACATCCATGACAAGCGGCGCCATGGGCGTAACGCTTCTCCAGTTCGCTATTGGGTTCATGGCTGGCGCAGAAGGGGTCGTTGGAGCAGAGGGCGGCTCGCTCGAGCGCCATCGCCAGCAGTTCATCAATGCGATCAGCCAGGCCCACCAGACCCCCGAGCGAGCCCTCCGAGCCGCTGCCTCCGGTGTAGAGAAGGATGCCGTAACCAATGTCATCGAAGGCGTAAATCCTCTCCTTGATCGCCGAGGCGCCATAACCGCAATCAAGGGCGGCCTCGGTAATCAGCAGATGGGCGAGGCTATGGAGCATCAAGTAGGCGCCCCTCGGCCATTCAAACTTGTCCTCAGTGAGGCCATGCTCTTTATTCCAGATTTTGAAGGCATCACGGTGCTTTGAGAGGTGCTGAACAGCTCCATCACTCTTGAGCCAACTGCGGATAGCCTCTGGATCGAACCCAAGGAAGATGCCTTCACCAAGGTTTTCCACGGCCGGTAGCCAGGTTTCTTCCTTAACATCGATCTTGGCTCGCTTCACCCCCAGATCGAGGGGATCACCATCGATCTGGCTCACCACAGGCTCCAGGCGGGTGAAGCCGAGCAGAGCCATTACTTCTCGGAGCTGGTGCACCTTCAACACGCGGTTGATGCGCTGCCGGAACCAGGTTGGTTTGGCTGCCAGATCAAGCTGCTCTGCTTCAAAGCGGCTGTTGCCTGTGCCGCGCTGAAGTCCATCGATGGGTCCGACCAAGGCGCGAAGTTCCTGTCGCTTGAGGGCTTCGGTCTTCTCCGGGGCAGTCTCACCGCCACGGATGGCTTCGAGAGCCTGGAAGATCTCAGCAGGCGCAGTGCCAGCCAACGGATCCTTGATGTGGTCTGGGGCGAAATCCTCCAGCCAGACTTCGAGTTTGGCAGCGCTGGTGATCTTCTCGAACGCCTTGAGGTGCTTGCTGATCACCTCCCGCACATCGTCGATCGGCTCAGGAATGGAGATTGCTGAGATCAGCTCAGGGAAGTAGGCATTGCTGGCGGAACGCACCAATAGGCGATTGACGTAGCCACCCCCCTTGCACTTGCCGTTATCGCAGGTTTCCTGGCCGAAAGGGCCCAGCCAGGGCCGATGCCCCTGGCAGAAACCAAGCGCTGGGCGCTCTTCCTCGTCGCCATTGAGTTTCTGCTTGGCTTCAGAAAGCTGCCTGCGTCCCTTCTCCTCCATGCACTTTGGGTTGGAGCAGCGCACAAAGATCTCGGTGAAGTCATTGCCAGCACCGGCTTCATCCAGCCAGAGCGTGGCCCGGCAGGTGGTCTTGCCGCGGTGCACGAACTCACGCCAGTCGATATCGCTGAGATGGCCATTGGGGCAGGTCTGTACGAAGCGCACCGGTACGACGCGATGGGCCTTGCGATCCGCATCGACGTATTTGCGTTTGTCGAGGCGGGCGCCCTCCACCAGAGGCCGGCTGCGGTAGATCTTGCCATCAAACTCCTTGGTTTGATCCACCTGGGCTACAAACCAGTTGGGGAACTCGGGGCTGCGGATTCCGCCTGGGCGGCTCTGGCCGCCGGGGCCCACATCGTGGATGGGTGGTTTGCGCAGGCGCAGGGAACCCACATTGAGGCTCTGGCGCAGCTTGGCGATCAGACGTGGTTCATCGATCTCCTCGGGAGGCTGATCGGGGCCGTACATCCAGAGGTTGAGGCCGCCGATCACCACCGAGCAATCGGGCAGGTCCACCATGGCGCCCGGGCCATAGGTGGTGATCAGCTGGCTATGGCGCACTTCCCCCTGGGGGCGCATGGACGGTTGATGAGCCATCAGTTCATCCCCTCATCGCTATCGGGGCGTTGCCGGATCAGAGCAGCGCTGGGTTCCACATCGCGCAGGCTCCAGTTGGCCAGAAACTCCTGCTCCATCGCCTTGAGATCCTTGAGATCGGGATCCAGCGGGGTATGGAGCAGGGGAGCCACTTCTCCAGCTTCACGGCCGTACTGCAGCAGGCCGTCCTTGTCACGGGCGATGCGGATCCACTTGTCGAGGAGGTTCATCACCCGCTTGCGGACGTCAGCCTCGCTGTGTTCGCTGAGCGCCTTGCTTGGGGCGGAGCGGCGGGCTCGATCACCCAGCCGTTGGGCCACCTCCGCCTGGACGGCATCGATTGCCTCCGCGTTGCCGGCATCCCTGGCCCAGCTGAGCGCCGGGCTGAGGTGACGGGCGAGCGCCACGGTGATGGCTGGCAGCCCCCGCTGCAGGGCCCTGGATGACCAGGGGGTGACGCTGGTGGCCTCCACATCCCGATAAAAGACCGAGTGCCAGAAGCTGAAGCGCTCGTAGTGGGAGCGGTCGCGCGGTCGGTTGGGGTTGAGCAACACCACCACCAGGCCAGGGCGTTGGTCGTCGCGGCCGACGCGACTGCTGGCCTGGATGTATTCAGCCGTGGTCTTTGGCTGGCCCAGCATCACCATCAGGCCGAGGCGGCTGATGTCGAGGCCGACCGAGATCATGTTGGTGGCCAGAGCCGTATCGACCCGTTGCTTGTCGTTGTCGAAGCTGAGCTCGAGTCGGGCCTTGGTGGTGCTTACTTCTGAGGTGGGCACCCGCGAGGTGAGCTCCAGGGGTTCATTGGCAATCTTGCGCCGGGCGTATCGCGCGCCAGATTCATTGAGACGACGGCGCTGGTCGTAGGTGGTGAGCAGGGAGGTGACTTCTTCTTCCAGCAGGCGGCGGGTGATGCCGAGCTCCTTGATGGTGTTGAAGTAGCCCAGGAACGTCATGTAGGGGTCAACGGGGTTGGCCCCCTTGGCTTCGCCTCGTTTCTCGCGGGCCTTTCGTTCCTTCTCGGCCTGGGCGTAGAGCTTCTGGGCCGTACTCATCAAGGCCAGGCCCACCCGCAGCAGCAGCGCCTTGATATTGCGCCCCGGAGCTGACACACCGAGATAGATCCGTCCTTCTGCTTCTGTGACCGGGGCGGTGTAGGAGAAGAAAGAATCGCGCCGATCGGGCCCCGGAGCCGGGAAGATGGCTGGGGCGCTGCTGCGACCGAACAGAGCCTGCATCTGCTGGCTGGCCCGGCGCACCGTGGCGGTGGAGGCGACGATCTTGGGCCGCACGATCTTGGCTCCGTTAGCTGTCTCCACCTGGCGTGCACAGAGTTCGTCGATCACGGCTTCGTAGAGGCCGCCCATCGATCCCAGCGGGCCGGAGATGAGATGGAGTTCGTCCTGGATGATCAGATCGGGGGGTTCCAGGCCCTGGGGCAGCAGCCCTCCAGCCTGATCACTGCCATCGCTGGGCCCAAAGAAACCCTTGCCTGGCTGGGCATGGGACACGCGGCCGAACAACTTTCCGGTTGCTCCCACCCAGGGCAGGGCGGCGAACTTGTCGACCGTGGCGATCACGAAGGCCGGCAGCCGTTGATAGAGCATCTCGTCGACGGCCACCAGCGGGAGGGTGCTGTCGCCGGAGAAGCGGCACTGGCGGTTGCGGCAGCAGACCCTCAGCTCCTTGGGGTGATCGGTATCCGGGAGAAGGCGGAACACCCCGCGGGCCACCGCTGGGCGCTCATCGCCTCGGGAGGCCTTGCCAAGCTCGGTGCCGCACCAAGGGCAGTTGTCGATCGGAATCGGCTTGTTGTCGCCGCCACTCCAGGCCAGCACGCGAGAGCGGGCACTGTTGTCGTCGCCATCGCCTTTGTGGCCCAGCTTGTTGGGGGTGCCGCTCTGCCCCACCCACAGGCCGATCTCGAAGGGCCACTGGCCGAGCAGCTTGGGATCTTTGCGGCGCTCCAGCTCCAGGGCGCAGATCAAGGTGGAGGCGCGGCCGAGCTGATCGAGGGTGAGCAGGCGGAGGGTGTAGCGCATCAGCACGCTCATGCCGGCCGACTCGATCGACCCCCCATGACGCAGCCGGCGCAACACCAGGGTGTAGGCCGCCAGACCCAGGTAGGCCTCGGTCTTGCCGCCGCCGGTGGGAAAGAACAGCAGGTCGATGGTGTCGCGATCGCCATCCGTGGGCTCGGCCATCCCCACGAGGTTCATCAGCAGAAAGGCAAGCTGGAATGGACGCCAGAGGGGCTTCACGTCTTCCGGCTTTTGGCCCCGCATCACCCCGAATCGCTGCCGGGCAGCGGCAGCCATCACGCGGTTGGCGAGCGCAAAGGCCAGCCGCACCTGTTCGTTCCCCAGCGCATCGATGCCACGCTCGATCCGCTTGGCCTGTCTGGTGGCTTCCTTCAGGAGCTCCGTGGCGGTGGCCTGCTGCTGCTTGCTGGGCGTGTTCGTCGCCAGGCGCTGCTGTTCGATCCAGTCCGTGTAGGCCGTCACGAGAGGGCGTAACGCCGCCTGCACAGGCTCAGTCCCTTCGGTTGCCAGGCGATCCAGCTCCGGCATCGACAGCACCAGGCCGGCTGCTTCCAGCTCCCCAACCCTGGGCAGCACCTTCTCCACGGTGGCCTGGGGTAGCCAGGTGGTGCTGATCTGGTGGCAGTGGCCGTTGGCATCAATCCGGGGGGCCACGGAGATGTTGTGCCCTACTGCGAATTCGTGGTCGCCCCGGTAGTGGAGGTTGTTGACGCGATGGTCCCAATCGTTGGCGTTGATCGCTGAATCGGCGGCGCGGGGGTCGCGGCGCGGCAGGAAGCCGGCGCTGCAGGCCACATCCAGCTGCACTTGGAAGGCACTGGCGCGGTCGCGGTCTTCGGCGCTGCGGCCCTCATAGCTGCGTTCGTTGGTGAGGAACAGGCTCACGGCCACGGCGCCTTTGGGGTAGCCCGGATCCGCAGGCGCAGGCCTCAGGTGCCAACGCAGCATCAGGCCATCGCTGCCGGGCACAGGCTTGGCCTGGGCCGATCGGCCACTGGGTGCCAGCCATTCGGCTGGGATGTTGATCTGCTCGCTATGGGGTTTGCGTAACCAGGCTTCGTCGGCCTTGCTGTCTTCTGGCGGGGCCGTGGGCTTGTAGCTGGCCCAATGCACGGTGACCTCCAGCCCGGTGGCTGGTGGGATGAGCAGGCTCAAGCCAACGGAGCAGGTGAAGAACACCCGCCGCGCTGGCCCGGCTTCACTGGCGCCGGTGTCATCGCCGCTGGCGTTGCTCTTGCGTTTGGCGGAGAGGTTCTGGCCATCGAGGCCAGCGAACTCGTCGTCGGCTGCATCATCGGCGCGGTCGCCCAGGCTGGTTTCACTCGGGATCAGAAAACCGGTCTGGTACCAGCGGTTTGGGGGGCGATCGAGCAGCTCTTCGCGCAGCTCAGCTGCCTCATCCGTGCGCCCGTCCAGCTCCAGCTGGGCAAGGATGTCCGGGGTTGGTCCCACCAAGTCAAGGGTGAGGGCCTGGATCAGCTGGCTGCGAACCTGCGCAGATGTCGCCATCGAATCGCTCATGACTCTCTCAGTCCGAGTTCCTTGAGCCACAGGTCAACGACACCAAAGGCATCCTGTTGCCACTGCTCTGGTGTTCGCTCCTGCAAAACGTCAGTTTCCTCGACAAACTGACGCACAGATGTGGGGCCAAAATCATCAAATGAAGTGAATTTACTCTCAATGCAGCGATAACCCTCCCGGCCTTCAGGGTCATCCAATACCGGGATGCAGGCTTCGACTAAGGCCGGGATGCCGTCGACATAAGTGCGGATGGCGCAATAGATGTCATAGGCGTCCTTACGCTTCAGTCGATTCGCCAACGCGAATCCCTTCATAGCCAGAAAGGCGGGAATCGAGCACACAGAAATAGTGACCGAATTGGTGCCTCCGCCTGGCATCGTTCCTTGTAAAACGAAATCTTCAGCGAGCCGTATGGCAAGGTCCGCCCCATTCACTCCTTGGACGCGGAAGTCTTCAATCAGCGGTGGCCGGTTCTTGACGACCTTGACATCTCTTTGCATCAGGAAATCAACTACTACCTCAATCGGCGCTGAGCCGTCAGTCTGAGGCAGCTCGCACACCAGTTGAAATGGCCGTAGACCTTGGCTCTGGCGGTAGCCTTGGCTTAGAAGTGCTTCGATCAGGTTCGCATACTCGCCATCGGCCAGCGCCGAAGGATCAAGCCCGATGTCGATGTCTAGCGAGCCAACATGAGGCATATCCTCGTCATTCTGGAGCAACCAGGGAATCAATCCTCCGACAACAATAAGATTGCCCTTGTAGCTGCCGAGAATCTGGCTCATTTCCAGGAGTACCGTTTTGACAGCTTCTGTACTTCTATCGTCGTAGTCAGCAGCTGCCTGAGGTTCTAGGGGGCTCATCGTGACCACCTCAGTAGCTTGGCGCGCAGGTGCTCAGCGGCTTCCTTGCCGCGTTCCCCTGCCGCGGAAAGATCAAGGAACGTTTGCACGGGGCTTGTGCAGACGATGCCAGGAGACGGGTGCACAGCATCGAGGAATACACCTTCGTGATCCGGCATGGTGACGACAACATTGGCGCCATTGACAGCTGGCTGCAGTGCCAAGGTTTTATGCAAGTGCTCCAGCTCCGCAGGCTGACTTAGGAGGTTGTGGGTGGCAATACGCCCGTAGGGCGCCAACCATTTAGCTGCGGTGAAGGACGCCAGTAACACCCCAGGCCGATCCCGCTGACCACGGAACAACTCCAGGAAGGCATCCTCCAGTCCTTTTCCGTGCAGCGTGGTGTAGTAGCTGTTCTTCTTGCCACCCAAACCTGCATAGGCCTCGCTCCATTCATCAAGCAAGGCATCGGGGTCCTTGAGTGCCAGGCCTTCTTCCGTCACGGTGGCCCATTCCCGATCGAGGAGCCCTCGGCGAACGTTACTCACTTGTCCGAGGCTCACCTCTGCCTTTCCCGCGAGCTCTGTTACCCGCCATGGGCGCCAGGGATCCCTGAGCAAGAGCCGCAACACCTGGGCGGCCTTGGGGGTGAACAGGCTCTTGAGATCACGGCGTACCGAGGCAGGCTTCCCTGCTGCCACCCTCTCAATGAACACGCCATCAAAGACCAGGCGAGCATTGCCCTGCTGATCCAGAAAGGCGACCTGATGTTCCTTGCAGAGGGCCTGGCTGGCGGGGGAGAGGAAGGGAGCGATCAGCAGTGGGATGGCGTCAGGGCAATCGCGCTGTATCGCATGGGTGAGTTCCCAGAGGGCCAGGCGAACATGACGGGGCTGTCCATTGGCCAGCACGGCACAAGCGAGGGGTTGCAGCCGCTCTTCCAGCTGCAGCACGACGAGGGCATCGATGCCGCTGGCGTCCCAGGCTCGGGAAAGAACCGGCTCCACGCCACGGATCGCTGGGACCTGGGCCAGCAACTCCAAAAGCGACTGGAGGCCCAAGGACTCCCCCTCTTTCAGCTCTAGGGCCTGTTTCAGCAAATGTTGAAAGCCTACGGGCCTGGCAATCCTACCCCCTGTTTCAGTGTTTGGGGTCATTTCAGCATTTGTTGAAAGCATCACGGGCTCGCAGTGCCTTCGCTCGACCCCAAAAACGTGTTCAGCCGCTCAGCGATCAACCGCCTCCGCGCCGCCAGGAAACCCTTGTAGTGCTCCACGGTGAGCAGGTCGGTTGGTCGGACGCGACCATTCACCTGAACCGGCTTGCCACGAATCACGGCCGAGAGGGAGGTGAGCCGCTGTTGGCCATCCAGAAGAAGCTGTGTTTTGGCGTAGGGATTGGACTGCTGCTCGACCGCAAACGACTGCTGGGGAACCACTTCATCGGTTTCCCAGATCAGAATGGCACCGGAGGGATAGCCGCGATAAAGGGAATCAAGCAGATCTCGCACCCGGCTGGACCGCCAGACGTAGCGTCGCTGCAGTTCTGGCAGGCGCAACTCGCCGCGCTCAATCTTGCTGACGAGTTCTTCTACTGTGGCTTCGGCTTTGGCCATGGATTCAGCTTGTCTCTCCCTCGAGATCTTTCAAGAGCTGAGAGCACTGCTTGAGAAGTGCGGGCAGGTTGTCCTGGATGACGCCCCAGACCAGTCGGTCGTTGATGATGGCGTACTCGTGGGTGAGCTTATTGCGAAAGCTGATGATCTGTGGTGCCTGATCGATCTGGGCAAATCGTTCCTCTCAGGCGGCTGTTGCGGTAATCATCGAGGTTGATGCCAGCGACGGCCTGCTGGATGGCTTGACCAGCCTCGATCACATCGCTGAGGAAGGCCCGAGGATCACGCTTCATAGATCAGCTGTTTTGAAGCCTCGATGTCGCGCCGAATGTAGGGGTTGCGCACAGCATCGGCCATCACCAGATCCACCGGCTGGCCGGTGATCGAGGCCAGTTGCCGCTCCAGGCCGAAGTAGGCCTGCACAAGAGCGCCAGGCTCGATCGGCTGGAACTCCACGAGCAGATCCAGATCGCTGCGGGCGGGGTCGAAGTCGTCGCGCAGTGCCGAGCCGAACAGATGCATGCGCAGCACCTGGTGGCGCCGACAGGCGTCGGCGATGGCATCGAGTTTTGGCTGGGGGAGGGCGAGGCTCATAGCACTAATCCGATCTGGACATTCTGGCCTGAATCAGGAGGCGGAGTCTTCAGCGGCCGCCCAGAAGAACAGCACGCCGCTGTCGTTGTGTTCTTTCAGCTCACCGTAATCGATCGTTCTGACCAGTTCTTCTATTGGGGAGGGCACCGCTCACGCGCTGATGCCCTCCCGCAGGATGGCCTGACGCAGGGCGGGTTCATGCGCTCGCGCAGGCGCACCAGATCCACGGGCCGCTGCAGCAGCGTCTCCAGCTCCTGCTTGAGGTGCACCGTGGCGAAGGGGGTGAGGGGATCGAGTTCCACCCACACATCCACATCACTGGCTGCGGTGGCCTCGTTGCGGGCGGTGGAGCCGAACAGGCCGATGCGCCGCACCTGGTAGCGCTGCCGCCACTCTCTCCGATTGGCGCGCAGCAGAGCCAGCACCTGGTCAGCCTGGGGTATGGAGGCAGTGAGTGACTCAGTCATGGATGAGCACATCGCGCATGCCGGCGATCTGTCGCCAGGGAATCGCCGGATTGGCGTCTCGCAACTCGCTACTGAGGTTCTTCGTGGCTTCGCCGATCACCTCCAGGTTGCGGATCACACCGTCCTGGATCAGTCGCGAAGCCAGAAAGGCCTGCTCCCCTGCAGCGGTGTATTCAGCGATGCGTCCCAGGCAGTCGCCAATGCTTTCCAGATAGAGGCGGTCTTTGTTCACAGGGCCAGGGCCTGCTCCAGGATCTGGGCACGAATGAGTGGATGCAGGGTCTCTGCTTCGGTCACGTCCACCGGGCAGCCCAGCAGGTCTTCCAGGTCCTGGCGAAGACTGATCAGCCCCAGCAGGGACTGCTCTTCAGGAAGGTCGACCAGAAGGTCAAGGTCGCTGCCGGCATGCTCATGGCCCGTGGAAATCGATCCGAAGACCCTCAGGTTGGAGGCGCCATGGCGGCTGGCCACCGCCAGCACCTGAGGCTTCAGGGCATCGAGCCGCTGGCGGATCGTGGTGGGAGCTGAGCTGGTCATAGCGCTAGACCGATCTGCTCAGTATCGACCGACTCGGTTGTCCTTGCCGGCCGCCCCTGCCGCTTGCCTCCTGGAGTGCTGCCTGCTTTGGCGGCCCTCGCCGCCTGCTTCGCCCCCTTGCTGTGCAGCCCCAGATTCACCTCCTCCTCATAGCGTTCGGCATTCAGCGCCAGCAGGCGGGCGAGCACGTCGTCGCGCACGGCATCGGGCCAGCGGTAGCGCCAGGGCAGCTTGCGGCGGCCGGTGATGGCGCCGTGGGCTTGGAGCTGGCTCTGGAAATCGAGGGCGCCTGTGGCATCCCAGAAGAAGAGATCGCCGCTGTCGATGCGCTCCTGCAGCTCATCGGGGAGCTGGGCTTCTTCATCGGTGTCGAGGTAGTCGAGCCCGAAGCCGCAGGCGGTGGGCACATCACTCCAGCCGTAGGCGGCCAGCACTACCTGATCCATCTCGGCGTGGAGGCGGCGAAGTTCCAGCAGGCCGCTGCTGGTTTCGGCGGGATCGTGGAAGCGGTTGTAGGTGCTGGTGAGGCCTTCGTTGTTGCGCACCATCAGCTCAGCGCGGAACTGGTGGTAGCGCTCACCGATGGCTTCGAGGCTCTGGCGGGTGGCGTCATAGGCGGGATCGCTGGCGGTGGAATCGAGGAGGGCGGCTGGGAAGGGGAAGGTTTCGAAGCAGTCAGAAGGCGTATAGCGAAGGTCATCCTTCATCGAAGATGCAAATAGACGAGACCAAAGATCATGCGCTCGTGATTGGAGAAGGGAAAACCAGAATGTAGAGCTTGCCGTGAAAGCAATCAGCATTTCTGAAAATACTTGCCGAGAGTCAAGCAGGCAGAAACCAGCTGTCTGACTGACTCTTGCGGTGGCCATGACTTTCGAATAGCCATCGATCGCTGAATATAGTGCAGGACAAGTTTCGCCAAACTGCCACCAATAGCGAGCACGGATCTCTCGGTTCTGAACCAGCCTCCCCGGCTTGACCTTCTTTTCCACAATCGCCATCAACTCGGGCCATTCCCGCCGACACTTCTCCTCACTCCGCTCCCCGAAGTTGATCACATAGCGGTGATGGGCATGGGTGGGGCTGCTGTTCACCTCCTCGCCGCCGATGTACGGGAAAATCACCTCGGCGTTCTTCGGGTTCTCGGCGATCAGTCGCTCCATCGTGGCGATCGGAGAGGGGATGCCTGGGGTGTCGTCATCAGCCGGGCCAGAGTCATCGAAGGTGAAGCCCTGCCCGTAAATCTTGGATCCAAGAAAGCTTTTGCCGGCATTGGCTGCCAGCTGCTTCGGGTCGTCGTGGCCGCCCTTGCCGAACAGGAACGCCGTGATCTGCTCCACCGGCCGCTTCTCCAGGCGCTTCACGCCGGCGTAGGCTCCTTTAAGCAGGTGCACCACGCTCACCACCACGGCCGCGACGCCAGGCCACTTATATCGCTTGCGCGCCGAATAAATGGTGCCGCCGTTCAGGCAGATCCAGCGTAGGCCGCTGCTGCGGGTGTCGCCCTGGGCGATGGTGTTGGTGGCAATCAGGCCCAGCGCGCCTCCCGGTCGAAGTAGCTGGAAGCAGCGACGGAAAAAATGGGCTACGAGATCGCAGTTCCCACCGCTCTCAGGGTGTAGCTGCTTGAACCAGTCGAGGACGCCTTCTGGATAGGCCTGGACGAAAGTGTTGTTCCCGGCAAATGGTGGATTGCCCACAAACACATCAAACCCTGGCTTCGCACGGTCAAAGACATCCGGAAACTCCAGCTGCCAGTGCAGCGGATTGATGCCCTTTGCGCCACCCCCCAGCCGCTCCAGGGACTCCTCCATCACAGCCTCAAGATCAGCGGCCGTAGCTGCCGTCACGGTTTCGGCCAGGTAGATCTTGCGCAGCTCCTCCCGATCTTTGGGTTTGGAGCCATTGAAGAAGGCGGCGACCATCAGATTGCCGGTGGTGCGCAGAAAGGCCGTGCTCTTCTGCAATTCGCGCAAGGCCTCGCGTTTGCGCGCATCATCGGGATCACTGCGGCTATCGAGATGAAACAGGGCGAAGTCGACCTTCTCGCGCTCACGCAGCTGCTGGAGCCTTCCTTCCCAGATCTCACGCTGCTTCGAGGCTGCCTTCAACTCCGCCTCGATCGTTCGGCGCTCCTCGCCCACCAGCGAATCGCCTTCCTTGAGGGCATGATCCACAAACGTGAACGGCAGCTCCTTACTGAGCGTCACCAGCCACAGACTCAGCTTGGCCAAGTTCACCGCAAAGGGGTTTTTATCCACCCCATAGAGGCAGCGCTGGGCGATCAGGCGGCGGGCGTAGAGGTCCTTGTCCCACTCCGCTCTGAACTCCGGCGGAAAGCCAGGGCCATCCGGGTCTTCCCAGGCCGCCACCAGCCAGCCCGCCAGATAGCGGCACACCGCCACCAGGAACGCACCGGAACCCATCGCCGGATCGCACACCTTCAGCGCCAGGATCTGCTCAGCGCTGGGTTTGTGGTTGCAACCCTCCAGCCAGGGGCGGAACGCTTCGGCCACGATCGGTTCGGTGAGCGCACGAGGGGTGTAGTGGCTGCCGCTGCGGCGGCGCTCGGCCGTGGGCTGCAGGATCAGCGAGCCCGGCGCCAGGCCCCGCGGCGTGTGAGAGGACAGCCGGTTGCCGAGGGCCAGGCAGACCTCTTCCAACGACGCAGCCTCTTTGAGCCCTTGCTTCCCTTTAGCCGGCAGCTTCAACGCCACCCCGGCCTGATCATCAAGCCATTTCTCGCGTTTGGCGGAGCTCACAGCCAGCAACTGCTCGGCGTCCACCACCACCGTGATCGTGATCTTCTGCCGCGATGGTCGGTGCGTAATCCCCACACTGGGCCCGGTGGCCTTCTCCACCATGAAGCCCATGATTCCCTCATACACCGAACCGATCTGCTCCACATCCAGGGCCCGGTAGCTGAGGATCTGGCCGTCGAGCAGCAGCAGCTTGGTGAGCACCTGCTCCACCACGTCGTCGCTGATGGACGGCACGGAGGTCAACGGCCCATCGGTGTACGACGTATCTGCCGTGCGGCCTTCCAGGAAGGGGTAGGCATCGGGATCAAACAGATCACCGTGCCGGGCCGGCAGATAGGCCTCGCTGGGACCACCACCGTCGTAGACGAGACGGAACAGACTCAGCAGCGTGGCCCAGGCGCCCCGCCGGCCTTCCATGGCGTTCTGGTAATCGGCCCGGTCTTGCCGCAGGCGCTGGGCCAGGCCGCCGACGCTGTAGTGCTGGCCGTAGAGCGAATCGGTGGGCATCAGCTCTTCATCTTCGGCGTAGAGCAAGAACACCAGCCGCAGCAGCACGGTGATCAGGCCGCCGTAGATGTGGCTGGGGTCTTCCACCTCCAGGCCCGCGGCATCGAAACCGCGCAGCAGGATCCATAGCGCTTCGAGCACCTGTTCGGCCAGGCGGGTGCTCACCTCGTTCTGTTCTTTGCGGCTCTGCTCCATCAGCGGCCGCAGGCGCGTGTTGCTGGCACCGCCTTCAAACAGGCGATCTGGCCCGAGCAGCATCTGCAGCGCCGCCAGCATCGGTCGCCCGTCGACCGTGGTCATCGGCTCCAACGGGAAGGTGAGGTGGCCGCTGGATTCGCCCCGCAGCGCATACACCAGCCGCAGGGCCACCCCGTTCCAGAGCAGGCCGATCGGGTGCTCGCTTTCCTTGAGCAGCCGCTCCAGCCGCTGCTGCGGCGTGGCCTCCCAGCAACGCCTGCCATCGGCCCCCTTGGGCAGCGCATCAAAAGGCGTGCCCAGGGGCAGCTCCTGCACCAGCAGCTGGGCCCTGAGCGGCCCATCCCCTTGGCTGGGTTCGGGGACGACCCAATCGGGCCGCAGCACCTCGTCGTAGTCGTCGAGGGTCACGGCAACCGGCGCCGCCAACTCTTCGGGTTTGCGGAGGTCGCCGGGCTGCCAGGCCAGCACCACCTGGCAGAACGCCTCAAAGCTTGGGGCCGCGCTCAGCCACTGCTCGCCCGCGTACTGGTCGCTCGCGGCCTGGTCGCCAACGGGCTGGTCTTGCAGCAGTTGCTCCAGCCGTTGCTGCCAGTCGGCCAGCACGGTGGTGGCACTCTCCGGGAAGATCCCCAGGCGATTGAGCACCACCGGCTCCACCACCAGGCCCACCGGCTGGGCCATGCCCTTCCACTCCTCGTGGGTGTGAACACCAGGGGGGCGGGGTGGCATCAGCGGGCACCCCCCAGACGATCCAACAGCCGCACCCTCAGATCAGCCGCGATCGACTGAATCAGCGGCAGATCAATGTCGGGCTCGGGCTCACTGGGATCGGGATAGCGAAAGTCAACGGCAGCCAACGACAGCCGGTTGAGATCGATCGATGCTGCACTCCAGCCGGCGTATGCCTGCTTCAACAACTCCGACAGCTCCAGCAGGTTGTGGGTTTTGGGGACAGGGACCTCCAGCCGCATCAGCTCTGCCTTGAACAGCTTCTCGATGCATTGCTGCAGGTGAAAACAAATGCTGCGCCTGTTCCCTCCAGCGCTCACCAGGATTTGGCTGTCGTGCCAGTCGTCCTCCGCGTAGCGGATCCAGGCCTCCACCAAGGGGGTGAGTTCAGCCATGGAGCACTTCGCCGTGATCCAGGGCCTCGCGGATGAATGGATCGCCCCAGCCATACCGCAGAGCTGCAGCCTCAGGTCTACACAGCAGGAGATCCACCGGAAACGAGGGTGCGCCCACCTGCAGCATCGCCAGCCGCTGCTCAAACGAGCTGCCCTCAAACGGCATCACCACCAGAATGTCGGCGTCGGAATCCCAGCGGGCCTCACCCCGGGCATGGGAGCCAAACAGGATCACTTTCTCCGGCGCAAAATGATCCACCAGCCGTTGGGTGAAGGCCCTGAGGGCCTCACGGGTCACCAGGGGGGGCGGAGTGGCAGCCATGGGGCCCATCATCGCGCCGCCTCCAAGGGCCAGAGCACAATCGCGCCGGCCGGCTCGATGCGCGGGGCAGTGGCTACCGCAAAGGTGCGCCTGATCGCAGCCGGCTCCAGCTCCAGATCCCGCTCGATCCGGGCCAGCCGTTTGTCCCAGTAGGAGCGGTTGTCGCGCAGCTGGCGCAGCTCGTGGTCGGCAAAGCCGAAGGCCAGCTGCTCAAACTCGCTGTCATGTTTGGTGCGGGTCTTGATGATCCGCTCCCGCTGCTCCTGAAGCACCTTCACGAAGGCGTTGGCCTCGTCTTCGGCGCGCTTGCTCAGCTGGCCCTTGGCGCGCTCAGCCCGATCGGCAGCGAGGGCTTCCAGTCGGTCCTTGAGTTGGGCTACATCCGCTGGCAGTTGAGTCCGCAGCTGGCGCTGGAGGGCCTCATCCACCGCTGGCAGGCGCTCGCGCAGGCTGGTTTCCAGATCGGCCAGGGCCATGTCGGTCTTGGTGGCGTTCAGCACCCGCAGCCGCCGGGCCGGATCAGCTGGATCCCACTCGGCCACCAGCTCCAGCACCTCATCGTGCAACCGAGCAGCGCCGTGGCCGTAAAGCGACAGCCGGGCAAGAAGAATAAGTTTGGCGGTGTCGTCATGCGTGGCGATCACTGCGGCCCGGCTCAGCTCTTCCCCCTGGAACCCCCGCACCAGGAAGCGGTTGAGCAGCCGCTGCACCAGGGGGTGCTCAAGATGCAAGTGCACCCGGTCGGCGTTCACCTCCTTGGGGTCTTTGAACACCACCGGCTGGGGCGTTGTGTTGCGTCGCCATTCCAAGAGCTTCTCGCCGGGCTGGCGTGGGCGCCGCAGCGCATCCAGCACATCCCCCCAGCTCTGCTCGCCGCCGGGCAGTTCATCTGCCGCAGGGAAGATCCATTCGGCTCGCTCGGGGTCGGCCTTAGCCGCCGCGGGATCCCTGGGTTTCAGCTGCGGGGTTGCTCCGCTCCCCTGGGAGCTGACTCGCAGGCTGGTATTCAGCGCATCGCGGAAGAGATCGCTGCTGAAGTGAAGCCAGTCTTCCGACTTCTGCAGCGCCTTCTCCAGGCGAGCCACCTGCTGGCGTAGCTCGTCTTCTCGCTCACGGCTGTTGTCTTCCAGTTCCAGGTTGACCAAGGCCTGGCGGCGTTTGTAGCCCTCCTCCTGATCCACCTTCTGGATCTGTTCCATCACCTCGTTGATGGCGGTGGGATTTATTCCCTTGGCCAACAGCTCATTCAGCCGCCCCACCACCACCGGCGGCAGGGAACCCAGGGTCTTGCGGATCTCCTCTGTTTTCTTGACCAGCACATCGAGCACCCGGTCTTCCTCGCGATCCGCCAGCACGAAGTAATGGCAGAACACCTCGGGAGCACGCTGCAGGGTACGGTCGATGCGGCCGTTGCGCTGCTCCATTCGTCCCGGGTTCCAGGGCACGTCGAAGTGGAACAGATACCGGCAGTGGTTCTGCAGGTTCACCCCCTCGCGGGCAGCATCGGTGGCGATCAGGATGCGCAGCGGGTCCAGCTCCGGTGGGCTGTTGAAGCTGCGCTTGAGGGCTTCCCGCTTCTCATCGCCAATCCCGCCGTGGAAGGTGGCGATGCGCTCCCGCTCCCGGTCGCTGCCGGCAATCAACGATTCGATCTGCTCCTGCAGCCAGCGCTTGGTGTCGGCGTACTCGGTGAAGATCAACAGCCGCTCGCCGTTCCACTGGGCCCCCTCCTGCCCGAGATCCGGGCAGAGGTGCTGCTGGATCCAGCGGCGCAGGTAGTCGATCCGGGCATCGGGCTCGTACCGCGAACGCTCGCTGATGCGCTGCATGTCCTTGAGCAGCGTCCACTCTTCGGGCCCAGCGCCCAGTTCAGTTGTGGCCACTGCCAGCCGATGCTCCTGCTCGGCTTCCCGCTCCACACTGTCTTCATCGGCCTCGGCACGCTCGTCGTCGCCGTCGATGCCCTGCGGCAGCAGCTTCAGTTGCCCAGGATCGCGGGCCGTGCGCAGGCGCTCGCCGGCATCCCGCCGCCGCAACGTGTCGCAATGCACCCCAAGGGTGCGGTGGAACGCCTCGATGGAGCTGAGTAAGCGCTTTTGCAGGTTGGTGACCACCAGCAGCTCGGCGGCTCGCTGTTTGCTATTCGCACCCTTGAGCCTTTGTTCCCGCAGGCTGCGGTAGGCCTTGAGCAGGCGGGCCAGCTCCAGCTCGGGGGTGGAGGGATCCAGGCCCTCCAGCACCACGGGCACCACCTCGCGTTTGGGCAGCTCCTCGCCGATCCGGCGCAGATCTTCCTTGAGGCGCCGCACCAGCACGGGCTCGAGGTCGGCCTTGTTGCGCACGGGCACGCCGCGGCAGAAGCGGGTGGGGTCGAGGATTTCCAGCAGCGCCGAGAAGCTGTTGCTGTGGCCGTTGTGGGGCGTGGCGGAGAGGAACAGCTTGTGCTCAAAGCGGGGCGAAAGGCCCCGGATCGCATTGGTGAGTTTGGAGTCGATCGCAATCTTGGAGCCGCTGGCGGGGGCTGCGTTATGGGCCTCATCGAGAATCAGCAGCGCTTTCTCCCCTTCCCCCAGCCAATCGCGCAGGGGGCCGGCGTAGTCCTCATTTCGCACCACTGCCTGGCTGAGGATGAAGCGGGTGTGGGTGGCCCAGGGGTTGATCCCCCAGCCCCGCTCCCGCCGCATCCGCGAGATGTACTCGCGGTTCATCACCTGGAAGGGCAAGCCGAAGCGGCTTTCCATTTCGCCCTGCCACTGCAGCACCACCGATGGCGGGGCCACCACCACCACGCGCTGCGCCTTCTGACGCAACAGCAGCTCACGCATGATCAGCCCAGCCTCGATCGTCTTGCCCAGACCCACGTCATCAGCGATGAACAGCGCCACCCGCGGCATCCGCAAGGCCTTGCGCAGGGGCTCCAGCTGGTAGGGCTTCACATCGATCCCCGCCCGCAGCGGCGCCTGGAACAGCCCCGGGTCGGTGGCCGTCACGCAGTTCCACTGCAACGTGTGCAGGTAGCTGGAGAACACCCGCGGGTCATCGAAACCGCGCTGGCCGATCGTCTCCCAGGTGCTCTGGCCCAGCACACGGGCATCCACCTCACGTTCCCAGAACACCTCGGTGATCTGGCCGTTGGCGTCGTCATCCAGGCAGGCCAGCCGCACTACGGTGTCGCCGCCGTCCTCAGGGGACTGCACGTCCTCCACCAGGTGGTGGTGGCTGCGGCAGTGGACCACGCAACCCTTACTGAGGGTGGGAGCAGGCAGAACCTGGCTCATAGCGGTAGCGCCTGCCACGGCTGGTCTGGCATAAAAGACAGAGAACGATTGCCCCAGTCTGCCGCCAGCGTTGCCCAGGCGCAGCCTGACTTCTCCCGTACTCTCCCGGCCATGCCAAAACTATGCAGGATGTGCATAGTTTTGGCATATCGACCATGCAACCGCACCGCCCCCTCGTACTCCAACCCGATCCCCAGCCCTGAGTCCTCCTCAGGCATCAGCCGTTGCATGCCCACGTGGATCAGGCAGGCCAGGGCCAGGTCGCTCCAGCTGCCGGGAAGGGTCTTGAGGCCGCGGGAGGTGCCTGGCTCATTGATCTGCAAGCCGCCTTGGCCGACAGCGGCCACCTCGCTGAGCACCGCCATGAAGCGCTGCTGCTCCATCCCCTCGAACAGCTGCAGGGCCTGGAGGCAGTAGCTCACGGCGTCCTGCCGCAAGCCCTCGAGCTGCTCGGCCCGTAGATCCCGGCTGGCGATGCTGCCCCGCAACTCCTTGGCTTTGTTCGCCAGCTCGCCATAAGGCTGGGCTTCGATCACCTGCAGCAGCAGCCGATCGGCTTCGTCGCGGTGTTTGTGCCTGGATCCAGGTCCAGCAACGCCTGCGCCAGGTGGAAGGTGGTGATCAGGTCATCTGGGGCCGCCGCCAGGGCCTGGCGGAAGCGTTCGATGCCGGCGGCCAGGGCCCCGGCGATCACCAGCAGGCTGCCGAGGCTGCGCAGAGCAAAGGCATTCCGCGGCTCCAGCTCGATCGCCGCCTCCAGGGCCTGCCTTGCTTCTGAGCGGTCCTCCTGCCGGAGGGCGGCCAATCCCAGCGCCACCTGTGCATTGGCCTGGGCGTGGGCATCGCTGGCGTTGGCCTCCACCGCTCGGCGCAGCAGCAGCCGGGCCTCCTCCAGCTCGCCCTCTTCGCTGGCGAGCACGCCCAGGTTGTAGAGGGCCTCGGGGTGCTTGGGCTGCAGCTGCAGCAGGGTTTCGAGCAGCGGGCGGGCTTCATCGAACCGGCGCTGCTGCAGGAGCGGGCCAATCGTGGCCATCGCTGGGGCTTCTGGTGCTGCGGGCTCCCAGGCCACCTCGATGCGGCCGGCAGCGAACACCACCGACAGCTGACCGCCTATCCCGGCGTAGGAGCGCTGGAAGTAGTCGGTCACCGCCCGGTGGAATGCCACCGTGCCAGCGGTGCGGCTGCCCTCGGGCAGCAGGGAGGCATCAAAGCTGGCCTCGTCGATCGAGAACGCCGTGCCTTCCATCAGGGCGTCTTCCAGACGTACCAGCGGGAAAGGCCCAGCTTCTCGGCCCAGCCATCGACGATCTCCCGATCCGGATCCGCTGTGGTGGGCTCGGCGCGGGTGATGGCGATCAGCTCCTTGGCCAAGGCCTCAAACCCTGCCGCCTGGTACGGGATCGCCAGGGGAGGGATGGCGACCAGCTCGGCGGCCTGGAAGGCGTAGGCGGCATTCATCGCCCGGCTGGCCTTCACCACGTCAGCGGGGCTCATCTTGTCGACCTCGGCATTGAGGCAGGGCACGTTCTGCTGCACCTGGCTCTGCAGCACCGTCGCCTGCAGGCCCCGCAGCTCGGGCACCTGCTCGAACAGCCAGCGATCAGCCCACAGCCCTGGGCCCATCGAGCGCAGCTGCACAATCAGGCCGTTTTAGAATCGCACCACCGCTTGCCGTTACTGGGCCAGCCTGGGGCGGCCCTTGAAGAGTTTCCGGGAATCAAGCTGCCGTCAAGGGATCAGCAGAGCTGAAATTCACGATGAGCCGTCCCGGTTCTTATGTTCTGGTGGCTGACGCTGGGCGATTGAGCGCTCAGACTTAGTTGGGCCGGCTGGGAGCTGGCAGCTCCAGCCAGTGCAATCGCCCGCTGGCATCGCCGGCCACTAGCAGGGGGCGTGTGGGATGCACGAGCAGGGCGGATATGCCCGCATCGGCCACGAAGAGCACTTGAGGGGCTCCATCGGGCCGGGCCGGATCCCAGAGGCGGATGGTGTCATCGTCTGAGCCAGAAGCGAGGCGCCCATCGGGGAGCACCGCCAGGGCCCTCACCCCGCCTTGATGCCCCTCGAAGACCGCCAGGAAGGAGCCGCTGGACGCATTCCACAGCCAAATAGTGCAGTCATCAGAGCCAGAAGCGAGGCGCCCATCGGGGAGCACCGCCAGGGCCCACACCCCGCCCCGATGCCCCTGGAAGACCGCCAAGCTGGAGCCGCTGGCCGGATCCCAGAGACGGATGGTGAAATCGGAGGAGCCAGAGGCGAGCCGCCCGTCGGGCAGCACCGCCAGGGCATTCACCCTTTTTTGATGCCCCTGGAAGACCGCCAGGCAGGAGCCGCTGGCCGGATCCCAAAGGCGGATGGTGGAAACGTCTGAGCCAGAGGCGAGCCGCCCGTCGGGCAGCACCGCCAGGGCACACACCACGCCTTGATGCCCCTGGAAGACCGCCAGGCAGGAGCCGCTGGCCGGATCCCAAAGGCGGATGGTGGAATCGTCTGAGCCAGAAGCGAGGCGTCCATCTGGCAGCACCTCCAGGGCCCACACTCCGCCCCGATGCCCCTGGAAGACCGCCAAGCTGGAGACGCTGGCCGGATCCCAGAGACGGATGGTGAAATCGGAGGAGCCAGAGGCGAGCCGCCCGTCGGGCAGCACCGCCAGGGCACACACCACGCCTTGATGCCCCTCGAAGACCGCGCAGCAGGCCTCCTGCGGGGGGCGCTGCAGATCCCAGAGGCAGATGGTGGAATCGCAGAAGCAAGAAGCGAGGCGTCCATCGGGGAGCACCGCCAGGGCGGTCACCCAGCCCTGATGCCCCTGGAAGACCGCCAGGCAGGAGCCGCTAGCCGGATCCCAGAGGCGGATGGTGGAATCGAAGGAACCAGAAGCGAGGCGGCCATCGTCCAGCACCGCCAGGGCGTTCACCTCGCCCTGATGCCCCTGGAAGACCGCCAAGCAGGAGCCGCTGGCCGGATCCCAGAGACGGATGGTGGAATCGTCTGAGCCAGAAGCGAGGCGTCCATCTGGCAGCACCTCCAGGGCGTTCACCGATTTCTGATGCCCCTGGAAGACCGCCAGGCAGGAGCCGCTGGCCGGATCCCAGATGCGGATGGTGGAATCGGAGGAGCCAGAGGCGAGCCGCCCGTCTGGCAGCACCGCCAGGGCGTACACCCCGCCTAGATGCCCCTCGAAGACCGCCAGGCAGGGGCCGCTGGCCGGATCCCAGAGGCGGATGGTGCGGTCGAAGGAGCCAGAAGCGAGGCGCCCATCGGGGAGCACCGCCAGGGCATTCACCCTTTTTTGATGCCCCTGGAAGACCGCCAGGCAGGAGCCGCTGGCCGGATTCCAGAGGCGGATGGTTTTATCGTCTGAGCCAGAAGCGAGGCGCCCATCGGGGAGCACCGCCAGGGCGT